>NPIF01000016.1_pt2 | contig 171069 bp, 169 predicted proteins | sample 8637461 | NCBI WGS metagenome assembly NPIF01 (sample SAMN07420641, study PRJNA396082) | bioreactor metagenome | isolation source: sample BR12 brine-fed electro-methanogenic bioreactor BR | place: Japan: Kochi | collected 2016-12-09 | reverse complement strand
TGCGTGAATGCGTGAATGCGTAGGGTCGGATTCATCCGACCAGGCAACTTTTTTCCCTGGCCTCGTTTGTGTTTGTTGTGTGATGCGCCGCCGGTGCCCATCGGTGGATGTTCCAGGCGGGTCACCACTTGCCCTGAACAGGCGATCAAGGCTTGCCTCCCTCCCTTTCGCATCGCGTTACAATGGAGCCTTTCCGCCCCCCTCCGCCGGAGACCCGGACCATGGCAGGTTCGTCGAAGAAGGTCATTCTCGCCGCCCTGGCCGGCAACGGCCTGATTGCCCTGACGAAGTTCGCGGCCGCCGCCATCACCGGCAGCTCGGCCATGCTCTCGGAGGGGATCCACTCCGTGGTGGATACCGGCAACCAGGTCCTGCTGCTCCACGGACTGCGCCGCGCCGGCCGGCCCGCCGACGCCCGCTTCCCCTTCGGTCACGGCAAGGAGGTCTACTTCTGGAGCTTCGTGGTGGCCATTCTCATCTTCGCGGTGGGCGCCGGCGTCTCCCTCTACGAGGGGGTGCAGCACATGCTTCGCCCGGTAGCGGTGGAGAATCCGCTGGTGAACTACGTGGTGCTGGGCCTGGCGCTGCTGTTCGAGGGCGGCGCCTGGGCGTTCGCCCTGCGCGAGTTCAGGCGCGGCAAGGGCAAGTGGGGCTACATCGAGGCGGTGCAGCGGGGCAAGGACCCCTCCCTGTTCGTGGTGCTGTTCGAGGATTCCGCCGCCATGCTCGGCCTGCTGGTGGCCTTTTTCGGCATCCTGCTGGCCCAGTTGACCGGCAATCCGCTGTGGGACGGGGCGGCTTCCGTGATCATCGGCCTGATTCTCGGCGGCACGGCCGCCTGGCTGGCATGGGAGACCCACGGACTGCTGATCGGCGAGAGTGCGAACCGCCGGGTGGTGGACGGCATCCGCGCCCTGGTGCGCCTGCGTCCGGGCGTGGAGCACGTGAACGAGGTGCTCACCCTGCACATGGGTCCGGAGTTCATCCTGGTCAACATCAGCGTCGATTTCGCCGACGATCTGCCCGCCGCTGCGCTGGAGACGACCATTTGCGCGCTCGATCGCGACATCAAGGCCTCCTTCCCCGGCGTGCGCCGGGTGTTCGTGGAGGCGGAGGCCAGGCGCCGGGGCCAGCCGCCGCCGGAGGCTCCCTGTCCGGGGCCGGCGCAGTCGGCCGCCACCACCGGGGGGTGAGGCGCCGCCCGCGGTCCGTGTTCCTCAGGCCGGGCCGCCCAGCCGGATCAATCGGCTGACCCGGAAGCGGTCCTCCGGCGGTTCACCCCGGCAGATGATGCTGATCTCCGTCACGGTGAACGCCAGGGGCTGCCAGTCCGCCTGCAGCGCCGCGAGCAGCGTTTCCGCCCGCCCCGCCGGTGCCTGGCCCACGCTGAGGTGCGGGCGGAACGTGCCGGGGCGGCGTTCACCGTAGCCGGGAGCGGCCTGGGCGAGGGCGGCCTGCAGGCGCACCAGGGCGGTGGCCGGCTCCGGCGCCAGCCACAGGGTGCAGCGGCCCTGGCGGTGGCGGAACAGGCCGAACCGCTCCAGCCGCACGGGGAACGGTGCAATCGCCGCGGCCGTCGCCGCGAGACGCCCGGCCAGTCCGGGCAGGAGATGCTCCGGCGCGAAGGGGTAGATCAGGTTGATATGGGGCATCCAGCGCCGGAACCGGCGATCGTGGACCGCGCGGATGGCCTCGATGGGCGGCCAGCAGGCCGTCGGCGGCAGGATGGCCACCGCGCTCCTGTGTGTGGTCTCCGGCATGGCGGACGCCTCGGCGACCCGGGTCGGGTTCGGGATGGGCGGGCGGTGCACCGGGTCCTGCGGCAAGGATTGCACAACAGGGCGACAACGGGAACGGGCGCGACCGGTACAATCCGGCGCGCCGTCATGATCGGGAGCATGGAGATGTTCGACGCGGCTGCAGGCTGATGGTTTTCCAGACAAGGAGGTAGTGCATGGCGCAATGGTATTTCAGCTATGACGGCGACCAGATCGGACCCCTGGACGACGCCCGGGCACGGGCCCAGGCGGCGTCACGGCCGGAGGGTCATGTATGGCGGGAGGGGTTCGCCGAGTGGCTGCCCATCCGCCAGGTGGGCGAGCTCTCCGGCGCGGCGGCCCCGGCGGTCGCGCCGCCGCCGCCCACGGTGCGCGGCGCCGACGAAATCGATTTCCGCATCATGGGCCACGAGATGCAGTACGTGGAGGTGGAGCTCGATCCGGGCGAGAGCGCCGTGGCCGAGGCCGGGGCGATGATGTACAAGGCCCCCTCCATCCAGATGGAGAGTGTCTTCGGCGACGGCTCCAGCTCCGGCGACGGCTCCTTCATGGGCAAGCTCATGGGGGCGGGCAAGCGGCTGCTGACCGGCGAGAGCCTGTTCACCACGGTCTTCACCCACACCGGCCAGGGCAAGGCCCACGTGGCCTTCGCCGCCCCCTACCCCGGCAACATCATCCCGGTGTCGCTGGCGAACGTGGGCGGGCTGCTGGTGTGCCAGAAGGACAGCTTCCTGTGCGCCGCCCGCGGGGTCTCCATCGGCATCCAGTTCCAGCGGAAGATCCTCACCGGCCTGTTCGGCGGCGAGGGCTTCATCATGCAGAAGCTGGAGGGGGACGGGCTGGTGTTCGTCCATGCCGGCGGCACGGTGGTGGAGCGGGAGCTGGGTCCGGGCGAGGTGCTGCACGTGGACACCGGCTGCGTGGTGGCCTACGAGGGCCAGGTGGCGTTCGATATCCAGCAGGTGGGGGGGATCAAGTCGGCCCTGTTCGGCGGCGAGGGCATCTTCTTCGCCGTGCTGCGCGGCCCCGGCAGGGTGTGGCTGCAGTCGCTGCCCTTCTCGCGCCTCGCAGGCCGGATGCTCGCCAACGCCCCCCAGCACGGCGGCGGCAAGGGCGAGGGCTCGGTCATCGGCGGCCTCGGCGATCTCTTCGGCGACCGCTTCAACAGCTGAGCCGGATGGTGCCGGATCGCTGCTCCGGCATCCCGCTCCTTACCCTTCACACCTCACGGGCGAAGCCTCAGCACTGCTCCCACGGCAGGCCGTGGTAGCGCCAGCCGCCGAGCGTGCTGCGGTGGTGCTGGTCGTCCAGCTCGCCCTCGAAGCCCTCGTCCACGTGGAAGACGGCCGGGAAACCCGCCTCGATGAGCGCCTTGCCGGCCTCCTTCGAGCGCTTGCCGCTGCGGCAGATGAGGATGACCGGGGCGCAGCCCTCGTCCAGTTCGCACACCACGCCGCCGAGCAGCACCTTGCGCACCTCGGTGACGAAATGGGGATTCACGGTCCAGTCCGGCTCGTCGATCCAGGGCACGTGCACCGAGCCCTTGGGGTGGCCCACGAACAGGTATTCCATCGTGGAACGGATATCGATGAGCACCGCGCGGTGATCCTCCTCCAGCAGCTTCCAGGCCTGCTGGGAGGTGAGATTCTTCAGATGGTGTTCGGTCATGGCAGTCTCTCTTCCCGGCCGGTGGTCCGGCCTCTCTGTTCCCGCTTATGAATGAATAAGAATATTTGATGGATGTATCAATGAAAAGCCCGGCTGAACTGTTTCTGATAAAGTAGCGGACATCCCACCGCCTTCCGGTGTCCGTCAGCGCCATGAGTGATTATCCCGCCTACATCCGCCCGCCCAAGAGCCTGCTGCGCCTGGTGGGGCGGGCCATCGCCGATTACCGGATGATACGGGACGGGGATCGGATCCTGCTCGGCCTCTCCGGAGGCAAGGACTCGCTTACCCTGCTGCACGTGCTGCTGCACCTGCAGCGCCATGCGCCGGTGCGCTTCGAGGTGGCGGCGGCGACGGTGGATCCGCAGATCGAGGGCCTCGAGCCGGGCCGGCTGAAGGCGATCCTGGCGGAGATGGGCGTGCCCTACCTCTACCGGGAGCAGCCCATCGCCGAGGAGGCGCGGACCCGCCTGCGGGGCGACTCCTTCTGCGCCTACTGCGCGCGCATGAAGCGCGGCATCCTCTACACGGCCTGCCGCGAGCAGGGCTACAACGTCCTGGCCCTGGCCCAGCACCTGGACGACCTGGCGGAGAGCTTCCTGATGTCCGCTTTCCATGGCGGCCGGCTGCAGACCATGAAGGCCCATTACCGCAACGATGCCGGCGACCTGCGCATCATCCGGCCGCTGGTCTACGTGCGCGAGCGCCAGACCGCAGCCTTCGCCGCCGAGGCGCCGCTGCCGGTAATCCACGACAACTGTCCCGCCTGCTTCAGCATGCCCACCCAGCGCGTCCACATGAAGCAGCTCCTGGCCCGGGAGGAGCGCGACAACCGGGCCCTGTTCCGCAGCCTGCTGACCGCCATGCGGCCCCTGATGGTGACGGCGGAGGGCATCCCCGGCGACGGCGCGGAGGCGGCGCCGCGCACGGGGCTGCGCCGCAGCGCCTGAGGTTCGGATGGGACTGCTGACGGTGGCCACCTTCGATCTCATGACCGATGCCCACATCGCCCTGGGGCGGCTCCGGGCGGAGGGCATCGAGGCCTGGCTGGCCGACGAGCACCTGGTGCAGACCGACTGGCTCTACAGCATCGCCGTGGGGGGCATTAAATTGCAGGTGCGGCCGGAGGACGCGGCCCGTGCGCGGGTCGTGCTGGACACCGACTACTCCGCGGAGATGGAGGACTGAGCCGTGTCGGACCGAGTTGCGGAACCCTGCCCTGCCGCCCCGCCGGCGGTCGGATCCCCTCCTCCACTGCACCAGGGATGATCACTGTCTGACGGCATGAAGGCCTTTCTCATCACCGCGTTGCTGCACCTGCTGTCCGCCCTGCCCCTGCGGCTGGCGCAGGGCGTCGGCGCCGGCCTGGGCCGGCTGCTCGGCTGGCTCCCCGGCGACATGCGCCGCATCACCCGGATCAACCTGGAACACTGCCTGCCGGATCTACCGGCCCGGGAGCGCGAGCGGCTGGCGCGGGCCAGCCTGGTGGAAGCCGGCCGGGCCTTCGCGGAGCTGGGGGCGATGTGGCTGTGGCGGCCGGAGCGGCTCCTGGCCCTGGTGCGCGAGGTGCGCGGTTGGGAGCAGCTGGAGCAGGCGCTGGCCACCGGACGCGGAATCATTGTCCTCAGTCCGCACCTGGGGGCGTGGGAGCTGGGCTCCCTCTACGGAGCGCCGCGGCACCCGCTCACCGCCCTCTACCGGCCGTTGCGCGTCCGGGCGCTCGACGACCTGGTGCGGACCGCTCGTGAGCGCACCGGGGCCCGGCTCATGCCCACCGACGGCAGTGGCGTGCGGGCCCTGTACAAGGCGCTGGAACGGGGCGAGATGGTGGGCATCCTGCCGGACCAGGACCCGGGCCGCGGCGCTGGCGTGTTCGCCCCCTTCTTCGGTCACCCCGCCAAGACCATGGTGCTGGTGTCGCGTCTCGCCAGCCGCAGCGGCGCCGCGGTCCTCATCTGCGTGCCGGAGCGGCTGCCCCGCGGCCGGGGTTTCCGCCTCCACTTCACCCCGGCGCCGGCGGAGGTTTCCGCTGCCGATCTGAACCGGTCGGTGGCGGCGATGAACGCCGGGGTGGAGGCTTGGGTCCGGCGCCTGCCGGCCCAGTACCTGTGGAGCTACAAGCGCTTCAAGAGTCGCCCGGAGGGCGAACCCCGCTGGTACTGACCATCCCGGCCGCCACAGCCGTGCGCGCCGGATTCCGCCCGACCGGATTCAGGCCGACACCAGGGAGCTTGGCGTCGAGTCGTTTCATTCGCCCCCCGCCTGCTTGCGCAGGCGCTTGAGGAACACCTTCATCTCCTTGGCCGCCTGGATGTCGCCACGCTCCTCGGCGACCGTGATACCGCGCTCGTAGGCCGCGGCCGCGGCGTCGGTCCGCCCGTCCCCGGCCAGGGCCTTGCCGTAGGCCTTCCAGGCGGCCGAGTAGGCGGGGTCCTGCGCCACCGCCCTTGCCAGGTGCTCCGCGGCGCGGGCGGCGTCCCCGGCCTGGAGATAGGCGCTGCCCAGGCCGTAGCGCAGCAGCGCGCTGTCCTGGCCCGCGGCCAGCATCTTCTCGAAGTTCTCGATCACCGACATGGTTGCACCTCTGCGGAGCTTAAGAAGATCACCACGAAGTCACGAAGGACACGGAGGGAAGGCGAAGAATCGTTCAACCGCAGATTAGCGGTAATTGACGTTGATTCCATGCCTGCCTGGGCTCAGCCTGCTACAACGTGTCTGAATCACGGATACTGAGGGTGTTCCAACTTCAACAGGACTGCCCGAGAAACGTTCCTTGAAGCGATCGCGCCTGGTCTGAACCGGGCCATCCGGATAGCGGGGACAAAATCAACGTAAATCAACGTCAATCTGCGGTTTCATGGTCCTCTCTTCGTGTCCTTCGTGACTCCGTGGTGATCCTTTCGGAGTCCGGTTGACGGCGGGAGTTCCCGCTCCGGGTCATTCCGGGGGCCGCAGGGCCACCAGCTGGGCCTTGTTGCGGAAGCCCCGGCTCAGGTCGCCCACCCGGCCCTCCTCCCGGTAGAAGAGCAGGCGCAGGGGGCGGAACAGCTCCAGCAGCTCGTTGTCCCCCAGCCGGAAGTTTTCGCTGGCGGGGCCGGTGTCGTCCACCCGGGTGCGGGTCCAGGTCTCGTAGAACAGCACGCCGCCGGGGCGCAGGGCGGCCATCAGGGCGGGGGCGAGGCCGCGCTCGAGAAAGTGGGCGGCGACAATGACATCGAAGCTCTCCGGCAGGGGGGGGCGGGCCTCCACGTCGCGCACCTCCCCCTGCACCACCAGGCCGCGGTTGCCGGCGAACTCCCGCAGCCGCTCGATGGCCACCGGGGAGATGTCCCAGGCCCGGGTCTCGAGTCCGCGCCCGGCCAGCAGCAGGGCGTTGGCGCCGAGCCCGCAGCCGAGATCCAGGGCGGTCCCCGCGGTCGGGAGCAGGTGGAGGTTGTCGCTCAGCACCCGGACGGGATCGGGCAGCTGGCGGGCTTCGGTGTAGCGCTTGTCCCACTTGGCGATGAATCCGGGATCGTCCATGGCGGCGCTCCTCGATGGCGGACAGGCCTCCTCAGCGGCGCCAGTAGGCGGGGCTGAGGAGCACCAGCAGGGTGAAGATCTCCAGCCGGCCCAGCAGCATGGCGATGGTGCACAGCCACTTCGCCACCGGGTCGACGGTGGTGAAGTTGCTGGCCACCTCGCCCAGTCCGGGGCCGAGGTTGTTCATGCAGGTGGCGATGGCGCCGAAGGCGGTCACCTGGTCGAGGCCGGTGGCCATCAGGCCCAGCATCAGCAGCACGAACAGGGCCACGTAGACGGCGAAGAACCCCCAGACCGAGCGCAGGATCCTTTGATCGACCACCCGGCCGCCGATCTTCACCGGCAGGACGGCGCGGGGGTAGATGAGGCAGCGCACCTCGCGCCGGCTCTGCTGGAACAGCAGCACGTAGCGCATGACCTTCATGCCCCCGGCGGTGGAGCCGCCGCAGCCGCCCATGAAGCTGATGAGCATCAGCAGCAGGGGCAGGAACAGGGGCCAGAGGGAGAAGTCGGTGGTGGTGAACCCGGTGCTGGTGATGACCGAGGCAACCTGGAAGGCGGCATCGCGCAGTGCCGTGAGCAGATCGGGGTAGGTGCCGCGCAGGCTCAGGGTCACGGCGGTCACGGCGGTGATGGCGGCCACCACCGCGAGAAAGGTCCGCACCTCCACGTCCCGCAGCCAGGCCCGGGGATCCCGTTGCCGCACCACCTGGTAGTGGACGGCGAAGTTCATGCCCCCGAGCAGCATGAAGACGATGGCCACGCTCTCCGCCAGGGGGCTGTGGAAATAGGCCATGCTGGCATCGTGGGTGGAGAAGCCGCCGGTGGAGACGGTGGCGAAGCTGTGGCCGATGGCATCGAACAGGCTCATGCCGGCCAGCCGGTAGCCGGCCGCGCAGGCGAGCGTCAGGCCGAGATAGAGCAGCCACAGGAAGCGGGCGGTGTCGGCGATGCGCGGGGCCAGCTTCTCGTCCTTCATCGGACCCGGGGTTTCGGCGCGGTAGAGCTGCATGCCGCCGATGCCGAGCATGGGCAGCACCGCCACCCCGAGCACGATGATGCCCATGCCCCCGAGCCACTGGAGCTGCTGGCGGTACCAGAGGATGGAGGCCGGCAGCCGATCGAGGCCGACGATGACCGTGGCGCCGGTGGTGGTGAAGGCGGAGACAGCCTCGAACAGGGAGTCGGTGAAGGAGAGGTGGGGCCCGAGGATGAACGGCAGCCCGCTCAGCGCCCCGAGCACGAGCCAGAACAGGCTGACCACCAGGAACCCGTCCCGGGTGCGCAGCTCGGCCGCGACCCCGAAGCCGGCCAGCCACAGGATTGCGCCGGCGCCGAAGGTCAGGCCGAAGGCGGTGAGGAAGTGCACCAGCTCGCCGTCGCCATAGCCGATGGAGATGGCCATGGGGAGGATGAGGGACAGGCTGAGGGCCATCAGCAGCTGGCCCAGAACACGCAGGATCAGCCGGTAGCGTGCCCAGCGCTCTATGTCATGGGGGGAGGAGACCGCGATGGGCATGGTGCGGTCAGCGACGCCAGAAGGCGGGGGTCAGGAGCACCAGGATGCTGAATACCTCGAGCCGCCCCAGCAGCATGGCGAAGCAGAGCACCCACTTGGCCACGTTGTTCAGCTCCCCGTAGTGGGCGCCCACCTCGCCGAGCCCCGGGCCCATGTTGTTCATGCAGGCGGCCACGGCCGAGAAGGCGGTGATCTGGTCGAGGCCGGTGGCCATGAGGATGAGCAGCATCAGGGTGTAGGCGGCCACGTAGGCGGCGAAGAAGCCCCACACCGCATCCATCACCCGGTCGGGCAGCACCTTGCCGCCGATCTTGATGGGAATCATGGCGGTGGGATGGATGAGGCGGCGGATCTCCCGGGCGCCCTGGCGGAACAGCAGCAGCACGCGGATGACCTTCATGCCGCCGGCGGTGGAGGCCGCGCAGCCGCCGATGAAGCTCATGAACAGCAGCATCACCGGCAGGAAACCGGGCCAGTTGAAGTAGTCGGCGGTGGTGAAGCCGGTGGTGGTGCCGATGGACACCGCCTGGAAGATACCGTGGTGCAGGGCGCTGCCGAAGCTGGTGAAGGTGCCGCTGAGGTAGAGATAGGCGGTGGCGATCAGGGCGGCGGCGGCGAGGATGAACAGGTAGGCGCGGAACTCGGGGTCACGCCAGTAGCCGCTCAGGGTGCGGTGGCGCCAGGCGGTGAAGTGCAGGGCGAAGTTGGCGCCCGAGAGCAGGATGAACCCCACCGCGATCATCTCCATCAGGGCGCTGTTGAAGTGGCCCATGCTGGCGTCGTGGGTGGAGAAACCGCCGATGGCGACGGTGGAGAAGCTGTGGCCGATGGCGTCGAAGAGGCTCATCCCCGCCGCCCAGTAGGCCAGGGCGCAGAGCACCGTGAGGCCGAGGTAGATGTACCACAGCGCCTTGGCGGTCTCGGCGATGCGCGGGGTGAGCTTGCTGTCCTTGACCGGGCCGGGCATCTCGGCGCGGTAGAGCTGCATGCCGCCGATGCCGAGCATGGGCAGGATGGCCACCGCCAGCACGATGATGCCCATGCCGCCCAGCCACTGCAGCTGCTGGCGGTAGTAGAGGATGGACTGGGGCAGCTGGTCCAGCCCGACGATGACCGTGGCGCCGGTGGTGGTGAGCCCGGAGATGGACTCGAACACCGCGTCGGTCAGGCTCATGTGGGGATCCTGTCCCAGCATCAGCGGCAGGGCGCCGAAGCTGCCGAGCACGCTCCAGAACAGCACCACGATGAGGAAGCCGTCGCGGATGCGCAGCTCGCCGCGGTGGCGGGACACCGGCAGCCACAGCACCAGCCCCGTGGCCAGGGTCAGGGCGAAGCCCTGCAGGAACGCGGCCGCGGCCCCGTCGCCGTACCACCAGGAGACCGCCACCGACGGCAGCATGGTGGTGCTGAAGATCATCAGCAGCAAACCGAGGATGCGGAGGATGACGCGGTAGTGCATTTAGGATAGTTCCGAGTATCGAGTATCGGGTTGCGAGGCTCCTGGCTACTCGCGACTAGCTACTCGTGACTATTCTCATATGAACTGGAATCCCACCTGGAACAGGCGCTCCACTTCCTTGATGCGCTTCTTGTCCACCAGGAACAGGATGATGTGGTCCTCCGCCTCGATGATCGTGTCATGGTGGGCCATGATCACCTCTTCGCCGCGCACGATGGCGCCGATGGTGGTGCCCGGCGGCAGCTTGATCTCGTCGATGGCCCGGCCCACCACGCGGGAGCTGCGCGGATCGCCGTGGGCCACCGCCTCGATGGCCTCCGCGGCGCCGCGGCGCAGGCTGTGCACCTTGACGATGTCGCCGCGGCGGATGTGGGTGAGCAGGCTGCCGATGGTGGCCTGCTGGGGGGAGATGGCGATGTCGATGGAGCCGCTCTCCACCAGGTCGACGTAGGCGGTGCGGTTGATGAGCGCCATGGCCTTGCGCGCGCCGAGCCGCTTGGCCTGCAGGGCGGAGATGATGTTGGCCTCGTCGTCGTTGGTCACCGCGCAGAAGACGTCGGTGTCCTCGATGTTCTCGTCCAGCAGCAGGTCGCGGTCGGCCGCGTCGCCCCACAGCACGATGCTGCGGTCGAGCGTCTCGGAGGCGGTGCGGGCCTGTTCGTTGTCCTGCTCGATGAGCATGACGTGGAAGCGGCTCTCCAGGGCGCGGGCCAGGCGCCGGCCGATGTTGCCGGCGCCGGCGATGATGATGCGCTTGTAGGGGCGTTCCAGCCGCTGCAGCTCGCCCATCACCTTGCGGATGTGCTTGCGCGCGGCGATGAAGAAGACCTCGTCATCGGCCTCGATGACCGTGGTGCCCTCGGGGATGATGGGCCGGCCGCGCCGGAATACCGCCGCCACGCGGGTGTCGATGAGGGGCATGTGATCGCGCAGGGTGCGCAGTGCGTGGCCCACCAGGGGGCCGCCGTGGTAGGCGCGCACGGCCACCAGCTGCAGCCGGCCGTCGGCGAAGTCCAGCACCTGCAGGGCGCCCGGGTGTTCGATGAGGCGCTGCACGTAGTCGGTCACCAGCTGCTCGGGGCTGATGAGCACGTCGATGGGCAGCGCCTGGTTGGAGAACAGGACCGGTTCGTCGAGGTAGGCCTGGGCGCGCACCCGCGCCACCTTGGTGGGGGTGTGGAACAGGCTCCAGGCCACCTGGCAGGCCACCATGTTGGTCTCGTCGGAGTTGGTGACGGCGAGGATCATGTCGGCATCCTCGGCGCCCGCCTGGCGCAGCACCTCGGGATGGGAGCCGCGGCCGCTGACGGTGCGGATGTCGAGGCGGTCCTGCAGGTCGCGCAGCAGGTTGGCGTTGGTGTCCACGACGGTGACGTCGTTGGCCTCGGTGGCCAGGTTCGCGGCGACCGAGGAGCCTACCTGGCCGGCGCCCAGAATGATGATCTTCATTGCGGTCCCTTATAGCGTACTGCGCCACTCTTGGAGGCACATTCAGCGAGTCGCGGGCCGGCCAGAGGCAAGGCGCGCTTGTGCAGGAAGTGCAGGTCCCCTTGCAAGCAAGCGCTACGCTGCAGATGGCCGGCCTGCGGCGCGCCCGCAGGGAGCCCCCCGAAAGGGCCATGACGGCGTTGCAGCGCTGGACAAGGGAACAACCATTGCCTGCGCACTGCGCCTTGTCCTGGCGCTTTCGGGGGGCTCTGAAAGTACCTCCAAGAGTGGCGCAGCAGTACCCGAGCGGCCGTCAGGCCGTTCCCCCTTGTGCCCCGCGTCTCCGGGAGTGGCGCGGGCAACCAGCCGGCCTCACTTGCCGCCGCCCACCTGGCGCGGGTCGATGCCCAGGGCCTTGAGCTTGCGGTAGAGGTGGGTGCGCTCCACCCCGGCGAGCTTCGCCACCTGGCTGACGTTGCCGCCGCTGGCCTGCAGGTGGTGCTCGAAGTAGGCCTTCTCGAACAGCTCGCGCGCCTCGCGCAGGGGCAGGTCCAGCACGCCGGGGGCGGCCAGTCCGCCCGCGGCCAGGCTCGCCTCGCCCAGGGCCTGTTCCACCTCCTCCAGCCCGATTTCGTCGCCGCTGCCGAGAATCAGCAGCCGCTGCACCAGGTTCTTCAGCTCCAGGACGTTCCCGGGCCAGCTGTAGAGGCGCAGCCGGTTCTGGGCCGCCAGGGAGAAGTGCCGGTAGGGCAGGTTGTCGTGGTCCACGAACCGGTCCACGTAGAAGTTGAGCAGATCCGGCACGTCCTCGGCATGTTCGCGCAGCGGCGGGATGCGCAGCGGGACCACGTTGAGGTGGTAGTAGAGATCCTCGCGGAAGCGGCCGTCGCGAACCTCCTGCTCCAGGTTGCGGTGGGTGGCGGCGATGATGCGCACGTCCACCTTGACCGGCTCGGTGCCGCCCACCCGCCGGAAGGCCTGGGTCTCCACTGCGCTCAGCAGCCGGGCCTGGGTCTCGGGATCCATGTCGGCCACGTCCTCGAGGAACAGCACGCCGCCGTTGGCCTGTTCCAGGCGGCCGAAGTGGACCTCCTCGCCCTCCTCGCTGCCGAACAGCTCCACTGCCGAGTTCTCCCGGGCGATGATGGCCACGCCCACGTCCACGAACGGGCCGTCGCGGCGGGCGCTGCAGTGGTGCAGGTAGCGGGCCAGGGTCTTCTTGCCGCTGCCCGCCTCGCCGGAGATGAGCACGCGGCTGTCGTGCTGGGCGATGCGCTCCACCTGTTCGCGCAGCGCCTGCATCAGCTGGCTCTTGCCCACCGGCTCGAAGACGGTCTGCACCTGGCGGCGCAGGCCCACGTTCTCGCGGGCGAGCTTCTCCGCCTGCAGCGCCCGCTCCACGGTGAGCAGCAGCTTGGCCAGGGACAGGGGCTTTTCCAGGAAGTCGTAGGCGCCGAGCCGGGTGGCCTCGACGGCGGTTTCCACGGTCCCGTGGCCGGACATGACGATGACGGGCATCTCCAGGCCGTTGTCTCCGCGCCACTCCTTCAGCAGGGTGATGCCGTCAACGTCCGGCAGCCAGATGTCCAGCAGTACCAGGTCGGGCTTGCGGGAGCGCCGTGCGCGCCGCGCCGCCTCGCCGTTCTCGGCGGACTCCACCTGGTAGCCCTCGTCGGCCAGGATCTCCTGCAGCAGGGTACGGATGTCCGGCTCGTCATCGACGACTAGGATATGGGGTGCGCTCATGCTTCTCCGGCTTCAGGTCAGGATTCAGGGGCGGCTCTGGCCCCGTGGTTCAACAGCGCGTCGCGGTTCTCGGCCTGGACCGGGAGGCGCAGGCCGAAGCAGACGCCGCCGGTGGTCAGGTTTTCGGCCCAGATGACGCCGCCGTGCTCTTCCACAATCTTCTTCACGATGGCCAATCCTAGCCCGGTTCCCTTTGGCTTGGTAGTGACATAGGGTTCGAACAGCTGGCCGAGAATCTCCTCGGGGATGCCCGGACCGTGATCCACGACCCGCAGTTCCACGTGCCGGCAGCCGGTCTCCTCGCTGCAGCGGGTGGCGATTTCCACCTTCACCGTCGCCTCCCCGGCGGCCTCCTCGGCGTTCCGGAGCAGGTTGTGCAGCACCTGGCGCAGGCGTCCCGCGTCGGCCTCGATGGCGGGCAGTGCGGGATCCAGCCCGGTCTCGATCTCCAGCGGCCGGCCCGGGCCGCGGTAGAGCTCGAGGATCTCCCGCACCAGGTCGTTGAGCTGCAGCTGCTCGAGCTGCAGCGCCGGGCTGCGGGCGTAGTTGGAGAAGGCGTTCACCATCTCCTTCATCGCCTCCACCTGCTGCACGATGGTGTGGGTGAGGCGGTCGAGCACCTCCGCGTCGTTCCCCTCCATGCTGCGCAGGTACTTGTGCCGCAGGCGCTCGGCGGAGAGCTGGATGGGGGTGAGGGGATTCTTGATCTCGTGCGCCAGGCGCCGGGCCACCTCGCCCCAGGCGGCGTTGCGCTGGGCCTGGATGAGGGTGGTGATGTCGTCGAACACCACCACGAAGCCGGAGCCCGGCAGGGCGCTGCCCTGGCACATGAGCACCTGCCGGCCGCCGCCCCCGAACAGGGTCACCTCCTCGCGCCACTCGCGGTTGTCGCGCCGCAGGCGCGGTTCCAGCACTTCGACGAACTGCTGCAGGTGGGGGTGGCGGACGCCGAGCTCGGTGAAGGGCTGCTTCATGCAGGCGCGGACCTCGGCGCCGAGAATCTGGTCCGCGGCCTTGTTGCTGGTGCGCAGGACGTGGCGGCGGTCGAGGGTGAGCACGCCCGAGGAGAGGCTGCCCAGCACCGCCTCGAGGTAGGCCCGCTGGCTCTCGGCCTGGCGCTGGCTGTGGCGCACCTCCTCCTGGGCCCGGGAGATGCGGCGGGTCATCTCGTTGAAGGAGCTGACCAGAAAGCCGAGCTCGTCATAGCCGGCGGCGGGCAGCTGCTTGTCGTAGTCGCCGGCGGCCACCGCGCGGGTTCCCTCGGCCAGGTCGGTCACCGGCGCCACCAGGCGCCGGGCGGAGTAGAAGGCCACCCACACGGCCATCAGCAGGGTCAGCAGCAGGACCAGGGACAGGGTGAGGGTGAAGCTGTACTTCAGCGGCGTGCGCATGAACGCCAGTTCGCGGTACTGGGCGAAGGCGGTCTGGACGCTGTCGGCGAGGTTGCTCATGCGCCCGGCCACCGGGTACAGCGCCTGCAGCACGTAGGTCTCCCCGCCGGGGCTCACCGGGTCGGTGCCCACCACCACGCGCACGTGCAGACCGGCGCCCTCGATGGGATCGAGGCCCACATAGGTATGGCCCTGGTGGACCTGCAGCAGCACCGCGTCACCCGGGGTGTTGGGGACCAGCTGGGTGGTCTCCACGCTGCTGGTGGCGATGATGGTGCCGTTGCGGGCCATCAGCGTCAGCTCGGTGGCGCCGGCCCGGGTGCGCATGTCGTCCAGCGCCAGGGCCCGCAGGCTGCCGCCCATCATGATGCCGCTCTCCAGCTCGTCGGTGAGGCTGGTGGTCTGGCGCAGCACTTCCCGCATGCGGGTCTCGAAGGAGGAGCGGCTGAGCTCCAGGGCGTCGTCCAGCGCCTGCTCCACGCGCACGTCGAACCAGCTGTCGATGCCGCGCAGCAGGAACTGCAGGGAGAAGGCGTAGACCAGGGTGACCGGCACCACCGACAGGAGGATGAAGATGAGCACCAGCCGGGCGGTGAGCTGGGAGCCGGCCTCGCGGCGGCGGTACTGGCGCAGCATCCGCGCCAGGTTGGCCGCGATCAGCGCCACCAGCGTGACCAGCCCCACCACGTTCACCAGCAGCAGCAGGGAGTAGAGGTTGCCGAAGCGCTGGGAGTTCTCCGTGGCGTTGCTCATCAGCAGCAGGGAGGCCAGCAGCAGCAGGAACAGGCCGAACATGGCCCAGGCGGAAGCGCGCCCCGGCCGCCGGGGCGGCTGGTTCAGCGGCGTATTGGCGGTGGGCTCAGGGCGCATGGCCAGGCTGCAGCGGCCACTCGACCCATTCGCTCTTCAGGCGCCAGTCCCGGGACAGGTAGGCCATGGGGCGCAGCGGCGAGGGCAGTGCCTCGGTGTGCAGCCGGACCCGGACCCGGCCGCGGTATTCGTCGCCGGCGACGAGCAGCGGCTGTTCCAGCAGCGGCAGACCGCGGATGCGCTCCACGCTGGCCAGCGCATCCTCCAGGTGGGTGTGGCTGGTCTGGACCCCGGTGTTGAGATTCTTCACCAGGTAGCGCCGGCTGAGGGCGTGGTGGCGCAGCTGGTAGCGCTGTTCCAGGCTGGCCACGGTCTGGTCCCAGAGCCAGGGCCGCTGCTGCACCACCTCGATCTCGACACCGAGGATCAGGGGTACGCCGTTGACCAGCGCGTCGCGCACCTCCCCTTCCAGCTCCAGGTCCAGGTCCGCATCCATGCGGTAGACCCCGTCCACCAGCTGGGAGCGGACTTCGCGCACCCTGAACTCCGCCGCCAGCGCGGTGGTGGCCGCGAGGGTCAGGCACAGGGTCAGCAGCGTGGCCAGGTGGCGGTAGTGGACAATGGTGCCGTGCATGTCGGGGCTCGTGCGCTTGTGTGGTTGCGCCCGGTCAGGGTTCCGCCGGCTTCTCCAGCCGGGCATAGAAGAACCCGTCACGGTCCTCCTGCCCGGGAAGAATCTGACGGCCCACGGGACGCGCAAGGCCCCACCCGGCAGCGATGGGACGCTCGCGGGCATCCCCATGCGTGGCGAGAAAGGCCTCAACCACCTGCTCGTTCTCCGCGGCCAGCGCCGAGCAGGTGGCGTAGACAAGCATACCCCCGGGGCGGAGCAAGGGCCACAGGGCGGTGAGGATGGCGGCCTGGGTGCGCGCCAGCTCCGGGATGTCCGCGGGACGGCGCAGGAGCTTGATGTCGGGATGGCGGCGGATGACCCCGGTGGCCGAACAGGGCGCATCGAGCAGGATGCGGTCGAAGGGCGTCCCGTCCCACCAGCCCTCCGGGCGGGCCGCATCCCCGCTGCTGAGCGTGCAGCCGAGGCCGAGGCGGTCGAGGTTTTCCCGCACCCGTCCGAGGCGCTCGGCGCTGATGTCGAGCGCCACCAGCTCCGCCAATCCGGGGGTGAGTTCCAGGATATGGGCGGTCTTGCCCCCCGGGGCGGCGCAGGCGTCGAGCACCCGCTGTCCCGGTGCCGCCTCGAGCAGTACGGCGGCCAGCTGGGCCGCGGCGTCCTGGACCGACACCTCGCCGTGATCGAAGCCGGGCAGGCTGCGAACCTCGGCCACGGGATCGATGCTGACCGCCCAGGGCTGTCCCGGGACGGGGCGGGGATCGAGGCCGGCCGCGGCCAGTCGCTCGAGGTAAGCGGCGGGATCGGGGTGGTGCAGGCGGCTGATGCGCAGGGTCATGGGCGGCTGGCGGTTGTTGGCCGCGACGACCGCCTCCCACTCCCCGGGCCAGTCCGTGCGCAGCCGCTCGAGCAGCCAGTCCGGGTGGGCATGGCGCGCCACGGGATCCCCGTCGGCGCGGCGGTTGAGCTCGGCGCCGCGGCGCTGGTAGCCGCGCAGTACGGCGTTGACCAGGCGGGTCGCCCAGGGCCGCCCGAGGGCGCGGGCCGCCTCGACGGTCTCCGCCACGGCGGCGTGGGCCGGGATGCGCAGGTGCTCGAGCTGGTAGAGCCCGACCCACAGCAGTGCGCCCAGTTCCGCGTCGCGCGCCTTCAATGGCTGGTTCAGCAGCTGGCCCGCCAGCCAGGCCAGCCGCGGTTGCCAGCGCAGGGTGCCGTAGCAGAGCTGCTGCAGCAGGGGGCGGTCGCGGGGCGCGCGCACCTGCCCCAGTGCCGGGGGCAGGACCGTGTCCAGGGAGCGGCCCTGGGCAGCGACCTGGTTGACCACCCGCGCGGCCAGAGCGCGCAGGTTCATGTGGGCAGGGATGGTTTCACGGCGATTCACCCGGCGGGCGTGGCTTCGGCGCCGAGACGCAGGCCGGGGGCGAAACCGCGCTGGGCGTTGAGGAAGTCCCGGGCCGGCAGGGACCGCCCGCCGGGCAGCTGCAGCCGCTTCAGCCGCAGGATGCCCGCGCCGGTGGCCACGTCGATGCCGTTGCGATCGGCCGCCACCACCGTCCCCGGCGCCGCCCGGGACGGTCCCGGGCGCGGCTCGGCCTCCCAGATCCTGAGGTTTTGATCCCCGAGCCGGGTGAAGGCCACCGGCCAGGGATTGAAGGCGCGGACCTGCCGGTCCAGCTCGGCGGCGCTGCGGCTCCAGTCGATCTCCGCCTCGGACTTTTCCAGCTTGGCGGCATAGTTGGCCAGGGCCTCGTCCTGGGTCTCGGCGGCGAGGGCGCCGGCCTCGAGTCCGGCAAGGGCCTCCACCAGGGCCCGTGCCCCCAGGTTGGCGAGCCGGTCGTGCAGGGTCTGGGCGGTGTCCCCGGCGCCGATGGGGCAGCTGACCCGCAGCAGCATCGGGCCGGTATCGAGGCCGGCCTCCATCTGCATGATGGTGACGCCGCTCTCGGCGTCGCCGGCCAGGATGGCGCGCTGGATCGGGGCCGCGCCGCGCCAGCGCGGCAGCAGGGAGGCATGGACGTTGATACAGCCCAGCCGCGGGGTGTCGAGCACCGCCTGGGGCAGGATCAGGCCATAGGCGACCACCACCATGATATCCGCCCGCCACGCCGCCAGCTCCCGCTGAGCGTCGGGATCGCGCAGCGTGGGCGGCTGGCGGACGGCCAGGCCCTGCTCCAGGGCCAGGGCCTTGACCGGGCTGGCGGTCAGCTTGCGTCCTCGACCCGCGGGACGATCGGGCTGGGTGTAGACGGCGCAGACCTCGTGCGGTGATTCCAGCAGGGCCTGGAGGCAGGTGGCCGCGAACTCGGGCGTGCCGGCGAAGATGATGCGCAAGGGTCCTCCGGGAAGTCGGTCGAATCGGGTATCGGCGCCCGCGCTGGCGCATGGAAGTGCAGTAGTGTACTGCGCCGCCGTGGCCGGTGCATGCGCTCTCCCGTCCGCGGGGTTCCGGACCCGGTGCCGGGGGCGATGGCCGGGGCTTCGACCGACGCCGCCCGATTCACCACGAAGGCACGAAGTGCACGAAGAAAGAGGCAAATGGCGATCGAGGCCCTATCGGCAGATCTTCCGACTCCCTTCGTGCGCTTCGTGTCTTCGTGGTGCAACGCTTCTTTCTGGAAATGCCCCCGTTACACCGAACGCGCCCCGGGCAAGGCAGGTCGTTCCACTCGGGCGCAAAAAAAAACGCACCCAGTGGGTGGGTGCGCAAATAGGGACTGCCAGATGGAGGATTGCACTGATTCCGGTGCCGTGGCCCTCGCGGGCTGCGTTACCGACCCCCCAGTGCACAGGGGGTTAAGCTCTTTCGATTGCTGTCATGTCCCGGGCCTCGGCCTGGGATTCATGCTCCCTTGCGTCCGAATACGAACAGCAGCAGCGTGATGGTCAGGCTCGCCACGATTCCGGCGATGGTCAGACTGTCCAGGCACATTGCTTTGGCTTCGCTCTCGCTTGCGGTCGGTCAAATCGGGTGGAGATGCCAGTATCTCCGCCATCTCTGATACACTTGCACTCTGTGCGGGTTTGCCTCGCGCGGCCAATCGAAAACCCACGCTGCAAGCCTTGCTGAACCAGCCCGCCCGGAAGTGCAAAGGGTGATTCGCTGAATCCGGTTGCTCTTGGTCGCAATACCAAGCAATCCATGTGCCATGTTTTTTATATACCCTGATGCGGACATGGAAAATGCAGTGAAATTCGTGAGTTGATATATGCCGTCCGTTTTGTAATAAATTGTCACAGAAGGATTTTTGTCCTATAGCCAGAGACTTGTCGCCACTGCGCCCCATGGCGTGCCGGCTCCATCGTGGATATTCCGGCCCGGGCATTGGCCCTGTTTTTTATCCGTGTAAAGGGCAAAATGCTGTCATTATTGGCAGACAAGGCGCATAATCCTGCCATATTTGGCAGGATTCCGGGTTCGCCATGAATAGCATTGCCTCTCCCTCGCTCCCCCTCCCCGGCCTCGAGGCCGTCCTCGACTCCTTTCCGGAACCGATGGTGCTGCTCGATCGCGACTATCGGGTGGTGGCGGCGAATGAGACCTATCTGCGGGACTACCAGGATGACGTGCCCGTGGCGGGGCGTTGCTGTTACGAGGTGTCGCACCACTATGACCGCCCCTGCGACCAGGTGGGCGAGGATTGTCCGCTGAGCGAGAGTCTGCGCAGCGGGCAGATGCACCGGGTGCTGCACGTACACCACACCCCGCGCGGCCATGAGCATATCGAGGTGGAGACCCTGCCCATCCGCGGCGGGAGCGGTGAGGTGGAGTTCTTCCTCGAGCTGCACCGGCGGGTGCGGGGGTTCGCCGCCGAGCCCGGCAGTCCCGGGCTCGTGGGGCGCTCGCAGGCCTTCAACCGCATGCTGGAGCTGATCCAGCGGGTCGCGTCCAGCGAGACGGCGGTGCTGCTGCAGGGGGAGTCGGGGACGGGCAAGGAGCTGGCGGCCAAGGCGGTGCACCTGGCCAGCCCGCGCTCCCAGGGCCCCTTCGTGCCGGTGGAGTGTTCCGGCCTGACCGAGTCGCTGTTCGAGAGCGAGTTGTTCGGCCATGTGCGGGGGGCGTTCACCGGCGCCCACAGCCAGAAAGTGGGCCTGGTGGAGTCGGCCCGCGGGGGGACGCTGTTCCTGGACGAGGTGGGGGATGTGCCGCTGGGGCTGCAGGTGAAGCTGTTGCGCCTGCTGGAGACGCGCACCTACCGGCGGGTGGGCGACGTGGAGACCCAGAATGCCGATTTCCGCCTCATCTGCGCCACCCACCGCGGCCTGAAGGCCATGGTGGGCGAGGGGTCCTTCCGCCGCGATCTCTTCTATCGCATCAGCACCTTCCCGATTCACCTCCCCGCCCTGCGGGAGCGGCACGAGGATCTGCCGCTGCTGGTGCATACCCTGCTGCGGCGCATCGCGCCGGCCCGGCGCCTGCGGCTCGATCCGGCCGCCATGAACTGCCTGTTGCGCTACGCCTTCCCGGGCAATATCCGGGAGCTGCGCAACATCCTCGAGCGCGCCACCCTGCTGTCCGACGGGGAGGTGATCCGACCGGAACACCTGCCTGAAGTCTGCGATGGGGGGGAGACGGCGGAGGTCCTGCCGCCCCGGTTCCGCCAGATCCTGCCCCTGGAGGACCTGGAGCAGGCCTACCTGCGCTGGGCTTCGGCACGCTTCCCCGGGAGCAAGAAGGAGCTGGCCGAGCAGCTGGGCCTGAGCGAGCGCACCCTCTATCGCAAGCTCGCCGAGGCCGATGGCAGCGCAGGAGCGGTGGCGGGGGATTCCCCGCCGTGACGGCCGGGCACCCGTCGCGGCGCTGATTCCCGACCCGCGCGCCCGGTCCCGCCGGCGCAGTGGATCAGCCTCAAGTCCGACAGGCTGCTAGAGCGTCTGGCGGCGGACCTTCTCGAGCTTCTTGCGGATGCGCTGGCGCTTGAGCGGCGAGAGGTAGTCCACGAACAGCTTGCCCTCCAGGTGATCCATCTCGTGCTGGATGCAGACCGCCAGCAGGCCGTCGGTGTCCAGCTCGAACGGGTTGCCGTCGCGATCCAGCGCCCGGACCCGGATCCGCTCCGCCCGCTCCACCGGCTCGTAGATGCCCGGCACCGAGAGGCACCCCTCCTCCATCTGCTCCATTCCCTCCGCCGCCAGGATCTCGGGATTGATGAGGCACAGCGGCTGGTTCTTCTCCTCGGAGATGTCCACCACCAGGATGCGTTTCTGGATGTTGACCTGGTTGGCGGCCAGCCCGATGCCCGGTGCGTCGTACATGGTTTCGAGCATGTCGTCGACGATGCGCCGGATCGAGTCGTCGACCCGCTCCACCGGCTTCGCCTCCAGGCGCAGCTGCGGGTCGGGATAGTGCAGGATGTGAAGTATGGACATGGGAATCCGCCGAGCGTTGGTGTAATTGGTGTATATACTTGGTGTATATATTTAACTGTCTACTCTTATAACCGGGCAAGTCTCACCAGTGTCGGGCCGCATCGCTGTCAGACCCCGCCAGGACGGACGGGGTTCCCCCCTGAGGGAGGGGGCGGGCTGCGGCCCGAACCGTGGGTTACAGGATAACAAATAGGAAAAGTGTGGCCCGGTTCTCCCCTGTCGGAGTGTTCGGTCCCGGATAATGACCCTGCGAGCGGCATGCGATGCCGGACATGTTCATGGAGATCTGAAGGGAACGCCAGCTATGAAGAGACTGATTGGCTTGGTACTTGCGCTGTGCGTGGGCCTGGCGGTGGCGGCCACCCCGGAGTTGCGGCCCGATCACCCCGACCGCTACGTGGTGGTGAAGGGGGACACCCTGTGGGACATCAGCGGCAAGTTTCTCCGCTACCCGTGGTTCTGGCCCGAAATCTGGCAGGTCAACCCCCAAATCGCCAACCCGCACCTCATCTATCCCGGTGACGTGCTGACCCTGGTGTACGTGGACGGCAAGCCGCGGCTGATGCTGCAGCGGGGCGGAACGGTGAAGCTCTCCCCGCGGATACGCACCTCGCCGCTCGAGGACGCCATTCCCACCATCCCCATGGAGACCATCCGCCCGTTCCTGGTGGGCGCGCAGGTGGTGAGCCAGGAGGAGATCGACGCCGCCCCCTACATCGTGGCCAGCGTCGGCGAGCACATCATCGCCGGGGCCGGGGACCGGGTCTACGTGCGCAAGGTGGAGGACGACGCCCAGACCCGCTTCAACGTCTTCCGGCCGGGCGGCCCCTACATCGATCCGCAGACCCAGGAGGTGCTGGGCTACGAGGCCATCCACGTGGGCCAGGCGGACCTGCAGCGGACCGGCGATCCCGCCACCCTGATGCTGGCCACCACCACCCGCGAGGCGATCGACGGCGATCGGCTGCTGCCGATCCCCGAGGAGCCGGTGCGCCCCTACTTCATGCCGCGGGCGCCGGAGCAGGAGGTGGAAGGCCAGATCATCTCCGTCTACGACGGCGTGACCCAGATCGGCCAGTACCACACGGTGGTGATCAACCGCGGTATCCGCGACGGCCTCGAGCCCGGCCACGTCCTGGCGGTCTACCAGGCGGGCAACGTGATCGAGGACCCGGTGACGCCGGATCCCCGCGACACGGTGCAGCTCCCGGATGAGCGCGCCGGTGTGGCGATGGTCTACCGGACCTTCGACCGGGTGAGCCTGGCGCTGATCATGCGGGCCACCCAGGCCATTCACGTGCTGGACAAGGTGCGCAACCCCTGAGAGCCGATGCGGCAGGCCGGCGGCGTCCGTGCCCGGACCGCCGCGGCGGTCCGGCCGGGAAACCTCCGCCCGTCGCGAGCGGGCGGCAACGGCAGGAAGCCGACGGAGGGTCGGGATGACCCGTTCACCTACCCATGAGCCCGGCCTGCGCGCCTGGCTCACACTGCTGCGGGCCCCCGGTGTGGGGCCCGCGGCGTTCCGCGATCTCCTCGCCCGGGGCGTGGCGCCGGAGGCGGTTTCCGGCGCCACGGCCGCGACCCTGAGCCGGCTGGGCCTCGACGCGGCGGCCCGGGCCTGGCTGCAGGCGCCCGACGCGGCGTGCATCGATGCCGATCTGGACTGGGTCGCCCGCCCGGGCAACCATGCCCTGACCCTCGCCGATCCCGCCTATCCGGAGCTGCTGCGCGCGCTTCCCGATGCGCCGCCGGTGCTCTTCGTGCATGGCAATCCGGGTGTGCTGGCCCAGCCCCTGCTGGCGCTGGTGGGCAGCCGCAATCCCACTCCCGGGGGGCGGGACAACGCCGCCGCCTTCGCCCGCCACCTCGCCGCCGGGGGACTGGGCATCGTCAGTGGCCTGGCGCTGGGTATCGACGCCGCGGCCCATGAGGGCGCCCTGGCGGCGGAAGGCTTGACGGTAGCGGTGCTGGGGCACGGGCTGGACCGGGTCTATCCCGCCGCGCACCGGGACCTGGCCCACCGCATCGCCGCCGGCGGTGGTGCGCTGGTGTCCGAATTCCCGCCGGGCGTGCCGCCCCGGGCCGAGCACTTCCCCCGCCGCAACCGCATCATCAGCGGCCTCAGCCTCGGGGTGCTGGTGGTGGAGGCGGCCATTCGCAGCGGTTCGCTCATCACCGCCCGGACGGCCGCGGATCAGGGCCGGGAGGTGTTCGCCATCCCGGGCTCCATCCATAACCCCCTCGCCCGCGGCTGTCACCGCCTCATCCGCCAGGGGGCGAAACTGGTGGAGACCGCGGCGGACATCCTCGAGGAACTGGGGTCCCTCTACCTGGCCGGTCTCGAGGGCCGCGCCGCCGCGGATTCGGCGCCCGTGCCGGAGACGGCCGGCGCCGATCCCGACTACCGGCGCCTGCTCGAGGCGCTCGGCCACGACCCGGTTTCGGTGGACGTGGTGGTGGACCGCAGCGGATTGACCCCGGAAGCGGTTTCCTCCATGCTGTTGCTCCTAGAACTGCAGGGTGTCGTAGAGTCCGTACCCGGCGGGTTGTTTACCCGGGCAACGAGGGCCTGAGATGAAAGAGAATGTACTGGACGTCCTGATGTACCTGTTCGAGAACTTCATGAACAGCGAATCGGGGCCGGAAGCGGACCAGGATTCCCTCAGGCAGGAACTCGAGGACGCCGGCTTCCACCGCAGCGAGATCCACAAGGCCTTCTCCTGGCTGGAGGGGCTGGCCGAGCAGCAGTCCGAGCAGCCCCAGGGCGTCGCCTGCGGCACTGCCGCGCTGCGGGTGTTCACCGACCAGGAGGTCAAGAAGCTCGACCTGGAGTGCCGGGGCTTCCTGCTGTTCCTGGAGCAGGTGGGAGTCCTGGACGGCTGCATGCGCGAGTTGGTGATCGACCGGGTCATGGCGCTGGACAGCGACGAGATCGACATCGACCAGTTCAAGTGGATCGTGCTCATGGTCCTGTTCAACCAGCCCGGCCAGGAAGCGGCGGTCGCCTGGATGGAGGATTTGATGTTCGAGGGACCGGGCGGCAGCCTCCATTGAGAGGTTGACAGGTGCGGTGCCGGTCGGGGACCGTACCCGGGCACCGGGATCGAGTTTTCATGCGGCATCCCACCGCATGCGCGTCAGGTACCCGCTGCTGAGGCGGGTTTTCTTTTTTTCTGGCGGGAAACAACGGAACCTTAGAGAAGAGACGTCGTCGTTGTGAGCAAGAACCTGGTTATCGTGGAGTCGCCGGCCAAGGCGAAGACCATCGAGAAGTTCCTCGGCGGGGATTTCGTCGTGCGATCCTCCTATGGTCACGTGCGCGATCTGCCGCGCAAGGGCCTGTCCATCGACGTGGACAACGGTTTCGAGCCGACCTACGAGATCAGCGCGGACAAGCAGTCCACCATCCAGGAGTTGCGCCGCGAAGTGAAGACGGCGGTCACCGTCTGGCTCGCAACCGATGAGGACCGCGAGGGGGAGGCCATCGCCTGGCACCTGGCCGAGGCGCTCGGCCTGGACGTGGACGAGACCCGCCGTATCGTGTTCCACGAAATCACCAAGCCGGCGATCCTGGACGCCATCGCCAGGCCCCGGAACATCGATCGCGACCTGGTGGACGCCCAGCAGGCCCGCCGCATCCTCGACCGGCTGGTGGGCTACGAGCTCTCCTTCGTGCTGTGGAAGAAGATCAGCAAGGACCTCTCCGCCGGCCGCGTGCAGTCGGTGGCGGTGCGCCTGGTGGTGGAGCGGGAGCGGGAGATCGATACCTTCAGCGCCAGCTCCACGTTCAAGGTCAGTGCCGACTTCGACCTGGGCGAGGGTGTCACGCTGAGTGCGAAGCTGGGGCGGGACTTCCCCACCGAGGCCGAGGCGCGGGCCTTTCTCGGGCAGCTGCAGGGGGCGGAGTTCCGGGTCGAGGGACTGGAGGTCAAGCCGGCCACCCGTTCGCCGCGGCCGCCCTTCACCACCTCCACCCTGCAGCAGGAGGCCTCGCAGAAGCTCGGCTTCTCGGTGCGCCAGACCATGGTGATCGCCCAGCGCCTCTACGAGTCGGGACGGATTACCTACATGCGTACCGACTCGGTCAATCTCTCCGACCTGGCCCTGGGCCAGGCCCGGGAGGTGATCAGCGGCCGCTTCGGCCAGCCGTATGCCCACACCCGGCGCTTCAAGACCCGCTCGGCCAGCGCCCAGGAGGCCCACGAGGCCATCCGGCCGACGGACCTGGCCGTGGACAACATCGGCGGCGATCGCAACGAACAGCGCCTCTACCAGCTCATCTGGCGCCGGACGCTCGCCTCGCAGATGGCCGATGCGCGCATCGAGCGCACCACGGCCAGCATCGCCATCTCCACGGTGGAGGACCGGCTGGTGGCCAAGGGCGAGGTCCTCACCTTCGAAGGCTTCCTCAAGGTCTACCAGGACAATGGCGACGAGGAGAAGATGCTGCCCCCCCTCACCGTGGGGCAGGCGCTGAGCCCGGCCGAGATCCGGGCCCGCGAGAGCTTCACCCGCCCACCGGCCCGCTACACCGAGGCCACGCTGGTGCGCAAGCTCGAGGAGATGGGCATCGGCCGCCCCTCCACCTACGCGCCCACCATCTCCACCATCCAGGACCGCGGCTACGTCAGCAAGGAGGACCGCGAGGGCGAGGAGCGCCAGGTGCGGATCCTGGTGTTGCGCGAGCCGGGGGTGGTGAACGAGGACAAGACCGAGGTCACCGGCGCCGAGAAGGGCAAGCTGTTCCCCTCCGACATGGCCGGGGTGGTCACCGACTTCCTGGTGAAGCACTTCAGCGAGGTCATCGACTACAATTTCACCGCCAACGTGGAGGCGGAGTTCGACGAGATCGCCGCCGGCAAGAAGCGCTGGCGCGACATGCTCGCGGAGTTCTACGGACCGTTCCATGCCGATATCGAGCGCGCCGAGGACCTCACCCGCGAGGAGGCCTCCCAGACGCGCCAGCTCGGAACCGATCCCGAGTCGGGCAAGCCGGTGAGCGTGCGTATCGGTCGCTTCGGCCCCTATGTCCAGATCGGCACCCGCGAGGACGAGGACAAGCCGCGTTTCGCCGGTCTGCGCCCCGGGCAGCGCATGGACACCATCACCCTCGAGGAGGCCATGCAGCTGTTCCAGCTGCCCCGCTTCCTGGGCGAAACGCCCGAGGGCGAGGAGGTCACCGCCAATATCGGCCGCTTCGGCCCCTATGTGAAGTTCGACAACAAGTATGTCTCCATCCGCGGCGATGATCCCCACAGCATCACCCTCGAGCGGGCGCTGGAGCTGATCCAGGCCAAGAAGGAGGCGGACGCCAACCGCGAAATCAAGGTCTTCGAAGGCTCGTCGGTGCAGGTGCTCAACGGCCGTTACGGTCCCTACATCACCGATGGCAAGAAGAATGCGCGGGTGCCCAAGGACCGCGAGCCCGCGAGCCTGACCCTGGAGGAGTGCCAGCAGCTGCTGGCCGAGGCGCCGGAGCGGCGCGGACGCGGCCGGATGAAGAAGGGTGCGGCGGCCGGAACCGCGAAGAAGAAGGCCGCGGTCAAGAAGAAATCGGCGCCCAAGAAGAAGGCGGCAGTCAAGAAGAAGGCGGCGCCCAAGAAGAAGGCGGCAGTCAAGAAGAGCGCAGTCAAGAACAAGAGCGTACCGAAGCAGAAGGCATCCGGTTGAAGGGTGCCGGAGTGTCCGCCCGTGCCCGGGCGGGCGTCAGCCCCTGATGAACAGGTAGAGAATCATGAGCGAGCCGTTTGTAGCCGTGTTGATGGGATCCGACTCCGATCTGCCGGTCGTCCAGGCGACCCTGGATGTGCTGGCCAAGCTCGAAGTGCCCTGCGAGGTCAAGGTGACCTCCGCCCACCGTACCCCCGAGACGACCCGCAGCTACCTCGCCGACGCCGAGGCCCGGGGCTGCCAGGTATTCGTCTGCGCCGCCGGTTTGGCGGCCCACCTGGCCGGAACCGTGGCCGCCCATACCCTGCGACCGGTGATCGGGATTCCCATCGACGCCGGCCCCCTGAACGGACTCGACGCCCTGCTCTCCACCGTGCAGATGCCGGGCGGCATACCCGTCGCCTCGGTGGCCATCGGCAAGGCCGGGGCGAAGAATGCCGGCTACCTGGCGGCCCAGATGCTGGCGCTGGCCGATGCCGACCTGGCCCGCCGCCTGCGCGAGGAGCGCGAAGCCTCGGCCGAGGCGGTACGCCAGGCGGACGCCAGGCTGCAGGAGCGGCTGCCGGGCTGAAGCGACGGCAGGTCCTTCCCGGTCCTCCGCTGCGCCCGGCGCGTCCTGCGCCCAGGCGGGAGGATGGGGGGTTCCTCCCCAGGCGCCGGCATGGAGTCCCGCCCCCCCCGGCGGTGCCGTAACCGGACGTGGCTGATTGCCGCGCCGGCCGCCCCCGAGCCTTCGCCCGGGTGCGTTCATGGTCTCAGGTCCCCTTCCCGCCGGCACGCTCCGCTTCCTGCGCGGTATAGCGCCCGGGCGAGAGGATGTCGCCGGGGTCCAGGACCGCGCGCAGGCGCGCGGCGAGCGCGCCGGCCCCAGGCGCCAGCCGGGCAAAGCGATCCATCTCCTCCACGCCCAGCCGGTAGGGCAGCAGCCCCCGGTCGCGGCCGGCCTGGAACAGGGCGGCGAAGCAGCGCCGGGCCTGGTCCCCGTGCAGCGCATCGGCCCGGTCGAACAGCAGCGGCACCGTGCTGTCGAAGCAGCGCGCCGACAGGCTGGTCAGGGTGATCAGCGGGTCGATCCCGTGCTCCAGCGCGACGCGGGTGACCATCCCGGCGTAATCCGCCACCGTCTCCGGGCGCATGGGCACCAGCGGCGAGTACCAGAGCACCCCGCAGCCGTCCCGGGCCGGATCCCGCGCCCCCGGCTCCCCCCCTCGGCCCGCGCGCCAGCAGGCCAGCGGCAGGGCCACCTCGTTGGGGATGCCCTCGAGGATCTCCAGCCCCAGCGCCAGGCTTTCCAGGCGCGCCCGCGCCCCTTCCCCCAGCGCGCCCGGTATCAGGCGGGACAGGCCGCGCAGTGGGCCCAGCCGGCCCCGGTTGAGGAACAGCGCCCGGGTCGGCACGCCGCGCAGGTGCCGGCGGACCCGGGCCCGGGCTGCGCGCACCACCGCCGCGGTGCCGTACAGGGCGCCGACGCCGAGCCAGGCCGGGAGCCGCTGGCGCCGCGCCAGCCGCGCCACGACCTCCTCCGGCACCGCCTGCCGGGGCGGAACCTCGGCGGCGGGAAACGGTTCCACCATGGACACCACCCGGCGCCGGTTCATCAGGTTGATGGAGCCCGACACCCCCTCCAGGTCGGTGAGAATGGCCCGCACCGCGGCCACCGCCGCCGGCAGGTGGGACTCCTCGCGGAGCTCGAAGAAGAAGCTCTCCACCCGCTCGGGACGGTGCGCCAGGGCGATGGTGCCGGCGGTGACCACGCCGAAGGCGCCCTGGGTGAACAGGCCGTCCAGGTAGGGACCGATGCCCCACTTGAAGACCTCGTCCACGTCCGGTGCACCCATTTCCGCCAGCGCCGGCCGGTAGAGGCTGCCGTCGGCCAGCACCGCCTCCAGGGAGGTGACGGCGCCGAAGTGATCGGCGTAGGGCGTGAGGCCGTAGCCACGCTCCAGGGCGTTGCCGAGCAGGCTGCAGCGGGGCCCGGCGCCGGTGGCCGGGACCATGAACGGCAGCCGGTGACGATCCAGGTGCGCGCGCAGCTGCGCCTGGGTCACCCCCGGCTCGACGGTCACCGTGGCGAGCTCGGGATCGAGCCGGCGGATGGCCCTGAGCCCGGAGAGATCGAGCACCATGCACCCATCGCGCACGGGATGGGCGCCGCCGTAGCCCCAGTTGTTGCCGGTGCTGATGGGATAGAGCGGGACGGCGTGGCGCTGCGCCAGCCGCACCGCCTCCTGGACCTCGGGCACGGTGCCTGGCAGGAGGGCGCCCGCCAGGGCGCGCCGGGTGCCGCTGGTGTCCTGCGGGTAGCGGGCCCGGGCCTGGTCCGGGCCGAGCACCCGCGCGGTGCCCAGCACCTCGCGCCAGGCCGCGAGGGCGCTCGCGTGGCGTTCGTCGGGGGGGAGTGCGTCGTTGCCCATGGTCACCTCCCTGTGCGGGGCGCTTTCGTTGCTACAATTCTAGCGGATTGAACGGCCGGCACGGCTTATCCCTTCACCGGCGCCGGCTGCGAGACCGCCGCATACGGATCCGACGCGGGATTCCGGATCCCCCATCCCGTGCAGGGAGCGCACTCATGTTGATGTTCCGTGATTCCCACTTCGACGGCCTGCTCGCCGACTGCCCCGATCTGCACACCCGCTGTCATCGACTCCGCTACCAGGTCTACTGCGTGGAACACGCCTACGAGCCGCGCGATCAGCCGCTTGCGGGCGAGGAGCACGACGCCTGGGACAGCGCCGCGGTGGCCTTCCTGCTCACCCACCGGGCCAGCGGCGTGGACGTGGGCACGGTCCGGCTGGTGCTCGCCGACAGCCCGGACGGACTGCCCTTCAGCCGGGCCATGGCCGGCCACCCCCTGCATCTGCCGGAGTGCCGTGGCCGGGTGGCGGAGGTCTCGCGCCTGGCGGTATCGAAGACGTTCCGGCGGCGGGTGGAGGACACCCACGCGCCCTGGAACCACCCCCTGGAGCGGCCCCTGCAGGATGGGGCCCCGGCCCACCCGGGGCCGTTGTTCGGGCTGCTGCGCTGCCTCTACGCCTGGTGCCGCGAGGCCGGAATACCGGGCTGGTGCGCCATGATGGAGCCCGCCCTGGCCCGGCGCCTGGCCGCGATCGGCATCGTGGGCGAGGTCCTCGGCCCGGTCATCGATCACCACGGCCGGCGGGCGCCCTACCATTTCCCCCTCGCGGCGGCGGAGGTGCGGCTGCGCGCGCAGCAGCCGGCGCTGTGGGCCTACATCACCGGCGCGGCGGGGCCGGCCGGCGCGGCGGAGGCGCCGCAGGGAAGGCGCCGCACGGGGGTTTGACTCCGGCCGTCCCGCCCGTCGAGAATCCCCCCGTGGCCACGGGAGTGCGGGTGATGGGCGGGAGCAGGCGGGGCATGGCGGAAATCCGGGGACAATGAACGCGCCGCGCGGGTGGCCGCTGGGGCGTGCGGTGCGGGTCGTGCGCGGCGGCGGGGTCATCGCCTATCCCACCGAAGCGGTCTACGGGCTCGGCTGCGATCCCCTGGACCCGGTGGCGGTGTTGCGGCTGCTGCTGCTCAAGGCGCGCGTCGCGGAGAAGGGCCTGATCCTCATCGGGGCGGACCTGTCCCAGTTCGATTCGCTGCTGCTGCCGCTCGCGCCGGCGCTCCGGGCCAAGGTGCTCGCCAGCTGGCCCGGTGCGGTCACCTGGCTGCTGCCGTCCCGCCCGGAGTGTCCGCAGTGGCTCACCGGCGGGCGGGAGACGCTGGCGGTGCGGGTCCCGGACCACCCTCTTTCCCTGGCGCTGTGCCGCGCCCTGGGCCACCCGCTGGTCTCCACCAGCGCCAACCCGGCTGGCCGGGCGCCGGCGCGCAGCGCCCTGCAGGTGCGACGCTACTTCGGTGACCGGCTGGACTACATTCTTGCCGGGCCGGTCGGCGGCCGCCGGCGCCCCTCGGAGATCCGGGACGGGCGCACGGGGACGGTGATCCGGCCCGGCTGAGCACCCTGGAGAAGCCATGGATCAACCGGACCTGGACGCCGTAAAGGCCTATTTCCTCGACCTGCAGGAGCGGATCTGCACGGCCTTCGAGACACTCGAGGGGGAGGCGCGCTTCCGCGAGGATCGCTGGGAGCGTCCCGGCGGAGGCGGGGGCAGGACCCGGGTCCTGGAGGGTGGCGCGGTGTTCGAAAAGGGCGGCGTCAACTTCTCCCACGTGACCGGCACCGCCCTGCCCCCCTCCGCCACCGCCGCGCGCCCGGAGCTCGCCGGCCGCGGCTTCACGGCGCTGGGGGTGTCGCTGGTGATGCACCCCCGCAATCCCTACGCACCCACCAGCCACGCCAATGTCCGCTTCTTCGTGGCGGAGAAGGCGGGCGAGGCGCCGGTCTGGTGGTTCGGGGGCGGCTTCGACCTCACGCCCTACTACGGCTTCGAGGAGGACTGCGTCCACTGGCACCGCACCGCCCGCGCCGCCTGCGAGGTGCTGGGGCCGACGGCCCACGGCCATTACCGGCGCTGGTGCGACGAGTACTTCTACCTCAGGCACCGGGATGAGCCGCGGGGCATTGGCGGGCTGTTCTTCGACGATCTGAGCGACGGGGGTTTCGAGCGCTGCTTCGAGTTCGTGCGCAGCGTGGGTGATCACTACCTGGAGGCCTACCTGCCCATCGTGGAGCGGCGCTGGCGCACGCCCTACGGGGAGCGGGAGCGGGAATTCCAGTGTTACCGGCGCGGCCGCTACGTGGAGTTCAACCTGGTCTACGATCGCGGCACGCTGTTCGGGCTGCAGTCGGGGGGGCGGACCGAGTCGATCCTGATGTCACTGCCCCCGCAGGTGAGCTGGCGCTACGACTGGCGCCCGGCACCGGACACGCCGGAGGCACGGCTCTACGAGGTGTTCCTCAAGCCCCGCGACTGGCTCGCGGACCAGCCGGCCTGAGCCGGCTCATTTCTCGCCGGTGCGGGTCCCGGCCGCCTCGGGATGGCGGGCCATGCGCTCCAGCTTCTGGCTCAGGTACTCGTTCTGCATGTGGTCGGCCATCTTCTGGAACGCCTCGGAGAGGGTCCCCCGCAGCGGCTTGGGCACCTGCTGATCCTCCAGCGCCCGGTTCATGCACAGCATCCACTGCTCCCGCTCCCGGTCACCGATGGCGAAGGGCAGATGACGGGCGCGCAGCCGGGTCTGGCCGTGCGGCTCCTGGTGCTGGTTCGGGCCGCCGAGCCAGCCGGAGAGGAACAGGGCCAGCTTGTCCCGCGCCTGGTCCAGGCTCTTCGCATGCATGGCGCGCAATTCCCGCACCGCGGGCAGCGTGTCCATGAGTTCGTAGAATCGATCCACCAGGGCCTTGACGCCCTCTTCACCGCCGAGTTGCTCGTAGGGGCTCATCATGACAGTCACCTTTGACACCGTCCTTCCCGCCTGGGCTGGGATTGTCCATCCGAACCTGGCTAAGATGGCGCAGAGTTCCGGCTCGAGTCATTGACAATTGTCGGGTGCGGTGCGGCAACCCGCAGGTCGGCGGTGTGCCGCCGTTCAGTCGAGGATGGCGGCGGCGACACCGAGCAGGGCCGCCGCCATCGCCCAGCGCCCCCAGCCGAGCAGGCGCCGGAACAGCGGCCGGCGGGGTTCGAATCCGATGCCCGTGACGATGCCGGCGGCGGTGCCCCAGAGCACGAGCACCAGCAGCGGCAGGCGCAGATCGCCCGGGAGGCGGGCGATGGCGTCGGCCCGCAGGAACACCGCCGCCACCAGGGCGGCGGTGAGCAGAAGGGTGAGGGGGCCCGCCCAGGCGGGGCGGGCCCGGTTTGCCTGCCGTGGAATCATGCGGCCGGGAGCCGGTTGCTCAGCAGGGCTTGTCGGCGTCGAGGTCGCACTCCGACTCCAGCCACATCACGTTGATGATGCCGAAGGCGCTGGCGAGCAGCACGCCCAGTATCCAGGTGAAGTACCACATAGTCTGTTCCTCCCTATCAGTAGGCGGCGTGGTCGTTGTCGCGCACGAACTGCACCGTGAACTTGCCCCACAGCTGCCGGTAGCACCACACGGTGTAGGCGAGCACGATGGGCAGGAAGATCATCGTGGCCCAGAACATCACCGTCAGGGTCAGGTGGCTGGAGGGGGCGTCCCACAACGTCAGGCTGTGGTTGGGATCCACCGACGAGGGCATGACGAACGGGAACATGGAGAAGCCCGCCGTGAGGATGACCCCCGCCAGGGCCAGGGAGCTGAACAGGAAGCCCCAGCCCGGACGATTGCCGCGGGCGGTGAGGACCGCCAGGGCCGCGCCGCCGAGGCCGAGTGCGGGGGCGGCCAGCATCCACGGGTAGGCCGCGTAGTTGGCCAGCCAGGCGCCGGCCTCCTGCACCACCTCCTTCGCCAGCGGGTTGGGCAGGGCATCGGTGGCGGGCATCGACACGATGCGGTAGCCGTCGATGCCGAGCACCAGCCAGATGCCGGCCAGGGCGAAGGTGACGATCAGCGCCACTCCGAACAGCTGGGCGGCGCCCCTGGCGCGCTCGTAGATCACCCCCTCGGTGCGCAGCATCAGGTACATGGCCCCGTGCATCACCAGCATGGAGAGGCTGACCACGCCCGCGAGCAGCGAGAAGGGGTTGAGCAGGCCGAAGAAGCCCCCGTCATAGTAGGGCAGGAGGTTCTGGTCGTAGTGGAAGGGCAGGCCCAGCAGCAGGTTGCCGAAGGCCACGCCGAACACGGTGGCCGGAATCGCGCCGCCGGCGAACAGGCCCCAGTCCCACCAGCTGCGCCAGTTCTTGTTGGGCAGCTTGCTGCGGTAGTCGAAGCCCACCGGTCGGAAGAACAGGGCGAACAGCACCAGCAGCAGGGCGACATACAGCCCCGAGAAGGCGGCCGCGTAGACGGCTGGCCAGGCGGCGAAAATGGCGCCGCCCGCGGTGATGAACCACACCTGGTTGCCGTCCCAGTGGGGGCCGATGGAGTTGATGATGACCCGCCGCTCCTCGTCGTTCTTGCCCAGGAAGGGCAGGAGCGCGCCGGCGCCCATGTCGAAGCCGTCGGTGATGGCGAAGCCGATGAGCAGCACGCCCACGAACAGCCACCAGATGAGCTTCAGGGTTTCATAGTCGAGAATCATGGTGGAATCTCCCTCAGTCGTTGGCGCGCTGCTGCAGCGGCTGGGTGGCCAGCGCCGGGGCGCCGCCCGCAGCCTGCTCGAAGTGGTAGCGGCCCAGATGCAGCGAGCTCGGACCCAGGCGGGCGAACTTGAACATCAGGTACATCTCGAACACCAGCAGCAGGGTGTAGAAGCCGATGAAGCCGGCCAGGCTGAAGTAGAGGTCGCCGGCGGAGAGCACCGAGGTGCTCACGGGGGTGGGCAGCACCTCGCCGATGGTCCAGGGCTGGCGGCCGTACTCGGCCACGAACCAGCCCAGCTCACAGCTCAGCCACGGCAGCGGGATGCTGAACAGCGCGAGCCTGAGCAGCCAGCGCTTCTGCTCCGCCGTGCGCCGGATGGTGAGGTAGAAGGCCGCGGCGAAAATGAACAGCATGATGAAGCCGAAGGCGACCATGATGCGGAAGGCCCAGAACAGCGGCCACACCTTCGGGATGCTGTCGTCGGCCGCCATCTGGATCTGCTCCTCGGTGGCGTCGGTCACCTTCTCGGTATAGGGCTTGAGCAGCAGCCCGTAGCCGAGATCGACCTTGACCGCCTCGAACAGGGACTTGGTCTCCTCGGAGGTGTCGCCCGAGCGCAGCTTCTGCAGCAGGCCGTAGGCCACGATGCCGTTGCGGATGCGCTCGAGGTGCTGCGCCCGCAGCTCGTTGAGGCCGGCGATCTCCTCGCTGGTGGAGCGGGTGGCGATGAGCCCGAGCAGGGCCGGGATCTTGATCGCCATGGCGGTGGTCTGGGTCTCCTCGTCCGGGAAGCCGAACAGGGTGAAGGCGGCCGGCGGCTCCTGGGTCTCCCACTCCGCCTCGATGGCGGCGAGCTTCACCTTCTGCACGTCGCCGAGCTCGTAGCCGCTCTCGTCACCGAGGACGATGACCGACAGGGCGGAGGCGAGGCCGAAGCCGGCGGCGATGGCGAAGGAGCGGCGGGCGAAGCCGAGATCGCGGCCCTTGAGCAGGTAGTAGGCACTGATGCCGAGCACGAACAGCGCGCCGGTGACGTAGCCGGCCGAGACGGTGTGGACGAACTTCACCTGGGCCACCGGGTTGAGCAGCACTTCGGCGAAGCTGACCATCTCCATGCGCATGGTCTCGTAGCTGAACTCGGAGCCCACCGGGTTCTGCATCCAGCCGTTGGCGACCAGGATCCAGAGTGCCGAGAGGTTGGAGCCGATGGCGGTCAGCCAGGTGACCAGCAGGTGCTTCTGCTTGGAAAGGCGGTCCCAGCCGAAGAAGAACAGGCCGATGAAGGTGGACTCGAGGAAGAAGGCCATCAGGCCCTCGATGGCCAGCGGGGCGCCGAAAATATCGCCCACGTAGTGGGAATAGTAGGCCCAGTTGGTCCCGAACTGGAACTCCATGGTGATGCCCGTGGTGACGCCGAGGGCGAAGTTGATGCCGAACAGCTTGCCCCAGAACTTGGTCATGTCCCGGTAGACTTCCTTGCCGGTCATGACATACACCGACTCCATGATGGCCAGCAGGAAGGACAGGCCGAGCGTCAGGGGCACGAACAGGAAGTGATACATGGCTGTGGCGGCAAACTGGATCCGCGACAGCTCGATCACGCTTTGGTCAATCATCGCTTGACTCCCGGTTGCAGGTGGATGATCCCGGGTGGCTGGCGGGCCAGTCCTGGTGCCGGTCCAGCGGCCCCGCACGAGTAGAGTCGAGTATCAGTCTGTTCGCTTCCGCTGGTGCGGCACCGCTTTCCCGCGCATCGGGCCATGGCCCGGGTCGCCGTATCCGGAACGGTGCACTTGTGCACGGTGGAGCTTAGGGAAATGTTGAAGCCGCAAGCATTGATATTCCGCAGAATTTGGATTGATGGTTATCAATTAACAGCCACATCAACGGGTTAGGCGGGTGGGTCGGTGGCTGGATTATAGTTGCCCTGACAATGCGGGCGCGGGATCGCTCTCCTGCCCCCGACCGGGGAGCGGATACGGACCCACCGGGGCGGGATGGAACGGGGAAGTCGTTGCCCGGGCGCAGGCGGCGGCTCGGCGATGGGGCTGAAGAGCAGGTGCCGGAGGCGGCCGTCGCGGACTGCCGCCCTGGTCGCGGGTTGTGCATGGGCGGCCAGCGGGGCGCCGGGCCGGAGTCTGCCGCATGTCTCGCGGCCATGCCGGGACACGCAGTGGCGTGTCCCGGCGGGCCTGGCGGCTCAATGGTGGTGGTCGTGGGGAAGGGGCGGCGGCAGTGTCCCGTCGAAGAAGCGGCGGATGGCGGCCAGGGGATCGGTCTCGCCGGTGACGGCCACCCGGATTCCCCGTGCGGCCAGGCGGTGGACGAACCCGGCGCCGGCGCCGCCGGTGATGAGGACATCGACCCCGTCCACCGGGTGGACACCCGCGCCGCGGAACTCGTGGAAGGCGAGCTCACGCGGCAGATCCAGGCGCTCGACCTCCAGGGGCTCCTGGCCGGGCTCGGCGCTGTAGACCAGGAACCGGCGGCTCTTGCCGGCGTGACCGGTCACGGTACGGAAGTTCTGGCTGGTGATGGCGAATTTCATCGGATTCGGTCTCCGTGGAAGAGGCGGCGGGCCCGTACTCCGGCACCCGCAACCCCGCTGCTGTCAGAGGTTCTTGACGGCCTTGGCCCAGCTCTCCATGGAGTTGTTGGCCACGGGCATGGGGGCCTCCATGAAGTTGATGACGAAGCGGTCGCTGAGTTCGGTGACGCCGATGGAGCGCGGACGCACCGCCATGACCGCCGGGTTCGGCAGGGCGATGCCGAAGCAGAACACGATGTTCCTGGCGTCGAGGATGTCGGCGCTGATCTGCCCCGCTTCCAGCGCTTTCGTGTGGCTGTAGTGATCGAAGATGGCGATGAAGCGGGCCACGTCGTGGGCGTCGATGCGCTCCTTGAAGAAGGCGATGATTTCGTCCACCGACCGGAAGCGGGTCTCCTCCTTGCTCACCTCGAGGGTGAAGATGGGGTACTTCTCCTGGAACAGGCTCTGTTTCATGTGGTGTTCTCCGGTGTAAGCAGATGTCGAGCGATGAAAGTCGATTCCCGGATTTACTCCTCGACGCAGATCTCCCCGCGCCCCATGGCGATGGCGGTGCGCACCAGCAGCAGCACGATGACCGCGGCGAGCAGCGCCAGCAGTCCGAGTCCGAGGGCCTGGAAGCGGCCGTCGCCGGTCTGCTCGAACATCGCCAGGGTGGCCACGGTGATGGCCGCCAGCGGGAAGGAGTAGGCCCACCAGGAGAGGAAGAACTGCAGCCGGGTGAACTTCCGGTACTGGGTGAACAGCAGCAGGGTCAGGAACAGCGCCGTGTAGTAGAGCACCCGGGCGAAGGCGTCCAGCCCGCCGCCGAGCTTGAGGTAGGCGAGGAAGCCCACCGCCGGCGGGGCGATGAGGATGAAGAAGGTGGGCACCAGCTTCGCGGGCAGCGGGTTATGGAAGATGACCCGGTAGAGGACGATGACCAGCAGCACCACCCAGAACACCAGTCCGATGCTGAAGAAGAACCACGAACTCTCCGTATAGCCCAGCGGAACACCGGCGATGGGCACCAGGATGTTGCCCACTACGGGAATGAACCAGGCCGGGTTCATGTGCTGGATCTGGAAGTGCTCGTGGTTGATCCAGGCCCCCAGGACGTAGAGCGTGAACAGCAGGTGCGCCACGCTGCCGGTGATCCACAGCGCCTCGGCCAGTGCCGGCTGACTGTGCAGGGTGCAGATGCTGAGCAGCACCAGGCTGATGGAAACGGTGGGGAAGAAGCTCAGCTTGACCGGGTGGTGCAGCTCCTGGCGCACGGCGCCGGGATGGCGGAGGAGCTTGGCCAGGTAGACCAGCGCGATGAGCAGGAACACCCCGCCGGTCACCGCGGCCATCAGGTTGCCGGCATGGAGCGGCAGCAGCTGCATGGCCTCGCTTTTCAGCAGGGCGATGGTGAAGCCTGAGAGTCCCATCACCACCGCGAAGAAGGGGATGGGGAAGTGCATCAGTCTCGAGTCGGTGTTCATGTCCGTTCCTCGGGTGATTTGACGGGTCCGACCGCCCGTCACGGTTGCGTCGGGCGCGCCTGGAAGCGCGACACAATGGCGTTTCCGGCACCCGGGTGCAGTGACTATGTCACCGGGGTGGAGCGCCGGGTGGACTCCACCCACGGGAGAATCCCGATGGTGCGTCGGCCATCGCGATGGAGTGGATTGGATGTACTCCCTGCCCTCAGGCGCGGGAAACCGCGCACCAGGCCGAAGTTCCACCCCGTGGATTCAGGGCAGTGGATCAGTGAGCTGGGGGGGATACTAGCGGCGCCCGGACGGGCGCCGCATTGAAGATCGTCAATCGGCGGCGATGGTCCGCAGGGACTTGATATCGCAGCGGAAACGGCCCGGTGCGATCTCGGCGATGACATTCTTGCGCTTGAACTCCGCCACCATGCGGCTGGCGGTTTCGGTGGTGATGCCGAGCATGGCGCCCACATCCTCGCGGCTGAACAGTTCGCAGGCGGGCTCGCCGTTGCGTTCCACCAGCCGCAGCAGGAGCCGGGCCACGCGCTGGCGCGCCGTGCCGGTGGAGAGCTGGGTGAGCCAGGCGTCGGCCTCGCTCAGGGCCCGCTGCCAGCGGCGCATCAGCTCCTGGTGCAGCCCCGGGTTGTCCCGATCCAGGCGCTTCACCACGTCGATGGGCAGGCGGCAGACGGAGGCCGGCTGCAGCACTACCGCGTCGTGCTGGTAGGGCTGGCCCAGCAGGGCCTCGAGTCCCGCCACGTCGGTGCTGTGCACCAGTCGCACGATGCGCTGGCCGCCGTCGGGCAGGTACTGCACCAGCTTCAGCAGACCGCTGCGGATGGTGTAGACCGCGTCGCCCGGATCGCCGGCACGGTAGAGCACCTGGTGCGGGGCCAGGTTGAACTCTTCGATGGGCCGATGAATCTGGTCGAAATCCTTCTCCTCCAGCCCGGCGAAGAGCACCGAGGTGCGTAGGCTGCAGTTCAGGCAGTCGGCCTCGCCGCGCCAGGCGGCTTTGGAGGTGATGCTCATGGTCGGCGATGGTGCTCGCTGGTGACGCCTTGCGGGTGGCCCGAGTGCAAACATCCGGTCACCGCGAATCGTGTTGACATATGAGTATATCACCACAGATACAACGTTGATCCAGATCAAGAACGCACACAAAAAGTAGGTATTGGCGGGCCGGCTTGATGTAAGTCAATGGGTTAGCTGAATGCGATAGGAACATCCACCTTACCAGGACGACGCGGTCACTGTTTACCACTCTGGGGAGAGGGCCGGTAGATGGGTGTTCAGCTGCACAGAAGGCAGTTCCTGCGGGGGGATTTCCGGTCACGGAATCACCCCCGGCGCCCACCCTGGTCTCGTCCCGAGTCCGAGTTCACCCACCTCTGCGACCGCTGTGGCCACTGCATCAGCCGCTGCGAGTCACGGATCCTCGTCAGCGGCAGCGGCGGCTTCCCCGAACTGGACTTCCGGCACGGCGAGTGCACCTTCTGCGCCGCCTGCCTGGAGGCCTGTCACAGCGGCGCCCTGCGCCGCGCGCCGGCAACCGGTTCCCGCCCCGACCGGCCCTGGCACGCCGTGGTGAGCATCGGCGCCGATTGCATCGCCCGGCGGGGAGTGGAGTGCCGGGTCTGCGGCGAGCAGTGCGGGGAGCGGGTGCTGCGCTTCCGCCTGCGTGCGGGCGGGGTGGCCCTGCCCGAGGTCGGGGCGGCGCCCTGCTCCGGATGCGGCGCCTGTGTCGCCCCCTGCCCGACCGGGGCGGTGGAAGTCACGCTCACGCCCCTCGACGAACACCCATCCCAGGAGGTCATTTCGTCATGAATCTCTGCAGCATGGTGCTCAATGCCAGGCCCGCGCAGGCGGCCGCGGTCAGGACCCGGTTGGAGGCTATCGAGGGCGTGGAGGTCCACGCCGTCAGCGATACCGGCCGCCTGGTCCTCACCCTCGAGCACCCCGACCGCACCTATTACGCCGAAACCATGATGCAGATGCATAACGTGGCGGGCGTGCTGAGCGCCGCCCTCATCTACGAATTCCACGATGAACAAGAGGTCACCCAGAAGGAGGTGTCGCAATGAAACTGTCACGGCGCGATTTCATCAAGTCCAACGCCATTGCCGCGGCGGCCGCCGCGGCCGGCGTCACGGTTCCCGGTGCCCAGGCGCTGGCACAGGCGGCGGCGGATGAGGGCATCCGTTGGGACAAGATCCCGTGCCGGTTCTGCGGTACCGGGTGCAGCGTGCTCGCCGGCGTCAAGGATGGGCGCATGGTGGCCAGCCAGGGCGATCCCGACGCCCCGGTGAACCGGGGCCTGAACTGCATCAAGGGCTACTTCCTGAGCAAGATCATGTACGGCAAGGATCGCCTCACCCAGCCGCTGCTGCGCAAGAAGAACGGCCAGTTCGACAAGAACGGCGACTTCGAGCCGGTCTCCTGGGACGAGGCCTTCGACGTCATGGCCCAGAAGTGGAAGGCGGCGCTGAAGGACAAGGGGGACAGCGGCGTGGGCATGTTCGGCTCGGGCCAGTGGACGGTATGGGAGGGCTACGCCGCCTCCAAGTTCATCAAGGGCGGCCTGCGCTCCAACAACCTCGATCCCAATGCGCGCCACTGCATGGCCTCGGCCGTGGTGGGCTTCATCCGCGCCTTCGGCATCGACGAGCCCATGGGCTGCTACGACGACCTGGAGCATGCCGACGCGTTCGTGCTCTGGGGCGCCAACATGGCGGAGATGCACCCGATCCTCTGGTCGCGCCTCACCGACACCCGCCTGACCAAGCCGGGCTGCGAGGTGCACGTGCTCTCCACCTACGAGAACCGCTGCTTCGAGCTGGCCGACAACGGCATGGTGTTCGTGCCGCAGACCGATCTGGCCATCCTCAACTACATCGCCAATTACATCATCCAGAACAAGGCCTACAACAAGGACTTCGTGGAGCAGAAGGTCAACTTCACCAGGACCGCCACCGACATCGGCTACGGCCTGCGCCCGGATCATCCGCTGGAGCAGAAGGCCGCCAACGCCGGCAGCGGCAAGCTGGAGAAGATCAGCTTCGAGGAGTACGCCAAGGCGGTGGAGCCCTACACGCTGGAGTATGTCGCCGAGCTCTCCGGTGTCCCGGCCAAGCAGCTGGAGCAGCTGGCGAAGGTCTATGCCGACCCGAACAAGAAGGTCTCCTCCTACTGGACCATGGGCTTCAACCAGCACACCCGCGGCAGCTGGGTCAACGGCCTGCTCTACAACGTGCACCTGCTGGTGGGCAAGATCTCCGAGCCCGGCAACAGCCCCTTCTCGCTGACCGGACAGCCCTCGGCCTGCGGCACCGCCCGCGAGGTGGGCACCTTCGCCCACCGCCTGCCGGCGGACCTGCTGGTGGCCAAGGACGAGCACCGCGCCATCGCCGAGAAAATCTGGAAGCTGCCCGAGGGGACCATCAATCCGAAGGTGGGCTTCCACGCCGTGCTCATGCACCGGATGCTCAAGGACGGCAAGATGAACTGCTACTGGCAGATGTGCAACAACAACATGCAGGCCGCCGCCAACATGAACGGCGAGAGCTACCCCGGCTGGCGGAATCCGGAGAATTTCATCACCGTCTCCGACCCCTACCCCACCGTCTCGGCAATGGCCGCGGATCTCATCCTGCCCACCGCCATGTGGGCGGAGAAGGAGGGCGCCTACGGCAACGCCGAGCGGCGCACCCAGTTCTGGCGCCAGCAGGTGAGGGCGCCGGGCGAGTCGCGCTCCGACCTGTGGCAGATCATGGAGTTCGCCAAGCGCTTCACCGTGGACGAGGTGTGGCCCGAGGAGCTCATCGCCAAGATGCCCGAGTACCGCGGCAAGACCCTCTACGAGGTGCTCTACGAGAACGGCCAGGTGAACGCCTTCCCCCGGCAGCAGGTCACCGACGAGGCGGGCAACGCCTACGACAACGACGAGATGGAGCATTTCGGCTACTACGTGCAGAAGGGGCTGTTCGAGGAGTACGCCTCCTTCGGCCGCGGCCATGCCCATGACCTGGCGCCCTTCGACGCCTACCATACGGCCCGCGGCCTGCGCTGGCCCGTGGTGGACGGCAAGGAGACCCTGTGGCGGTTCCGCGAGGGCTACGACCCATACGTCAAGGCCGGCGAGGGGGTCAAGTTCTACGGCAAGCCCGACGGGCGCGCCAACATCATCTTCGCGCCCTACGAGCCGCCGGCGGAGAGCCCGGATGCGGATTTCGACCTGTGGCTGTGCACCGGCCGCGTGCTGGAGCACTGGCACTCCGGCTCCATGACCCGGCGCGTGCCCGAGCTCTACCGGGCGGTGCCCGACGCGGTGGTGTTCATGCACCCGAACGACGCCAAGAAGCGGCGGCTGCGCAACGGCAGCAAGGTGAAGGTGGTGTCGCGCCGGGGCGAGGTGCTGACCCGGGTCGAGACCCGCGGGCGCAACCTGCCGCCCGAGGGGCTGGTGTTCATGCCCTGGTTCGACGCCGGCCAGCTGGTGAACAAGCTCACCCTCGATGCCACCTGCCCGCTGTCCAAGGAGACGGACTACAAGAAGTGCGCGGTGAAGGTGGAGCGGGCCTGAGGCAGTCCTGATGCGGGCCGCCGGCGCTGCACGCCGGCGGCCCGCGGAGACGGAGAACGATGAACGGTGGCAGTGGCGAGAAGGGCAGCGGCCATCCGGCGCAGCCGGGACGGCGGCGGTTCCTGGGAGATCTGGCGCGTACGGCCTGCGGAGTGGGCGTGCTGGGACTGGGGCTCGGCCTGCATGCCAGCCGGGCCAACGCCCTGCCGGCCGCCGCCATCCGCCCGCCGGGCGCCCTGCCGGAGGCGGAGTTTCTGGCCGCCTGCACCCGCTGCGGTCTCTGCGTCCGCGGCTGTCCCTACGATGTGCTGAAACTGGCGGGCCTGCTGGACGAGGCCCCGGCGGGTACGCCCTATTTCGTGGCCCGCACGGAGCCCTGCGTGATGTGCGAGGACATTCCCTGCGTGCCGGTCTGCCCCACCGGCGCCCTGGATCATGCCCTGACCGACATCCGCGAGGCGCGCATGGGGCTGGCGGTGGTGGTGGACCACGAGGCCTGCATCGCCTTTCAGGGTCTGCGCTGCGAAGTCTGCTTCAACATCTGCCCGGTGCGGGGCAAGGCCATCACCCTGGACCTGCAGCACAATGCCCGATCCGGCAAGCATGCGCTGTTCATCCCGGTGGTGCATTCGGCGGACTGCACCGGCTGCGGACTGTGCGAGAAGGCCTGCATCCTGGAGGAGGCGGCCATCAAGGTGCTGCCCATGCGGCTGGCCAAGGGTGAACTGGGCCACCACTACCGTCTCGGCTGGGAGCAGAAGGCCGAGCATGGCGGCAGCCTGGTGACGCCGGACCAGCAGCACCGGTACAACCTGCCCGAGGGAGTGCGCTACGAGCATGGCGGCCGGGGGCTGATCATCGACGAAGGTGCGGAGTCGCCCTACTCCGACAATCCGCTCGATACCCTCAACCGCGGACTGGAGCCGGATCGATGAGCGGCGGAGGAAAAACCGGACTGACGGCCACGCTGAACCGGGGCTGGTGGCAAACCCACAAGTGGCTGGTGCTGCGGCGGGTGAGCCAGCTGGGCATCCTGGGACTGTTCCTGCTCGGACCGCTGGCGGGCGTGCGCATCATCGACGGCAATCTCTCCTCCAGCCTGCTGCTGGATACGGTCCCGATGACCGATCCGCTGCTGTTCCTGCAGATGCTGGTGGCGGGGTTCCTGGTGCCGGCCGGCACGGCGGTGCTGGGCGCAGCGCTGGTCCTGGGCTTCTACCTGCTGGTGGGCGGGCGGGTGTTCTGCAGCTGGGTCTGTCCGGTGAACCTGGTGACGGATGCGGCGGGCTGGCTGCGGTTGCGGCTCGACCTCCACGGCGGGATCAACCTTGCCCGCTCGACCCGCTACTGGATGCTGGCGCTGGTGCTGCTGCTCGCCCTGGCGACCGGGAGCCTGGCCTACGAGCTGGTCAACCCGGTCTCGTTGCTGCACCGGGGCATCATCTTCGGGCTCGGATCCGCCGCCTTTGTGGCCCTGGCGCTGTTCCTGTTCGACCTGTTCGTGGCCCGGCGCGGCTGGTGCGGCCATCTCTGTCCGATGGGCGCCTTCTACGGACTGGTGGGCGCGGTGAGCCCGGTCAGGGTACGGGCGGATCAGCGCGCGGCCTGCGATGACTGCATGGAGTGCTTCGTGGTCTGTCCCGAGCCGCAGGTGATCAGGCCGGCGCTCAAGGGTGCGGAGGCCGGGCGTGGCCCGGTGATCCTGGCCGGTGAGTGCACCAATTGCGGCCGTTGCATCGAAGTATGCCCCCAGGAGGTGTTCGCGTTCGGGCTGCGCTATCCCAACCGGGAGCGGGGGCAGGGGAGTGAAACGCGGAGTTCGCCGGGCCTGAGCAAGGGTGCGGCTACGTGACTGGTAACGATTGAGAGGTGGAGGTGGCTATGAAGAAACATATCTTGACCATACTCACGGGCGCACTCGTGTTGCTCGCTTCGGTGTCGGCGACCGTGGTCGCGGCCGAGGCGGTGGAATCGCTGCGCGGGGGGCTGTCCATCGAGGAGCAGAACCAGAGCTTCGAGCTGAAGCGGCAGATGACCGCGGCTGGCGGCTTCGACCGGGGCTGGAAGCAGCAGCCGCCGCTGGTGCCGCACAAGGTGGACAACGACCGCATCTCGGTGCGCGAGAACACCTGCCTGCGCTGCCACAGCGAGAAGAACTTCGAGAAGGAGAAGGCGCCCCGCATCGGTGACAGCCACTACCTCGACCGGGACGGCAACAAGCTCGATACCCTCTCCAGCCGGCGCTGGTTCTGCACCCAGTGCCATGTGCCGCAGGTGGACGCGGCACCGCTGGTGGAGAACACCTTCGGCCGCTAGCGGCCGGGTTCCTCCACGGCTGCAGGATTGCAACAGGACCGGGACCCACTCCCTGTCTCCGAACCTGGGTGCGCCTCGGCGCACCCTTTTTTTGGATAAGGGATAAGGCGGGTGGTTTACTGCCGTTTTCCGTTTTCCGTGTTCCGGAATCACGGAATCACGGAATCACGGAATCACGGAATCACGCCACATCGAAGTCCGCGATCACCGGGGCGTGGTCTGAGGGGCGCTCCCAGCCGCGCGGGGTCCGGTCCACCGTGCAGGCGCTGCAGGCCGCGGCCAGCTCCGGGCTGGCGAGAATGTGATCGATGCGCAGGCCGTTGTTGCGGCGGAAGGCGGCGGCCCGGTAGTCCCACCAGGAAAAGACGGCCTCGGGCTGATCGAAGCGGCGGAAGCAGTCCACCAGCCCGAGCGCGGTGAGGCGGCGGAAGGCGGCCCGCTCGGGCTCGCTCACCAGCACCTCGCCGGCCCAGGCGGCCGGGTCATGGACGTCGCGATCCTCGGGGGCGATGTTGAAATCCCCCACCACCACCAGGCGCGGGTGGCGTGCGAGTTCCTCCTCCAGCCACTCGCCCAGCGCCTCCAGCCAGGCCAGCTTGTAGCGGTACTTGTCCGAGTCCACCGCGGCGCCGTTGGGCACGTAGAGATTGATGAAGCGCACCTGGCCGGCGGTGGCCGCCAGCACCCGGCGCTGCTCGTCGGGGAAGCCCGGGATCTCGGTCGCCACCCCGGTGAGCCCGGGGTCGCGGCTGAGGACCGCCACGCCGTTGTAGGTCTTCTGTCCGCTGTACAGCGCATGGTAGCCGGCCTCGGCCAGCTCCGCGGCGGGGAAATCGGCATCCTGCAGCTTGGTTTCCTGCACGCCGAGCAGGTCCGGGCCGGCCTCGGCCAGCCAGGCGACCACCTGGGGCAGGCGCACGCGCAGAGAGTTCACGTTCCAGGTGGCGATGCGCATCTCGATGTATTGACCTCGATCATGAAAACCCGTCGAAACCCCCGCCCAATAACCCTGATTGATTTAGGTCAATGTGGGGGTGCAGGGGGGTTCTACCATCAAACTCGACCAGCCGGCACCGGGACAAGCTTACACCACCGGGTCCCGCCGTCATCCGGCATACCACGGCCCAAGGGGGAGGGAGCGATCATGACACGGGTTGGCATGCAGAAAAGCGCCGGTTTCTCGGTAATTTCCGTTCTCATCATCGGCGTGATCCTGGGCGTGATCGGATGGGGCGGCTTCAACTGGGCGATGGAGCTCACCAATACCGAGACGTTCTGCATCTCCTGCCACGAGATGGAGGAGAACGTCTACCAGGAGTACCAGGAGACGATCCACTACAGCAACCGCACCGGTGTCCGGGCCACCTGTCCCGACTGCCACGTGCCGAAGGAGTGGATCCACAAGGTCAAGCGCAAGATCCAGGCCAGCAACGAGCTCTACCACAAGGCCATCGGCAGCATCGATACGCCGGAGAAATTCGAGGCCAAGCGCCTGGAGCTGGCCCTGCATGTGTGGCAGACCATGAAGGCGACCGATTCGCGTGAATGCCGCAACTGCCACGATTTCGAATCCATGGACTTCATGGCGCAGCAGTCCCGCAGCGCCGATTATCACGACACCGCCATCGACAGCGGCCAGACCTGCATCGACTGCCACAAGGGTATCGCCCACCACCTGCCCGAGGGCTGGCAGGCGGCGGCGGAGAGCGCGGGGCTGGCAGGCAATCCCTGAGCACGGGGGGCTCCCTTCGGGCGACTCGCTGAATGGGCCTCCAGGAGTGACGCAGCACACTGGACGGTTCGACCGGGCTCTGCCGCGGCCTGGCGCGCCGGGCGGATGGCGGGGATGGGCCAAGGGGGATGGGAGGCCGGCGCCCTCCCCTCCCCCTAACCCCTTGTGTTCCAATGATCCTTTGGCTATCATTCCCGCCCTTACCGCATGCGGTGCCCGGCACAGGACCGGGTAGCGGCATCACTGTACGAGAGGCCTGATCATGAAACCGGATATCCATCCCGCCTACAACGAGGTGACCGTCACCTGCAGTTGTGGCAGCGTCTTCAAGACCCGCTCCACCAGCAACAAGCCGGACATGCACATCGAAGTGTGTTCTGCCTGCCATCCGTTCTACACCGGCCAGCAGAAGATGATGGATACCGCCGGCCGCGTGGATCGCTTCCGCCAGAAGTACGGCATGAAGTAAGCCGGTGCGGCAGTCTGCAAGCGGTCGAAGGGCGCCCCTGGTGGGCGCCCTTTTCGTCTGTGGCCTCCTCCTTCCGGCACCGCTTCCCGCCGTTGCCGGCTGCGCCGCTCCGCGGGTGGATGCGCGGGTGCAGGTGGCGCGGGTCAACGACGGCGATACGGTCACCCTGGCGGATGGCCGCCGGGTGCGCTTCATCGGTCTCGACACGCCGGAGATGAACTACGGCTCGGGCCGGCCGGAACCGCTGGCGGTGCAGGCCCGGGACGCCGTGACCGCGCTCCTCGGACCCTCCCGCAGCCTGCTGCTGCAGTACGGCCGGGAGCGCGAGGATCGCCATGGGCGCCTGCTGGCCCATCCCTATCTGGCCGACGGCCGCAGTCTCACCGCCCTGCTGCTGGAGCGGGGCCTGGCGCCGGCGCTGGTCTATCCGCCCAATCTCTGGAACCTGGACTGCTATCAGGCCGCGGAACGGCGGGCGCGCACCGCGCGGCGCGGCGTGTGGGCGCTGGCGCCGTTCAGGCCGCGCCCGGTGGGGGAGTACCGCGGGCGCTCCGGCCACTACGGCGTGGTGGAGGGCGAGGTGACCGCCATTGCGCGCAACCGGGGCGGGGTCTGGCTGACCCTCGATGGGAGCGCCACCCTGCAGGTGGCGCCGGAGGCCCAGCCCCATTTCGACGGCTGCCGGTTCGAGGCGCTGGTGGGGCGGGCGGTGCGCGCCCGGGGACGGCTGACCCGGCGTGGTGAGCACTGGCGAATGCGGCTGCGGCACCCGGCGCAGCTGGAGGCGGCCGCCGGTGACGGCGGCTCCCAGGCGCAATGCCCCCTCCCGGCGGCGGCCGGATCATAAAACGAATCTTGTCTTTCTTAAGTTTCTTGTATAATCGAAAGCTTTCACCTACCTGATTGCGAAGGATGGATTGCACCCATGGCGGAAGATCTCAAGCAGGCGGCACTGGACTACCACGCTAACCCGAAGCCCGGCAAGATCGCCATCCAGGTCACCAAGCCCACGGCCAACCAGCGTGACCTGGCGCTGGCCTACAGTCCCGGCGTGGCCGAGCCGGTGCGGGCCATCATGGCGAACCCGGCGGATGCCTACCGCTATACCGCCAAGGGCAACCTGGTGGGGGTCATCAGCGACGGGACCGCCGTGCTCGGCCTTGGCAACGCCGGTCCGCTCGCCTCCAAGCCGGTGATGGAGGGCAAGGGGGTGCTGTTCAAGCGTTTCGCCGACATCGACGTGTTCGACATCGAGGTGGACGCGAAGGAGCCGGAGGCGTTCATCGACACGGTGGCGCGCATCGCCCCCACCTTCGGCGGCATCAACCTGGAGGACATCGCCGCCCCCCACTGCTTCGAAATCGAGCGGAAGCTCTCCGAGCGGCTGGATATCCCCGTTTTCCACGACGATCAGCACGGTACCGCCATCATCATCGCCGTGGGCCTGCTCAACGCCCTGGAGCTGCAGGGCAAGGCGCTGGATGAGGCGCGCATCGTCACCGTCGGCGCCGGTGCGGCGGGTATCGCCGGGATGCGCCTGCTGGTGGACCTGGGTGTGCCGCGGGAGAACATCCTGCTGCTGGACAGCAAGGGCGTGATCCACTCCGGCCGGCAGGACCTCAACGCCTACAAGGCGGAGTTCGCCGCCGCGACCGATCGGCGCACCCTCGAGGACGCCATCGCGGGCGCCGATGTCTTCATCGGGCTCTCCAAGCCCGACCTGCTCAGCCCGGAAATGCTGCGCTCCATGGCCGATCGGCCGGTGGTGTTCGCGCTGGCCAATCCGGATCCGGAGATCCGGCCGGAGCTGGCCCACTCGGTGCGCGGCGATCTCATCATGGCCACCGGGCGCAGCGACTACCCGAACCAGGTCAACAACGTGCTCGGCTTCCCCTACATCTTCCGCGGGGCCCTGGACGTGCGCGCCACGACCATCAACGAGGCGATGAAAATCGCCTGCGTGGAAGCCCTGCGGGGGATTGCCCAGGAGCCGGTGCCGGCGGAGGTGCTGGCGGCCTACGGCCTGGAGAGCCTCGAGTTCGGTCCCGAGTACATGATTCCCAAGCCCCTCGATCCGCGGCTGCTGGAGCGGGTGCCGCCGGCGGTGGCCCGGGCCGCCATCGACTCGGGCGTGGCGACGCTCCCCTACCCCGCCCACTATCCGGCGCAGTCCTGAAGCGGCGGCGGCTGCCGGGCCCGGGAGGACGGCAGCCGCCAAGGGTCTGGCGCCGGGCGGTTCGGCCCTCCGGACCCGGGCCCGCATTTGCCACCCCGGAGACACGGAAACCAGGCAATCCGGGGGGCGCGGGCACCCTCCCTTCAGGGTCGTTCGTTGCGGCCCATGTGGCGGCAGTCACATCCCCCCGTCTCTCCGTGGTGTACTTGTGCCTTTCCGCGGCGCTCCCTTCACTCCACCGCCAGCAGCGCCTCCACGCGGGCGGTGTTGGCCCGCTCCGCGGGTCGCCCGTCCACCGGGCTCAGGGGGGTGTTGCGGGGGCCGTCGGAGGAGAACACGGTCAGGTCGATGACCGTGTCGCCGGCGACGAAACGGAAGCCGGGCAGGGTCTGGTGCCCGTTTCCGGACAGGCGCAGGCGCATGTCGCGGGGTTCGAAGGGGATGCCGGCGTCGTCCAGGGCAAAGGCGACTTCCTCCGGGGCGGCGGCGAACAGGTGCAGATCGATGACGCTGTTGACCCCGGCGGTGCCGCTGAGCACCGGCCCCACCAGGCGGGGATCGAAGCGGGCCAGCAGGCGCATGGCGTTGAGTGCCGTGCGGCGCAGCTCCCGCAGGCGCGCGGGCTGGGAGTCGGACTGGAACAGCTGCTGGTAGGCGCGCAGGGCCAGCTCGATCTCCTCGTTCCGGGGCATGTTGCGGGTGCCCTCGGCGCCCAGGTGTCCCGCGGCCTTGCGCTTGGCCTGCAGGAAGTCGTTGAGCCCCTCGGCGGCCATGATGCGGGCCGCCTCCTCGGCGATCAGCTGGCGTACCCGCCGGTCACGCCTACTCTGGCCCATCTGCATCTCCCATCCGGGCTGCGGCGGGATGGCCCCCGCGCAGGTTCGTTGTGGCGGCGCACCGGTCCCGCGACTCAGAACAGCCGCTCGGGAGCGCTGCCCCCCCCGCTTCCGGTCCCCAGCGGGGCCACGGCGGTCTGCTGGGGCACCGTATCCTCCCTGAAGGTCTCGAAGATGGCGTCGGGCTGGTCGCCGCGCGCCAGCAGTCCGGTGTCGGGGTCGATGCGCACGGTCACCAGGCCCTCGGGTTCGGGCTGGACATGTTCGGGTCGCCCCTTCAGGGCCTCGCCCATGAACTGGATCCACATGGGCAGGGCCGCGCGGCCGCCGGTTTCCCGGTTGCCCAGTGAGCGCGGCTGATCGAAGCCCACCCAGCAGGTGGTCACGACGTCGGCGTTGAAGCCGGAGAACCAGGCATCGAGCTGGTCGTTGGTGGTCCCGGTCTTGCCGCCGATATCGCCACGTCCCAGTTCCAGGGCGCGGCGGCCGGTGCCGCGCTTGATCACATCCTGCAGCAGCGAGGTGATGAGCCAGCTGTTCTGCGGCGTGAGCACCCGGGTCGCCACCACCGGGGGCTCGTCCCCGCTCGCAGTCCGCCCCACCGGCAGCAGCGGCAGGGCGCCGGGAAGCCCCGGCTCGGGGCAGTCGCGGCAGACGGTGGCGGGCCGCGCCTCGAACAGCACCTCGCCGCGGGTATTCTCGATGCGGGCCAGCGCATGGGGCTCCACCCGGAAGCCGCCGTTGGCGAACACCGCGTAGCCGCCCACCAGTTCCAGGGGGGTGAGGACGCCGGTGCCCAGGGCCAGGGTGAGGTTGCGGGGCAGGGAGTCGGGTCGGAAGCCGAAGCGCTGGACGTAGTCCACTGCGTACTCGATGCCGATCTCGCGCAGCAGGCGGATGGAGACCAGGTTGCGGGACTTGTACAGGGCCTCCCGCAGGCGCGTGGGTCCGAAGAAGCGGCCGCTGTAGTTCTCCGGGCGCCACAGCTTCTCGGCGCCGGCATCCTCGTACACCACCGGGGCGTCGTTGATGATGCTCGCCGGGGTGAAGCCCTTCTCCAGGGCCGCCGAGTAGATGAAGGGCTTGAAGTTGGAGCCGGGCTGGCGCTCGGCCTGGGTGACCCGGTTGAACTTGCTGCGGTTGAAATCGAACCCGCCCACGAGGCTGAGGATGGCCCCGGTGTCGGGGTTGAGCGAGACCAGGGCGCCTTCCACCTGGGGCAGCTGGCTGAGGGCCCACTGGTCCTCCCCGGTGGGCCGGATGCGCACCAGGTCACCGGGAGCGAGCACGTCGCCGGCGCGCTTCGGCGCCGGGCCGGTGGCGTTGTCGCTGCGGTAGGCGCGGGCCCATTCCAGACCCTCCCAGGGGATCTCCACGTCGGTGCCGTCCGCCAGCCGGACCCGGGCCGAGCGCTCCTCCACGCCCATGACCAGGGCCGGTATCTGTCCGCCGGTGACGGGGGTGTCGCGCAGGCGCTGCAGGCCCGCCTCGGGGTCCGCCGGATCGGTCCTGGCTTCCGGTCCGCGCCAGCCATGCCGGCGGTCATATTCGAGCAGGGCGCTGACCAGGGCATGGTTGGCGCTGTTCTGGAGCCGGCTGTCGATGGTGGTGGTGACCCGGTAGCCGTCGGTGTAGGCGGTGTCACCGTAGCGGGCCACCATCTCGGTGCGGATCATCTCGGCCAGGTAGGGGGCGTCGGCCTCCACCTCCTGGCCGTGATAGCGGGCGGTGTTGGGCGTGGCCAGCGCCGCCTGGTAGGCGTCCGGCTCGATGAAGTCCAGGCTCCGCATGCGGCCGAGGACGTAGTTGCGCCGGGTCAGCGCCCGTTCGGGGTCGGCGATGGGGTTGTAGCGGGAGGGCGCCTTGGGCAGGCCGGCGATCATGGCGTATTCGGCCAGGCTGAGCTCGGCGAGCGGCCGGCCGTAGTAGACCTGGGCGGCGGCGCCGACACCGTAGGCGCGGTTGCCGAGGTAGATCTTGTTCAGGTAGAGCTCGAGGATCTCCTGCTTGCCGAGTTCGCGCTCGATCTTGAGCGCGAGCAGGATTTCGTTGAACTTGCGCAGGAAGGTCTTCTCGCGGCTGAGGAAGAAGTTGCGCGCCACCTGCATGGTGATGGTGCTGCCCCCCTGGCCCTTCTCGCCGGTGCGCAGCAGGTGCCAGGCCGCGCGCAGGATGCCCTGGTAGTCCACGCCGGGGTGATGGAAGAACCGGTCGTCCTCGGCGGCGAGCACCGCCTGGATCATCGGCTCGGGGATCTCGGCGTAGGAGAGCGGGATGCGGCGCTTCTCGCCGAATTCGGCGATGAGACTGCCGTCGGCGGCGAAAATCCGCAGCGGAACCTGGAACTGCATATCCTTGAGGCTTTCGGTGGACGGCAGCTTGGGCGCCAGGTAGACGTAGGCCCCGCCCGCGGCGACGGCTCCCAGCAGCCCCAGGGCGAAGAGGGCGGAGAGGAGACTGAACAGCAGCTTGGTGAGGCGTTTCATGGCGGGCGGCGGCTTGGTGGGTGGGGGTTGTGAATTTCTGTTGCGTGAACTATTTACAACTCTAATAAGGAATCTTCGTGTATAAGGTGTGTGAACCGGTCGGCGAATTGATGGTAATTCACTTGATCGCTTTTCCGGCGCGACTAGTATTTAATGTGCTGGACTATTAATCAATGGTAAGTAGGGATACCAGATAGGGAAATACAACGTGCCTCCCCTATTCCGAAAGAAGTCGCAGCCCTTGCTCGGCATCGATATCAGTTCCACGGCGGTGAAGCTCATCGAGCTTTCCAGCAGTGGAAGCCGCTATCGGGTGGAGAGTTACGCGGTGGAGCCGCTGCCGCCGAACTCCGTTGTCGAGAAGAATATCACGGATGTCCAGGCGGTTGGAGAAGCGGTTTCACGGGTTGTGAAGCGCTCCGGGACCCGCGTCAAGAACTGTGCCGTCGCCGTGGCCGGGTCGGCCGTCATCACCAAGGTCATCCAGATGACCGCCTCCCTCTCCGAGGAGGAGATGGAGAGCCAGATCGAGGTGGAGGCGGATCAGTACATCCCCTACCCGCTCGAGGAGGTCAGTCTCGATTTCGAGGTGCTGGGCTCCTCGGCCAAGAATCCCGATACGGTGGATGTCCTCCTGGCGGCCTCGCGCAGCGAGAACGTGGAGATGCGCGTGGACGCGGTGGCCATGGGCGGACTGGCCTCGAAGGTGGTGGACGTGGAGGCCTACGCCATGGAGCGCGCCTTCCGCCTCATCGCTGAGCAGATGCCCGACCGGGGCCTGGACAAGACGGTGGCGGTGGTGGACGTGGGTGCGACCATGACCACCCTGAGCGTGCTGCACGACCAGAAGATCATCTATACGCGCGAGCAGATCTTCGGCGGCAAGCAGCTCACCGAGGAGATTCAGCGCCGCTACGGGCTCTCCTTCGAGGAGGCGGGCCTGGCCAAGAAGCAGGGCGGTCTGCCGGACGATTATGTGCCCGAGGTGCTGGAGCCGTTCAAGGAGGCGATGGCCCAGCAGGTGAGCCGCTCCCTGCAGTTCTTCTTCTCCTCCAGCCAGTACAACGATGTGGACTACATCGTTCTGGCTGGCGGCAGTGCCTCCATCGAGGGCATCGCCAACCTGATCCAGGACAAGCTGGGTACGCCGTCGATGAACGCGAATCCGTTCGCCGACATGACCCTGTCCTCGCGCGTCAACGCTCAGGCCCTGCGCAACGATGCACCCGCGCTGATGATTGCCTGCGGCCTCGCCATGAGGAGCTTCGACTGACATGGCCCGTATCAACCTGTTGCCGTGGCGCGAGGAGCGTCGCAAGGAAAGACAGCGGCAGTTCCTGGGCATGCTGGTGGGTTTCGCCCTGCTGGCGGGTGCCATCGTCCTCTATGTGCACATGCATATCGGCTGGATGATCGATGACCAGGAGGCCCGCAACAACTACCTGAACCAGGAAATCGCCATCCTGGACAAGAAGATCAAGGAGATCCAGGAGCTGGAGAAGGAGAAGGCGCGGCTGCTGGCGCACATGAAGATCATCCAGGAGCTGCAGGCCAACCGGCCCGTGGTGGTGCACCTCTTCGACGAGATGGTCAAGACCATCCCCGAGGGGGTCTTCTACAACAATCTCGAGCGGCGCGGCACCACCCTGACCATGCGCGGCGTGGCGGAATCCAACACCCGGGTCTCGGCGCTGATGCGCAACACGGAGGCCTCCGACTGGGTCACCTCGCCGAAGCTCAACATCATCGAGACCAAGCGGGCTGAAACGGCGCGGGAAAGCAACTTCATCCTGCAGGTGCAGCAGAAGCAGCAGGGCGAGGCCGCCGCGGATGGGGGAGGGGCGAATCGATGAACCTGTCCGATCTCAACAACCTCGATTTCGGCAACGCCGGCTCCTGGCCGGGAGTGGCCAAGGCCATCGCCATCATCCTGCTGTGCGGCGCCGTCCTGGGCGCGGGCTACTGGTACGACACCCAGCACCAGTGGGAGGCCTACAAGAAGGTGCAGCGCCAGGAGGGCGAGCTCAAGCAGGTCTTCGAGAAAAAGCAGCACAAGGCCGCCAACCTGGAAGCCTACCGGCAGCAGATGGTGGAGATGAAGGAGTCCTTCGGCGCCATGCTGCGCCAGCTGCCGGGCAAGACCGAGGTGGCCGGCCTGCTGGTGGACGTCTCCCAGACCGGGCTGGCCAGCGGGCTCGAGTTCGAGCTGTTCAAGCCCGAGAACGAGCAGCGCAAGGAGTTCTACGCCGAGCTGCCCATCCGCATGCGGGTGGTGGGCACCTACCACCAGTTCGGCGATTTCGTGAGCGGGGTCGCCGCCCTGCCGCGCATCGTCACCCTGCACGACTACACCATCAGCAAGCGCGGGGGATCGGATCGGCTGGTGATGGATGTCACGGCGAAGACCTATCGCTACCTGGATGAGGGGGGGCAGTAATGGATTCGAAGAAGAGCCCGGTCGCCCTCATGCTGACCGTAATGGTCCTGGGCGGGCTGGGGCTGACGGGATGCGGCACCGGCGACAAGATGGCCGATCTGCGGGCCTACGTGAGCGAGGTGAAGGCCCGCCCCGTCACGCCGATCGAGCCCCTGCCCGAGATCAAGCCCTACGAGACCTACGCCTACCAGGTCCATGAGATGCGGGATCCGTTCGAGCCGCCGGCCGGCCCCGAGCCCGTGCAGGTGGCCCAGGAACAGGCGGGCGGTCCGCAGCCCGATCCGAACCGGCCGCGGGAGCCGCTGGAGATGTTTCCGCTCGACAGCCTGCGCATGGTGGGAATCCTGGAACGCGAGGAAACCACCTTCGGGTTGGTCAAGGCCAGGGACGGAACCCTGTTCCGGGTCCAGGAAGGCAACTATCTGGGCCAGAATCACGGCAAGATCCTGCGCATATCGGAACAGCAAATCGACTTGATGGAAATCGTTCCGAACGGTACTGGCGGCTGGATGGAGCGGTCTGCCTCACTGGCACTGAACGAAAAGTAATCCCGAGGGGACACGCGTGATGATCACGGATAAATTTACCGCGCTCTTAGGCGCCGGACGGGGGGAACGGGTCGGCACCGCACGGAAGTCCGGTGGCGGCCTGGTATGGACCGGACTGCTCCTGCTGCTGCTGCCGGTACTCACGGCATCCGCCCAGCAGGGGGTCGCCCTGCAGCAGGTGGATGTCTCCACGCTTTCCGGGGATCGGGTTCAGATCCAGCTGGGCTTCAGCGGTCCGGCACCGCAGCCGCAGGGGTTCACCATCGACAATCCCGCGCGGGTGGCGCTGGACTTCGTCGGGGTCAGCAACGCCCTGCCGGTCAAGAGCCAGCCCATCGACGCCGGGGTGGCGCGCAGCCTGACCGCGGTCGAGGCCCAGGGCCGCACCCGGGTGGTGCTCAACCTCTCCGAAATGGTGGCCTACGAGACCCGGGTCCAGGGCGACAAGGTCTTCGTGACCCTGGGCGGCGGCGCCAGGACCGCTCAGGCGGCCGCCCCGGCGCCGGTGGCGCGCGACGTCATGCCCTCCGGACCCCGCATCACCGAGGTGGACTTCCGCCGCGGCGCCGCCGGCGAAGGCCGGGTGCTGGTCGCGCTCTCCGATCCCTCCATCGTCACCGACGTGCGCCAGGAGGGCACCCGGGTGGTGGTGGACTTCCTCAACACCTCCCTGCCGCCCGAGCTGGCGCGGCGGCTCGACGTGACCGATTTCGCCACGCCGGTGCAGTTCATCGAAACCTCGGCCCGGCGCGGCAACGTGCGCATGGTGATCACCCCCACCGGCGAGTACGAGCACCTGGCCTACCAGAGCGACAACCAGTTCGCGGTGGAGGTCCGCCCCCTGACCCGCGAGGAGAAGGTGGAGAAGGAGGAGGAGTTCAAGTACACCGGCCAGAAGCTGTCGCTGAACTTCCAGGACATCGAGGTGCGGGCCGTGCTGCAGCTGCTGGCCGACTTCACCGGGCTGAACCTGGTGGCCAGCGATTCGGTGCGCGGCAACGTCACCCTGCGGCTACAGAACGTGCCCTGGGACCAGGCGCTGGACATCATCCTCAAGACCAAGGGGCTGGACAAGCGCATCGATGGCAACGTGATGATGGTGGCCCCGGCGGAGGAGATCGCCGCGCGGGAGAAACTGGAGCTCGAGACCAAGCAGCAGGTGGCCGAGCTCGCCCCGCTGCGTTCCGAGATCCTCCAGGTCAACTACGCCAAGGCAGCCGACATCGCCGCCCTGCTGAAGGCCAAGGAGAACAACTTCCTCTCCTCCCGCGGCAGCGTGACCATCGACGACCGCACCAACGTCCTGCTGGTGCAGGACACGGCGGAGAAGCTCGACGACATCCGCGCGCTGGTGGCGAAGCTGGACATCCCGGTGCGCCAGGTGCTCATCGAGTCGCGGGTGGTGGTGGCCGATACCACCTTCCAGCACGCCCTGGGCGTGCGCTTCGGTATCACCACCGACCGGGAGACCGGCGGCGACGTCATCAACTACGGCGGCGTGACGGGCAACGCGGCGGGCGCCGACACCCTCTACAACGGCGGCATCCCGACCCAGAACAACCGCTTCAACGTCAACCTGCCGGCGGGCGATGCCGGGTTCGGCACCTTCGGGACCATCGGTCTCGCCCTGGCCAAGCTGCCCTTCGGGTTCCTGCTCGATCTCGAGCTCTCGGCCATGGAGGCCGACGGCCGCGGCGAGGTCATCTCCAGCCCGCGGGTGCTGACCTCCAACCAGAAGGAGGCCTCCATCGAGACGGGTACCGAGGTGCCCTACCAGGAGGCCACCTCCAGCGGCGCCACCAACGTGGAGTTCAAGAAGGCGGTGCTGAGCCTGAAGGTGAAGCCGCAGATCACGCCCGACGACCGGGTCATCATGGACCTCTCCATCACCAAGGACGCCGTCAACCAGGAGGTGACCGGCGGCGGCGGCGAGCCGGGCATCGACACCAACTCCATCTCCAGCCAGGTGCTGGTGGACAACGGCGAGACGGTGGTGCTGGGCGGCGTGTTCGAGCAGAACCGGACCAGCGGCGTGCGCCGGGTGCCCTTCTTCGGCGAGCTGCCCTACATCGGCTGGCTGTTCCGCTCCAACTTCAAGGAGGACTCGAAGAAGGAGCTGCTCATCTTCGTCACGCCGAAGATCATCAAGGAGACCCCCAAGCTCTAGGCCCGGGAACGGCGCTGAAGGGCACCGGGGCGCCTGCGGGCGCCCCGGTGCGTTTTCGGAAGCCTTGATTGGATGACACCGCTCGGGCGATCATCATCGGATGCATCCAAACGAGAACATCTTCCTGGTGGGGCCCATGGGCGCCGGCAAGACCACCATCGGGCGCCTGGTGGCGCGCAGTCTCAGCCGCGAGTTCCTCGATTCCGATCACGAGATCGAGGCGCGCACCGGGGCGGACATCCCCTGGATCTTCGACGTGGAGGGCGAGTCGGGATTCCGGCGCCGCGAGCGTCTGGCCATCGACGACCTGACCCAGCTCAAGGGCGTGGTCCTGGCCACGGGCGGGGGCGCGGTGCTGGACCCCGACAACCGCCGCCATCTGGGCTCCCGCGGCATGGTGGTCTACCTGTGCACATCGGTGGACCAGCAGCTGGACCGGACCCGCAAGGATCGCAACCGTCCGCTGCTGCAGACCGAGGATCCGCGCCGCCGCCTGGAGGAGTTGATGGCGATCCGGGATCCGCTCTACCGGGAGATCGCCGACCTGGTCATCGAGACCGACGGCCGGACGGCCCGCTCGGTGGCGAGCGAGATTGTCAGGAAACTGCGGCTGGGGTCGGATGCCCCCGAGGCACGGGAGTGAGGAAGTGAAGGCATGATAACCCTGCAGGTGGACCTGGGTGAGCGCAGTTACCCGATACATATCGGCCCCGACCTGATCGGCCGCGCGGAGCTGGTCCTGTCCCGGCTGCCCGGCAGCCAGGTGCTGATTGTCAGCAACGAGACGGTGGCGCCGCTCTATCTCGATCGGGTGGCGGCCATGTTCCCCGACCAGCAGGTGGATACGGTCATCCTCCCCGATGGCGAGGAGTTCAAGACGCTGGAGACGACCCAGCGCATCTTCGATGCACTGCTGGCGCAGCGTCACAACCGCACCACCACCCTGGTGGCTCTGGGCGGGGGCGTGGTGGGGGACATATGCGGGTTCGCGGCGGCCTGCTACCAGCGCGGGGTGGCCTTCATCCAGGTTCCCACCACCCTGCTGGCGCAGGTGGACTCCTCCGTGGGCGGCAAGACCGGCGTCAACCACCCCCTGGGGAAGAACATGATCGGGGCGTTTCACCAGCCGCGCTGCGTCATCATCGACACCCGTACCCTCGATACCCTGGATGATCGGCAGCTGTCCGCGGGCCTCGCCGAGGTGATCAAGTACGGCCTGATCCGGGACGCCGGCTTCTTCGCCTGGCTGGAGGAGAACCTGGAGCGGCTGCGTGCCCGTGACCAGTCGGCCCTGGCCGAGGCCATCGAGCGATCCTGCCGCAACAAGGCGGAGGTGGTGGCCGCCGACGAGTACGAGGCGGGCTGCCGGGCGCTGCTCAACCTCGGGCACACCTTCGGCCACGCCATCGAGGCCGGGATGGGTTACGGCACCTGGCTGCATGGCGAGGCGGTGGCCGCGGGGATGCTGCTGGCGGCGGACCTGTCGGTGCGCCAGGGGTTGCTGGATCCGGATGCGGTGGCCCGGATCCGGAGCCTGCTGGAACGGGCCGGGCTGCCGGTGCGGGTGCCGGCACTGATGACCGTGGACCGGTTCCTGGAGCTGATGGCGGTGGACAAGAAGGTTCTCGATGGCCGCCTGCGGCTGGTGCTCCTGCGCGCCATCGGCGATGCGGTGGTGACCTCCGAGGTGAATCCCGATCACCTCGTCGCGACCATCGAGGCCTGGCGCGCGGCCTGAGCCGCCCGGGCCGGTTATCTCATCCACGAGGGGCCCATGCGCATCTACATGCAGAGTCCGCCCGCCGACGACCAGCCGCCCCGGTTCTACCAGCTGTTCCTCCAGCGTGACCTGCTCGGCGGCTGGACCCTGGTGCGCCAGTGGGGTGTGCAGGGTGCCGGTGGACGGCTGCAGCGGGATACGTTCGCCGACTGGGACAGCGCCCTGGAGGCGCTCATGCAGGCCAGGGATCGACAGCTCGCGAGGGGTTACCGCGTCGTTTTCGCGGAAAGCCCGCAGCGCTCCGGCTGATTTCGATCGGCTCAACCCACTGTAATCCCGGAGTAATCCTCCTTCCGGCGCGGAATCCGGAAATCCCCCGACTGGACAGACATTGAGCATGGCGCCTCCCGGCGCTAGAATGTTCCTCCATTTTTGCCTGGGGTTTTTGTGCCCCGGGCGGCCACCCAGCCGACATGTGACAGCAACATCATGATCCAGAAGCCGAACAAGGCCGCGTGCGGCATCGACTACCATTGGACCGGGCTGTATACCCCGGAACTCGACCGGGACAGCTGCGGTTTCGGTCTCATCGCGCACATGGACGGCGTGGCCAGCCATCGCCTGGTGGAGACCGCCATCACCGCCCTGGCCCGGATGACCCACCGCGGCGCCATCGCGGCCGACGGCAAGACCGGAGACGGTTGCGGCCTGCTGCTGAAGAAGCCGGACGGCTTTCTCCGGGCCGTGGCCGCCGAGGCCGGGATCGCGCTCGGGGATCACTATGGTGTCGGCATGGTGTTCCTGAACCCGGAACCGGCCCTGGCCGCCGCCGCCCGGGAGCGCCTGGAGCGGGCGCTGGCCGACCAGGGCCTGGAGCTGGCCGGCTGGCGCGAGGTGCCCACCGATGCGGATGCCTGCGGCGAGCAGGCGCTGCGCACCCTGCCCGGGATCGCCCAGGTCTTCGTCAATGCCGGCGCGGGCATGGATACCGAGACCCTGGAGCTGCGCCTGTTCGTGGCCCGGCGCCTCGCGGAGCAGGCGCTGGCGGACGACCCGGTGTTCTACATTCCCAGCCTCTCCGGCCGGGTGCTCTCCTACAAGGGGCTGGTGATGCCCCACAACCTGCCGCAGTTCTACACGGACCTGGCCGACCCGCGGCTGGAGTCGGCGGTGTGCGTCTTTCACCAGCGCTTCTCCACCAACACCCTGCCCCAGTGGCGCCTGGCCCAGCCGTTCCGGTTCCTGGCCCACAACGGCGAGATCAACACCGTCCAGGGCAACCGCAACTGGTCGGTGGCCCGGGCGCACAAGTTCTCCACCCCGCGGCTGCCCGAGATCAACCGCCTGCTGCCGCTGGTGCGGCGCACCGGTTCCGACTCCGAGAGCCTCGACAACATGCTGGAGGTGCTGCTGGCGGGCGGGATCGACATGTTCCGCGCCATGCAGATGCTCATCCCGCCGGCCTGGCAGAACGTGGAGAGCATGGACCCCGACCTGCGCGCTTTCTACGAGTACAACTCCATGCACATGGAGCCGTGGGACGGACCGGCGGGCATCGTGCTCACCGACGGCCGCTATGCCGCCTGTGTGCTGGATCGCAACGGCCTGCGTCCGGCCCGCTGGGTGGTGACCCGGGACCGGCTGATCACCCTGGCCTCGGAGATCGGCGTCCATGACTACGCGCCCGAGGACGTGGTGCGCAAGGGCCGGTTGAAGCCCGGCCAGATGCTGGCCGCCGATACCGAGACCGGCGAGCTGCTGCTGCCCGGCGAGATCCAGTCGAACCTGAAGGGCCGTCAGCCCTACAAGCAGTGGCTGCGGGAGCGCACCCGCCGCGTCGAGTCGCGCCTGGACCAGGGCGAGAACGTGGAGTGCCTGCTGCCCGAGCCGCTGAAGGTCTACGAGAAGCTGTTCGGCGTGACCTTCGAGGAGCGCGATCAGATCCTGCGGCCCCTGGGCGAGAAGGGCAACGAGGCGGTGGGTTCCATGGGGGATGACACCCCGCAGGCGGTGCTCTCCACCCGCGAGCGGTCGGTCTACGACTACTTCCGCCAGCAGTTCGCCCAGGTGACCAACCCGCCCATCGATCCGCTGCGGGAATCCATCGTCATGTCCCTGGAGACCTGCTTCGGGCCCGAGCGCAACATTTTCGAGGAGACCCCCGAGCACGCCAACCGGGCGGTGGTCGACTCGCCGGTGCTGTGCCGCAGCAAGCACGCCCAGCTGCTGGCCATCGAGGATCCGGCCTTCGCCCACCAGGTCTTCAGCCTCAACTACGATCCGGCCGTGGGCCTGCAGGCGGCCATCGAGCAGCTGTGCGGGTCCGCCGCGGAGGCGGTGCGCGCCGGCAAGGTGATCCTGGTGCTCAGCGATCGCGAGATTCGCACCGACAGGCTGCCGATCCATGCCGCGCTGGCCGTGGGCGCCGTCCACCACCACCTGGTGGAGCAGGGGCTGCGCTGCGACGCCAACCTGCTGGTGGAGACCGCCACAGCGCGGGATCCGCACCAGTTCGCGGTGCTGCTCGGCTACGGCGCCACGGCCGTCTACCCCTACCTGGCCTACGAGACCCTGGTGGACATGGTGCGGGTGGGCGAGATCGAGGGCGACGCCGGCGAGGTGCTGGCGGCCTACCGCAAGGGCATCAACAAGGGGCTGCTCAAGATTCTCTCCAAGATGGGCATCTCCACCATCGCCAGCTACCGCGGCGCCCAGCTGTTCGAGATCGTCGGCCTCAACCGCGAGGTGGTGGATCTCTGCTTCCGCGGCACTTCCAGCCGCATCCAGGGCAGCACCTTCGAGGATCTGCAGGGCGACATGGCGGCCCTGGCGGAGCGCGCCTGGAATCCGCGCAAGTCCGTCGACCAGGGGGGGCTGCTCAAGTTCATCCACGGCGGCGAGTACCACGCCTTCAACCCGGACGTGGTGCAGGCCCTGCGCCACTGCGTCACCACCGGCGAGTACGATGATTACCTGCGGTTCGCCCGGCTGGTGAACGAGCGCCCGGTGAACAACCTGCGGGATCTGCTCAGGCTGCGCGATGACCAGTCCCCGGTGCCGCTGGAGGAAGTGGAGCCGGTGGAGGCCATCACCCGGCGCTTCGACTCCGCCGCCATGTCCCTCGGCGCCCTCTCGCCCGAGGCCCACGAGGCGCTGGCCACCGCCATGAACCGGCTCGGCGGACGTTCCAACTCCGGCGAGGGCGGCGAGGACCCGGTCCGCTACGGCACCGAGCGCATGTCCAAGATCAAGCAGGTGGCCTCGGGCCGTTTCGGCGTCACCCCCGCCTACCTGGTCAATGCCGAGGTGCTGCAGATCAAGATCGCCCAGGGCGCGAAGCCCGGCGAGGGCGGCCAGCTGCCCGGCAAGAAGGTGAACGATCTCATCGCGCGGCTGCGTTTCTGCCGCCCGGGGACCACCCTCATCTCGCCGCCGCCCCACCACGACATCTACTCCATCGAGGACCTGGCGCAGCTCATCTTCGATCTCAAGCAGGTGAACCCCGAGGCCCTGGTGTCGGTGAAGCTCGTCTCCGAGCCCGGCGTGGGCACCATCGCCGCCGGCGTGGCCAAGGCCTATGCCGATCTCATCACCATCGCGGGCTACGACGGCGGCACCGGCGCGAGCCCGCTCACCAGCGTCAAGTACGCCGGCAGCCCCTGGGAGCTGGGGCTGTCCGAGACCCAGGAGGCGCTGCGGGTCAACGACCTGCGCGACAAGGTGCGGGTGCAGACCGATGGCGGGCTGAAGACCGGCCTGGACGTGGTGAAGGCGGCCATCCTCGGTGCCGAGAGCTTCGGTTTCGGCACCGCGCCGATGATCGCGCTCGGCTGCAAGTACCTGCGCATCTGCCACCTGAACAACTGCGCCACCGGCATCGCCACCCAGGACCAGCGCCTGCGGCGCGACCATTTCATCGGCCTGCCCGAGATGGCCATGAACTACTTCCGCTTCGTGGCCCAGGAGACCCGCGAGTGGATGGCGAAGCTGGGCGTGCGCTCGCTGCAGGACCTCATCGGCCGCACCGACCTGCTGGAGATGCTGCCAGGCGCGACCGGCAAGCAGCGGCGGCTCGACCTGACGCCCATCCTCAACGCCGCCCGCGGCCCCGAGGACAAGCCGCGCTTCTGCACCGTGGACCGCAACCGGCCCTTCGACCGGGGCGAGCTGGCCGAGCAGATGGTGGCGGACATGATGCCGGCCATCGAGAACGGCTCCGGCGGCGTCTTCCACTACGAGGTGAAGAACCTCCACCGCTCCATCGGCGCGCGCCTGTCCGGCGAGATTGCCCGCCGCTACGGCAACGACGGCATGGAGAAGGCGCCCCTGACCGTCTACCTGAAGGGCACCGCGGGCCAGAGCTTCGGCGTCTGGAACGCCGGCGGGCTGCACCTGGTCCTGGATGGTGATGCCAACGACTACGTGGGCAAGGGCATGGCAGGCGGCAAGCTGGTGCTCCACCCGCCCAGGGGCAGCCGGTTCGAGAGCCGCGCCACGCCCATCATGGGCAACACCTGCCTGTACGGGGCCACCGGCGGGAGACTCTACGCCGCCGGCACCGCGGGTGAGCGCTTCGGTGTGCGGAACTCCGGCGTGATGGCGGTCGTGGAGGGGGTGGGTGATCACTGCGCCGAGTACATGACCGGCGGCGTGCTGGTGGTGCTCGGCAAGACCGGGCACAACTTCGGCGCCGCCATGACCGGCGGACTGGCCTATGTCCTGGACGAGGAGAACACCTTCGTCGATCTCTGCAACCACGAGATGATCGACATCCATCGCATCGACACCGAGGCGATGGAGGCCTACCGTCACCACCTGCGGCAGATTGTCGAGGAGTTCGTGAAGGAGACCGGCAGCGACTGGGGCCGGCAGATCCTGGAGCGCTTCGAGGACTATCTGGGCCAGTTCTGGCTGGTGAAGCCGAAGGCGGCCGAGCTGGAGAACCTGCTCGACAGCCTCAAGACCCGCAACGAATGACCGCAGTGACGAGGAATTTCCGGTAATGGCTGACCGTCCGAACAACGTCTTCCAGTTCATCGAGGTCCCGCGCGTGGATCCGGCCAAGAAGCCGGCCGACGAGCGGCGCCGGGAGTTCGCCGAGATCTACGGCCAGTTCGACGCCGAGAGCGCGGCGATCCAGGCCCATCGCTGTCTCCACTGCGGGAATCCCTACTGCGAGTGGAAGTGCCCGGTGCACAACTACATCCCCAACTGGCTGCAGCTGGTGGCCGAGGGGCGGCTGCTGGAGGCGGCGGAGATCTCCCACCGCACCAACTCCCTGCCGGAGGTGTGCGGCCGGGTGTGTCCCCAGGATCGCCTGTGCGAGGGGGCCTGCACCCTCAACGACGGCTTCGGCGCGGTGACCATCGGCGCGGTGGAGCGCTATATCACCGACCAGGCCCTCGCCGCCGGCTGGCGTCCGGACCTCTCCCAGGTGGTCAGCACCGGCAAGCGGGTCGCCATCGTCGGCGCCGGTCCGGCCGGGCTCGGGTGCGCCGATATCCTGGTGCGCAACGGCGTGGAGCCGGTGGTGTTCGACCGCCACCCCGAAATCGGCGGCCTGCTCACCTTCGGCATCCCGGAGTTCAAGCTGGAGAAGTCCATCGTCCGCACCCGCCGCGCTATCATGGAGGAGATGGGCGTCCGCTTCGAGCTCGGGGTGGAGATCGGCGCCGACATCCCCTTCCAGCGGCTGCTGGAGGAGTATGACGCGGTGTTCCTGGGCATGGGCACCTATACCTACATGAAGGGCGGCTTCCCCGGCGAGGATCTGCCCGGGGTCCACGAGGCCCTGCCTTTCCTCATCTCCAACATCAACCGCCGCCTGGGCTACGAGAAGAGCCCCGCCGAGTTCATCGACATGGCCGGCAAGCGCGTGGTGGTGCTGGGCGGCGGCGACACCGCCATGGACTGCAACCGCACCTCCATCCGCCAGGGGGCGGCCTCGGTCACCTGCGCCTACCGCCGTGACGAGGCCAACATGCCCGGCTCCAGGCGCGAGGTGGCCAACGCCAAGGAGGAGGGGGTGCAGTTCCTCTGGAACCGCCAGCCGGTGGCGGTGGTGGGCGACGGCCGGGTGGAAGGCGTGAAGGTGGTCACCACCCGCCTGGGCGAGCCCGACGAGCGCGGCCGGCGCACGCCGGAGACGGTGCCGGGCAGTGAGGAGATCATTCCCGCCGACGCGGTCATCATCGCCTTCGGCTTCCGCCCGAACCCCCAGCCCTGGTTCAGCGAATTCGGCATCGAGGTGGACGAGCGTGGCCGGGTGAAGGCGCCCGAACAGGGGCAGATCAGGTTCCAGACCACCAACCCCATGATCTTCGCCGGCGGCGACATGGTGCGGGGCTCGGACCTCGTGGTGCGCGCCGTGTTCGAGGGCCGCAACGCCGCCGAGGGCATCCTCGACTACCTCGGGGTCTGAAAGAAACGAATAGACAGGATTAACAGGATGTACAGGATTGGGTCGAAGGCTTGCCCGGCGCAGGTGGTCCGAGGTGATGTTGCACGCGCCGGCCGTATCTGTACCGGAAATCCTGTTAATCCTGTAAATCCTGTCTATTGAGGCTTTTCAACCGGGGTCCCCATGACTGAGCTGAAGAACGACCGTTTTCTCCGGGCGCTGCTGCGCCAGCCCGTGGACGTGACCCCGGTGTGGATGATGCGCCAGGCCGGGCGCTACCTGCCCGAGTACCGCGCGACCCGGGCCCGGGCGGGGGATTTCATGACCCTGTGCCAGACGCCCGAGCTGGCCTGCGAGGTGACCCTGCAGCCGCTGGAGCGCTTCCCGCTGGACGCGGCCATCCTCTTCTCCGACATCCTCACCGTACCCGACGCCATGGGCCTGGGACTCTCCTTCGAGGAGGGCGAGGGGCCGGTGTTCGAGAACCCGGTGCGCAAGGAACGTGACGTCGATCGCCTGCACGTGCCCGACCCGGAGGGCGAGCTGCGCTACGTGATGGATGCGGTGCGGCTGATACGGCGCGAGCTGGACGGCCGGGTGCCCCTCATCGGCTTCAGCGGCAGTCCCTGGACCCTGGCCACCTACGTGGTCGAGGGCGGCACCAGCAAGAACTTCGCCCGGGTCAAGGGGATGCTGTTCGATCGTCCGGTCCTGCTGCACCGGGTGCTGGAGGTGCTGACCCAGAGCGTCATCGCCTACCTCAACGCCCAGGTGGCCGCCGGCGCCCAGGCCCTGATGGTGTTCGACACCTGGGGCGGCGTGCTGACGCCCCGCGCCTACCGCGAGTTCTCCCTGGACTACATGGCGCGCATCGTGGAGGGTGTCACCCGGGAGGCCGATGGCCGGCGGGTGCCGGTGATCCTGTTCACCAAGGGCGGCGGGCAGTGGCTGGAGGCGATTGCCGCGACCGGCTGCGACGGGGTGGGGCTGGACTGGACCACCGATCTGGCCGACGCCCGCGCCCGGGTCGGTGACCGGGTGGCCCTGCAGGGCAATCTCGATCCCTGCGCCCTCTACGCCGGCCCGGAGCGGATCCGGGACGAGGTGGCGGCGGTGCTGGCCTCCTACGGCAAGGGCACGGGCCACGTGTTCAACCTGGGCCACGGCATCCACCCGGACGTGAAGCCCGACCACGCCGCGGCCCTGGTGCAGGCGGTGCACGAGCTCAGCGCGGCCTACCATCAACCGGGTAACGGATGAAGGATGCAGGATGAAGGGGGTGATACCCTTCATCCTTCATCGGTAACCCTGCTGCCCTGTATCCTGCTCAGAGCCGGAAGCCGCCCAGGCGCCGGCGCTGGCGGCGGTCCATCCAGCGGGTGCCCAGCAGGAATCCCGCCAGCAGGGACCCGAGCGCCAGGCCCAGCCAGGCCAAGGGGGGGATGACGGCCGGCCCGGTTCCCCCGGGGGCGGCTGCAGCCGGTGACTCCTCGCCGCGCAGCACGGCCGCGGCCCGCTCGATACGGGCCCTGAGGGCCGCGTTCTCCACCCGCAGCCGGGCGTCCCCATCGTCCACCGGCGGCGACGGCCCATCCCGGGCCTGCAGGCGCTCGTTCTCCACCCGCAGCCGGTCGATCTCCTCCCGTGCCTTCTGCAGGCGATCCTCGGTGGTCAGCAGTCGCAGCCGCGCCGGCTGCTCCCCCATCAGGAAGGCGCTGTCGACCCATCCCTCGGTGCCGTCCGCGGCGTGGATCCTGGCCATGCCGTCCTGCTGCTCCAGCACTTCCACCGGGGTGCCCGTGGGCAGCGTGGCCTCGGCGGCCGCGGCCGGGTCGGGTGCGGCCCGGACCTCCAGCAGCAGCTGATCGCTCACGTAGCGGGTCTCGGTGGCGGCCCGGGGGGTCGGCGCCGGCAGCAGCAGGAGCAGCAGCGCCACGGTGGCCAGGGACAGGGGACGGAGGCGGTTGTACATGATCATCAGGCGGCGATGCCGTTGTGGCGCAGCAGGGCGTCGATCTCGGGCTCCCGGCCGCGGAACTCGATGAACAGCTCCATGGGCTCCTGGGCACCGCCCCGTTCCAGGATGGTGCGCAGGAAGCGGCGACCGGTCTCGGCGTCGAAGATGCCCTCCTCCTCGAACAGGGAGAAGGCGTCGGAGGCCAGCACTTCCGCCCACTTGTAGCTGTAGTAGCCGGCCGCGTAGCCGCCGGCGAAGATGTGGGAGAAGCTGTGCTGGAAGCGGTTGAAGGCCGGCGGGGCCACCACCGCCACCTGGGCCCGGACCTCGTCGAGGATCTCCTGCACCCGGGCGCCGCGCGCCGGGTCGTACTCCAGGTGCAGGCGGAAGTCGAACAGGCCGAACTCGAGCTGGCGCACCATCTGCATCCCCGCCTGGAAGTTGCGCGCGGCGCGCAGGCGCCGGATGAGTTCCGGGGGCAGGGGCGCGCCGGTTTCGTGATGCCCGGAAATGAGCGCCAGCGCCTCCGGCTCCCAGCACCAGTTCTCCAGGAACTGGCTGGGCAGCTCCACCGCGTCCCAGGCCACGCCGTTGATCCCCGCCACGCTGGCGTGATCGATGCGGGTGAGCATATGGTGCAGGCCGTGGCCGAACTCGTGGAACAGGGTCAGCACCTCGTTGTGGGTGAACAGCGCCGGGCGGCCCTCCACCGGCGCGTTGAAGTTGCAGGTGAGGTAGGCCACCGGCACCTGCACCCGGCCCTGCGCGTCGACACGGCGGACAATGCACTCGTCCATCCACGCCCCGCCGCGCTTGTGGGCGCGGGCGTAGAGATCGAGGTAGAACTGGCCGCGCACCTCGCCCGCCTCGTCCACCAGCCGGTAGAAGCGTACGTCCGGGTGCCAGGTGTCCACCCCGGGCTGGAGTTCGGCGCGCACGCCGTAGAGCCGCTCCACCACGGCGAACAGCCCCTCCAGTACCCGCGGTTCGGGGAAGTAGGGGCGCAGATCCTCCTGGGAGAGCTGGTGCCTGTGGCGGCGCAGCTGCTCCGAACAGTAGGTGATGTCCCAGCTCTCGAGCCGCTCCAGGCCGTGGTGCTCGCGGGCGTAGCGGTGCAGCTCATCCAGCTCCTCCCGGGCCATGGCGAGCGAGCGCCCGGCCAGGTCCTCGAGGAAGGCGAGCACCGCCCCGGTGTCCGGCGCCATCTTGGTGGCGAGCGAGCGCTCGGCGTAGTTGCGGAAGCCGAGCAGCTGGGCCAGCTCGTGGCGCAGGGCCAGGATCTCCTCCATCACCGGTCCGTTGTCCCAGCGCCCGGCATGGGGGCCCTGGTCCGAGGCCCGGGTGACGTAGGCGGTGTAGACCGCCTCGCGCAGGGGGCGGTGATCGGCGTAGCTCATGACCGCGAAATAGCTCGGGTACTCGAGGGTGAAGACCCAGCCGTCGAGCTCCCGGGTGGCGGCGGCCTGGCGGGCCGCCGCCAGGGCGCTGTCCGGGAGGCCTGCCAGCTCGGCCGTGTCGGTCACCTGCCGGAACCAGGCGTGGGTGGCGTCGAGCAGGTTCTCCTCGAACTTCGAGGTGAGGGTGCTGAGGCGCTGCTGGATGGCCCGGAAGCGTTCCCGGCGCTCCGGGTCGAGGGCGACGCCGGCGAGGCGGAAGTCGCGCAGCGCATTGCTGACGATGCGCTGGCGGACCGGGTCCAGGGTGCCGAACCCGGCGTGCTCGGCAATGGACCGGAAGGCGGCGTAGAGCGCCTCGTTCTGACCCATCTCGGTGGCATAGTCGGAGAGTTTGGGCAGGCAGGCGTTGTAGGCGGCGCGCAGCTCCGGGGTGTTCACCACCGCGTTCATGTGGCTCACCGGCGACCAGGTGCGGTTGAGCCGATCCTCCAGTGCCTCCAGGGGGGCCACCAGGCTGTCCCAGGCATAGTGATCCGTGGCCGCCAGCAGCGCCGCCACCCGGCTGCGGTTCTCCTCCAGCACCGCGTCGATCGCGGGCTCCACGTGCTCCGGGCGCAGCGCCGGAAAGGGCGGCAGCCCGGTCATGTTCAGCAGGGGGTTGTCCATGGGATTCAGCGCGTTGTCGTGAGAGGGGGAAAGATACCAGTTTCCAGCCGCCAGCGGCCAGCTTCCCGGTCTGCCTGACCCGCGGCCGGCGGCTGCACCTTTGCCATCCCCGCCCCGTTCCGCTAGATTCGGCCTCTGTTCGAGAGGAGGCTGACGTGTCCAGCAAACACTATGATCTGATTGCCATCGGCGGCGGCAGCGGCGGGCTCTCCGCGGCCGAGCGGGCGGCGACCCACGGCGCCCGCTGCGCGGTGGTGGAGGCCGGCCGCATCGGCGGCACCTGCGTCAACGTGGGCTGCGTACCGAAAAAGGTGATGTGGTTCGCCGGCTCCATCGCCCATACCCTGCGCGATGCCGCCGACTACGGCTTCGACGTGCGCAGCGGCGGGCTCGACTGGGGCCGCCTGGTGGCTGCCCGCGAGCGCTACATCGGCAACATCAACACCTGGTACCACGGCTATCTCAAGGATTCCGGCATCGACGAGATCCGGGGTCACGCCCGCTTCCTCGACAGCCGCACCCTCGAGGTGGAGGGCGAACGCTACAGCGCCGATCACATCGTCATCGCCCCGGGTGCCGTACCGCGGCTGCCGTCGATTCCCGGCGCCGAGCTCGGCATCACCTCCGACGGCTTCTTCGCCCTGGAGGCGCAGCCGCGCAAGGTGGCGGTGGTGGGGGCCGGCTACATCGCCGTGGAGCTGGCCGGCGTGCTGCAGGCCCTCGGCTCCGAGGTCACCCTCGTCATCCGCCGCGAACACGTGCTGGACGGCTTCGACGCCCTGCTGCGGGAGACCCTGCTGGAGGTGATGCAGGACGAGGGCATCCAGGTGGTGACCAATACCACGCTCACGGCGGTGGAGCGCAGTGACGACGGTCTCCGGCTGCACTGCGACCACGGCACCGAGCTGGCGGGCTTCGACAGCCTGATCTGGGCCATCGGCCGCGATCCCGCCACCGCGGACCTGAACCTGGAGGCGGCCGGGGTGGAGACCGACGCCAACGGCTTCATCCCCACCGACCCGTTCGAGAACACCAACGTTCCGGGCATCTACGCGGTGGGCGACGTGACCGGCCGGATCGCGCTGACGCCGGTGGCCATCGCCGCCGCCCGCCGCCTGGCCACGCGCCTGTTCGGCGGGCGGCCGGAGCTGAGGCTCGACTACGAGAACGTGCCCACGGTGGTCTTCAGCCACCCGCCCGTCGGTACCGTCGGCCTCACCGAGGCCCAGGCGCTGGAGCGGTTCGGCCCCCAGAGCGTGAAGTGCTACCAGACCAGCTTCACCCCCATGTACGCCGCCCTCACCTCCCACCCCTCCCCCACCGCCATGAAGCTGGTGACCGTGGGGGCGCAGGAGAAGGTGGTGGGCGTGCACATCATCGGGCTGGGCGCCGACGAGATGCTGCAGGGCTTCGCCGTGGCGCTGAAGATGGGCGCCACCAAGGCTGATCTGGACAACACCGTGGCCCTGCACCCCACCAGCGCCGAGGAACTGGTCACCATGCGCTGAGATCTGGAACTAGACAGGATTGACAGGATGTACAGGATTTAAGGAGTTTATCCACGGAGGGGGGAAGCGGGGTGGATCTGACGCACGGCCACGAGGGGCGCCTCTTCGTGGTCGTGTCCTTGCCAAATCAGTGCCGTGTCCTGCACCAGATTCGTCAGTGGTTGGTCCGAAATGTAGCCGGTTTGTGGTGCCTGACGCGCTTTTCCAAATCCTGTCAATCCTGTAAATCCTGTCTATTTGTCCCAACTCACCCCCCGCGCAGCATCCGGATCACCGGGGCGGTGTCGGGGCGCACGCCCCGCCACAGGGCGAAGGACTCGGCGGCCTGCTCCACCAGCATGCCCAGGCCGTCGATGACCCGCTCGGCGCCGTGGGCCGCGGCCCAGGTGAGGAATGCGGTGGGCTCGGCCGCGTACATGAGGTCGTAGCACCACGCGCCCGGCGCCAGGCAGCGTCCGGGCAGGGGCGGCACCTGCCCCTGCAGGCTGGCGGCGGTGGCGTTGATGACCAGGTCGAAGCACTCCTCCTCGGCGAGCACGTCGAAACCGCCGCCGCTCACCGGGCCCAGGTCACTGTGGTCCGCCGCCAGCTCCTCGGCCCGCCGGGCGGTGCGGTTGGCGATCACCAGGGCCGCCGGCTTCTCCTCCAGCAGCGGGCCGAGCACGCCGCGGGCGGCGCCACCGGCGCCGAGCAGCAGTAGCCGCCGCCCCGCCACTGCCGCGCCGTGGTTCACGGTCAGGTCACGCACCAGGCCCACCCCGTCGGTGTTGTCGCCGTAACGACGGCCCTCCCCGCCCAGGACGATGGTGTTCACCGCCCGGGCGCGCTCCGCCCGCGGGCTGCGCGAGTCCACGGCCTCCCAGGCTTCCTGCTTGAAGGGCACGGTGATGTTGAGGCCGCGTCCACCCTCGGCCGCGAAGCTCTCCAGGGCGTCCTGGAAGCCGCCCAGCGGGACCAGGATGGCCTCGTAGGTGAGTGCCTGGCCGGTCTGCTCGGCGAAGGCGGCGTGGATACGGGGTGATTTGCTGTGGGCGATGGGATTGCCCATCACCCCATAGCGGTCCACTGGCATGGTCGGTCTCGGCTCAGGCTGAAAAGGGGTTCCTAGTCTAGCAAGGACGGCGGCGGGTTGACCGGGTTACTGGAATTCATTGACAAAAATCAAGTAAATTGTGGGCGCTCGAACTGCCGGCAGTCGCTGCCGGAGCGGGTGGGCGCCAGGACGAGGATGAGGATCGTCAATAACAACAATCGATCGTGAACAACAATCGATCGTGTCAAACCATCCGAAGCGAAATACTACGAGGGAGTGAACAAGCAATGCGCAAGCTCAACCTTTCCGTGCTGGTCCTGGCTGCGTCCCTGGCCGCCGCCGCCATGCCGACCCTGGCCGCCGATGGTGCCGCCCTGTATGCCCAGAAGACCTGCAACGCCTGCCACGGCGCCGATGCCAAGACCCCCATCATGCCCACCTACCCCAAGATCGCTGGCCAGAACGAGCAGTACCTGGCCGCGCAGATGAAGGACATCAAGAGCGGCGCCCGGGCCAATGGCCAGACCGCCGCCATGAAGCCCATCATGGCCATGGTGAGCGATGAGGAGATCGCCGCCATCGCCGCCTGGCTGGCCACCCAGTAAACATATCCGGCCGTACCCGTTCGCGGGTGCCGGAACCGGGTCCGCCGCAACGACGGGCCCGGTTCCGTTCCGGCCGCCGAATTCCGCCCGAGGGGGAACCATGAGGCGCATGCCAGCTTCACTGCCGTGGATTCTTCCGGGCCTGTTCCTGGCCGCCGGGGGCGCTGCGGGCGCCGGCGAGCTGGACGAGGCCCTGCACCGGCAGCCCGTTGCCGGGAATGCCGTCTCCAACTACGAGGTCTGCGCCGCCTGCCACATGCCCGAGGGCTGGGGCACGGTGGATGGCGAGATCCCGCAAATCGCGGGCCAGCACCCGAATGTCATCATCAAGCAGCTGGCGGACATCCGCGGCGGCAACCGGGACAATCCGGGCATGCGCCTGTTCGCCTCGAAGGAGGTCATCGGTGGTCCGCAGGCCATCGCCGATCTCGCCGCCTACATCGCCGCCATGCCCATGACGCCGCGCACCGGCGTCGGTCCGGGTAGCGACCTCCAGCACGGCGCCGTGCTCTATCGCGAGCACTGCGTGCGCTGTCACGGGGAGTATGGCGAGGGTGACGATGCCCGTTTCTACCCGCGCATCCAGGGCCAGCACTACCGCTACATGCTGCGCCAGTTCGAGTGGATCCGGGACGGCAGGCGACGCAATGCCAATCCCGAGATGGTGCGGCAGATCGCCGATTTCAGCGAACGCGACATGAAGGCGGTCATCGACTTCGCCTCGCGCCTGCGGCCCTCGCCCGAGCGGGTAGCGCCGTCCGTCCACTACAGCAACCCCGACCTGCCCTGAGTTGCCGGGGTCCGCTTGAAGGGGACGCCGGCCTCTCCTGGCCGGGGTTGACTTGTGGGCGGAGAGAGGGGGCGTGCGCTTGCCAGCGCCGCCCCGGCGTGGATGATGGGATATGCCTCTTCCGCAACAGCGAGACCGTCCCGTGGAGCCTGCCGCCCTTCCGCCCTCCCCCGCCGCCTGGCTCCGGCATGCGGCGCACCGCATGCCGGAGGCCCCGGCCCTGCACCACGGCCAGGAGGCCTGCAGCTACGCGGACCTGGAGGCACGTGTGGGCGCGCTGGAGCGGCGGCTCGCCGCGTGGAGCGCCGGCGCCGGCGGCGGCTTGGCGGTGCTCAGCCGGGATCGGCTGCTGACCGCCCTGCTCCTGCACGCCGCGCCGCGGGCCGGGCTGCATCTCCTGCCGCTCAACCCCGATCTGCCGGCGGCGCTGCTGGAGCGGCTCCTGCGCCTGGGCGGCGCCACCCGGGCGGTCAGCGACGGCCCCCCTGCGCCGGATGCACTGCCGACCCTGACCGGGGCGCAGCTGCTGAGCGCCGGGCCGGCGTCCGGAACGTTCGTGGCGGAACCGCTGGCGGTGGAGGCGATCCACCTGGTCATCGCCACCAGCGGCAGCAGCGGCGAGCCCAAGGCGGTTCCGCTCAGCGGCCTCAACCTGGCCGCCGCCGTGGCCGGCTCGCGCACGGTGCTGCCCCTGGGGCCCGGGGATGTCTGGCTCGCCTGCCTGCCCCTGTTCCATGTGGGCGGGGCGTCCATCCCCCTGCGGGCCGCGGCGGCGGGAGCCGCCGTGGTGCTGCATCAGCGGTTCGTGCCGGAGGCGGTGCTGGCCGACCTCCACGCGCGGGCCGTGACCCATCTCTCGCTGGTACCGGCCATGCTGGCACGGTTGCTGGAGGTGTCCGGCGGAGCGCCGCCCCGGGGGCTGCGCCACGTGCTGATGGGTGGGGCCGCGCTCCCCGGTCCGCTGGCCGAGCGGGCGCTGGCGGCCGGCTGGCCGCTCTGTGCCAGCTACGGCATGACCGAAGCGGCCTCGCAGGTGGCCACCCGCTGTGGGCTGCGCCCGGGCTGGCGGCCCGGGGACGTGGGATCGCCCCTGCCCGGGATGGAGGTGGCGATAGTGCCCGAGCCGGGCGTGGCAACCACAACCGGCGTGGGCCGGATCCGGGTGCGCGGCCCGGCCGTGATGGCAGGCTATGCCGGGGCCGGGCGGCCCACCGGCGCGGGAATCGAGGCGGGGTGGTTCGTTACCGGCGACCTGGGCAGCCTCGCGCCCGACGGCTCGCTCACGGTGCTGGGCCGGGCCGACGAGGTGGTGGTGACCGGTGGGGAGAATGTCCACCCGGCGCAGGTGGAGTCGGCCCTGTCGGGCTGCCCGGGGGTCGTGGAGGCGGCTGTCGTCGCGCTGGACGATCCGGTCTGGGGGGCGCGGCTGGTGGCCTTCGTCACCGGCGCGGCGGATCCCGGGGCGGTGCTGGAGTGGGCCCGCGCCCAACTCCCCTCCCCGTGGCGGCCGCGGGCGGTCCAGCGCCTCGGGGCGCTGCCGCGCAATGCCGCCGGCAAGCTCGACCGGGCGGAACTGCTGCGGCTGGCGGCGCAGTAATCAGGGAGCCGCCGCCGACTTCCGGAAGTCCATCACTTTCAGCGTGCCGTTGAAGAACTGCACGCGGATCTCGGCGTCCTTGTCGCGCCACACCGCGGAGGTACCGGACAGGCCGCCGAGATTGAGGCTGGAGGACTCGGTGGGTTCGCCGAGCAGGGCGTAGACCTGCTGTTCGCTCATCCCGGCTTCCAGCTTGCTGAAGTTCTCCTGGGTCACCTTCGAGCAGGCGGCCAGCAGCCCGGCCAGCAGCAGGGCGGTGATCAGGGTGCGGACGGTGGACAGGCTCATGGGCGTTCCTTGTCGGATTGGGATTCAGGCGAAAGTCTCGGCGGCTGTGTGCATCCCTGCGCGGGCGCTCAGGCCAGGGCGCGGCGCAGGAAGTCCAGGGTGACCTGCCAGCCGTCCTCGGCGGCAGCGGCATCGAAGCGGGCGCTGCGCGGGTTCACGAAGCCGTGGCCGGCCGCGTAGCTCTTCACTTCCAGCGGCTTGCCGGCCTCGCTCATCAGGGCGCCGAAGCGCTCCATCTTCTCCGGCCAGGTCCGCTCCTGTTCGGCGAACACGGCCAGCACCGGGCCGTTCAGGGTGCGCAGGGACTCCAGGTCGTTGATGAGCCGGCAGTAGAACAGTACCGCGGCATCCACCGTCTCCGGATCCAGGATCGCCGCCTGCAGGGCCTGGTGTCCGCCCAGGGACCAGCCCAGGACCGCCACCCGCGGACTGCCGGCCTTCAGCCGGGCCAGGGCGGTCATCAGCTTGCGATCCGCCACCTCCTGGTCCAGGTTGCGCATCATCTCGCCGGCTTCCTGGGCGTCGGTGGCGTTCTCGCCGTCGTAGAGGTCCACGATCATCACCCGGTAGCCGGCCTCGGCGAGGCGCTCGGCCCAGTTGCGGTTGTAATCGAGCACCCCCCACCAGTCATGCAGGATCATGACGGCGGCCCTGGCATCCTCCGGACCGGCTATCTCGACGTTGAACGGGATACCGTTGTCGGTGGTCAAGGTCATGGCTTTCATCAGGCGAAGATCCTTCCCATGGCTCCATTCCGGCGACGGGCGACAGTATCGCACAAGGTCGCGGAAAGGAAATACCGCCCGCCGGTGCCTGGGCGGTTGCGGATGGCGCCCTTCCCCGACCGGGCCGCTGCGCCTATCATCCGGGAAAAAGCGGTGGCGGACAGGCGTGTTCCGGTGGCGACACCGTCGCGGCACGCCGCATTCGACGGCGGCGCTCCATCCATGTGGCGTCGGCAGGACAATGGGGAGGGGAGCAGGGAATGAACAGGCCAATAGTCCTGGTGGGGGTCGGCGAGATGGGCGGCGTATTCGCACGGGGTTTCCTGCGTGCCGGGCACCCGGTCTTCCCCGTCACCCGCGCCATGGATCTGAATGCCGCGGCGATGGCGGTCCATGATCCGGTCATGGTGCTGGTGGCGGTGGCCGAGGCGGATCTCCATCCGGTCCTCGCCGAGTTGCCCGAGACCTGGCGCGATCGGGTTGCGCTGCTGCAGAACGAGCTCCTGCCGCGGGACTGGCGGCGCCATGGACTGGAGCACCCAACCGTCATCTCGGTCTGGTTCGAGAAGAAGCGGGGCCGGGAAGCCAGGGTGATCCTCCCCTCCCCCGCCCACGGTCCCGGAGCCGGGTTGCTGGCCACGGCGCTGGAGCGGCTGGACATCCCCGCCCGGGTGCTGGACAGCGAGGCCGAGCTGCTCGAGGAGCTGGTGCTGAAGAACCTCTACATCCTCGTTTCCAACATCTGCGGTCTCGCCGTGGGCGGAACGGTGGGAGAGCTGTGGCAGGCGCACCGGGGGCTGGCGCTGGAGGTGGCCGCCGACGTGCTGGCGCTGCAGGAGCACCTCACCGGCCATGGGCTCGACCATGAGCGCCTGGTGGCGGGGCTGGCCCAGGCCTTCGCCGCCGATGCCTCGCACCAGTGCCAGGGCCGCAGCGCGCCGCAGCGCCTGCAACGCGCCCTGGAGCAGGCGGATGCCGCCGGGCTCGCTGTGCCCGCGCTGCGCCGGATCCGGGCGGAGACCGCCTGACCGGGAGTTGACGGAGCCCGGGCGGGCGACGGATGAGGCTGGTATCATCCGCGCTCCCGCGATCACCGGAACCGACCGTCATGAACGAGAGCGACAGCCGCCAGCGTTTCCTGCTCGAACGCACCCAGGTCCGTGGCGAACTGGTGAGCCTGGACGCCACCCTGCGCGCGGTCCTGGAGCGCCACCCCTACCCGCCCGCCGTGGCCGGCCTGCTTGGCGAGGCCCTGGCGGCCGCCGCGCTGCTGGCCTCAACCATCAAGTTCGAGGGGGCATTGACCCTCCAGGTGCAGGGCGGCGCGCCGGTGAGCCTGCTGCTGGCCCAGTGCACCAGTCAGGGCGGGCTGCGGGGGCTGGCCCGCTGGCATGGCGAGGCGCCCACCGAACTGCCGCCCCGCTGGCTGGGCGATGCGACCCTGACCCTGACCATCGATCAGCCCCGGACCGGCGAGCGCTACCAGGGCATCGTGGCGGTTGCAGGCGGCGATCTCTCCGCGGCGCTGGAGAGCTACTTCCGGCAGTCGGAGCAGCTCCCCACCCGCGTCTGGCTCGCCAGCAACGAGACGCGTGCCGCGGGGCTGCTGCTGCAGCGCCTGCCGGGCACGGAAGCGGATGCCGATGCCTGGGACCGGGCCGCGCAGCTGGCGGAAACGCTCACCCGCGGCGAGCTGCTGGAACTGCCGGGCTCGGAGGTCCGCCGACGGCTGTTCCACGAGGAGGATGTGCGGGTGTTCGAGCCCGAGCCGGTCAGCTTCCGCTGCGGCTGCTCCCGGGAGCGGGTGGCTGAAACCCTTGTCTCCCTCGGTCGGGAGGAGCTGCAGTCCATCCTCGCCGATACGGGCCGGGTGGAGGTCCACTGCGAGTTCTGCAACCACGGCTACCACTTCGACGCCGTGGACGTGGAGGCCCTGTTCGCTGGCGCCCAGGCCGCGGCGCCGACCACGAAACAGTAGCCAATTTCGTTGAAAGGATGTCTTTATGTCCTGATTTGCGCCGATCCTCGGAAATAGCATCGCTGAGGCGCGCGCCCGGCGCGGTCGCCGCCAGATCCGCTCACAGCTGCTCCAGCAGGATCGCCGCGGCCTCGTCGGCGCCGGTGGGGCGGGGCGGGAGAGGCGCCGGCCGGGCCCACAGTTCCTCCAGCTCCGCGGCCAGCCCGCCGCCCGCCAGGGCCGCCTGCGGTATCTCCCGGCTGCGGCCGTGGGCCTCCAGCCAGGCCACCAGCTCCGGCTGCTCGGGCCAGCCATCCCGGTCCGCGTAGAGCACCGGCACGCCGGCGCAGGCGGCCTCCACGAAGATGCCGTAGCCCGGCTTGGTCACCAGGGCGTCGCAACTCGCCAGCAGATCGCTGAACGGCAGGTCGATGCTCTCCTGGGCCAGTCCCGCCGGCTGGGAATCGAGCCATGCCGCCGGGGCCACCCAGCGGATGCCGGGCAATCGCGGCCAGCGCCGCAGCGACAGGGTGCCGGGCGTTCCGCCCAGGTTGACCAGGACCCAGCGCTCGCCTGCATCCAGCCCCAGGCGGCGACAGGTCTCCGCCTTGCGGTTGCCGCCGCTGGCCGCAATGGGGCCCACGCGCCGACGGCGGGGGAGATCCGCCATGGGCATGCTCGGGGTCGGCTGGATGAAGCACGCCGCACCCCGGTAGGCATTCCGCAACTGCGCCTCCACCACGTCGGCGCCGGGCCGGCCGCGGCAGTAGTGGGCGTAGATGTCCGCCCAGTTGAGGGAGCAGAGCGCCAGCGCGGGCGTGCCGGCGTGAGCCGCCGCGGCCAGTGGCAGGTGCCCCACGTTGCTGAGCACCAGGTCCGGTCCCAGCGCGGCCAGGCGGGCCGCCTCGCGCTTCACGCTGACCATCCAGTCGCGATGCAGGGCCCGGTAGGCCGCGGCGCTGGCCTCCACGTCCACCGCCAGGGCGGAGCGCATGGCCATGCCGGGATCCGCGGCGCCGGGCTGGAGTTCGAAGGGTTCCGGCAGGCGCTGGCGGAGCAGGGCGGCCGGCAGTCTGCTCCAGACCGTGAGCCGCAGCGCCGGCAATCGCTCCCGCAGGGCATGGAGGACCGGCGCGGTCTGGGCCAGGTGGCCGTAGCCGTGGGCGGTGATGCAGGCCAGGAGGTGGGGCATGAATCGGGTGATGGGTGAAGGGTGATGGGAGGTAGTTTACGATTGTTTTCCGTTTTCCGTTTTCCGTTTTCCGTTTTCCGTTTTCCGGAATCACGGAATCGCCACCCCCAGTCCGGGGGCGGAGGGGAGGCTGAGCCAGCCGGCGGCGGGGGAGGGGGCGGGAGCCAGGTCACGGGCGAACCAGGCGCCGGTGGCGAGGCCGTGGGCGCGGCGTGACGCCGGGTCCACGGCGGCGGCGAGCTGGGCCGCCGTCCAGGCGCCGACGGCGCTCTCCAGCGTGGTGGTGACCACGCATTCGCAGCCGGCGGCCCGGGCCTGCGCCGCCAGTGCCAGTGCCGGCCGCAGCCCGCCCAGGGTGGCGGGCTTCAGCACCAGCCGCCGCACCGGGAGGGGGACCGGCGGCGTGCCGCCGGCCAGGGACTCGTCCAGGGCCAGGGGGAAGCCGGCGTCACCCTGCAGCCGGGCGAGCCGCTCCGGGTCCGGGTGCCGCAGCGGCTCCTCCAGCGATTCCACCGGCAGCGCCCGGCAGCCGGCGATGAAGGCCGCGGCCGCCGGCTCGTTCCAGGCGCCGTTGGCATCCAGCCGCAGGGTCGCGCCGGGGGGGAGTCCCGCGGCGATCCGTGCCAGGGCGGCCAGTTCCTCCGTCACCGGCGCCAGTCCCACCTTGAGCTTCAGGACCGTGAAGCCATGGCCGGCGGCGGCTGCCGCCCGGGCCCGCGCGCCGGCGTCCAGGGGGCCGAGGGCGGCGTTGACCCGCACCCGGTCGGGTGCGCCGGCGTCCAGCAGCCGGCGCAGCGGGAGCCCCGCGGTCTGCGCCTGCAGGTCGAGCAGGGCGGCTTCCAGCGCCGCGCGGGCCGCCGGAGGGCCGGCGGGGAGGGCGCTCAGCGCCTGCGGCGGCGTCTGGCCGGGCAGGGCGCGGGCAAGCAGCCGCAACGCCTGGCCGGCGCGTTCCGGGAGCTCGGTGCCCGCTTCCGGCAGGGGTGCGCAGTCGCCGAGTCCGGTCCGGTCGCGGGCGTCGATGAGCCGGACCAGCCAGCCGCTGCGGTGCCGGATCGCGCCCCGGGCGCTCCGCCATTCCCGCCGCAGGGGCAGGTGGTAGGGCAGCAGTTCGAAGCGGACGATGAGGGTGTCGGCGGGCATGGAGCGCATTGTGGAGCGCCGCAACGGGGAGGGCAACGCATCCCGTCCGGGAGTCGGCCGGCCTATACTTTCTGACGGGTACGGCAATGTACAGGAGGTACGCCATGCGACGCCGTCACTTCAACACCCTGCTGCTCGGAGCCCTGTTCGCCGGGACCCTCGGCGGTTGCGTTGGCGTCTACACCGGCCCGGGTCCCCGCTACCGGCCGCCGCCCCATGCGCCGGCCCACGGCTATCGCTACCGTTTCGACGACGGGCTGATCATCGTCTTCGACTCCGGGCTCGGGCTCTACATCGTCGACCGGCATCCCGGCTGGTACTGGTACGACGGACATTTCTACCGTCGCCAGCGCGACCGCTGGGATTTCAGTCCGCGCTTCGACGGCCCCTGGCACCCGGTGCCCCATGACCGGCTGCCGCCCGGGCTGCGCCGGCGTTACCGGCGTGACGGGGATGGGCGTTACCGGGACGAGCGTGATCGGCGCAGGTAGGCGGGTGTCGGGAACTCACTCCGGTCCCGGCTCGCGCAGGAGGGCCCTGAGCCCGGTTTCGATGGCCTCGGCCCGGGCGTCCCCGGCGTGGGTCTCGCCCACCAGGACGTGGCGGATGCGTCCGCCCTTGTCCACCAGGTAGAAGGCCGGCCAGTAGCGGTTGCCCAGGGCGCGCCAGTAGGCGAAATCGTTGTCCATCATCACCGGGTGGTGGAGGCCGAACTCGGCGATCTTGGCGCGGACCCGCTCCGGGTCCTTCTCGTGTTCGAACTCGGGCGAGTGAATGCCCACCACCTGGAAGGGTTCTCCCCCGAGTTCCCGCTCCAGGCCCTTCAGCCACGGAAAGGAGCGGTAGCAGTTCCAGCAGCCGAAGGTCCATACGTCCAGCAGGACCACCTTCCCGCGCAGATCGGCGCGGGTCAGGGGCGGGGAGTTGAACCAGTCCGCGGGCGTGTCCCGGGTGAACTCCGGCAGCTGCCGCGGCGCATCGCCGGCGACGGTCGCGGCGGGGAGCGTGGCGGCCAGCATGGCGGCGGCCAGCCAGGCCGGCAGACGGCCGCTCCGCCGCGCAGTGGAGGACAGGTCGTGTTGTTCCATGAGGAGCTCCCGGTGAGAGTGGTCTGGCTGTGGAGGAGACCGGAGTTCGGGCCGCTGGCTTTCCGCCGGCGGGATTGCCCCCAGGCCCGGGGAGTGCAACGCTGGCGGCAACGTTCATGAGTCCATCCCCATCCGAACCGCGGGAACCGCCTCCGCGCCACGCCCTGCCGGCGGGCATCTGGGTTCTCGGCTTCGGCTCGCTGTTCATGGACATCTCCTCGGAGCTGATCCACAGCCTGCTGCCGGTGTTCATGGCCACGGTGCTGGGCGCCGGGATGGCCACCATCGGGGTGGTGGAGGGCATGGCCGAGGCCGCGGCCGCCATCACCCGCGTCTTTTCGGGCACCCTGAGCGACTACCTGGGCCGGCGCAAGTTCCTGCTGCTGCTCGGCTACGGGCTCGCCGCCTGCACCAAGCCCCTGTTTCCCCTGGCCACCTCCATCACCACCGTGTTCACGGCCCGGTTCATCGACCGGGTGGGCAAGGGCATCCGCGGGGCGCCCCGCGATGCGCTGGTGGCCGACATCACGCCGCCGCGGCTGCGCGGTGCGGCCTACGGCCTGCGCCAGGCGCTCGACTCCGTCGGCGCCTTCCTCGGCCCGCTGCTGGCCCTGGCATTCATGGCCTGGTTCGCCGGGGACATCACCGCGGTGCTGTGGGTGGGCGTGGTGCCGGCCTTCCTCGCCGTCACCCTGCTGGCCGTGGCGGTGCGCGAGCCGCAGCGGAAGCCCGCGGCGACGGGGCCGCGGCCCCCGTTCACCCTCACCGCGGCCCGGCGGCTGGAGCGGAGCTACTGGTGGGTGGTGGGACTGGGGGCGGTCTTCACCCTGGCCCGCTTCAGCGAGGCGTTCCTGGTGCTGCGGGCCGTGGACGCGGGGTTGGCGGTCGCCCGGGTGCCGCTGGTGATGGTGATCATGAGCGGGGTCTACGCCCTGGTCTCCTATCCCGCGGGCGTGGCCGCCGACCGTCTCAGCCGGCGCACCCTGCTGCTGGCGGGGCTCGGGGCGCTGATCCTGGCCGACGGCGTGCTGGCCGCCGCGGCCACTCCGGGGTGCGTGTTCGCCGGAGCGGCCCTCTGGGGCGTGCACATGGGTCTCACCCAGGGACTGTTCTCGAAGCTGGTGGCCGATACCGCGCCGGCCGACCTGCGCGGGACCGCCTTCGGCCTGTTCAACCTGGTCGGTGGCGTGGCGCTGCTGCTGGCGAGCGTCATCGCGGGGATGCTCTGGAGCCTGCTCGGCCCCGCCGCCACCTTCCTGGCGGGAGCCGCCTTCGCCACGCTCGCGGGCGTGGGCTTGCTGGCCTACCGCGGGCCTGCCCGGTAGCCGGCGCGCGGTGTCTGCGCGCCCGTTGCCGTCTTCCACCACCACAGGCGGATCAGGACCAGCAGCGCGCCCGCGGCGAAACCCGCTCCATGGGCGATGGGGGTGCTCGGCCACAGGGTCCGGGTGAAGAGCGCCTCGCCGGCCCCGATCTCCACGACGATCTTCGCCAGCGCTCCGGCCGCCACCAGCGGAATCACCGGGGAGCGCAGCTCCCGCCACCAGGCGGCGAGGCCCGCGGCGAGCAGGGCGTTGAGAATGCCCGACAGGCCGCAGTAGCGCGCCAGCCCCGATCCGGTCAGCAGCCAGAGGTCGACGGCGGCGGTTCCGGCGAGGAGGGCGAGGGGGAGGAGGCGGCCGAGTTTCGGCTCGAACAGCAGGCCCAGGCACAGCAGGCCGAGAATGTCCCAGCCCGCGTGGCTCCCGTCGGCATGCACCCAGTGGCCGCTCAGCAGCCGCCACCACTCCCCCTGGACGATGGCGGCGCGGTCGTAGACCAGGGCCCCGGGGGCCGGCCCCGCCAGCAGGTAGAGGGCCAGGGCGAGGCCGGCGAGGAGGAGGGTGCGCCACGGCAGTGCGGGGCTGCCGTGGCGCAGCGGGCGGAACCGGCGCCCGTTCATCGGGCCCGCGCCTCCCGGCGCCGCGCCCGCAGGCCGATCCAGGCCAGGGGCAGGAGCAGGAGCAGGCTCCAGGGGTCCAGCGCGCCGCCGCCATTGCCGAAGCCGGGGCGGCTGCCGCTGAACAGGGGCTGCCCCGCGTCAGCCCGGCGGGACTGCACCGGCTGTCCGGCGCGGGCGGCCCGGGCGGCGCGCTCCAGTTCCCGGCGCTCCTGGTTGCGCCGCTCGATGCCCAGTTCCCGGAACACCTCGTCGCGCACCACCACCATGGAGGTGTAGTCGGAGACCAGGCCGTACTCCAGCGCCAGGTCGGTGGCGGCCCGCTTCAGATCCGCCTGTTCGCCGAAATCGGCCATCTCCGCCTGCAGGTCCTCGATGGTGGCGTAGGCCCAGAGCCGCTCGATCTCGGGGTTGGACCCGCTTCGGGCCGGAAACCCGAAGCGGGTGCGGTACTCCTTCGGCTGGCCGGAGATGCGCGCCTTGAGGCGCACGTCCGCCGGGCCGTCGCCCCAGTAGTGGCCGAGCAGCACCAGCTGCTGGCCGCGGTAGAGGCTGCCGATCGCCCGCGGGGTGATGTCGGCGGTCCGGATTCCGTCGATACCGAGCTCCACCCCGTGCAGCGCCTCATGGGAGACCTTGCTGGTGGCGGCGAGGAGCTGGCCGACGATGTCATCGCTGTTGGAGATGCTGACGGCGAAGCCGTGGGAGGCACGGGTGAGGGATTCCAGCAGCGGCCGGTTGGCGCTGTTGCCCATGATGAAGGTGAACAGCCGCACATCCCTGCGCCCGATCAGCTCGAGGAATTTCCGCTGCCCGGTCTCGCCCACGTTGGCCACCCCGTCGGTGACCAGAACCAGGCCGCTGGTGCGGTCGGCCTCCAGGGCGCCGAGGCCCTCCTTCAGGCCGGCGTAGAGGTTGGTGCTGCCGCCGGGCTGGATGCGGCCCACCGCGTCCGCGTAGCGGCCCACCTGCTCGGGTGTCGCCGGCACGTAGCCGCCGGTGAGCTCCCGGGCGTTGTCGTTGAACAGAATGATGCGGAAGCGATCGGCGGGGGTGAGGCGGCCCAGCGCCCGCTGGACGCCGTCGGCCAGGGTGGCGTACTTGCCCGCCATGGAGCCGGAGACATCGAGAATGAAGATCCAGTCGCGGCCCTCGCGGATGGGTTGCAGGTCCTCCCCCGGGGTCACCACCAGCATGAAGGTGCCCCGTTTCGCCCCGGCGGGACGGTGGGTCACCAGGTCCACGCTGCCGGGCAGGCCGGCGGCGTGGCGCCAGTAGACGACGATGTCCTGGTCCAGGGTGTAGACGGCGCCGCCGGTGGTTGCGGCGGCGCCTTCCTCCGCGGCGCCCGCCCCTCCGGCGAGTGAGGCCGTCCACTCCCCCGCGCCCAGTTGCCGGATCTGCGCCTGGCCCTGATTGGGCAGGCGCAGCGCCTCCACGGGATAGCTGGAGCGGAGCTTGAAGTCGAAGCTGAAGTTGCCGGTGACCTTGTCGTTGGCGGTCCAGAAGGCCAGTTTCCGATCGTCCACCCCGCCCTCCTCGAGGGGGTAGACATAGCGGCCGATGCCTGTGTCCACCGCGGCGGGCTGCAGGTAGACCAGGCGGATGCGGGTATCCTGGCCGGCGCGCACCGGGTGGACGTGGATGTCGAAGGTCCGGTAGCCGTCCTTCTCGGCGAGGCCGGCATCGCGGCCGGCCCGCTTCTCCTGTTCGTAGACCGTCCGGGCCTGTGCCTGCTCGAGCACCTCGCCGGTCACCGGCTGGCCGTCGATCCAGAGGGTGAATTCCGCCACCGCGCCGTGGGCGGGGACGGGGAAGGAGTAGATGGCCTCCAGGTCGCGGTCGTGGGGGTTGTGGAAAACCTGTTCGACGGTGGTGATGGCGTAGCTGTCCTCGATGATCACCTCCACCCGGTGATCGCGGATCTCGAGCGGCGGCAGGCTGCCGTCGGCGGGTGTGAGCAGGCCCGCGGCCTGGAGGTTTCCGGCGAGGAGCAGGAGTCCCAGCAGCAGCAGGCGGGAAAGGCGTGAGGGTTTTATCGGTTGCATGGCGAGTACCTCCAGATGACCGGGAACTTAATTGAACGCCGTTCATTTAACGCCCTGCAAAAAGCCCGTCATGGGCTTGGGGCGAATCAATTGAACGATGTTCAGTTAAAACGCTAGCGTATAATTGAACATTGTTCAATAGTCGCGTAGAGTTGTTTTCAGCGTTCCGCATCCGAATCCGCCATGGCCCGACGCAGCGATCACAGCCGGGAACAAATCCGCGAGATGGCCCTGAATGCCGCCGAGGCCATCGTGCGCGAGGAGGGGATCCCGCATCTCAGCGCCCGCCGCATCGCCAGGGCCATCGGCTACACGGTCGGCACCCTCTACCTGGTGTTCGAGAACCTCGATGACCTCATCCTGCAGGTGAACGCCCGCACCCTCGACGAGCTCTACGGCGAAATCGAGGCGGCGGGGGTGACCGCGCCCGATCCCGAGGCCTGCCTGCTGGCCATGGGGCGGGTCTACGTGGAGTTCGCCGCCCGCAATCCCCAGCGCTGGGCGCTGATCTTCGAGCGCCAGGGGGGCGAGACGGAAGCGGTGCCGGAGTGGTTCCAGGCGCGCATCGGGCGGATGTTCGGCCTGCTGGAGGAGGTGCTGGCCCGGCTGGGCGGCAGGCACGGGCCGGAGGAGCGGAAAACGGCGGCCCGCGCACTCTGGGGCGGGGTGCACGGGATCTGTATCCTGGCCATGACGCGCAAGCTGGCACTGGGTGGCGAGGTGTCGGTCCGCACCGTCACCGATTCATTGATCCGCAACTACCTGGCCGGTTATGCCGCCGCCGGCTGACGGGCGGGTGCGGCGCCCGGCGGCGGCAACCCTGCCCGGCACGGTGAGGGGAGAGGCATGACACCGGGCAGGTGGCTGCTGGTCTGGGCCGTCGTGGCATTCGGAGCCTTCCAGTGGTGGCAGGGGCGCCCGGTCGCCACCGCCGCCGGCGTTCTCGTCCCGGCGGAACCCCGCCAGGCGCCCATGGCGGAGGCGTCCGCCTTCCGCCACGGCGACTACACCGTCCAGCCCCTGGCGTCCTTCGCCGCCGAGGCGCGGGTGCTCTCCCGGGAGCGCTACTGGCTGGGCCGCGAGGCGGCGCTGGCGCCGGTGGACCTGCTCCTGGGCTGGGGTCCGCTGTCCGACTCCTCCGTTCTGGGGCGGCTCAGCTTCAGCCAGTCGAACCGTTTCGGCTACTGGTCCGCGCGGGAACTGCCGGTGGCCGAGCGCACCATCGTCACCCACAGCGCCAACATGCACCTCATCCCCGCCGACGGGGAGGTGGAACGGCGGATCAAGGACGTCCGGCCCGGGGAGGTGGTGAGCCTGCGGGGCTACCTGGTGCGGGTGGAGGCGGCGGACGGCTGGCGCTGGCAGAGCTCGCTCAGCCGGGAGGACAGCGGTGCCGGGGCCTGTGAGCTGGTGTGGGTGGAGTCGTTCCGGGTCCTGCCGGCCGGCCGGGCCGCGGGAGGATGAGGCGGCCCGTTCACTCCGGCGGGGTCACAGCAGCAGCCCGATGCTCAGCAGCAGGCCGAAGCCGGTCTGGAACTGGGCGGTCTGGGCCAGCAGGCGGTTGAAGCCGGGGCCCGGGGGATCGCGGAAGAAGCGCCACAGCAGGCGTCCGGCCCAGGGCAGCAGGAGCAGCGGGAGCAGCCCGCCGGGACTCTCGAGGCTGCCGGAAAGCAGTGGCAGGAGGAGGAATGGCGTGGCCATCAGGGCGGCGTACTCCAGCCGGGTGGCCGGCCGGCCCAGCACCACGGCCAGGGTCTGGCGCCCGGCGCGCCGATCGGCGTCGAGATCGCGGTAGTTGTTCACCACCAGGACGGCGGCGGCCAGCAGTCCCAGGGCCGTGCCGGCGAGGAAGGCGCTCCAGCTCAGTGTCCCGGTCTGCAGGTAGTAGCTGCCCATCACCGCGCCGAGGCCGAAGAACAGCCACACGAACAGCTCGCTCACCCCCGTGGTGTAGGCGAGGGGGCGGGGGCCGCCGGTGTAGGCCCAGCCCGAGATCAGCGACAGCAGGCCCAGCGCCACGATGGGCCAGCCTCCCACCCAGGCCAGGTAGATGCCGAGCAGGAAGGCGGCGCCGAAGCTGAGCCAGGCCGCCCCCTTGACCTGGCCGGCGCTGAACCACCCCGCCGCGGTGGCGCGCAGGGGGCCGATCCGGTCGGGCGTGTCCGCCCCGCGCTCGAAGTCGGCGGCGTCGTTGTAGAGGTTGGTGCCCGCCTGGATCAGCACCGCCGCCAGCAGGGCCGCGAGCGCCGGCCCCCAGGCGAACAGGCCCGCGTCCACCCAGGCCAGCGCGGTGCCGGTCACTACCGGCGTGGCCGCCAGGGTCAGGGTCTTGGGGCGGGCGGCCAGCAGCCAGCGCCGCAGGGGCTGCCCGTCCTCGTTGCGTGTCATGGATCAGTCGTTCCCTTCGGGATTGCCGGCCTCCGTGCCGTAGTGGTTCGCCAGATCCGCCTGGCGGTGACCGGAGGGCGCCGCGCAGGCCGCCTCCCGCAGCAGCACCGTTTCCTGCCGGTCGCGTCCGGGCAACTCCATCCCCCCCTGTTCCCGGGTGGACATGGCGTCGTGCCGGCGCGGCCCCGCCCGGCTCGTTGCCGAGGGCCCCGGGCCGGGCCCGGGAGACCCGGTAGTGTACCGCGGGATGGCCCGCGATGGTCCCCCCGGTACCCATCCCTCCCCGGTCGATTGCGCCTGCCCGCCCGCCGCGGTTCAGGGCCGGCGCGGAAAGCGGCGGAAATCCGGCGGACGCTTCTCGAGGAAGGCGTTGCGTCCCTCCTGGCCCTCCGGTGTCTGGTAGAACAGGCCGGTGGCGTTCCCGGCCAGTTCCTGGATGCCGGTCAGGCCGTCGATATCGGCATTGAAGCCGGCCTTGATCAGGCGCAGCGCCATGGGCGAGAGGGCCAGCATGTCCCGGCACCACTGCAGCGTCTCCTCCTCCAGCTCCTCCAGCGGCACCACCGTGTTCACCAGCCCCATCTCCAGGGCCGCGCGGGCGTCGTACTGGCGGCACAGGAACCAGATCTCCTTGGCCTTCTTGAGGCCGATGGTGCGGGCCAGCAGGCCGGCGCCGTAGCCGGCGTCGAAGCTGCCCACCTTCGGCCCGGTCTGGCCGAAGCGGGCGTTGTCCGCGGCGATGGTGAGATCGCAGACCAGGTGCAGGACGTGCCCGCCACCGATGCACCAGCCGGCCACCATGGCCACCACCGGCTTGGGCAGGGTTCGGATCTGGCGCTGCAGGTCGAGCACGTTGAGATGCTGGGTACCGCCGCCGTCGCGGTAGCCCTCCTCACCGCGCACGCGCTGGTCGCCGCCGGAGCAGAAGGCGCGGCCGCCGGCGCCGGTCAGGATGATGACCCCGACGCCGGGATCGTGGTGGGCGTGGTGGAAGGCGTCGATCAGCTCGCGCACCGTCTCCGGACGGAAGGCGTTGTGGACCTCCGGCCGGTTGATGGTGATGCGGGCGATGCCCTCGGCCTGGTGGTAGAGGATGTCCTCGAACTTCAGGGTGTCGACGGTGTTCCAGTCCACGGCGGGCTCCTGTGCGGTTCCATGGTCGAATCGGGTCGGGGGGAGATTACCCGGGCAATCAGTCGGCGGCGACGGCGGCGAAGTAATCCCGCCGGGCGGCGTGGCTGGCCGCACCGTCCACCACCAGTTCCACCAGCGCGGCGCCCGGCCGGGCCAAAATGCCGGCCAGTGCGGTCGGCTCGCCGGCGTCGACGCGGTGGTGGGGCAGTCCGAACAGGGTGGCGACGGCGCGGAAATCGAGCGCGACGGGCGTCAGCCAGGCCGATTCGAACTCCGGCAGATCGGCCTGGGGCAGCTGGCGGAAGATCGCCCCCCCGCCGTTGTTCACCACCAGCAGCCGCAGACCCAGGGCGGCGGCGCCGTGGAGGGCGTTGAGGTCGTGGTAGCAGGTGAGATCGCCCACCAGCGCCGTGGCCGGCCGTGCCCGGTCCGCCGCGGCCAGGCCCAGGGCGGTGGAGAGGTTGCCGTCGATGCCGCTGGCGCCCCGGTTGGCGTGTAGGCGCAGCCGGCGCGCACCGGTTCCTGAGAAGGCGTCCAGGTCGCGAATCGGCAGCGAATTGCCCACGAACAGGGCGGCGCCGTCGGGCAGCGCGCCCAGGAGCGACTCCAGCAGGCGCGCCTCGGCGGGGGCGCGCCCGGCGGCAAGGGCCAGCGCGCGCGCCTCCTCGGCCTTGAACCCCGCCAGCCACTCCGCCGGGGCCGGATCCGGTTCCGCAGCGGTGAGCGCACCGGCCAGCCAGGCGGGATCGGCGCGCAGCAGGGCGGTGGCGCGGTGCTGGGGATCGGGCCAGCGGCCGTGATCGGCCACCAGCCACTGTTCGGCCTGCTCCAGACCCTCCAGGTAGCCGGCCAGGGCCTTGGAGACCGGGGGGTCGCCGCAGCGCAGCACCCACGCCGGCCGGCATGCCGCGGTGAAGGCGGTCCGGCGCAGGAAGGCGTCGTAGCGGGCCAGCACCGGCTCCCGGTCGTGGGGTCCGAAGCGCAGCCCCGACAGCGGGTCGGCCAGGATCGGGCAGCCCAGCTGCCGGGCCAGGCGGGTGATCGCCGCCGGGAAAGCGACCGGAAAGGGGCCGCGGCCGGCCACGATGAGGCCCGGCCGGCCGGACAGGGCCGCGGCCAGCGCCGCCGTCTCCCTGGCCGGCAGGGTGGTCACCGGCTGTGGCGCCCTGGGCGCCGGCCGGGGCGGGGGAAGGGCGGGAGTGGGATCGGCGGGTACCAGCGGCTCGCGCAGCGGCTGGTTCAGGTGGACCGGGCCGGCGAGGGGCCAGCGGCTGGCCGCCACCGCCCGGGCCGCGGCGGCCCGCAGGGCGGCGACCACGGCGGGCTCGGCGGTGGGCAGGGGCAGTCCCTGCTGTTGGCGCACCCGATCGCCGAACAGCTTCACCTGGTCGATGGCCTGGTTGGCGCCGCAGCCGATGAGCTCCGGCGGCCGGTCCGCGGAGAGCAGGACCAGCGGCACCCGGTCCAGATCGGCCTCCACCACCGCCGGCAGCCAGTTGGCCACGGCCGTGCCGGAGGTGGCCACCACCAGGGCCGGTGCCCCGCCCGCCCGGGCCAGCCCCAGGGCGAAGAAGGCCGCGCCCCGTTCATCCACCCGGACATGGGTCGTGATATCCGGGTGCCGGAGGCAGGCCAGCGTCAACGGGGTGGAGCGCGAGCCCGGCGAGAGCACCGCGTGGCGCACCCCGGCGCCCGCCAGTGTGTCCACCAGGGTCCAGGCCCAGCGCAGGTTGAGGGCGCCGTGATCGCTCAATGGAGACTCCGTGGATTCGGCATCGGTGACTGGTGACTGGTGACTGGTGACTGGTAATGGGGAATTATGCCCTTATCCCTTATCCCTTATCCCTTATCCCTTATCCCTTATCCACTGTCACTCACCCGTCCGCCAGCACTTCCAGCATCGCCTGCAGCTTGAGCTCGGTCTCCTCCAGCTCCCCGGCGGAATCGGAGTCGGCCACGATCCCGGCGCCGGCGAACAGTTCCGCCCGCGCGCCCTGGACCAGGGCACAGCGCAGGATGACGCTCAGCTCCCCGTCGCCGGCCGCGTCCATCCAGCCGGCCGCACCGGTGTACCAGCCGCGCTCGCTTTCCCCGTGGTCCCGCAGCCAGGCCATGGCTGCGGGACGGGGCGTGCCGCCGACCGCGGGAGTGGGGTGGAGCAGGCCGGCCAGGTCGAGCAGGCCGGCGCCGTTGCGGAGGTGTCCCCGGACCGGGGTCCACAGGTGCTGCAGGGAGCGCAGCTTCGCCAGCACCGGTGCCGCGGGCGCCGCCACGTCTTCGCACAGGGGCCCCAGGGCGGCGGCCACCGCCTCCACCACCAGGCGATGTTCGGCCCGGGACTTGGGGTCGGCGAGCAGGCGCTCGCCCAGCTCGCTGTCCACGCGCTCGTCGGGGGCCCTGGGGATGGTGCCGGCCAGGGCGTCGCTTTCCACCTCGCTTCCGGTGAGCACCGCCAGCCGTTCCGGGGTGGCCGCCAGCAGGGTGGTGGTTGCCATGCTGATGGCCAGGTGGGTGCAGCAGGGGTGGCGGTAGGCCAGTGCCGCCAGCAGGCGCGGCAGCTGCAGGTCATGGGGCGCCTGGACCCGCACCCGGCGGCTGAGGACCACCTTTTCGAGCTGTCCGGCCGCCATGTCCGCCTGGGCCGCCGCCACGCGGGCGAGCCACTCTCCGTCCCCGGGCTCCCACGCGGTACGCGCCAGCGGGGTCGGGCAGGCGGCGGGTTGTGCCGGTTCGCGCAGCGTCCGCAGCAGGTCGTCCAGCCGGGCGCACCAGCTGTCCGCCAACTGGGCCGCGGCGCTGGCCGCCGGCCAGGGGGTGGTGAAGGTGATGCCGTAGGTGTCCCCGTTGCGTTGCAGCAGCAGCTCCGGTACCTGGGCCATGGCATTGGGAAACTCCGACCACGGCCCGCCGCAGGGGTCGTCGGCAGCGAAGGCGAAGGCGAGGAAGGCGTGCGGCGCCAGGGCCAGCCCGTCGGGGTTCAGGTGCCGCCAGTGGCTGCGCCAGCGCCCCAGGGTCCGCTCCAGCAGCGGCAGGCGTTGGCTGCCCTCGGCGGTGAACCGGGCGGCGTGGCCGGCGCCCAGCCGGTACTGGCCCCGGGCGGGCCGGGCCCAGTAGACGCCCCCGTCCCCCGCCGGGGCGGGGTGCAGGTCCCGCAGCTCGGGCCACGGCACGGTCACGCTCAGCAGGGCGTCGGGAGGTTCGATCGGTGCGCTGGCCAGCAGGGCCTGCAGGCGTCGGCGCAGCGGCGCATAGCGGTTTTCCGGGAAGGTCATGGGTTATCGGTCGGGATCGGGCGCTCGACGGTCAGTGTGCTGTCCCACCCCGGGAGGCGCATTCAGCAGGCCGTTGCGGGGCCTGCCCGGGTGAAACAGCTCGCTAGTGTAGAGATGGCCCGGCTCCACTGGTTTGACCGAGGTCATGGTTGCCGGGCCTGCGTGGCCTGTCTGTGCGCGTGCAGGCCGATTCATCTGACTTATGTGCGGGATTTTCCCTGAGATTTGACCTCTTCTACCCGGCCGAGTAGTTGCGCAGCCGCTGCACATCCAGGATGTGGACGGTGGCGCCCTCCACCTTCAGCAGGCCGTCGCGGGCCAGCGACTGGAGAATGCGGGAGAAGGTCTCCGGCTTGATAGACAGTCGCGAGGCGATAATGTTCTTGGGCGTATCCAGGCGCAGGTCCGCCTCGCCCGCCTCGAGCTCCGGCGGCAGCTCGTGAATCAGGAAGTGGACCAGGCGGTAGGTGGCGTTCTGCAGGGTGAGCTCGTCGATCTCCTTGATGCGCCAGTGCAGGCGCATGCTCATGCCGCCCAGCAGGCGCAGGCAGGTGGCCGGGGATTCGCGCAGCAGGGCGAGGTAGACGTTGCTGTCGAAGCTCAACAGGGTGGTGGGCATGATGGCCTGGGAGGTGACCGGGTAGCGGTGGGTCTCCATGAACATCACCGCCTCGGCGAAGGTGTGCCCCGCCTTGATGATCTCCACCACCTTCTCGTCGCCGTTGGGCGAGAGCAGGAACAGCTTCATCTGTCCCTCGCTCACATAGTAGAAGCGCTCCGCCCGCTGGCCCTGCTCGAACAGGGTCTGGCTCTCTTCCAGGTGCAGCACCACCATGCTGCGCTGTACCCGCTCCAGCTGCCTGGGATCGAGGCTGGCGAAGAGGTGGATATGCTTGAGGTCTTCGATGTCCGCCGTGTGGTTCTGCATCGGGTTCGCTCGTTCGGGGTCAGGCGGCGCGGCGCAGCAGCCGGTCCAGGAGCGCGAGCGCCTGGCCCAGGTAGCCGCCGCCGAACAGGTTCAGGTGGTTGAGCACATGATAGAGATTGTAGAGGGCGCGGCGCTCCCCGTAACCGGGTTCGAGCGGCCACGCCTCCGCGTAGGCCCCGTAGAAGCGCGGTCCGAAGCCGCCGAACAGCGCGGTCATGGCCAGGTCGGTCTCCCGGTCCCCGAAGTAGACGGCCGGGTCGAACAGGACCGGCCGGCCCGAGGCGTCCACGCTCCAGTTGCCGCCCCAGAGATCCCCGTGAAGCAGGGAGGCCGGGGGCACATGGCCATCGAGCAGAAGATCCAGCCGCTCCAGCAGCGCCCGGCCCTTGCGCTGCAGCTCACCGCCGTGGCCATGCCGGGCGGCCAGCTCCAGCTGGAAGCCGATCCGACGCTCGCGCCAGAATCCGGTCCAGTCGTCCGTCTCGCCGTTGGGCTGGGGGGTCGCGCCGATGGTGTTGTCGCGCGCCCAGCCGTAGCGCGGGCGGGTCACCCGGTGCAGGGCGGCGAGTTCACGGCCGAGACGCTCCTCGGCCGCGGCGCCATCCCCGTGCAGCTCCAGGTACTCCAGGACCAGGAACGACTGGCCGCTCTCCGCGCCCAGGCAGATCGGCCGGGGGACCCGGACGGCCCCGGCGGCCGCCAGCTCGGCCAGCCCGGCGGCCTCCGCCTCGAACATCTCCAGCCGGTCGGCGTCGTTGAGCTTGACGAAGAACCGCCGCCCCCCGCCCTCGAGGCGATAGGCCCTGTTGATGCAGCCGCCGCCCACCGGTGCGCGCTCCGCGCCGGTGAAGGCGGAGCCGGTCGCCGCGGCGATGCGCTGTTCGATGCCATTCCACAGGGTCATGACCGGGGGAGCCTGTCGGATCGGGGTGTTCACGGCGGGCGGTGTCGGGCGCCCGTCACGGGTTGCGGCGCAGGATCAGGGATCCCGGAGTCCGCGGCCAAGCTTACCGTCCCGGGCGGTGCGCCTCCAGTGCCGGGCGTCGCATTCCGGTCCGCGGATGGGTGATACTACCCCATGGCACCCGCCGGGCGCGGCGGATGCCGCTCACGCTGGAGAACGATAACGGGGGAGGGCGGCGATGAACCTCGAGAAGGTGATTTTCGGTTTTTTCATCATCCTGGCGCTGACGCTCAACTTCGGCTTCTTCTTCGGCGAAATCGAGGATCCCGCCCACCACCACGTCTACGAGCTGTTCGCGGTGATCGTGGTCAACCTGGTGGCCACGGTGCTCAAGTTCGGCGACCGCTCCCAGATGGGCGCCCTCCTGCTGGCCACGAGCCTGGTGGCCGACCTGCAGCTCATCGCCGCGGCGGTGGTCTGGACCCTGGCGGTCCACGTGCAGGAGGTGGGCCTGGTGCCGGAGGTGATGGCGAGCATCGTCTCGCTGTCCGGCGGGGCGATGCTCGCCAATGTCATCTCGGTGGTACTGCTGGTGATGGAAACTTCCATGCTGCGCCGCTGAGATGGGCGGTCCGGCTGGCGGAGGGGCGCGGGTGAGCAATGTCACCTCGTTGGTGTTCAGGCGCATGCGGGCGCCGCTGCTGGTGCTCATCGGCGCCTACGCGGTGGCGATCCTGGGCTTCGTCCTGATCCCCGGTGTGGACGACGCCGGCCGGCCCTGGCGCATGGACTTCTTCCACGCCCTCTATTTCGTCAGCTACATGTCCACCACCATCGGCTTCGGCGAGCTGCCCCATCCCTTCACCGACGCCCAGCGGCTGTGGACCACCGTCACCATCTACCTCAGCGTCACCGCCTGGCTCTACGCCGCCGGCAACATTCTCGCCCTGGTGCAGGATCCGGCCTTCAAGGAGGCTCTCACCCGCGGCAGCTTCGCCCGCAGCGTGCGCCGCCTGGGCGAGCCCTTCTACCTGGTGTGCGGCTATGGCGACACCGGCGGCCTGCTGGTCCACGCCCTGCTCGACCGCGGCCAGCGGGCGGTGGTGGTGGACATCGACCCCCAGCGCATCCAGGCCCTGCAGCTGGACGAGCCGGAGGTGTTCGTGCCCGGGCTGTGCGCGGACGCCGCCGATCCCCAGTCGCTGCTGCTGGCGGGCCTGGAGCATCCCCGCTGCGCCGGGGTGGTGGCGGTGACCAACGACGATCACGTCAACCTCACCGTGGCCATCACGGTGAAGCTGCTCAGCCGCCCGCTGCAGGTGATCTGCCGGGCCGAGACCCGGGAGACGGCGGCGAACATGGCCTCTTTCGGGACCGATCACGTCATCGATCCGTTCCAGACCTTCGCCGATCACCTGGCCATCGCCCTGCACTCCCCCGGCCTCTACCTGCTGCAGGACTGGATCACCGGCGTGCCCCACTCGGCGCTGGCCGAGCCCCTCTACCCCCCGCGCGGAACCTGGATCCTGTGCGGCTACGGCCGCTTCGGCAAGGCCGTGCGGCGCTACCTGGAGTACGAGGGCATCCCCACCCGCATCATCGAGGCGCTGCCCGACCTGACCGAGAGTCCCGAGGGGACGGTGGCGGGCAAGGGGACCGAGGCGGTCACCCTGCGCGAGGCCAATATCCAGAGTGCCGTGGGGCTGGTGGCGGGCACCGACAACGATGCCGACAACCTCTCCATCATCATGACCGCCCTGGAGCTCAAGCCCGACCTGTTCGTGGTGGCGCGCCAGAACAAGCGCCAGCACGATCGGCTGTTCCAGGCCGTGGAGAGTCAGCTGGTGATGCAGCCGGCGCGGATCATCGCCCGCCGCATCCTGGCCCTCATCTCCACCCCGCTCACCGCCGGCTTCCTGCACCTGGCCCGCCAGCGCCGGGCCGACTGGGCCAATGCCCTGGTCAGCCGCATCGCCGCGGTGGTGGGCGACCAGGTGCCGGATATCTGGGCGGTGGAGATCGGCCGCGAAGGGGCGCCGGCGGTGGTGGCGGCCACCCGGGACGGGATGAGCGTGCGGCTGGCCGATCTGCTGGCCGATCCCCGTGAGCGCGGCGAGCGGCTCCCCTGCGTTCCCCTGCTGCTGCGCCGGGGCGATGAGGATCTGCTCGAGCCGGAGGACGAGTCGCTCCTCTGGCGGGGCAGCATCGTGCTGTTCTGCGGTGCGCCGGAGGCCCGTGATCGCATGCGCTGGGGGCTGCAGAACCCCAAGGTTCTCGCCTACCTGCTCACCGGGCGGGATCGGCCCGAGGGCTGGATCTGGCGCCGGCTGGCGCAGCGCGACTGACGGAATCCGCCCTGGAAGCGCCCGGTTATACACATTGGCGGGCCGCCTGCAAGGCCTTCCGGCGGCTACGGCACGGGCGCGGTCATGTCTTGGGCGTGTTTCGCAACTAATTGATTCTGCAGTCTTTAATATTGTGATGCTTTTTTGACCAGATGGCGCTGAAACCAGTCCCCACGGGGGGTTGGAGTCCTTTTGCGCAAACTGTGCACAAAGTTATCCACAGGTTCTGTGGATAGCCGGTAATCATGCGCCAGAACGAGGGGTTAGCGATTTCCCATGGGGTTTCATGGCAGATAACCCGACCGATCCGTTCCTCCCGGGCCCGGGGTGGTCGCCGTGAGCGTGGCCGGGCCCATCCTGCAGGTGGCGGTCCCCTCGCCGTTGCGGCGCCTGTTCGACTACCTGCCGCCCACCGGAGCCGATCCCGGCCTGCTGCTCCCGGGCATACGGGTGCAGGTCCCCTTCGGTCGTACCCGTCCGGTGGGGGTGCTGGTGGCGGTGGCGGCGGCGAGCGAGGTGCCCCCCGGGCGGCTGCGGCGGGCGCTGGCGCTGCTCGACCGGACCCCCGTGGTGCCCCCGGTCCTGCTGGAGCTGGCCGCCTGGGCGGCCGGCTACTACCACCACCCGCCGGGGGAGGTGCTGCAGACCCTGCTGCCGGTGCTGCTGCGCCAGGGGGCGGAGGCCCGCGTCGGCGGCGTGCCCTGCTGGCGGCTCACCGCGGCGGGCCGGGCCGTGGCGCCGGAGGGGCTGACCCGGGCGCCGCGCCAGGCCGAACTGCTGCGCCGCCTGGGGGAGGCCGCCGGCGGGGAGCTGACCCCGGACGACCTGCCGGAGGCGACCGACTGGCGGGCGGTGCTGCGGACCCTGGTCGACAAGGGCTGGGTTGAGCGCGGCGAGCGCCCCTGCCTGGAAGCCGCGGCCGTCGGCCGGGACACCCCCCCCGCGCTCAACCCGGCCCAGTCCGCCGCCGTGGCGGCGGTGGGCGAGGCCGCGGGCCGGTTCCAGCCCCTGCTCCTGGACGGCGTCACCGGCAGCGGCAAGACCGAGGTCTACCTGCAGGCCATCGCGACGGCGCTGGCCGCCGGTCGCCAGGCACTGGTCCTGGTGCCCGAGATCGGCCTCACGCCCCAGACCGTGGCCCGCTTCCGCCGCCGCTTCGCGGTGCCGCTGGCGGTGCTCCACTCGGGGCTGGGGGAGCGGGAGCGGCTGTGCGCCTGGCTGGCGGCGGGCCGGGGGGAGGCGCCCATCGTCATCGGCACCCGCTCGGCGGTGTTCACGCCCCTGGCGCGGCCCGGTCTCATCATCGTCGACGAGGAGCACGACGCCTCCTTCAAGCAGCAGGAGGGCTTCCGCTACTCGGCCCGGGATCTCGCCCTGGTCCGGGGGCGGCTGGAGCGTGTCCCGGTGGTGCTGGGCTCGGCGACCCCGTCGCTGGAGAGCCTGCGCAACGCCGGGGAGGGCCGCTACCGGCGGCTGGTCCTGCCCGAGCGCGCCGGCGCGGCGCTGCATCCCCGGTTCCGCCTGCTGGACATCCGCGCGGCGGCGCTGGACGAGGGCCTCTCGCCGCCGCTGCTGGCGGCCATGGGCGGCCACCTGGACGCGGGCGGACAGGTGCTGCTGTTTCTCAACCGGCGCGGCTTCGCCCCCACCCTGATCTGCCATGGCTGCGGCTGGGTGGCGGAGTGCCGGCGCTGCGACGCGCGGCTGACCCTGCACGCCCGCGCCGGGCGCCTGCGCTGCCACCACTGCGGGGCCGAGCAGCCGGTGCCGCGGCAGTGCCCGGCCTGCGGCGGGCTCGACCTGCGTCCCCTCGGCCAGGGAACCGAGCGGGTGGAGGAGGGGCTGGGGCGCCACTTCCCCGGCGTGGGCGTGGTGCGCGTCGACCGCGACAGCACCCGCCGCAAGGGGGCGATGGAGCGGCTCATCGACGGCGTGCAGGCGGGCGCGAGCCGCATCCTGGTGGGCACCCAGATGCTGGCCAAGGGGCACCACTTCCCGGGCGTGACGCTGGTGGGGATCCTCGATGTGGACGGGGGGCTGTTCAGCGCCGATTTCCGCGCCGGCGAACGCATGGCCCAGCTCATCATCCAGGTGGCCGGCCGGGCCGGCCGCGCCGATCGGCCCGGCGAGGTGGTGATCCAGACCCGGCAGCCGGACCACCCGCTGCTGATCGACCTCATCGAGGGCGGCTACGACCGCTTCGCCCGCGCGGCGCTGGCCGAGCGGGCGGCCGCCGGGCTGCCCCCCTACACGAGCCTGGCGCTGGTCCGGGCCGAGGCGCCGGGCGGCATGGCCCGGCCGCTCGCCTTCCTCGAGTCGGTGGCGGAACGGGCGCGGGCGCTGGCGCTGGCCGGGGTGCAGGTCCTGGGGCCGGTGAGCGCCCCCATGGAGCGCCGCGCCGGCCGCTACCGGGCCCAGCTGCTGCTGATCGCGCCGCGGCGGGCCGACCTGCACGCCCTGCTCGGGCCGCTGGCTCTGGAGCTGGAGGGCATGCAGTCGGGGCGGGCGGTGCGCTGGTCCCTCGACGTGGACCCGCTGGAGACGTTCTGAGGGCGGGTGGGGTCCGCGCCGGTTTCGGGCGGTTGCCGCCATGGGGGTGACGGGGGGCGGGACGGGGCGGCTATAATGGCGCCTTTGAACCTGGCGACACCCCTCGGCCGGAACCCCGCGGTCCGCATCCGGCCTGAACCGGCGGTTTCCCGGTTGTGCCGCGGCCCGGCGAAGGCTGCCCACCCCATCCCTAAGGGATCGTGACGACATCCATGAAACAGCACCTGGAAGAGCTCCTCCACATCACCCTGGCCGGACTGCACGAGGGCGGCGCCCTGGGTGCCGATGTCCCCGAACGCGTTCATGTGGAGCGGGCCCGCGATCGCCGCCACGGCGATTTCGCCACCAACGTGGCGCTCACCCTGGCCAAGGCCGCCGGCAAGAAGCCCCGTGACCTGGCGGGGCAGATCGTCCAGGCCCTGCCGGCCTCCCCGCTGGTGTCGCGGGTGGAGATTGCCGGACCCGGTTTCATCAACTTCTTCATGAGCCCGGAGGCCTATCACCTGGTGGTGAACGCCGTGCTCGATCAGGGCGAGAGCTACGGCCGCTCCACGGTGGGCAACGGCCGCGCGGTGCAGGTGGAGTTCGTCTCCGCCAACCCCACCGGGCCGCTGCACGTGGGGCACGGGCGCGGCGCGGCCTACGGCGCCACCGTGGCCGACCTGCTGCAGGCGGTGGGCTACCAGGTCCATCGCGAGTACTACGTCAACGACGCCGGCCGGCAGATGGACATCCTCGCCGCCAGTGTCTGGCTGCGCTACCTGGATCTCTGCGGCGAGACCGTGGCCTTCCCCAGCAACGGCTACAAGGGCGACTACGTCTGGGACATCGCCGCCACCCTGCACCGCAGCCGCGGCACCGAGCTGCATCACCCCATCGCCGCGGTGATGGAGGGCGTGCCGCCCGACGCCCCCGCCGGCGGGGACAAGGAGGCCCACATCGACGCCCTCATCGGGCGCGCCCGCGCGCTGCTGGGCCCGGCCCGCTACCGCGAGGTGTTCGACCTGGGGCTGGAGACCATCCTGGCGGACATCCGCGACGATCTCGGCGCTTTCGGCGTCACCTACGAGGAGTGGTTCTCCGAGCGCTCCCTCACCGAGAGCGGCGCGGTGGACCGGGCCATCGAGCGGCTGCGCGACTCCGGCCATGTCTACGAGCGGGAGGGGGCCCTGTGGTTCCGTTCCACCGACTACGGCGACGAGAAGGACCGGGTGGTGGTGCGCGAGAATGGCCAGAAGACCTACTTCGCCTCCGACATCGCCTACCACATGGACAAGCTGGAGCGCGGCTTCGAGCAGGTCATCGACGTCTGGGGCGCCGATCACCACGGCTATGTGCCGCGGGTGAAGGCGGCGCTGGCGGCCATCGGCGACGATCCCTCACGGCTGGACGTCCTGCTGGTGCAGTTCGCCATCCTCTACCGGGGCGGGGAGAAGGTGCAGATGTCCACCCGCTCCGGCGAGTTCGTGACCCTGCGCGAGCTGCGCGAGGAGGTGGGCAACGACGCGGCGCGCTTCTTCTATGTGCTGCGCAAGTGCGAGCAGCACATGGACTTCGACCTGGACCTGGCCAAGTCCCAGTCCAACGACAACCCGGTCTACTACATCCAGTACGCCCACGCGCGCATCTGCAGCGTGATGCGGCAGCGGGAGGAGAAGGGGCTGCCGCGGGACGAGGAGGCCGGCCGCCGGAATCTCTGCCTGCTGGAGGAGGAGCACGAGCAGGCGCTCCTCAACACCCTGTCCCAGTACCCGGAGGTGCTGGAGGCGGCGGCGCTGTCCCACGAGCCGCACCAGCTCGCCCACTACCTGCGCGAGCTGGCCAACGACTTCCACACCTACTACAACGCCCACCAGTTCCTGGTGGAGGACGCGGGGTTGCGCGATGCGCGGCTGAACCTCTGCCTCGCCACCCGGCAGGTGCTGCGCAACGGCCTGCGCCTGCTGGGGGTCGCGGCACCGGAGACCATGTAGGCGATGGCCAGGGACTATAACCGCAGCAGCTCCTCGCGCCGGGGCGGGGGCGCACGCCGCCGGAGTGGCGGGAGCCCGCGCTGGCAGCTGTTCGTCGCCGGCCTGATCCCGGGGCTGCTGGTGGCGCTCCTGGTCTACCTGGAGGTGCGCACGCCGGACGCCCCCCGCCAGCCGCGGCCCGCCGCCCAGGCGCCGGCGCGGCCCGTCGCCCCGGTGGCGCCCGCCCGGCCGGCGCCGAAACCCGGGCAGCCCGCGCCCGGGAAGAAGCCGGAGCCGGAAACGCCGCGCTTCGAGTTCTACACCATCCTGCCCGAAATGGAGGTGGTGGTGCCGGACAAGGAGGTGGAGCCGCCGCCCAGGCCGGCCGCCGGCCAGGCGGCGCCGGCCACGCCGCCGCAGCCGCAGACGGCGAGCGCGGCCGCGCCGGTGCGCTACTTTCTGCAGGCGGGTTCCTTCCGCCGCTTCGAGGATGCCGACCGGGTCAAGGCCCAGCTGGCCCTGCTCGGCCTGGTGGCCGGCGTGCAGCGGGTGACCATCAACGGCGGGGAGACCTGGCACCGGGTGCGGCTCGGCCCCTACACCAGCCTCACCGAGCTCGAACGGGTGCGTGCGCTGCTGAAGGACAACGGCATCAGCTCGCTGCTGCTCAAGGAGAAGGGTTGACCCGCGTTGCCGACACGGAATCGCGGCGCCTGGAGGCGCACTCCCGGCGGTGTCCGCGCGCTGGCCGGCGGTAGGCCGTGGCGCGTGTGCGGATCGCCGTGGCGCTGCTGGTCGCCCTCCTGGCGGCGGGCTGCGGTGGTGGCGATGCCGGGGTCCGCTCCCGTCCCTTCAGTCTCGGCTACCTCGCCAAGAGTGACGTGGACGTCGTCTCCGATCTCCACCTGCGGGTCAGCTTCGACCTGCTGCGCCAGCTGGCGGTCAAGCTCTACAAGCGCAATCCGGCCGAGTGGCGCCGCAGCGGCGCCGGGAGCCTGAAGGAGCGGGTGGACGCCCTGTTTCCCGATCCCCTGCACTGGAACCACCCCGGGCTCGGCGGCCGCCGGGGCAGCGAGGCGGTGCTGCTGGCCTTCGAACCGGGCTATCGCGGCGACCGGGTGCTGGCGTTCGTGGCGGGGCTGTCCGCCATGACCTACGTGGCCTACGGCAGCCGGACCGAGTCGTACCTGCTCGACCAGCTCGACCCGCAGAAGCTCTACAACCTGGCCCGGAACCTCGAGATCGCCGCCTGGAAGCTGCGCACCGGCGTCGACGGGTCGGGCCGGCCCTGGCTGCTCAGCACCTCCCTCGACCCGGAAGCGCCCAATCTCAGCTTCGAGCGCCTGTTCGGGCAGCTCATCTCCCTGCAGGACATGATGGCCCGCATCGTGGCCGAGAAGACCAACCGCACCATCCGCACCGTCGTCCAGCAGATGGCCACCGCCGTCTTCCTGCCCATCTGAAAACGCACAAACCCTTTTCTATCCGCAGATTACGCCGATTACGCGGATTGTTGACGGGCCCCTGGCGGGTATGAGTCTCCCGCGCGGCCCGGACTGCCGATTCCAGGCTGTGCGCCAAGGTCCCCGGCAGAACCGGCGTCTTCACCGGGTGAGTCGGGTTGCCGGGCCAAATCTGCGTAATCGGCGTAATCTGCGGATAAACCGAACACTCAGCCGCGCGGGATGCGCCAGCGGCCGTCGTCGCTGCGGCAGGCGATGCCGGGGTAGACGCGGTTGCCGGGGTTGGGGCTGACCTCCTGGCGGTAGGTGCGGCAGTAGCGGCCGTCGCCGGTCTGCATGGTGGCGGTGGGGGTGGTCCGCACCACCACGCCGCTCTCGCGGTCCTTCCAGGTGACGGTCTCACCGGTGGCGGCCTTCTCCAGCGCCTTCTGGAAGCTCGCGTACTCGCGCTTGCGGGCCTTGCTGTCCACCCCCAGCGCCTCGGTGGGGGGGCGGATCCCGGTCAGCTCGATGCGGCGATAGGGCTTGGGGTCGTACTTCTGGCCGTAGGTCTTGAGGACGTAGTGCCCCACTTCCGGGGCGTAGTACCAGGTCCGCAGCTTGTTCTTCTGGGCCTTCTTGCGGTGGACGCGCTCGCAGGTGACGCGCCAGGTGTCGAAAGTGCCCATGCGCACCTGGATCGTCTCGGTGCCGTCCACGCGGCAGATCCAGTAGCGGCGCTTGCTCTTCACCAGGCCGGTGCGCTTGTCGGTCCGGGTCTTGTCGCTGACGAAGTCCGTGCTGCGGCCGCCGGCCAGGGGCCACAGCTCGCCGTTGTCGATGCCGTCGACGCGGCGCTCGGTGTGGCTCGACTTGGCCTTCCGCTCCAGTTCGGGATAAACCGGGTTCCGGCTGCGGGTCAGGCGGATGCCGCGGTCGTCCTTCCAGATCACCCGGTCGCCGCTGGTGCTGCTGACCCGCTCCGTGCGGCCGTTGTCGTAGTAGTAGCGCTCACCGCTCACGTACGCGGGCAGGGTGGCCTGCTCCAGGGCCGGGCCGCTGCCGGTGCGGGTGTCGAGCCCCGTGCAGCCGCCAAGCAGGGTCGCGGTCGCCAGGGCGGCGAGGGCCAGGCGGCCACGGTGGGGGGGCGTGGCCGGTGTCGTGGTGTCCTGCATCGAATCATCTCCTGATCTGGCTGGGTAAAGTTCCATGTTGTCGTTATCGCACCTGTCAAAGGCGCATAGCCGTCCCGGCAGGCGGACCTTGCGCGGTCCGCTCATTGGTTTGTGATTGGTCGCCCGTGCGACCCCCGCGGGTAGTGGGGAGTGCTGTTCCGGGGCGGTTACATCCGCTGTTTCCGGCCGCCGTTGAGGAGCAGCAGCTGGCTCTCCCAGCGGGCATCGCCGGTACGGCAGGAGAGCCCGTAGCTCACCTCGCGGGCATCGCCGCTGACCAGCTCCTGGCGATACTCCCGGCAGTAGCGTCCGGAGTCGTCCTGGTAGGTCCGCAACGGCGTCACGGTGAAGGTGGAGTCGGGAATCCGGTCCTTCAGGCTCACCGGCGTTCCGCTGAGCTGGTTCTCCAGGGCGTCGTTCACGGTGCGCTCGATCTGCTCCAGCAGCGCCACCCGGTCACTCGCGGCCTCCTGCTCGAGCGTGTGGCTGCGCCAGTCGTAGAGAAACGCGCCACTGCCCAGACCGACGGTCAGCGCGGCCAGGGTGGCGGCCACCGGCAGGGCGACGTTCCAGGCCGGGGAGAGACCGGCGCGGCGTGGCAGGGGGGTGATGTTGTCCGGTGCCGCCTCGGCGCAGTGACGCAGGCGTTGCGGAACCGGCTCATTGACGACGCCGTTGAAGGCGGCCCGCAACAGGCCTGATTGTTCCCGCAGGCGCCGGGCGCGCGCGGCGGCCGCGGGGTCCCGGGCCAGCCATTCCTCCACGGCGGCGGCCGTGTCGTTGTCCAGCTCGCCATCCACATAGGCGACCAGGGTGCTGTCGTCGAAGCGGGTCATGATCCACCTCCCTGCACACAGGCAGGCTCGGGCTCGTTGCTGTGCAACAGGCGGTCCAGGGCCAGGCGTCCGCGGGTCAGGCGGCTGGTGACGGTGCCGATGGGGATCTCCAGCAGCTCCGCCGCCTCGCGGTAGGAGTAGCCTTCCACGCTGACGAGCATGATCACGCTGCGCTGGTCCTCGGGGAGCAGCTGCAGGGCGTTGCGTACCCTCTCCAGGCTCAGGTTCGTTTCCATGTGGGTGTCCGTCGGTGGCTGGTTCTCGTGCTCGGCCTGGATCGTATCCAGGTGCCGGTTGCGGGTGGCGGCGGCGCGCAGCTGGTCCAGGCGGATGGTCTGGATGATGCGGTACAGCCAGCTGTCCAGGCGGGTGCCCGGCTGCCACTGGTGATGACGTGTCAGGGCCCGCTCGCAGGCCGCCTGGACCAGATCGTCGGCCTCCTCGGCGCAACCGGTCAGCCCGCGGGCGAATCGGCGCAGTCGCGGCATCAGGTTGACGAGTTCTTCACGTACGTTCTGGTCCACGTTACAGTCCCGGTGCTGATACGGTTACTCCCGGTATCAGGGTGTGCCGAGGAGCCCCTGTCGCCAAATCACGCCTACCCACGTGTTATAACGGCCCGGAGGTACGATTTATTCCCGGGTCCGGCGGTCCATTGCCGTGCCGGCGCCCCCCATTCGGGTGCTGTACCGGGCCGCAATGGACTAAAATCGGGCGATGGCGCGTTATCCTTGTGTTCCACGACGGTTTTTCGGCGTTCCGACCGTCCGTGTCCCGGACCGGGTGAGAAGGGGTGGCCGGTTTGTCGGACCCCCTGGGGTCCTCCATCCAGCATGCCCCCCCGGACGGGGCGGTTGCCGCGCCTTCGGCCGCGGCATAGTCGATCAGAGGGTTTCACAATACCCTGCCCCAATTAAGGCAACCTTAAGGGGAGGGGAGGAGGCTGGTAGCCATGACGCCAAGACATGAATTCGAGTACTCCCGTTCCGCCCTGGAACTGTTCCGTCATCCCGAGTCCGGGGCGTGGGCGGGGCGGAGCCCGAAGGTTGTCCGCGCCGCCAGCGCCGTCTCCCGCCTGCTCAGCATCGCCACGCTGGTCAGCGTCGTCGCCATGGGTGTGCTGGCACCCGTTCACATCGACCCCGTCACGCACCATGTCAGCTTCGCCAATGTCCACGCATCGGATTCCGATGACGACGACGACGACGACGACGATGACGATGACGATGACGACGACGACGACGATGATGACGACGACGACGACGATGATGACGACGACGACGGTGGCATCGAGGACGGGGACAGCGGCCCGGGGCTGGGCGAGCTGAGCGGCATGACCGCGGTCGATCCCGCCACCGAGGCCGGCCTGGTCGGCAACTGGGGCGGCGGCAACGCTTCGCGCTGATACCCGCGTCCGCAGGATCTCGCCAGGGGCGGCTTCGGCCGCCCCTGGGCGTTTTCAGCCCGGGAAAGGGCACATGGTGTACAATCCGGGCTCTCGAGGAAGGAGGATTGAACCGTGGAGCAGTACCGGGGTACCACCATTCTCTCCGTGCGCCGCCATGGCCGGGTGGTCATCGGCGGCGACGGCCAGGTCTCTCTGGGCAATACCATCATGAAGGGCAATGCCCGCAAGGTACGGCGGCTCTACCGCGACCAGGTGATTGCCGGGTTCGCCGGCGGCACGGCCGATGCCTTCACCCTGTTCGAGCGCTTCGAGGGCAAGCTGGAGAAGCACCAGGGCAACCTGACCAAGTCCGCGGTGGAGCTGGCCAAGGACTGGCGCACCGATCGCATGCTCCGGCGCCTGGAGGCCCTGCTGTGCGTGGCCGATGCCCGCAGCTCCCTCATCATCTCCGGCAACGGGGATGTCATCGAGCCTGAGCACGACCTGATGGCCATCGGCTCCGGTGGTCCCTTCGCCCAGGCGGCGGCCCGGGCGCTGCTGGAGAACACCGAGCTGGATGCCCGCGCCATCGTCGAGCGGGCGCTCGGCATCGCCGGCGACATCTGTGTCTACACCAACCATCACCTCACCATCGAGGAGCTGGCCGTTGACGGCTGACGGCGTGCCGCCACCCCGGGCTTGATTCCGGGTGCCGCGCCCCCATCTCTCCAGACACCCACGCACCCACGTACCCACGCCGTTATGTCCGATATGACCCCCCGCGAGATCGTCCACGAGCTGGACAAGCACATCATCGGCCAGGCCGCCGCCAAGCGCGCGGTCGCCATCGCCCTGCGCAACCGCTGGCGCCGGCAGCAGGTGGAGGCCGATCTGCGCAACGAGATCACCCCCAAGAACATCCTCATGATCGGTCCCACCGGCGTGGGCAAGACGGAGATCGCCCGCCGCCTGGCGCGCCTGGCCAATGCCCCCTTCATCAAGATCGAGGCGACGAAATTCACCGAAGTTGGTTATGTCGGCCGTGATGTTGAGTCGATCATCCGCGATCTTGTAGATGTCGCCATCAAGATGACGCGCGAGACGGAGATGGCGAAGGTGCGCCATCGGGCCGAGGATGCCGCCGAGGAGCGCATCCTGGACGCCCTCCTGCCGCCGGCCCGCGGCGCCCACGGCGAACCCGAGGCGCGGGACTCCGCCACCCGCCAGACGTTCCGCAAGAAGCTGCGCCAGGGCGAGCTGGACGAGCGCGAGATCGATATCGAGGTCTCCGCCGCTCCCCTCGGGGTGGATATCATGGCCCCCCCGGGCATGGAGGAGATGACCAGCCAGCTGCAGGGGCTGTTCCAGAACCTGGGCGGAAACCGCCGGCGGACCCAGCGCATGCGGGTGGACGCGGCCTACCGGCTGATCTGCGACGAAGAGGCCGCGCGGCTGGTCAACGAGGAGGAGATCAAGGCCCGGGCGGTGCAGGTGGTGGAGCAGAACGGCATCGTCTTCCTCGACGAGATCGACAAGGTGACCAGCCGCGGCGAGCGCGGCGGCCCGGACGTCTCCCGCGAAGGGGTCCAGCGCGACCTGCTGCCCCTGGTGGAGGGGTGTACCGTCTCCACCAAGCACGGCATGGTCCGCACCGACCACATTCTCTTCATCGCCTCCGGCGCCTTCCACCTGGCGCGCCCCTCGGACCTGGTGCCGGAGCTGCAGGGGCGGCTGCCCATCCGGGTGGAGCTCGACGCCCTCGGGGTGGAGGAGTTCGTGCGCATCCTCACCGAGCCGGACTATTCGCTGGTGCAGCAGTACACCGCGCTGCACGCCACCGAGGGGGTCGCCCTGCGCTTCACCGACGACGGCCTGCGGCGCATCGCCGAGGTGGCCTGGCAGGTGAACGAGCGGACCGAGAACATCGGCGCCCGGCGCCTGCACACGGTGATGGAGCGGCTGCTGGAGGAGAGCTCCTACGAGGCGCCGGACCTCGCCGGCGGCGAGGTGGTGGTGGATGCCGCCTACGTGGACCGACAGCTCGGCGCGCTGGCGGAGGACGAGGATCTCAGCCGCTATATCCTCTGAGCACGGTCCACGAACCCGGGCCAATGCGCACTGTCATTGCCCGGCACGGCGGAAGCACACAGAATAGGCCCATAACGATGGCGGCCGCGACCGACGGCCGCCCGTGAGACGACCCTGCAACCGCGGAGAAAGACAGACCATGAGCGAGAAGAAGCACACGCCGACCGAGATCAACCTGCACCAGAAGTCCCGCGTCCTCGAGATCGCCTTCGACGACGGCGCCCGCTTCCAGCTGCCCTGCGAGTACCTGCGGGTCTACTCGCCCTCGGCCGAGGTGCGCGGCCACGCCCCCGGACAGGAGAAGCTGGAGACGGGCAAGGAGACGGTGAACATCACCGCCATCGAGCCGGTCGGCCAGTATGCCGTCTCCATCTTCTTCGACGACGGCCACGACACCGGCATCTACGCCTGGGATACCCTCTACGACCTGGGGGTCAACCAGGAGCGCTACTGGCGGGAGTACCTCGATCGCCTCGAGGCCGCCGGCTACAAGCGCCAGGCCCACTGAAACGCATCGCGGGCGCGGGCCCTGGCCCCGTCCCGCCGCTGACCGAGGGAATCATGAGCGAGAACAAAACCACCCATTTCGGCTACCAGCAGGTACCGGAGGAGGAGAAAGCCGGCCGCGTGGCCCAGGTCTTCCACTCGGTGGCGGACAAGTACGATCTCATGAACGACCTCATGTCGCTCGGTATCCACCGCCTGTGGAAGCGCTTCACCATCGAGCTCTCGGGCGTGCGCGGCGGGCAGCGGGTCCTGGATCTCGCCGGCGGCACCGGCGACCTGGCCGCGCGCTTCTCGCGCATGGTGGGGCCGGCGGGCGAGGTGGTGCTGTGCGACATCAACGACTCCATGCTGCGGGTCGGGCGCGAGCGGCTGGCCGACCGGGGGGCGGTGGGCAATATCCGCTACGTCCAGGCCGACGCCGAGGCGCTGCCCTACCCGGACAACCATTTCGACTGCATCACCATCGCCTTCGGCCTGCGCAACGTCACCCACAAGGAGGCGGCGCTGGCCTCCATGAACCGGGTGCTGAAGCCCGGCGGCCGGCTGCTGGTGCTGGAATTCTCCCAGCCCGTGGCGCCGGGGCTGAAGCCGGTCTACGACCTCTACTCCTTCAGCGTCCTGCCCGTCCTGGGCCGGCTGGTGACCGGCGACAGCGGCAGCTACCGCTACCTGGCCGAGTCCATCCGCATGCACCCGGACCAGAAGACCCTCAAGGGGATGATGGAGGCGGCCGGATTCGGCCGCTGCGAGTACTTCAACCTCACCGGCGGCATCGTCGCCCTGCACCGGGGCTTCAAGGTCTGAGCCATGACCAGCCTGCCCGGACTGATTCCCCTGGCGGCGCTGGAGGCGGCCATCAACACCGCCCTGCGCCTGGACCCGGAAACCTTCCAGCGGCTGCGCGGATTCGAGGGCCGGGTGGTGGCCCTGGAGTTCCGGGGCGCGCCGCTCACCCTCTATCTCCTGCCCGGCGCCGACGGCATCCAGCTCCTCTCCGCCTTCGAGGCCGAGCCCGACACCACCCTGGGCGGAACGCCCCTGGCCCTGCTGCGCTTCGGCGCCGGCGGCGGGGGCCTGTTCGGCGGCGAAGTGACCATCCGCGGCGATGTGGAGCTCGGGCAGCGGTTCAAGGCCCTGCTGGAGGGGCTCCGGATCGACTGGGAAGAGCACCTCTCCCGCCTGCTGGGCGACGTGGCCGCGCACCAGCTCGGCAACCTGGTGCGGGGCGTGGCCGACTGGGGCCGGAACAGCCTCGAGGCGCTGGCCCGTGACACCGGCGAGTACCTGCAGGAGGAGCGCCGCTGGCTGCCCCATCCCCGCCCGGTGCAGGGCTGGATGGCCGAGGTGGACCGGCTGCGCGGCGATCTCGACCGGCTCGAGGCCCGGGTGGAGCGGCTGCGCCGCCGCCTGGACGGCGCAGCGGCCGGGGGCGCGGCATGATCCGTCCCGGCCTGTTCCTGCGCCTTATCCACATCAACCTGGTACTGATTCGCCACGGCCTGGACGAGGTGGTGCTGGCCACCCACCTGTTCCGCCCGCTGCGCTTCCTCTACTACCTCTCGCCCTGGAACTGGCTGCGCCGCGAGCGGGCGCCGCGGGCGGTGCGCATCCGCCGCACCCTGGAGGACCTCGGCCCCATCTTCGTCAAGTTCGGCCAGATCCTCTCCACCCGCCGCGATCTCCTGCCCGACGACATCGCCATCGAGCTCAACCGGCTGCAGGACCGGGTGCCGCCGTTCCCGGGCAGCGAGGCCCGCGCCATCGTCGAGCGCGCCTACGGCCGCTCCCTCGCGGAGGTGTTCGACCACTTCGACGAGCAGCCGCTGGCCTCCGCCTCGGTGGCGCAGGTGCACGCGGTGCGCCTCAAGGACGGCCGCGAGGCGGTGCTCAAGGTGGTGCGGCCCGGCATCCAGCGGACCATCCGCCGCGACGTGGACCTGCTCTACACCGTGGCCGAGCTGGCGGAACGCTACTGGCCCGACGGCCGCCGGCTGCGGCCGCTGGAGGTGGTGGCGGAGTTCGAGAAGACCATCTTCGACGAGCTCGACCTGCAGCGCGAGGCGGCCAACGCCTCCCTGCTGCGGCGCAACTTCATCAACTCCGGCATGGTCTACATCCCCGAGGTCTACTGGCCCTACGTGCACGCCAACGTGATGGTGATGGAGCGCATCAGCGGGGTGCCGGTGAACGACATCGAGACCCTGAAGCGCCACGGCACCAACATGAAGCGCCTGGGCGAGCTGGGGGTGGAGATCTTCTTCACCCAGGTGTTCCGCGACAGCTTCTTCCACGCGGACATGCACCCGGGCAACATCTTCGTGGACATCAGCGATCCGGAGAACCCCCACTACATCTCCGTGGACTTCGGCATCATGGGCAGCCTCAGCGCCGAGGACCAGCGCTACCTGGCGCTCAACCTGCTCGCCTTCTTCAACCGCGACTACCGGCGGGTGGCGGAGCTGCACGTGGAGTCGGGCTGGGTTCCCTACGGCACCCGGGTGGAGGAGTTCGAGGCGGCCATCCGCACCGTCTGCGAACCCATCTTCGAGCGCCCCCTCAAGGACATCTCCTTCGGCCACTTCCTGCTGCGGCTGTTCCAGACCGCGCGGCGCTTCAACATGGAGGTGCAGCCGCAGCTGGTGCTGCTGCAGAAGACGCTGCTCAACATCGAGGGCCTGGGGCGGATGCTCTACCCGGAGCTGGATCTCTGGACCACCGCCAAGCCCTACATGGAGCGCTGGCTGAGCGAGCAGGTGGGCCCGCGGGCGCTGGTCCGGAACCTCCGCGCCAGCCTGCCGCTGCTGGCCGAGCGGCTGCCGGAGATGCCGGCCATGATCTACGACATCGCCCGATCGGTGCGGGAGCGCGAGCGCCAGGGCGGCAGCGACCAGCAGTGGCGGCTGCTGCGGCGGGAGATCCGGCGCGCCAACCGGCGCAGCTTCCTGGCGCTCACCGGCGCGGCGCTGGTGGTCAGCGCCGCGGTGCTGCTGGGGCTGGACGGCTACGGCCAGATGATGCTCGGCCGGGCGCCGGTCACCACCTGGATCCTCGCGGCGCTGGGCGGCGCCATGCTGATGGCCGCCTGGCCCCGGAACAGCGACGGCGACTGAGTCCCTGTGCCATTGTTGCGCCGGCTGTGGAAGTGCTCACCACGAAGGCACGAAGGACACGAAGAAAGGCAAAGGAAGAACATAGACAGGATTTACAGGATTGACCGGATTTCCTTGTGCATCTCACAAGGTCTTGCCCCTGGCGGGAAGATTTCCCATCGTTGCGCTGATCAAGAGACGCGCCAGCAGTGACCTGCCGGCTTCACAGTGCCATTCGAGATCGTATGCCAGCGAGCGTCTAATCCTGCGAATCCTGTAAATCCTGTCCATTCAGTCCTTTCAAGCTTCGTGTCCTTCGTGCCTTCGTGGTGAAGAATCCGTCGAAAGAGTAAACTGGCACTCTCTTTCAGTGCCGCGGCGGCGTTGGCAGGGGTTGCCGCGGTGGATGATTCCCCGGAAACGAGACGAGACCCGGAATGAGCGAAACCTGGCTCGATGAAATCAAGTGGAACGCCGACGGGCTGGTGCCGGCCATCGCCCAGGACGCGGCCAGCGGCCGGGTGCTGATGCTGGCCTGGATGAACCGCGAATCCCTGGCGCTGACGGTGCAGGAGGGGCGGGCCATCTACTGGTCGCGCTCCCGCGGCAAGCTCTGGCGCAAGGGCGAGGAGTCGGGGAACGTGCAGCGCCTGCGCGACCTCCGCCTGGACTGCGACAACGACGTGGTCCTGCTCAGCGTGGAGCAGGTGGGCGGCATCGCCTGCCACACGGGGCGCGAGAGCTGCTTCTACAAGCAGTATCGCGACGGCGGGTGGACGGCGGTGGAGGCCGTGCTGAAGGACCCGGCGGCCCTCTACGGGAAGCAGCCATGAGCGACATACTCGCCCAGCTGGCCGAGGTGCTGGAGGCGCGCAAGGCGGAGGACCCCGCAAAATCCTACGTGGCGGGGCTGTACGCCAAGGGGCTGGACAGGATCCTGAAGAAGGTGGGCGAGGAAGCCACCGAGACCGTGCTGGCGGCCAAGGACGGGGATGCCGCACATGTTGTTTATGAAACCGCGGATCTGTGGTTTCATACGCTGGTGATGCTGGCTTACCTGGACCTGCGTCCGGAACAGGTGCTCGAGGAACTGGCACGGCGGTTCGGCGTCTCGGGACTGGACGAGAAGGCGGCCCGGGGCCAGGCGGAGTAAGCCGGGGAACGGTACGGGCCCGACCCCCCGGACGGCTCTATCGCCCGATTGAGGCAATACTCGGAGAATAACTATGGGTTTGGGTGGAATCAGTATCTGGCAGCTTCTGATTATCCTGGCCATCGTGCTGCTGCTGTTCGGCGCCAAGCGCCTGCGCAACGTCGGCAGCGATCTCGGCGAGGCGATCAAGGGCTTCAAGAAGTCCGTGCGCGAGGGCGAGGAGGAGAAGCCGGCCGAGGCGGACAAGCCGCAGCTGAAGGAGTCGGCCGACGACGCCATCGAAGGCGAGGTCACCTCCAAGGACAAGAAGGAGGTCTGACCCGGGCCTCCTTCCGGTGTCCGCGATGGGCGGCCACCGGTGTTCCGGGTCTCTGATCGGACTCCCCTCACTCCATGTTCGATGTCGGTTTCTGGGAGCTAGCGCTCATCGCAGTGGTGGCACTGCTGGTGCTCGGGCCGGAACGGCTGCCGAAGGCGGCCCGTACCGCCGGGTTGTGGATCGGTCGTGCCCGGCGCGTGGTGATGAACGTCAAGACCGAGATCGATCGCGAGATCAAGGCCGAGGAGCTCAAGCAGATCATGGCCAAGCAGGCCCAGTCGAGCGGCGTGCACGAGATCGTGGAACAGACGCGCGAAGCGGTGGAGGGCGCCGCCCGGCCCGCGCCGGGAAACAAGCCGCAGGCCGAATCCGGGTCCGCGCCGGCGGGCGCCGCAGAGCCGAAGCAGAGCGATGAGCCAAAGCCCTGATCCCGACATGGCTCCCGGCGACAACGAACAGCCGTTCATGTCGCACCTGGTGGAGCTGCGCGATCGCCTGCTGCGCTGCGTGATGGTGGTGCTGGTGGTGATGGTGGCCCTGCTGCCCTTCGCCAACGATCTCTACACCTTCATCGCCGAGCCGCTGCTGAAGCACCTGCCGGCGGGCACGAGCATGATCGCCACCGAGGTGGCCTCGCCCTTCCTCACCCCGTTCAAGCTGGCGCTGGTGCTGGCCATCTTCGCCTCGCTGCCCTTCATCTTCTACCAGATCTGGGCCTTCGTGGCCCCGGGGCTGTACCAGCACGAACGCCGGATGGTGCTGCCGCTGGTGGTCTCCAGCACCTTCCTGTTCTACCTGGGCATGGTGTTCGCCTACTTCGTGGTCTTCCCGCTGGTGTTCGGCTTCTTCACCAGCACCGCGCCCGAGGGCGTGGCGGTCATGACCGACATCGCCCGCTATCTCGATTTCGTCCTCAAGCTGTTCTTCGCCTTCGGCGTGGCCTTCGAGGTGCCCATCGCCACCATCGTGCTGGTGAGCATGGGGGTCACCACGCCCGAGGCGCTGGTGGCCAAGCGGCCCTACGTCATCATCGTCGCCTTCGTGGTGGGCATGCTGCTCACCCCGCCGGATGTCATCTCCCAGACGCTGCTGGCGCTGCCCATGTGGGTGCTGTTCGAGATCGGCATCTTCTTCTCCCGGGCCATCGTGCGCCGGCGCGATGCCGGGGGGGAGGCGCCCGCGGAGGCCGCCGGAACCGGTAGCGGATCCGGCGCCGCGGCGGCCGCCTCCGCTCCGGCCCGCCCGGAGCCGGGTGTCGGCGGAATGGAGACAGAGGCCGACTTGGAGGCCGAGTTCGATCGCGCCCAGGCGGAACAGGCGGCGCTGGAGGGGGACGTGGCGGCGCCGGAGTCCGACGACGACCAGCGCTATACCCGTGATGGCCTGCAGGAGGAACTGGACACCCAGGGCGACGACGGCTCCGAGGCGACACCCGGGGCGCCGGACGGGGATCGGCCGCCGAAAGCCTAGCCCTCCGGCCGGAGCGCACAAACCAAAACCGCGCAGCGCGGTCTGAAGAGTGTGTGCCCGGACGATCCGCGCCGGCCACGCACCGGAGATCGCCCCATGCCACTGCGCCCCGCCGTCGCCGCTCTCCTCGCCCTGCTCCTGGCGCCGCCCACGCCCGCCGCCGCCAGCCCGCTCGCCGATCATCCTTCCCCCTACCTGGCGCTGCATGCCGGGGATCCCGTGGAGTGGCGGCTGTGGGGGCCAGAGGCCCTGGCGGAGGCGCGCCGGGAGGGGCGCCTGCTGTTCGTCTCCAGCGGCTACTTCGCCTGTCACTGGTGCCACGTGATGCGGCGCGAGAGCTTCAGCGACCCCGCCATCGCCGCCCTGCTCAACGAACACTTCGTGCCGGTGAAGGTGGACCGTGAGCTGCTGCCGGCTCTCGATGCGCGGCTCATCGACTTCACCGAGCGGACCCAGGGCCGGGCGGGCTGGCCGCTGGGGGTGTTCATCACACCCGCGGGCCATCCCCTGCTCGGTTTCACCTACCTGCCGCCGGAGCGGTTCCGGGCCCTGCTCGAAGCCATGGCCGGGCGCTGGGAATCGGAGGGGGAGTCGCTGTCGGCGCTGGCGGCCCGGGTGGTGGAGACCCTGGAGGCGCAGACGGGCGGGACGGTTCAGCCCCTGGACCCGGGCCGGGCGCCGGCGCTGGAGGCGGCATTCCGTGACCAGGCCCTGGACCTTGCCGACGGGCTCGCCGGGGGCTTCGGCCACGAGAACAAGTTCCCCATGGCGCCCCAGCTGGCGGCCCTGCTGCAGCTGCAGGGGCGGCATCCCGATGCCGGGCTGGGGGCGTTTCTCGCCCTGACGCTGGAGCAGATGGCCAGCCAGGGCCTCTACGACCTGCTGGGGGGCGGGTTCTTCCGCTACACCGTCGACCCCGCCTGGCACCTCCCCCATTTCGAGAAGATGCTCTACGACAATGCCCAGCTCGCCACCCTCTACCTGGAGGCGGGCCGGAGTCTCGGCCGGCCCGAGCTCACGGCCGTGGGTCGGGAGACCCTCGCCTTCATGCTGCGCGAGCTGGCCGCGCCCGACGGCGGCTTCATCGCCTCCCTCTCGGCGGTGGACGACCAGGACGTGGAGGGCGGCTACTACCTCTGGCGCGAGGAGACGCTGACCGGCCTGCTCGACCCGGAGGAGCGTGCGGCGGTGCGGGTGGCCTGGGGGCTGGATGGCATTCCGGAGCTGGAGGCGGGGCAGCTGCCGCGGCGTGTGGCCGGGCTGGAGGCGGCCGCCGCGGAGCTGGGGCGGCCGGCCGGGACGGTGGCGACCCAGCTGGAGCATGCGGCGGCGAAGCTGCGCAAGGCCCGCGCACTGCGCGGCCTGCCCCGGGACGGCAAGGTGGTGGCCGCCTGGAACGGGCTGGCGCTGGAGGCCCTGGCCGCCGGGACGCGGCTGCCGGACGGGGCGGCGTTCCGGGCGGCGGGCGAACGCCTGTACGCCTACCTGGCCGGGGTGCTGTGGGACGGCGGGCGCCTGGCCCGCGCCGGGCACGGCCGCCAGGCGGTGGGGGAGGGCACCCTGGAGGATTACGCCCTGGTGGCCCGCGGGCTGCTGGCCTGGGCCGGGGCCACCGGCGATGCCGGGGCCCGGCGCTTCGCCGCACGCCTGGTCGCCACGGCCTGGGAACGCTTTCACGGCCCGGCCGGCTGGCGCCTGGCGAGTGACTCCCTGCTGGGCTACGGCGGGGCGGAACCGGCCCTCATGGACGGTGTGCTGCCCTCGCCGGGCGCGGTGCTGGCGGGGGCGACGCTGGCGCTGGCCCGCACCGGCGAGCTGCCCGACTCGCTGGCCCGCCAGGCGGCCGCCGCCCTGGCGGCGGGCGGCGGTGCCGCGCGGGATGGGCCGTTCTGGTATGCCAGCTACGTGCGCCTGCTCTCAGCGCCGGTCGGCGGCGAGGGGTGAGGCGGGGGGCCGGCCCTGCACTTCGCCGGGACGGGGCGCCCACCAGCGCCTGCGGATGAAGTGGTCCACGGACAGTCGGCCGGGGCCGTGGAACAGGGGCACCAGCAGCAGCGCGCCCCAGAGCACGTGGTCCTTCATGCCCACCGCGTTGAGCCCGGGGTAGGAGACCACGGCCATGATGTTGAAGGCGAACAGGGCCAGGGCGGCCATGCGGCCGCCGAGGCCGAGGGCGAGGAACACCGGCAGGGTCAGCTCGGCGGCGGTGCCCAGCACGGCGGCGGTGGCCGGCGGGAGCAGCGGCACCTGGTACTCGTATTCGAACAGCCACAGGGTGCTGTCCCAGGTCTGGATCTTGGTCAGGCCCGCCTTCCAGAACACGTTGGCCACGTAGAGGCGAATGCCCAGATCCAGCAGCGGGGCGAGACGGTCGAGCCCGGTGACGGGCGGCCGCAGCAGGCGGCGCAGGGTCGGGATCGGGTTCATGGCGGAATCTCCGGTCAGTGGGGGTCGGTGCCGCCGCCGGGCCCGGGCAGCGTGGCGTCCACCAGCGTGGTGCGCTGCAGGTGGCGCTGCAGGCAGGCGTTGAGGTCGAATCCGGGCTCGACGGCCAGCGCCGAACCGGTGGCCGCCGCGAGTGTCCCGCCGGCGGCCAGCGCCGAAAGCCAGGCCGCCTCGCCCGCCTCCAGCCCCATCACCTCCACCGCCAGTCCGCGGCGCTGGACCAGCACCGACTCCCCGCCCGCCTCCAGGCGCAGGGACTCGATGGCCGGCCCCTCCGGCTGGTGGGCGGCCCAGATGCGGCCCACCGGCCAGTCCGAGGCGATGATCGCCACGCTGGGGTGGAATCCGAAGCGCAGCTCGCCGTAGCGGTCCGGGGCCAGGCCCGCCAGCCGGGCGGGCTCGAAGGCGGGCGCCTCCGCGGCGTGGAAGGCGCGGTGCCAGGCCCATTCGACCCGCGCGGTGTCCGGGAGATAGGGCAGGCCGGCCGCGGGCTCCCAGCCGGCCAGGAAGGCGGGGAAGGCCGCGCCGAAGGCGTGCAGGTTGCCGGAGCGGGAGGGGTGGAGCGGCAGGAAGGCGCGGGCGGCGGCGGCGAAGAAGGCCTCGCCCACCAGCTGCTCCACCACCGGGTAGACGGCCGCCAGCGCCTCGCGCAGGCTGATGTAGAGGTTGTTGCGATAGATGGCCAGGCGCGCCTCCGGCGCGAACTCCCCGCCGATGACGAGATCGCGGGCATCGCTGCGCCCGGCGTCGAACACCTCGCGGGAGAAGGCCGTCTGCAGCTCACGCAACGAGGGCATGGTGTCTCTCCGCCATCGCCTGCGCCCGCCCCGCCTCGTCGAGCAGGGTTTCCAGGGGCGGGATGCGCGTGTCCCACTCGATGAGGGTGGGGCAGCGGCCGAAGCGCTCCAGGGCCGCGGCGTAGAGGGACCAGACCGGGTCGCTGACCCGCCCGCCGTGATCGTCGATCAGGATCTCGCCCTCGGGATGGCGCTTCACCGTGTGGCCGGCGAGATGGATCTCGCCCACCCGCTCCACGGGCAGGGCCCGCAGGTAGGTCCCGGCGTCGAAGCCGTGGTTGCGGGCGCTCACGTAGACGTTGTTCACGTCCAGCAGCAGGCCGCAGCCGGTGCGCCGGGCCACCTCGGCCAGGAACTCCCACTCGGGGATGGTGGAGTGACGGAAGCGCAGGTAGCTGGAGGGATTCTCCACCAGCAGGGTGCGCCCCAGGGCCACCTGGGCCTGCTCCACCCGCCGGCAGAAGTGGTCCAGTGCCTCCTCGGTGTAGGGCAGCGGCAGCAGGTCGTTGTGGTGGACGCCGCCGACCGAGCCCCACGACAGGTGCTCGGAGACCAGCCCGGGCTGAAAGCGGCCGATGAGCGAGCGCAGCCGTTCCAGGTGGGCGGTGTCCAGGGGATCGGTGGAACCGAGGGACATGCCGACGCCGTGGAAGCTGAGCGGGTAGTGGCCGCGCAGGGCCTCCAGGTAGTGGAGCGGCGGGCCCCCGTCGCCGAAGTAGTTCTCCGGGTGGACCTCGAGCCAGCCCACGGCGGGACGCCGTTCCAGCAGGTCGCGGTAGTGGGGGGCGCGCAGCCCGATCCCGGCGCGCGCCGGGATCGGGTCTGGCGCAGGCTGTGATGCAGCCGTGGTCATGGCTCAGCTGCTGGCGGTGCTGCCGCCCACGATCTTGTCGCAGGTACCGGCGGGCACGACGATGAAGGCGTCCTTCGCCCCGTCCATCTTGGAGGTGCCGGCACAGGAGCCGGTGGCGGTCTGGCAGTCGTTCTTGCCGGCCTTGGAGACGCCGTAGCACTTCTCCATCTCGGCCTTGCCCTCCGCCATGGCGGGGGCGGCGCTCAGGCCGAGGACGAGCAGGCCGGTGACGGCGGATGCGATCATGCGGTTGGTGTGGTTCATGGTCATTCTCCTCAGGGTTGTCGGTGTCTGAAGACCGCGAACGGCGGCATTCGGACGAGTAGACCCGGACGGATGGGAAAACCTTGCAGGAAAAGGGTTGGCGGATTGAAATGGTACGTTATAACATTACATGCCAAGTCCGGTCCGGAGCCCGCCAAGCCGATGCGTCCCGCCCCCTCGCTGCGTTACCTGCTGTTGCTCGCCGCCCTGCTCGCGCTCCCGGCCCGGGCCGGGCCGCCCTCCGTGGTGGTCAGCATCAAGCCCATCCACTCCCTGGTGGCCGGCGTCATGGAGGGCGTGGGCGAACCGGTGCTGCTGGTCCGGGGCGCCGCCTCGCCCCACGGATACGCCCTGCGGCCCTCGCAGGCGCGGGCGCTGTCACGGGCGCAGCTGGTGGTGTGGGTGGGGCCGGGACTGGAGGCCTTCCTCGTCCATGCCCTGGAGACCCTGGGCCGGGAGGCCCGGGTGCTGACCCTGGCCGAGGCGCCCGGCGTGCGGCTGCTGGAGGCCCGTGCGGGCGGAACCTGGGAACGCCACCGCCATGAGGAGGAAGTGGAGGCGCACGAACCGGAGCCCCAGGGCCACGACGGGGCGGGGGGGGAGCATGCCGCCCACGACCACGGCGACGTGGATCCGCACCTGTGGCTGGACCCGGAGAACGGGCGGGCCATCGTGCGGGCGGTGAGTGCCGCCCTGCAGGCGATGGATCCGGGCAACGGGGCGGCCTATGCGGCCAACGCGGCGCGGCTGGACGCGCGCCTCGTGGCGCTGGGGGGGCGGCTGGAGGCGGAACTGGCGCCGGTGCGCGCAGAGCCCTACGTGGTCTTCCACGACGCCTACCACTACTTCGAGGCCCGCTTCGGCCTGAACGCCGTGGGGTCGGTGACCGTGAACCCGGAGACGCCGCCCGGCGCGCGCCGGCTGGCGGCGATCCGCGAGCGCATCGAGACCCTCGGCGCCCGCTGCGTCTTCGCCGAGCCCCAGTTCGAGCCGGCGCTGGTCCGCACCGTGGTGGAGGGCACGGCCGCCCGGGTGGCCACGCTGGATCCCGTGGGGGCGGCGCTCGAACCGGGCGCGGGCCTCTACTTCGAGCTGCTGGAGGGGCTGGGGGGCGCCTTCGCCGGCTGCCTGGCGGAGGCCGACTGACCCTGCACCCGCCGTTCCAGCTCGGCGGCGGTGCCGGGCTGGCCCAGGTAGTAGCCCTGGAAGGCGCCGCAGCCGTGGGCGCGCAGGAACTCGAACTCGGCCGTGGTCTCCACCCCCTCGGCCACCACCTCCAGGTCCAGGTGGGCGGCCATGCCGAGGATGGTCTCGACGATGGCGGCGTTGTTGCGATCCCCCGGTATGCCACGGACGAAGGACTGATCGATCTTCAGCCGGCGCAGGGGCAGCCGCTTCAGGTAGGCGAGCGACGAGTAGCCGGTGCCGAAGTCGTCGATGCTGATGCGCACCCCGAGCGCCTGCAGGGCGCGCATCCGCTCCGCCACCCCCTCGGTGTCCGCCAGCATGACCCCCTCGGTGAGCTCCACCTCGAGCCGCGCGGGGTCCACGTCCCGCTCCGCCAGCACTTCGCGGACCCGGTCCACGAACCCCGGCTGCAGGAACTGCACCGGGCTGATGTTCACCGACAGCCCGGCCAGCCGGCCGGACAGGCCCCGATCATCCCATTCGCGCAGCTGCCGGCAGCTCTCCTCGAGCACCCAGTCGCCGATGTACTGGATGAGCCCGATATCCTCCGCCACCGGTATGAACAGGGCCGGCGGCATGTAGACCCCGTCCTCCCGCTGCCAGCGCAGCAGCGCCTCGGCGCCGATGACGCGGCGGTCGGCGTCGAACTGGGGCTGGTAGTGCAGGGTGAACCGGCGGGCCTCCATGGCCTGGCGCAGGTCGGTTTCCAGGCGCAGCCGCTCGTCGGCGGCCCGCTGCATGCTGGGGCGGAAGAAACGGATGGCGTCCCGGCCGTCGGTCTTGGCCCGGTACATGGCCGTGTCGGCGGCCCGGAGCACGTCATCGGCGCTGTCCTCCCCGGCGGGGAACAGCGCGATGCCGATGCTCGGGGTGACATGCAGGCGCTGGCCGAAGGGGCTGTAGGGTTGGGAGAGGGCGGCGCGCACCCGCTCCGCGACCTGCTGCGCCTCCCGTGCCGCGATCTCCTGGTCCGCGCCCAGATCGTCCAGCAGCACCACGAACTCGTCCCCGCCCAGGCGTGCGGCGATGTCCTGGTGGCGGATGCAGGTCGGCAGGCGGCGAGCGGTCTCCTGCAGCAGGGCATCGCCCACCGGGTGGCCGAGGGAGTCGTTGATGCGCTTGAACCGGTCGAGATCGATGAACAGCAGCGCACCCAGCTGGCCCGAGCGCCGGCTGCGCTCCAGTGTCAGCTGCAGCCGCTCCAGCAGCAGCCGCCGGTTGGGCAGCTCGGTGAGGGTGTCGTAGTGGGCCTGGCGGCGGATCAGGGCCTCGGCGGCCTTGCGCTCGGTGAAGTCCTCGACGATGCCCACCCCGGCGATGATCTCCCCGCCGATGTTGCGTACGCCGCTGAAGAAGCCGCGTATGGGCGTGCTCTTCACGGCGGTGAGGGATTTGTATATCCCCTCGTAGTAGCCCTGGCCGCTGGCGAGGGAGTCGCGCAGCGCCGCCTTGAGCCGCTCATCGCGCAGCGTGCCGGGCATGTCCAGCCCGATGATCTGCCGGCGGCTGGAGCCGACGATGCCCACGAAGGCTTCGTTGCAGTCGAGCATCACGCCGTTGCGGTCGTAGTGCAGCATGCCCAGCGGCGAATGGCTGAAGATGAGCCGGTAGCGCTCCTCGCTCTCGCGCAGGGCCTCCTCCCGCACCGCCGCCTCGATGCGCAGCGCCGTGTTGAGCAGCAGGTTGTTGTGCATGCGCCGGGCGTTGAGCAGCATGATGCTGTAGTAGAGCGCCACCATGGCGGCAACCGCCAGGGAGAGCTCGCCGCCGTGGGCGAGATGGCGGATGCCCAGCGGCAGCAGGCACAGGCTGATGAAGCTGGCGCTCGAGCCCCAGGAGGGGGCGAGGGTGGCGAGCGAGCCGCCCGCCATCCCGGCCAGGACCAGGGTCAGGAAGGCCTGGCGGCTGAAGTCCCCGGGGGTGAACAGCAGCAGGCCGGCGCTACCCCAGACCACGCCGGAGGCCACGGCGCCGACCAGGAAGCGCCGCTCCCAGCGGTGGGCGTCATCGGCGGGCGGCCGGCGGTGATAGGCGGCGTTGAGAAGGGTGCGGGCGATGCTGACGAGGATCAGGATCGCCAGCCAGGTGGTCAGGATTCCGCTGTGGATGTACCCGCTGTGGGCCCAGGCGAGCACCAGGGCCACGGCCACCGAACCCGGCAGGACGAGAGGGAGCCCGCCGAAGAGCAGCTTCACCTGCTCGCGGTGGATGAGCTCCTCGGCGCGCGTGCCACCGGAAGCCACGCCGTGTGGGGTGGTCATCGTTCTCTCACCCTGGCTCCGTGGTTGGGTGATCCGGGCGTCGCTGGTCGATGGCCAGTCTAGCCAACCGGGGGGATGCAGAACTTGACGGAACCGACAAAAGCGCAGGCCGGTCGACGACCGGCCTGCGGAGGGTATGGTGGGCCCACCAGGACTCGAACCTGGAACCAAGGGATTATGAGTCCCCTGCTCTGACCATTGAGCTATAGGCCCGGGTGGCGGGCATTATAGCCCGTCCGGGTTCGGCGGGGAGGGTTTGCGCCCCCGGGCTCCGGGGGCGCGGGGACGTAGCTCAGTCCATGTCCAGGAAGCTGCGCAGCTGCTCGGAGCGGCTGGGGTGGCGCAGCTTGCGCAGGGCCTTGGCCTCGATCTGGCGGATGCGCTCGCGGGTGACGTCGAACTGCTTGCCCACTTCCTCGAGGGTGTGGTCGGTGTTCATGCCGATGCCGAAGCGCATGCGCAGCACCTTCGCCTCGCGGGCGGTGAGGCCGGAGAGCACCGACTGGGTGGCCTCGAACAGCCCCTGGCGGGTGGCGGAATCCACCGGCGACTCGATGGTCACGTCCTCGATGAAATCGCCCAGGTGCGAATCCTCGTCGTCGCCGATGGGCGTCTCCATGGAGATGGGCTCCTTGGCGATCTTGAGCACCTTGCGCACCTTCTCCTCGGGCATCTCCATGCGCTCGGCCAGCTCCTCGGGGCTCGGCTCGCGGCCCATCTCCTGGAGCATCTGGCGCGAGATCCGGTTGAGCTTGTTGATGGTCTCGATCATGTGCACCGGGATGCGGATGGTGCGCGCCTGGTCGGCGATGGAGCGGGTGATGGCCTGCCGGATCCACCAGGTGGCGTAGGTGGAGAACTTGTAGCCGCGGCGGTACTCGAACTTGTCCACCGCCTTCATCAGGCCGATGTTGCCCTCCTGGATGAGATCCAGGAACTGCAGGCCGCGGTTGGTGTACTTCTTGGCGATGGAGATCACCAGGCGCAGGTTGGCCTCCACCATCTCCTTCTTGGCGCGGCGGGCCTTGGCCTCGCCGATGGACATCTTGCGGTTGATCTCCTTGATGTCGCGGATGTTGAGGCCGGTGTCCGCTTCCACCGACGCCAGCCGCGCCTGGGCGCGGCGGATGTCGTCGGCGTTCTCCGCCAGGGCGCTGGAGTAGGCCTTCTTCGCCTTCAGGTGCTGGTCGAGCCAGGCCGGATCGGTCTCGTTGTCCGGGAAGGAGAGAATGAACTGCTTGCGGGGCATGCGGGCCTGGTCCACGCAGATGCGCATGATGACGCGCTCGTGGGTCCGGATCTGGTCCAGGATGCCGCGCACGATGCCCACCAGCTCGTCGAACATGCGCGGGGTCAGCTTGAGCTGCATGAACTCGTCGGCGAGCTCGTCGCGCAGCTTGACCGTCCGGTCGTGGTACATGCCGTGCCGGGCGGCGGACTTCATCAGCTTGTCGTAGGCGCCGCGCAGGCTGGTGAAGCGGGCCTTCGCCTCCTCCGGATCGGGCCCGGTGTCGATTTCCGAGTCGCTGTCGCTGTCGCTGTCGTCGTCCTCGTCATTGTCGTTGCTGTCGGCGTTCAGCTGGCTGCCGACGGTGCTGCCGGCGGGGGTCACCGGCTCGGCCGGCTCGCTGCTGTCGGCGGTCAGGTCGACGAAGCCGGTGATGAGGTCGTTGAGGCGCACGTCGCCCTCTTCCACCCGCCCGTACTGGGCGATCAGGTGGGCGATGGTGCCGGGGTAGGTGGCCAGGGTGGAGAGCACCTGGCGCAGGCCTTCCTCGATGCGCTTGGCAATCTCGATCTCGCCCTCGCGGGTCAGTAGCTCGACGGTGCCCATCTCGCGCATGTACATGCGCACGGGGTCGGTGGTGCGGCCGAACTCGTTGTCCACGGCCAGCGCCGCCACCGCCTCCTCGGCCGCCTCCTCGTCGGTGACCGAATCCTCGGCCAGCATGAGGGTGTCCGCGTCGGGGGTGTGCTCATACACGGTGATCCCCATATCGGTGATCATCGCGATGATGTCCTCTATCTGCTCGGGATCGACGATCTCGGGCGGAAGATGGTCGTTGACCTCGCCATAAGTGAGATAACCCTGCTCCTTGCCCTTGGCAATCAGGAGCTTGAGCTGTGACTGTTGCTGCTGGGAGTTCATAGGGTCAGTGGTTCCTCGTACCCGGCGGCGGAATTCGCGAAACCGCCGATTCTAATACACTGTCATTAGGATAGACAACGTTGACCGGTATGCCAGTTCCCTGGTCATTCCGACCGCTTGCCTGCTTTGACCGCCGCCAGGCGCTGGTATTCCATGATTTCATCACGGTTGAGATCGCCCCGCTTGAGCCTGGCGTGGAGCTGTTCGAGCCGCGCCTCGACGCCGCGGGCGGCAATGGAACGGGTCGCGTCGAGAAACTCCTGTTCGACCTCCGCGTCGGACAGGAGCTGCTCCAGGGTGAGCAGGCGGGTGAGCTGGGAGAGGGTGGGGGTGTCACGCCAGCGCTCCAGTGCCGCTCCAGTGGTCATATTGGGGTTGTTCCTGAACAATTCAAGGAGTTGGACCAGCAGATCCGCCCCGGCGACGCCGCTCGCGCGCAGGCCCTGGAGGTCGCAGTCCAGGGCGGCGAGGCGCGGGTTCTGCAACAGCAGCGAGACGGCCAGCCGCACCAGGGAGCGGAAGTGGCGCTGGCGCTCGGGCCGCCGGACGGGCGCCCGCGGGCGGGGTGCGGCGGGCGCCTGGCCGGGCAGGAGCTGGTGCGGATCCATGTCGGCCCGGCGCGCCAGCTCCCCGGCCAGCAGGGTGCGGAAGACGCCGGCCGGGACCCGTTCCAGGTAGGGGCGGGCCAGCTCCACCAGGCGGGCGCGGCCGTCCAGGCTGTCCATGTCCACCTGCTCGGCCAGACTCTCCAGCAGGAAGGCCGACAGGGGCTGGGCGGACTCGATGCGCGCGGCGAAGGCCGCCTGCCCCTCGCGCCGCACCAGGCTGTCGGGATCCTCGCCCTCGGGGAGGAACAGGAAGCGGGCCTGGTGGCCTTCGCGCATGAACGGGAGGGCCTCCTCCAGCGCCTTCCAGGCCGCCTTGCGCCCGGCGGCATCGCCGTCGAAGCAGAACACCACCTCGGGCACCGCCCGGTAGAGCCGTTCCAGGTGGCCGGCGGTGGTGGCGGTGCCGAGGGTGGCCACGGTGCCCGGCAGGCCGTGCTGGGCCAGGGCCACCACGTCCATGTAGCCCTCCACCACCAGCAGCCGCTCGGGATGGCGCAGGGCCTGGCGCGCCTCGAACAGCCCGTACAGCTCCCGGCCCTTGTGGAACACCGGGGTCTCGGGGGAGTTCAGGTACTTCGGGGTGTCGTCGCCCAGCACCCGCCCGCCGAAGCCCACCACCCGGCCGCGCTGGTCGCGGATGGGGAAGACGATCCGGTCGCGGAAGCGGTCGTAGCGGCGGCCGTCCTCCTCGCGCTGGATGACCAGGCCGGCCTCCACCAGGGGCCCGGGATTGCGCTGGCCGTCGAGCGCCCGCAGGAGGTTCTCGAAGCCCGGTGGCGCGTAGCCGAGCCCGAAGCGCTTGGCGATCTCGCCGCTCAGCCCGCGGCCCTTGAGGTAGTCGACGGCGCGGCCGGCCTTGGGATGTTCGCGCAGCTGGCGCTGGAACCAGGCCGCGGCCCGCTCCAGCACGTCGAACAGGGGCCGGTGGTCGACCCGCGGCGGCTCGCTGCCGCCGCCCTCGTGGGGCACCTCGAGCCCGGCGCGGCCGGCGAGCTCCTCCACCGCCTCCACGAAACCCATGTGCTCGTATTCCATCAGGAAGCCGATGGCGTTGCCGGTGGCGCCGCAGCCGAAGCAGTAATAGAACTGCTTGTCGGGGCTGACGCTGAAGGAGGGGGTCTTCTCGTCGTGGAAGGGGCAGCGGGCGCTGTAGTTGCTGCCGGTCTTGCGCAGCTGCACCCGGGTGTCGATCACGTCGACGATGTCGGTCCGCGCCAGCAGCTCGTCGATGAAGGACCTGGGGATGCGGCCTGCCATGGTGTGCGGGTTCGGGGTTTCCGGGGGGCGGTTGTCTGGGCCAAGGGAGTATAGCGGACGGCCTGCCGGGCCGCCGGCCGGGCACGCGAAAACCGCGCACCCGGCGGAGCGGGGCGCGGTCAGCGGAGAGGCGTCCTGCGGGTCCGGTTCAGCCCAGGCGGGCCTTGACGGCGGCGCTCACCGCGCCCATGTCGGCGCGGCCCTGGACCTGGGGCCTGAGCACGCCCATCACCTTGCCCATGTCCTGCATGCCGCCGGCCCCGGTGGAGGCGACCGCGGCATCGATGAGCGCGGCAATCTCGGCTGCGGACAGGGGCTGGGGCATGTAGTCCTGGATGATCTCCAGCTCGCGCTGCTCCTTGTCCGCCAGGTCCTGGCGGCCGGCGCCCTCGTACTGGGCGATGGAGTCGCGGCGCTGCTTGGCCATCTTGTCCAGGACCGCCAGCACCTGGGTGTCGTCCAGGGTGGTGCGCTCATCCACCTCGCGCTGCTTGATGGCGGCGAGGATGAGGCGCACGGTGCCCAGGCGCTCGCGATCCTTGGCGCGCATCGCCGCCTTCATGTCGGCATCGATGCGCTGCTTCAGGGAGTCGCTCATGGGTGCTGGAGGGGTGGTCCGGGTCTGGATCAGTACGGACGGGCGCGGCGGGTGACGTCGCGCATCACCTTCTTGATGTGGCGCTTCACGGCCGCGGCCTTCTTGCGCTTGCGCTCGGAGGTGGGCTTTTCGTAGAACTCACGGCGGCGGACCTCGGCCAGCACACCGGCCTTTTCGCAGGAGCGCTTGAAGCGGCGGAGGGCAACCTCGAAAGGCTCGTTCTCCTTCACACGGACGCTAGGCATTCAGTAATCACCTCTGACAGGAATTCGGTTCATGGTTCGATCGCCCGAAAGCGAGAACGGGAAATTCTAAACGCTCTCCCACGCCAATGCAAAGCCTCGCGGGGCGGCGGGCGGGGGTGCGGCGGTCCCGGAACGGGCCGGCCGTCTCTCCGGGGCGGGTTCCGCGCCGCCGCCGGGGCGCTGGCAATGCCCGGAAAGGAGCGCAACGCATTGTATCAAAGGGGGAATGTCGGCGCCCGGGCGGTCCGGGGGCGAGGCGACGGGAAGCGGCCGGAGCCGGGGGGTTTTCCGGCGTCCGGTGCGGCGCGGCGGGCGGCGACAGGGTAACATAGCGCCTTGAACCCACCACGGAGAGCGCTGTCCCCATGCTGGTTCTCGGTATCGAGACCTCCTGCGACGAAACCGGGCTTGCCCTGTACGACTCGGAAACGGGGCTGCGCGCCCATGTCCTGCACAGCCAGGTGGCGGTCCACGCCGAGTACGGCGGCGTGGTCCCCGAGCTGGCATCCCGCGACCACGTGCGCAAGACGCTGCCCCTGCTGCGCCAGGTGCTGGACGAGGCCGGCGCGCGGCCGGGGGCGGTGGACGGGGTGGCCTACACCGCCGGCCCGGGCCTCATCGGCGCGCTGCTGGTGGGCGCCTCCATCGGCCGCAGCCTGGCCTGGGCCTGGGGGGTGCCGGCGGTGGCGGTCCATCACATGGAGGGACACCTGCTGGCGCCCATGCTCGAGCCCGACCCGCCGGCCTTTCCGTTCGTCGCCCTGCTGGTCTCCGGCGGCCACACCCAGCTGGTGCGGGTGGACGGGGTGGGGCGCTACCGGATCCTGGGCGAGTCCCTCGACGACGCCGCCGGCGAGGCCTTCGACAAGACCGCCAAGCTGCTCGGCCTGGGCTACCCCGGCGGCCCCGCGGTGGCGCGGGAGGCGGAGCGCGGGGACCCGGAGCGGTTCCGCTTTCCCCGGCCCATGACCGATCGCCCGGGGCTCGACTTCAGCTTCTCCGGCCTCAAGACCTTCGCCCTCAACACCCTGCAGGAGGTGGGCGCCGACGCCCGGTCCCGGGCCGACATCTCCCGCGCCTTCCAGGACGCGGTGGTGGACACCCTGGCCATCAAGTGTCGCCGCGCGCTGCAGGAGACCGGCCTGCAGCGGCTGGTCATCGCCGGCGGGGTCGGCGCCAACACCGCGCTTCGCGAGCGGCTCGCGGTTATCGCCGCCGAGGCCGGCGGGCGGGTCTACTACCCGCGCCCGCTGTTCTGCACCGACAACGGCGCCATGATCGCCTACGCCGGCAGCGTGCGCCTCGCCGCCGGCCAGCACGAGCCGCTCGCCATCGAGGCCCGCGCCCGCTGGCCGATGGAAAGCCTCGCCGCGCTCTGAGGCGCCCGTGTTACGTATCATGTATTACGTATTACGTTCAGGAACCTGGGCTGGCGTGGCGGTCATGGCGCATGCCCGGCCTCCGATCGGGCACAGCCACTGACCACGGACCACGGAACACCCCCTCACCGCCCGATCCGCTTCTCCTCGCCCGCGACGAGCTTGCGGATGTTGCTGCGGTGGCGCCAGATGAGCAGGACGCACATGACGAGGATCATGGGCAGGAGCGGGGGCGCCAGGAAGGCGGCGTACAGCGGCGCCAGCGCCGCGGCGGTGAGTGCGGAGAGGGAGGAGATGCGGAACAGGAAGGCCATGGCGAGCCAGGTGGCGAGCACCGCCAGGGCCACCGGCCAGGCCGCCCCCATCAGCACGCCGAAGGCGGTGGCCACCCCCTTGCCGCCCTGGAAGCGGAAGAAGATCGGGTAGAGGTGGCCGAGGAAGGCCGCCAGCCCCACCAGGCCGACGACCGTCGGCGCCGCGCCCAGGGCCTGGGCCGCCACGACCGGCAGCAGCCCCTTCAGGGTGTCCCCGAGCAGGGTCAGCGCCGCGACCTTCCTGCCGCCGAGACGCAGCACGTTGGTGGCGCCCGGGTTGCCCGAGCCCTCCGTGCGCGGGTCCGGCAGCCCCATCAGGCGGCACAGGATGATGGCGCTCGACAGCGAGCCGAGCAGGTAGGCGGCAAGAACGAACAGGACGTTGAACACCATCAGCGGCAACCACTCCGGGCGGGCGACAATGGCGGCTATTGTAACCGCAGCGGCGCGGCAGGTCCGGTGAAAGGTGAATGGTGAAAGGTGATGGGGCAATGCATCATCGCGGTTCACGCACTCACGCACTCACGCACTCACGCACTCACGCACTCACGCACTCACGCACTCACGCACTCACGCACTCACGCACACACGCACTCACGCATTCACGCACTCACGCATTCACGCACTCACGCACTCGCGCCATGTAGAATAGCCCCCGGGCCTGAAACGAGAGCGAGCATGGACATCATCTACCTGCGGGATCTCCGCATCGAGACCGTCATCGGCATCTTCGACTGGGAGCGCGCCACCCGCCAGACGGTGAGCATCGACCTGGAGATGGGCGCAGACATCCGCAAGGCCGCCGACACCGACAGCATCGACGACACCCTCGACTACAAGGCGGTGGCGAAGCGCATCATCGACTTCGTCAGCGCCAGCGAGTTCCAGCTGGTGGAGACCCTCTCCGAGCGGATCGCCGAGATCGTGATCGGGGAGTTCGACGTGCCCTGGGTGCGGCTGCGCCTGAGCAAGCCCGGCGCCATCCGCGGCGCCCAGGACGTGGGCATCGTCATCGAGCGCGGGTCGAGGGACTGAGATGACCCGCGTCTATGTCAGCATGGGCAGCAACGTCGACCGCGAGCGCCATATCCGCGCCGGCCTGGACGCCCTGCGGGCGGCCTTCGGGCCGCTGACGGTCTCCACCGTCTACGAGAGCGAGGCGGTGGGCTTCGAGGGCGAGAACTTCTACAACCTGGTGGTGGGCTTCGACACCGGCAGGGCGCCCCGGGAGCTGGACCGGCTCATGCACGCCATCGAGGCGGACAACGGCCGCGACCGCAGCGGCCCGAAGTTCGGTCCGCGGACCCTGGATCTCGACCTCCTCACCTACGACGACCTGGTCACCCGGGAGGAGGGGCTCGAGCTGCCGCGGGGAGAGATCACCCGCTACGCCTTCGTCCTGCTGCCGCTGGCCGAGATCGCCGGCGACGAGCGCCACCCGGTGAGCGGGGAGACCTACCGCGCGCTGTGGGACGCCTTCGACCAGGACGCCCAGCGCCTCTGGCCGGTGCCCTTCGAGCGCTAGCCCGGCTGCTGGTCCAGCGCCTCGAACACCCCCTGCTCGCGGTTCTTGCGCACGTTGTTCCACGGGAAGGTGCGGGCGTTCATGGCCACGTGGACCCCGGGCGGCAGGCTCTGGGCCATGGCCAGGGCGTAGCCGAGATTGAACAGGGCGTCGGAGCCGGCCACCGAGTAGGGCACCATGGCCCCGGTGAGGACGACCGTCTTCCCCAGCCCGGCCTCGCCCAGGGCGCGCGCGGTCTCCACCAGGGTGTCGGTGCCGTGGATGACGAGGAGGCGCGACTCGGGCGCCTGGGCGCAGGCGGCCAGCACCCGCTGCCGGTCCGCCGCCTGCATGTGCAGGCTGTCGATGAGCTGGTTCACCTCCAGCACCACTGGCGCGGTGCAGCGCACCAGCTCCAGGATCCGCGGCAGGTGGGAGTCCTTGAAGGTGAGCTCGCCCTTGAGGGCGTCGTATTGCTTCTCGAAGGTGCCGCCGGTGACAATGACGCGCACGCTCATGGGCAGGTCCTCGGTGGGGATGCGCCGGTGTCAGTGCTGCAGGCTGCGGCCGCCGTCCACGGTGAGCACGTGGCCGCTGGTATAGACCGCGTCGCGGACGAGGAAGCGCACCGCCCGGGCGATGTCGATGGGATCGCCCTGACGCTTCAGGGCGGTGCGGCCGATGATCTCCCGCTGGGCCGCGCTGTCGAGCTCGGCCTCGTTCTCCGGCCACAGGATGGCGCCGGGGGCCACCGCGTTGACGCGGATCTCCGGGCCCAGCTCCCGGGCCAGGGTCTTGGTGAGCATCACCAGCCCGGCCTTGGCCATGCTGTAGACCGGGTAGCCCTTCAGCGGCCGGTCGGCGTGGATGTCGACGATGTTGACGATGCAGCCGCCGCCGGCGCGCAGGCGCGGGGCGGCGGCCTGGGAGAGGAAGAAGGGCGCCTTGAGATTGCTGCCCATCAGGTCGTCCCACTGCGCCTCGGTGACCTCGCCCATGGGGGTGGGGTAGAAGCTGGAGGCGTTGTTCACCAGCACGTCGAGCCGGCCCCAGGCCGCGGCGGCCCGCTCCACGAGGGCGTCCAGCCCGGCGGTGTCGTGCAGGTCGGCGCTCAAGGTGACCACCGAGTCCGGGCGCGCGGCGTTGAGCTCCGCGGCCAGGGCCTCGGCCGCCGCGGTGGAGCCGCGGTAGTGCACCACGATATTCATGCCTTCGCCGTGGAGGAGGCGGGCGGTGGTGGCCCCGATGCGGTGGGCCGCGCCGGTGATGAGCGCCACGCGGCCGGTCAGGGAGGTTTCATGAGTCATTGTCACGGGTTCTCCGCAGGCTGGTCCCCGGTGGGGGAGGCGGGCCGGTGAGCCGGGAGTCCGGCGCCGGGCTGCCCGCCCCGTCGGCGGCGGCGGCGGACCACAGCGCGCGGCTGGTGGAACACATCCGCCGGCGCCTGGAGGCGGCCGGCGGGCGCCTGCCCTTCGCCGATTACATGCAGGAGGCATTGTACGCACCGGGTCTCGGCTATTACAGCGCCGGGAGCCGCAAGCTGGGGCCGGCGGGGGACTTCACCACCGCCCCCGAGCTCTCGCCCCTGTTCGGCCGCTGCCTGGCCCGGCAGTGCGCCGACGTGCTGGCGGAGCTGGGCGGGGGCGACATCCTCGAGTTCGGCGCCGGCAGCGGGCGGCTCGCCGCCGACCTGCTGGCGGAGCTGGAGCGGCTCGGCCGGCCGCCGGCGCGCTACCTCATCCTCGAGGTGAGCGCCGATCTGCGCGAGCGCCAGCGCGAGACCCTGGCGCGGCTGGCGCCCGGGCTGGCGGCGCGGGTGGCGTGGGTGGAGACCCCGCCGGCGGGGCTGCGCGGGGTGATCCTCGCCAACGAGGTGCTCGACGCCCTGCCGGTGCACCGCTTCCGGCTCGGCCCGGCGGGGGTGGAGGAGGGGTGCGTGGCCTGGAGCGGGACGGGCTTCGCCTGGGAGTGGACGGCGCCGCGCACGCCGGGGCTGGCGGAGCGGGCCGCGGCGGTGCTGGCCGGGGCCGGCGGTGGCCAGGCCCCGGGCTACGCCTCCGAGCTGGGGCTGGCGGCCGGCCCCTGGATCGCGGCGCTGGGCGGGAGCCTGGCGGCGGGGCTGGCGCTGCTGGTGGACTACGGCTTCCCGCGCCGGGAGTTCTACCATCCCGAGCGCGCCGGGGGCACGCTGATGTGCCACTACCGCCACCGCGCCCACGACGACCCCTTCTTCCTGCCCGGGCTGCAGGACATCACCGCCCACGTGGACTTCACCGCCGTGGCGGAGGCGGCCGACGCCGCGGGGCTGCGGGTGGCCGGCTACACCAGCCAGGCCGCCTTCCTGCTCGCCACCGGCATCACCGAGCTGGCCGCCGGCGCGGAGGTGGCGGGCGACGCCGCCCTGGCGGCCGCCGGCCACGCCCTGAACCGCCTGCTCTCCCCGGCGGAGATGGGCGAGCTGTTCAAGGTCATCGCCCTGACCCGCGGCCTCGACGCCCCCCTGCGCGGCTTCGCCCTGCAGGACCGCCGCGGGCGGCTGTAGCTTTCTGTTTTAAAAGATATTTTTTCACCACGAAGGCACGAAGGACACGAAGAACGGCAAAAGACGAATAAACCCCAGATTACGTTGATTTACGGTGATTATCCTCAGTTAACCGCCTTCGCGGGTCGTTGGCCGGATAACGATGGCGGCAAACGCCATGCCCTGGCTAACAGGTTGTTGCAGGTCGTTGCCTGAAGTGAGGGACCAGGCTCGTCGACGGGCCTTCCCCACACGACGGCAAATTTACGCAAATCAACGTAATCTGCGGTTAAACCAGCTGTTCTTCGTGTTCTTCGTGTCTTCGTGGTTAGATCCTTACTTTTTGCAACCAGACGCAGGAGCAAGACGACCCATGCCCGAGACGCCCGACAAGACCCTGGAGATGCTGGAGCGCCACCACCGTGACGGGGCGCGCTTCGCGGCGATGATGAAGGAGGGCTTCGAGCGCCGCTACGACGTCGCCTTCTGGGCGGAATGGGAGCACTGGATGGGTCCGGTGCTGCCGGAGCGGCCGGTCATCATCGATCTCGGCGCGGGGCCGGGGATGCTGGTGCAGGCCCTGGGCCGGCGCTACCCGGGCGCGCGGGTGACGGGGGTGGAGGTGGCGCCCTACATGCTGGAGGCGGCGGTGGAGCTGCCGGAGGGCTGCGCCCTGGTGGCCGAGGATCTCCACGATCCGCACCTGCCGCTGGCGGCGGGGAGCGTGGACGCCGCCCACGCCGCGGTGGTGTTCCACGAGATGAACCAGCCGGTGCGCGCCCTGCAGGAGGTGGCCCGGGTGCTGCGCCCCGGCGGGCGCTTCTACATCACCGACTGGGTGCGGGCGCCGCTGCCGGTCTACGTCGCCGCCCAGACCGAGGAGGCGCGGGTGTTCGACGCCACCACCCCGGTGGCGGAGCTGGACGATCTCTTCGTCCACTTCATGGAGCACAACCGCTACTCGGCCGAGGACCTGGTCTGGCTGCTGGAGCGGACCGGCTTCAACGTGCTGGCCACCGAGGTGACCCGCGAGGGCCGCTACGCCCGGCTGGTGGCCGAGCGCCGCGGCTGAGGGCGGGCGCCCTTCACCCATCACCCATCGCTCATCACGGAGTAAACCTTGGACACCTGGCACCTGGTGGTACTCGCCCTGGTGCAGGGGCTCACCGAGTTCCTGCCCATCTCCAGCTCCGCCCACCTGATTCTCGTTCCGCGCCTGTTCGGCTGGCCGGACCAGGGGCTGGCCTTCGACGTGGCGGTGCACGTGGGCACCCTGGCGGCGGTGGTCATCTACTTCCGCGCCGAGCTCTGGCGCATGGCCCGGGCCTGGGCCGGCTCGATCCTCACCCGCACCGACTCCACCGAGAGCCGGCTGGCGTGGGCGGTGATCTGGGGCACGGTCCCGGTGGGGCTGGCGGGGCTGGCGCTGGAGGCGAGCGGCGACGCCTGGCTGCGCTCGCCGCTGCTCATCGCCACCACCACGGTGCTGTTCGGGCTGCTGCTGTGGTGGGCCGACGCCCGCCGGCGCGGCGAGCGCAGCGAGCACGAGCTCACCTGGAAGGACGTGATCGTGGTGGGCCTGGCCCAGGCGCTGGCCCTGCTGCCCGGCACCTCGCGCTCGGGCATCACCATGACCGCCGGGCTGATGCTCGGGCTCTCGGCCACCGGCGCGGCGCGCTTCTCCTTTCTCCTCTCCATCCCCGTCATCATCCTGGCCGGGGGGCTCAAGGGCATCGAGCTGGTGCAGAGCGGGGTGGGGCCGGACGGGTCGGAGATCCTGATCGGGGTGGGGGTGTCCGGGGTGAGCGCCCTGCTCTGCATCCACGCCTTCCTGGCGCTGGTGCAGCGCATCGGCATGGCGCCCTTCGCCGTCTACCGGGTGCTGCTCGGCTTCTACCTCTTCTACCTGTTCATCTGAGGCGCGGCGGCCGGCCTCTCCACGGCCCGGATCGCCTCCAGGCGCGCCGCGCGCAGGGCCTCGCCCAGCCGCGGACCCTTGAGCCCCCGCTGCGCCAGCGGCGCCACCGGCACCGCGGCGGCGGCCGCGCGGCAGGCGCGCAGGTAGTCCGCCTGGGGATAGCCGTCGTCCGCGCGCCCGGCGCGGCCGCGGGCGTCGGCCGCGCAGGCGAGCAGGAAGCCCTCGAAGCGCTCCGGCCGGCGGAAGGCGTCCAGCGCCTCCAGGGTCTCCAGCACGGTGGCAGGGCGCAGCTCCAGGGCCCGGTGGCAGCGGCCGTGCCAGCGGGCGGCCATGACCGCCAGGTCGCGGTGGGCGTTGGGGACGCGGAAGCGGTCGCAGAGGGCGTTCACCAGCGCCACGCCGCGCTCCTCGTGGCCGTGGTGGGCGGGCCACTCCGCCGCCGGGGTGGCGCCCTTGCCGAGATCGTGCACCAGCGCGGCGAAGCGCACCGCGGTGTCGGGGCTGAGCCCGGCGGCGGCCTCCAGCACCAGCAGGGCGTGGGCGCCGGTGTCCACCTCGCCGTGGTGGCGCTCGGGCTGGGGCACGCCGAACAGGGCGTCGATCTCCGGGAACAGCACCGCCAGCGCCCCGCAGCCGCGCAGCACCTCGAAGAAGCGCGCCGGGCGGTCCTCGCCGAGCGCCCGCTCCAGCTCCTTCCAGACCCGCTCGGGCACCAGCGCGTCCACCTCGCCGGCGGCCACCATGCGCCGCATCAGCGCGTTGGTGCCGTGGGCCACGCGGAAGCCCCAGCGGGCGAAGCGGGCGGCGAAGCGCGCCACCCGCAGGATCCGCACCGGGTCCTCGGCGAAGGCGGGCGAGACGTGGCGCAGCAGGCCCTGGTCCAGGTCCCCGCGGCCGTCGAAAGGGTCGATGAGATTCCCCGCGGCGTCCTCGGCCATGGCGTTGATGGTGAGATCGCGGCGGCGGAGATCCTCCTCCAGGGTCACGTCGGGGGCGGTGTGGAAGCTGAAGCCGGTGTAGCCGGGGCCGGTCTTGCGCTCGGTGCGGGCCAGCGCGTACTCCTCGCCCGTGTCCGGGTGGAGGAAGACGGGAAAGTCGCGCCCCACGGGGCGGAAGCCGCGCCGCTTCAGCTCCTCGGGCGTGGCGCCCACCACCACCCAGTCGCGCTCCCGGGCCTCCTGCCCCAGCAGGCGGTCCCGCACCGCCCCGCCCACCAGGTAGATCTCCAGCCCCTCGGTGCGCGGATCGCCAGGGGCCATTCTCAGGCGCGCCCGGCCGTGCGCCGGTAGCGCTCGTAGTGGCCGCGCCGGCTGGCCAGGGTGAGGTAGCGGGGCACCTCCGCCTCCACCGAGCGCGGATGGAGGCCGAACACCGCCGGGAAGGGGGCCAGGCAGATGCCGTCCACCTGGCAGGAGAGGTAGTTGTCGCGGGAGAAGGGCTTGCCCGGGACGTACTCCATGAGGTTCGCCTGCAGGCGCGCGAGCCCGTCGGGCAGGGCCCAGATGCGGCGCCGCAGGCCGAGCACCTGGGCGGTGTACTCCACCAGCTCGTCGAGGGTGTAGGCGGCGGGCCCGCAGAGATCGTAGCCCTCCCCGAAGGTGGCCTTCTCCTCCAGGGCGATGTGCATGGCCGCCACCAGGTCGCCCACGTAGAGGGGGGCGAAGCGGGACCAGGCGCAGGCGAGCGGGAATACCGCCGGGGTCAGCCGCAGCAGCCCGGCGAAGCGGGTGAAGAAGCTGTCCCCGGGGCCGAACACCACCGAGGGGCGGAAGCTGGTCACCGCCAGCCCCGGGCCGGCCTCGGCGTGCACCGCCGCCTCGCCCTCGCCCTTGGTGCGCAGGTAGTGGCTGGGGCCCTTTTCCGCGTCGGCGTTCAGCGCGCTCATGTGCAGCAGCCGCGGCACCCCCGCCTCGTTGCAGGCGGCCACCACGCCGCGGGCGAGATCCACGTGGGCGGCGCGGAAGCCGCTGCCGTCGTGGCCGCGCTCGTTGAGGATGCCCACCAGGTTGACGACCGCGTCGCTGCCGTCCACCACCGCGCGCAGGGTCCCGGCGTCGTTCACGTCGCCCCGCACCACCTCCACGCCGCCGGCGATGCCCAGATCCCGGTGGCGCTGGGGGTGGCGGGTGGGGATGCGCACCCGCCAGCCGGCATCGGTCAGGCGGTTGGTCAGGTGGCGGCCGATGAAGCCGGTGCCGCCGATGATGGTCACGATCCTCGACTCTGCTGCCATAACGGATCTCCTCGGGGTTGTTCCGGAATCTTCCACCGCTCCCCGAGGGGGGTCAAGGGCGGGGGCGCGCCGGCCAGCGTGGCCGGAGTCCGGGTGGCCGCGCCGGTCCGCCCCCGGCATAATGTCCGTCCATTGACGGCCGGGCATCCGCGCACCGGCCTCCGGCCCGCGGCAGCGGTAAGCGAGCAGACGTGGAAACCCTTCTCATCTACCTGGTGGTGGGCGCCTTCGCCGGGGTGCTGGCGGGGCTGTTCGGGGTGGGCGGCGGACTCATCATCGTCCCCGCCCTGGCCTTCACCTTCCAGGCCCAGGCCGTGGACCCCGCGGTGCTGATGCACGTGGCCATCGGCACATCGCTGGCCACCATCGTGGTCACCTCCCTCTCCTCGGTGCGCGCCCATCACCGCCGCGGCGCCGTGCTGTGGGAAATCTTCCGGCGCCTCACCCCGGGCATCGTGGTGGGGGCGCTGCTGGGCGCGGCGGTGGCCGACCTGCTCCCGGGCGACTGGCTGCGGCGCATCTTCGCCCTGTTCGTGCTGACCATCGCCGCGCAGATGGGCTTCGGGCTCAGGCCCGCGCCCCACCGCGGCCTGCCCGGCACCCCGGGGATGTTCGGCGCCGGCGGGGTGATCGGCTCCATCTCGGCCATCGTCGGCATCGGCGGCGGCAGCCTCACGGTGCCGTTCCTCACCTGGTGCAACGTGGAGATGCGCAACGCCGTGGCCACCTCCGCCGCCTGCGGGCTGCCCATCGCGGTGGCCGGCGCCGCCGGCTTCATCTTCCAGGGCTGGGGCGAGGCCGCCCTGCCGGCCTGGAGCAGCGGCTACGTCTACTGGCCCGCCTTCGCCGGCATCGCGGTGGCGAGCACTGCCTTCGCCCCCCTGGGCGCGAAGCTGGCCCACAGCCTGCCGGGCGCGAAGCTGAAGCGCATCTTCGCCCTGTTCCTGGCGGTCATCGGCCTGCGCCTGCTGCTCGGCTAAAGGGCAGGCCTGGGCGCGCCGGCCGTGCCCCGTCGCGGCCGTATTATCCGGAGCTTGTAACATCCGGAACCAGGTGTGGTTGGACATGACGCGGCGAATGGCCTGAGAATCGGCAATAATTGTCGGTATCGGCGCGCACCAGGGAGAGGACGGGTGCGCGGCGGAAAATGGATCAACACCCGTGCAGGGACTCCAAGTGAACGCACCGGAGCAGGGACACGCGCCCCGCGTGGGCATCGGCGAGAGCCGCCGGACGGAGAGCGGAGCCGCGGGCCGCGAGGCCGCCGCGCGGGCCCGGGACGGACTCGGCGGCCAGCCGCCGGGCTGGGTTCTCGCCTTCTGCGGCGGACGCCATGATCCGGAGGCCTTCCTGGCGGGGCTGCGCGCCGAGCTGGGGGAGATCCCGGTGGTGGGCGGAGCCGCCGTGGGCACCATCACCGCCGGGCTGATGGGGGTCAGCGGCTACGAGTGCGCCCTGGCCCTGTTCCCCGCCACCCTCGAGCCCCGCTTCCTGCTGAGCGAGCCCCTCTGCGACGATCTCCACGGCGCCGGCCTCGAGCTGGGCCGCCGGCTGGCCGCCACGGCGGGGCCGGACAACGCCGTGCTGCTGTTCTACGACTCGGTGCACGACGGCGGCCCGCCGCCGAAGCTGCACACGGCCAGCCGGCTCATGGACGGGCTCAACGCGGCCTTCGGCGACGAGCCGCCGATGGTGGTGGGCGCCGGCACCCTGCAGTACTTCGCCCTCACCGAGAGCTACATCTTCGACGGCCGGGGCGCGGCCAAGCACCGCGCCCTGGCGGTGGTGCTGCCCCCGGGGCTCTTGGGCACCCACACCATCATGCACGGCTGCGTGCCGGCCAGCGCCTTCCTGGAGATCACCCGCATCGAGGGGGCGCAGGTCTACGAGCTCGATCACCGCCCGGCGGTGGACGTGCTGGCCGAGCGGGTGGGGCGCGATCCCGGGGCCCTGCTGGGCCGGGAGCTCTCCATGCTCCTGACCCTGGGCGAGAAGCACGGCGATCCCTTCACGCCCTTCGACGAGACCCGCTACGTCAACCGGCTGGTGATCGCCTCCGACACGGAGACCGGCGCGGTCACCCTGTTCGAGGCCGACTACCGGCCCGGCACCCGGGTGCAGGTGATGGTCACCGACGCCGAGCGGCTCAACGACTCGGTGGCCGCGCGGACCCGCGAGCTGGTGCAGTCCCTGGCCGGGCTGCGGGTGCTGTTCGGCCTCTACTTCGACTGCGCCGCCCGCGCCTCGGCCTTCAGCGGTGTGGACCGCGAGGACGCCGAGGTGCTGCTGGAGAACCTCGGCCCCGGCGTGCCGCTGCTCGGCTTCTACTCCGGGGTGGAGATCGCGCCCCTGCTCGGGCAGCCCCGCCCGCTCGACTGGACCGGTGTCCTGACCCTGTTCACCCTGCGGGAGTAGCGCGTGTCGGAGCTGGAGCGGGAAAGGGATTTCTATCGCCACCAGGCGGACGAGCTCGGCGGCCAGCTGCTGCGGCTGAAGGAGACGCTCACCCAGGTGAGCCGGGAGGCCCGCCGCCACAGCGCCACCGCCACCCTGGTGCGCGCCCTCTACCGGCAGGTGGGGGCGGCCCCGGCGCAGGGCGAGCTGGCGGACCGCTTTCTCGCCCTGCTGCTGGAGCGCCTGCCGCTGGACCGCGCGGCGCTGCTGCGGCTCGGGCCGGACGGCCGCCTGGAGGTGCTGCACGCGCTCGGCTGCGCGGAGGGTTTCGGCGCCGCGCTGGGCCGGCTGCCGCCGCTCGAGCCGCCCTGTCCCGAGGCCGCGCTGCCCGAGGCCTACGCCGCGCGGCTGCGCGAGCTGTCCGGGCTGGCGGCCATGCTCTGGGCCTGCCATCCCCGCAGCGGCACCGTGCTGCTGCTGGGCAACTCCACCGGGCGGCTGCCCGTGGTCAGCCTCGACAGCACCGACCGGAAGATCGCCGAGGCGGCGCTGGACGCCTACGTGGGCATCTGCGATCTGCTGGCCACCCAGGCCGCCCTGCGCACCTCCGAGGCCAACTACCGCGCCATCTTCGACAACGTCAACGACGCCATCGCGGTGCTGGACCCCGGGTCCGGCCGGCTGCTGGACGCCAACACGCGGATGGAGGAGATGTTCGGCTACAGCGGCGCGGAGCTGCGGCACCTCTCCGTGCACGACCTGGGGGCCATCGAGGCCGGCCTGACCCGCGAGCAGGCCGGCCGCCACGCGGAGCTGGCCCTGCGCGGCTGGCCCCAGCTGGTGGAGTTCCGGGCCCGGCACCGGGACGGCAGCCCCCTGTGGGTGGAGCTCAACCTGCGCACCGCCGAGATCGGCGGCGGCCCGCGCCTGCTGGCGGTGCTGCGCGACATTTCCCGGCGCAAGCAGGTGGAGGAGCAGATCCGCCACGACGCCTTCCACGACACCCTCACCGGCCTGCCCAACCGGGCGCTGATCCTCGATCGCGTGGGTCTGGCCCTGAGCCGGGCCGAGCGCGATTCCGGCTACCGCTTCGCCCTGCTGTACCTGGACCTGGACCGGTTCAAGGTCATCAACGACAGCCTCGGCCACGGCGTGGGCGACCAGCTGCTGGTGGCCCTGGCCGATCGGCTGCGGGAGGAGATGCGCCCGGGCGACACCATCGCCCGGCTCGGCGGCGACGAGTTCCTGGTGCTGCTGGACAACCTCCAGCGCACCGAGGACATCCTCTGGATCGCCGAGCGCATCCAGGCGGCCATCTGCCGCCCCTTCCAGGTGCAGGAGCGCGAGGTGCACACCAGCGCCGGCATCGGCATCGCCGTGAGCGAGGGCGGCTACCGGCGCCCCGAGGAGATGCTGCGCGACGCCGACATCGCCATGTACCAGGCCAAGTCCCAGGGCACCGGCCAGGCCCAGCTGTTCCGCGCCACCATGCACCGGCAGGCGATGGAGCGGCTGCAGCTGGAGGAGGAACTGCGCCGGTCGGTGGAGGGCGACGAGCTGCGGCTCTGGTACCAGCCGGTGGTGGAGCTGGAGAGCGGCCGCCTGACCGGCTTCGAGGCGCTGGTGCGCTGGCTGCACCCGGAGCGGGGGCTGGTGATGCCCGGCGGCTTCATCCCCCTGGCCGAGGAGACCGGCCTCATCATTCCCCTGGGGGCGTGGGTGCTGCGCCGCGCCTGCCGCGACCTGGCCGCCTGGCAGCGGGACGGGTACGGCGAGTTCAGCCTCAGCGTCAACCTCTCCCGGGCCCAGGTCGCGCAACCCGGGCTGGTGCAGACGGTGCGGACCATCCTCGACGAGAGCGGCTGCGATCCCGGCCGGCTGGTGCTGGAGATCACCGAGAGCGCCATCATGGCCAACGCCCTGCAGGCCCGGGAGACCCTGGAGCGGCTGCGGGCGCTGGGGCCGCGGCTGAGCATGGACGACTTCGGCACCGGCTACTCCTCCCTGAGCTACCTGCACCAGTTCCCCATCGACGTGCTCAAGATCGACCGCTCCTTCGTCCAGCGCCTGGAGCAGGGCGAGGAGGGCGAGCAGATGGTGGCCACCATCATCACCCTGGGCCACAGCCTGGGCATGAAGGTGGTGGCCGAGGGGGTGGAGACCCCCGGCCAGCTGGCCGTCCTGGCCCGGCTCGGCTGCGAGTACGTCCAGGGCTTCCTCTACTCCCAGGCGGTGCCGCGCGACCAGGCCGGGGAGCTGCTGCGGGCCGGGGTGATGAGCCCCGCGCCGGCCGGGGCGCCCGAATCGTCCGCCGGGTGAACCGCGTCAACCTTTCTCCGCCCGATCTTCATGGAGCGCCCCTGCCTGTGCCACGGCGGGGGTGATAAACTGCGCCCTCATGCTGACCTATCCCGACATCGATCCCGTCGCCATCAGCCTCGGCCCGCTCCAGGTGCACTGGTACGGCCTCATGTACGTGGTGGGCTTCGTGGCCGCCTGGTGGCTGGGGGCGCGCCGGGCGCGGCGCCCCGGCAGCGGCTGGACCCCCGACGATGTGGGCGATCTCATCTTCTACGGCGCGCTGGGGGTGATCCTCGGCGGGCGCATCGGCTACACCCTGTTCTACGGGCTGGACGCCTTCCTCGCCGATCCCCTGCGCATCCTCCGGCTGTGGGAGGGGGGCATGTCCTTCCACGGCGGCCTGCTGGGCGTGCTCGCGGCCATGGTCTGGTTCGCCCGCCGCACCGGGCGGCGCTTCTTCACCGTCACCGACTTCATCGCCCCGCTGGTGCCCATCGGGCTCGGCGCCGGGCGGCTCGGCAACTTCATCAACGGCGAGCTCTGGGGCCGGGTCACCGACTCCCCCGTCGGCATGGTCTTTCCCACCGGCGGTCCCCTGCCGCGCCACCCCTCCCAGCTCTACGAGGCCTTCCTCGAGGGGCTGGTGCTGTTCGCGGTGCTGTGGTGGTTCTCGGCCCGGCCGCGGCCGCGCATGGCCGTCTCCGCCCTGTTCCTGCTCGGCTACGGCACCTTCCGCTTCAGCGTGGAGTTCCTGCGCGAGCCCGACGCCCACCTCGGCTTCGTGGCCCTGGGGTGGATGAGCATGGGCCAGCTGCTCTCCGTGCCCCTGGTCCTGTTCGGCATCCTGTTGATGATTCTCGCCTACCGCGGCGGCAGGCGCGGCGCCGCCCAGACCCCGGAGGAGAAGCGGGCCCCATGAGACAGTACCTCGACCTGATGCGCCGGGTGCGCGAGCACGGCGCGCGCAAGGAGGACCGGACCGGCACCGGCACCCTGAGCGTCTTCGGCCACCAGATGCGCTTCGACCTCGCCGAGGGCTTCCCGGTGGTCACCACCAAGAAGCTGCACCTGAGGAGCATCATCCACGAGCTGCTCTGGTTCCTGCGCGGCGACACCAACATCCGCTACCTCCACGACAACGGCGTCAGCATCTGGGACGAGTGGGCCGACGAAAACGGCGACCTGGGCCCCGTCTACGGCTACCAGTGGCGCTCCTGGCCCACCCCCGACGGCGGCCACATCGACCAGGTGAGCCAGGTGGTGGAGCAGATCCGGACCAGCCCCGACTCCCGCCGCATCATCGTCAGCGCCTGGAACGTGGGCGAAATCGGGCGCATGGCCCTGCCGCCCTGCCACCTCCTGTTCCAGTTCTACGTCGCCGACGGGCGGCTCTCCTGCCAGCTCTACCAGCGCAGCGCCGACATCTTCCTCGGCGTGCCCTTCAACATCGCCTCCTACAGCCTGCTCACCCTGATGATGGCCCAGGTCACCGGCCTCCAGCCCGGCGAGTTCATCTGGACCGGCGGCGACTGCCACCTCTACCTCAACCACCTGGAGCAGGCCGACCTCCAGCTCGCCCGCGCGCCCCACCCCCTGCCCACCATGCGCCTCAACCCGGCGGTCGACGACCTGTTCGCGTTCCGTTACGAGGACTTCGAGCTGACGGGCTACGAGCACCATCCCCACATCAAGGCGCCGGTGGCGGTTTGAGACAGTAGCGGGTATTCGGCGCTCAGTTTTCAGTTTTCAGTGGCCGGTAGCTGGTCGCTGCGACGCGCCTGAGAGGGCGGGGACCGCTTGCGCCTTGCGGATGGGCGGTTCCTGTCTATAGTTCAATGAGTTGCGGGAATGCCGGGCGGGCAGGGGGTTGAGCAGGGAGGCGGCAGGGATGGTGCGTGTTCTGACGTTCACTTCCGGGTTTGATGCGGTGCGGTTGGCGCCGCTGTTGGTGGTTCTTTCTCCCTTCCTGGTTCGCTTGATCCCTGGTGTAGGCGTTGTGCCTTGCGCTGGATTTCGTTCCCGTCCGTTGTTGTGTTTGTGGGGTGTGGGCTCTTTGGGTTCGGGGGGTTGCTATGTGGGGACGGGTTTTATACGGCGGAAGTGGCGTATTTCAATACGTCATTTACGTAACCTAAATGTAGTTAAATTTAATAAAGGCCATGTCTGACACTTACCGAATAGCTTTAGACTTCCAAGAAAAATTCGAACTGTATTTCGTAAGTCTAACCTTTACGCTGCTGGCTCTTGTAATTCAAAGCGCCGATTCATCATCAGGTATCTCGGCAGGTATAGCAGAAATCATTGGTTGGATTTTCTTGCTTATATCCGGCTTAGTGCAGTTGTATCGGCTACAGTTAGTGCCTGTTGCCCTTAGATATGAAGCCGCCACCAAAGGAGGGAGACCTGTTGATAAGAAAGACCAAGAATCCGTTCATGAGAAGATATCCGTAACCTACGGCATATCAAAATGGTCGTTTGTTTTTGGTGTCTGTTTTATCGTGCTGTCCAGAGCGATTGGTTTCGTTTCGGTATTATTTCAGTGATGCATCATAAATTTAACAAGCGCCTCCAGTCGACCCCTGTTTTGCTGCGCCTTCGGCTACGCTACACAGGGTCGCCTGAGGCTTAACGTTATACGTAGAGGAAGCTGATGACACCTAAGACAGGATTCGTTGCGGCTCTTGAGCGAGCGAAGCACCTTTTGCGGCTGTATGAATTGGTCTGCGATACACGGCAGCGCGCTGTCAGAGCCGATTGGGCTGCGTCGTTTAAACGAGCGATGCATTGGCCCGCTAATAATCAAATTGTTCGTGTGGATGGGAAAGACCGACAAAGCATCTTGGTATTCAAAGAGGAATGTGGGATCGACCGTGAACACTTCGCTCACGAGTATCTATCGGAGTTGCTGAGAAGTGCGCTAGTTGCGGCTGTATCTGCGCTTGACAGAATGCTTCACGATCATGTTGTTAAGCACTGCTGGAAGCTGCTATCGCGAAAGGAGGATGAAGTACCAAAGAAGCTGAAAGCACTGTCCCTTTCGGCTTTAGATGCAAGAAAGGCGCTTGAACAACTGCGAAAAGATCCAGCCTCGCGACCTGGAAACATCATCAAGATTGCAATCCAGGAAAAGCTTCATCGGGATTACACGTTTCAAACTCCGGATTCAGTGCTATTGGCTTCGCATATGTTAGGAATCAAAGATTTCTGGGGAAAGGTCGCTACAAAACTACCGGGAAATCCCTCGAAGGAGGCGACGATCAAGCAGCTCCGCGAAATTACAAAAAGGCGGAATCAGATTGTGCATGAGGCAGACCTGATAAGGACGAATCGAAGAGACCCGTCGTTGCGCCCTATTTCGTTCTCCGATGCGGAGCGGCAGGTGAAGTGGATGGAGGCATTTGGTGGTGCAGTCAATGACGTTATCGAAGAAAACGTATAAGAATAAAAGGGGTCGCCCATTAGCCGCCTCGGACGGAGCAACGGGGTCGGACCAGCGTAACCGACTAAGTATTCTAGAAATTTCGGAAATATGTGGCCATATTCTGCGCTTGCAAGCCACATTTACGCGTCATAAACGATGAATGTTGCGTGGAGTGCCGACACCGCCGCTTCCTGCGCGGAGGCGCTAGCATCCGGTAACTCCACAGCGCAGCGGGCGGGGTCAGGTCTAACATTCCAACAGTTAGGATGGGATGGCGGGTTGATAAACTGTAGCCGACTAAAAAAATTGCATGCACAACTTACAAAGGAATGTATTATTCGTGATGGTATTAGCTGGCGGCTGTGCTTCGACCTACGATCTGGAGCACAACTTAAATGCCCTGGTCGGCAGCAAACTGAAACCCGCAGAAGCACAAGAAATGAAAGTGGTTCAGCGAGTGGACGGGAAACCATCGCTCTATGAGTTTCATTCCAGGAATGGCCAGTGCACTGTTCTGGTCGCCATCAACCCGCGTACACAGGTTATCGAGGGCTGGCGCTATCAAAGCGGGTCGAAGCGTTGCCGGAAAACCCGCGAGTATGGCCATGCCTGGTAGCAAAACGGCGCGGGTTGCGGGCGCGGGGCGCAAGTAATAACAGGGGCCGGCCACGGTTTTCCTATGCGGCATCTGGCCCACGAACACAATCACGGGGCGTCATGCAGATGAATAGTACCAGACCAGCTCCCAATGAGGTACGGCCGATAGTCCGGGTGCTCGCAGTCATCCTTGCGATTTGCTGCTGGGGTGTCGCATTGATGATTGCGTACTCATTTGCACTTTCTGGTAGTGTCGCTGAAGGTTCAATCAAGGTTTTGGCCAGCGCCGTGCTTTTCGGTTCAGTATCAAGCTTTGTTGTCGTAAAAGGTTTTGTCCCGCCCTGGCTCATGCGCCTTATCCCGTTCGCCAGCTCGGCCACTGCCGGTCAGGATTTGATAAAAAATAAATGGAATCGGTGACAGCTGGTTATTGTAAAGATTGTCATCTGTTTTCAATCTCTTCTGGCGAGGAACAGCGGGGTCGGACCAGTGTAACCGACGTGTGTGCCAAGTGAACCACCAGCCCGGCGTCCATCAGGCCGTCAACCAGCCAGTACCAGTTATAGGTGGACTCGACGACGCAGCCGGCCAGTTCCGACCGGTAAGGCACAAGCACCTCGAGGATCTGCGATAGTTCATTGGGCAACCGCCTCTCCAGCAGCACCTTGTCCCGCTCGTCCAACACCGCAATCACGCTGTTGTTGGCATGCAGATCGATTCCGCAATACAGTGACATGGTCGCCTCCTTTTTTCGGTGGCTCGTCTGGTCTTGCAACTTGACGAATACCACCGGATCTAGGAGGCGGCTAGGGGATTATCAGTGACAAATGGTAATTATAAAGATTCACATTTGTGGTGGATGCAATTTTGTCCAATATAAACAGAAACACTGGGGGCTATATCGACATGACCAACAAGTGCGGGATATTTTGCATTGAAGGTGAGTGGGAGCCTAATCTTACTGACAGAAGTTCCATTCAGCCTCTTATCGAATTTCTTGCAAGCAGTGATGGATTGCTTCCGCCGATTTATCGTCGAGTTGCAACTAAGGAAAGTTTCGAATACTTCGTTAGTCAGTGGAAGAAATACCCCATGTACAACGTTGGCTACCTTTCCTTGCATGGCGATAAAGGGTCGCTTTCCCTCGGTCAAGAAAAACTGGGGCTGTCTGAGTTGGGGAAGTTGCTTGAGGGCTCATGCCACAAGAAACATTTAGTATTGTCCAGTTGTAAAACCCTGGCAGTATCACCAACCGAACTCGATGCGTTCCGTAGGTTGACCGGTGCCCGCTCAGTGTCCGGTTACAGTAAAAGCCCTGACTGGATCGAATCATCCGCCTTTGATGTCATTCTTATGACGAACCTGCTTTATCATGACTATCCATCAAAGGCTGAGCGCTGGCTTCGGAAACGCTGTGATGGTTTGATGCAAGAGTATGGTTTTGTAATGAACTACCATACGCGAAAAAAGGCTACATCAACGAAAATACGGGAATAAAAGGGGTCTAGAACAACGGGGTCGGACCAGCGTAACCGACTGAACAGCGGGGTCGGACCAGTGTAACCGACTAAGTTTTATAGAAAAATCGGAAATATGTGGCCATATTCTGCGCTTGCAAGCCACATTTACGCGTCATAAACGATGAATGTTGCATGGAGTGCAGACCGCAACCGCGGCTCCGGTGCTGAAAGCGTTCGCTGACCGCCCGATAATATCCTGTGATTTGAGGGAATGGCATGTCACCGAGTACGGATGAACCAAAGGTGGATCAGGCAGCATCCCCTCGCCAGTGGATCAGACTGGTTGCTGTTTATCTGTTCATACCCCTGGTTCTCCTGGTGTGCGGAGGGGATTTCGGTTGGTGGCCGGCGTGGGGCTATTCCCTGCTGATTGTCGCCGCTGGGCCGGGGGGGCGCATTTGGGCTGAACGGCGGCATCCGGGGTTGATGGCAGAGCGGCAGAACATGGAGAAGGTCCAGAGTGCGAAGGCATGGGACAAGGTGCTAGCGCCGTTGATGGCGCTGAGTGTGAGTTTCCCCCCGGTCATCGTGGCCGGGCTGGATCATCGCTTTGGCTGCTCACCCGTATTTCCGTTGTGGCTCATGGTGCTCGGCTTCCTCTTGATCTCGCTCGGATACGCTTTCGCTGCGTGGGCATTGATAGAGAACCGCTTTTTCTCCAGCGTGGTGCGTATTCAGGTGGAACGGGGGCATGTGGTTTGCGACAGCGGCCCCTATCGGATGGTTCGACACCCGGGCTACGCCGGAAACATGTTGGCGCTCCCGGGTATGGCGCTGGCCTTGAACTCGTTGTGGACATTTGTTCCGGCGGTTGTGGCGCTGGTCATCGCGGTGATCAGAACGGCGCTGGAGGACCGGACTCTACAGGACGAGTTACCGGGCTATCGCGACTATGCGCGACGCGTGCGCTATCGGTTGATTCCCGGGATTTACTGAAGGGGCTCATCTGCTGCGAACAGCGGGGCCGGATCGGCGTTATCGACCATGTAGGCTAGAAAAACCGGAAATAGCTGGCCATATTCTGTGCTTGCAAGCCACATTTACGCGTCATGAACGATGAATGTTGCGTGGAGTGCCGACCGCACCGCTTCCTGCGCGGAGGCGCCAGCATCCGGCAACACCATGACAACGCTGTCAGCGCCTGGAACCAGAACGAAATAGAGCCCATGGCTCTGCCGTCCGGACACCTCCTGTTCCGGTCCCGCATCGCCGGGGGGCGGCTCTCCCGCCACTTCCACCTCTCCCCTCCGAAGCGGGACGACCTCCGGCTCTGCCGCTAAACCTGCCCCCTTCCCGCAGTGCGCCGCAACGCCCGGTTGCGGGCGCGATGGCCGCGCCCGCCTTGCGGTCGGGTTGCTTGTGTCTATAGTTCAACAGGTTGGGTCAAGCCGTACTGCCGCGTCCGCGGCGGGGTGGCTGCAAGGGTCGGCAGGGTTCGGTGACAGGTGCGACTCGGCACCCAGACCTGCGGCCCGCTTTCCCGACCCCGCAGCCGGGGCAGTTGTGCCGATGGAGGACAATAACATGCTGTATCACCTGGATTTCCATGTGGAATACCCGGCATCCATGCCGCAGAAGGATCTCTTCTCAATCTGGGCCCGGGAAGCCGATGCGGCCCTGGGCGCGAAGCAGGCGGGCGTGGTCGTCGATCTCTGGAAATGCGTGGGCGCCCGGCGCGTGATCGCCGTCGTCAACGTGGACAGCCTCGACACCCTCGACCAGATCCTGCTCGATTTGCCGATCATGAAGGAGCATGGCCAGCACGTGCAGATCGACGTGACCCCCCTGCGCCGGTACGAGGACTTCGCGGCGGATGTGAAGAAGCGGCTGGGCTGATATAGCCGCTGCGGGATATCGATGCCGGGGGTGACCGCAGGGAGTGCGCCAGGGGCCACGCGGGTGGGTGACGAATGGAGGCGCCTTCCATTCCTCGCCCACCCCATATCGACAAGACTCCGTTGCTCCCGGCCATTGCGACAGGAGACATGTCAAGTGACAACGCTCATCATCTTTCACGAAGTTGAAGATGGGCGGCGGTGGGCGAGCGCCTGGAAACAGGGGCCTGGCAGCCGTCAGGAAATGTTTGCCCGGATTGGCGTCACGGCCCGGTGCTTCCGGGACCCTGAACATCCGGATTCGACGGGCCTGATACTGGAAGTGCCGGATATGGAGCGCTTCCAGACTTTCATGGCATCCGAAGAGGCGAAGAAGGCCATGGAAGAGGATCGTCTCAAGGTCGGGACGATGCGGGTGCTCGCAGAGTTCGTCCCCTAGCGGAGAGGCAATGGGAGGGGTCGGTGACAACTGGTGATTCTCTGGATTCACATTCGTCATCGATCCTTTTCATGGGTTGGGAAATCCTCCCCGGTCAGGTATGGCTTCGGATTTGACGGGCGATAATGGCTGGCAACTGGTCAGTGGCAGAGGTTGAAGCGGCTGTTGAGGATTACTTCGACATGCTTCGGCGCGAGCTGACGGGTCGCCGGTTCAACAAGGCGGCGCATCGGCGTGCACTCCGGGAGCGTCTGAACAACCGGTCCGATGGATCGGTGGAGTTGAAGCACCAGAATATCAGCGCCGTGCTGATCGAGATGGGTATTCCCTATATCGATGGCTACAAGCCCCGATTCAATTACCAGCGTTCGCTGTTGCCGGCGGTGGTTGCGGAATACCTGAAGCACAATCCGGAGATTCAGGCGCTGTTCCTGGCCGACTCGGAGATGACGCCCGCAATCCCGTCTGTGGAGGACTTTCTGGCGGCGCGGGAGGCGCCGCCGGCCCGGGATGTTCGAAGCCCCACTATGGTTGCGGAGGGCTCAGTCATCTACAACCCCATCGGCATGAACTACCTGGAGATCGAGGCGCGGAATCAGTTGCTCGGCGGCGCCGGCGAGCAGTTCGTGATCAATTTCGAGCGCGCCCGTCTCATTCATGCGGGACAGGAGGCGCTTGCCGATCGAATCGAGCAGGTATCCGTGACAGTGGGGCCGTCGGCCGGGTTCGATATCCACTCATTCGAAGTGAATGGATCCGATCGGTTCATCGAGGCCAAGACCACGAAGTACGGCAAGAGCACGCCGTTCTTCATCACGCCCAGTGAACTCCGATTTTCCCGCGATAACGCATCCCGGTATTTTCTGTACCGGATCTTCAGGTTCCGCACCGATCCGCGCCTGTTCGCATTGCATGGCCACCTGGAGGGACAGTGCAAGCTGGAGCCGTCACAGTACATGGCGTGGCCTGCATGAAGGCCGGACCTGGCGGATGATGGGAGGGGCAGGTGTGTCGAAGCCGACGTGGAATCCCGGTCTCAGGGCGGTCCTGAATGAATTGCTGCTCGATTTGCCTGGCGTGGTGGAAGGGAAGATGTTCGGTTTTCCCGCCTACTACGTGCACGGCAAGCTGTTCGCCTGCCTCTATGGCGAGGGGGTCGGGCTCAAGGTGCCCGGAGAAATCGCGAACAGGCTGCTGACGGAGAGGCATGTCGTTCCTTTTCAACCGCTCGGGAGGCCGCCCATGAGGGAATGGGTCCAGATCAACCGCCCGCAGGCGGAGGATTACCGCCAGGATGCGGCACTCTTCCGGGCTTCGGCGGAGTTCGTTGGCACGATGGCGGGAACTGCAGGGAAGAGGTGATGACGCCATGTGAGCGGGCCGGCGCCCGGGTCATGTTGCTGTTTCCCGCAAGCCGGGGCGCGGAGTCCGTCGCAGGGTCCCACGTCCCGGGCGGTGACGTCGGGCGGCAGTGTTCATGACCCTCGTCCGGCTCATCGTCGCCGCGCTGTCCCAGCTCCTGCTGCTGCTCGCCGTGGGCGGGGCGCTGGACCTGCTCGGCGGCTGGAACCACACGGACGGGGCCATGGGCGCGTTGCTCGGGCTCATCATTCTGAGCCCGGTGGCCACCGCCCTCCTGCTGGGGCTGGAGGCGGCGGGCGCCTTCCGCCAGCGCCGGCGGGGGGTTCGGCCGGTCACCTTCAGGCCGGGGCTCGCGGCGTTGCTCTTCGCCGAGGCCCTGGTCATCGACGGCGTCCTGTTGACCCAGATGCGCATGTAAGCGGCCCGGTCATGCCTTCGGGCCGTGACGGTGGCGCGGGGCGAGCTCTGCCGTCAGGAACAGGCGCACCGGCGCGGGCAAGGGTCCGGCCGCCGCGATGCCACGGAGACACGGACATGGAAGCTTTCGGGAACGAACTGGCGGGCGGCTGCCACTGCGGCAACATCCGCTACCGGCTGCAGACGGGGAAAAGCCCCGCGGAACTGCCCCTGCGGAGTTGCCGGTGCTCTTTCTGCCGGCGGATCGGGGCCCGCTACACCGCCGACCCGGAAGGCGCGCTGCGCATCGAGATCGCCGATCCCGCGGCGGTCAGCCACTACCGCTTCGCCTCCGGGGTGGTGGACTTCCTGGTCTGCCGCCGCTGCGGCGGCATGCCCGCCGCGCTGACCGGGATCGACGGCCGGACCTTCGGCATCGTCAACGCCAACACCCTGCAGACGCCCCTCGAGGGAGACGCCCCCGTGGTCGATTTCTCCACCGAGACGCCGGAAGCGGGCCGGGAGCGGCGCCGGCGGACGTGGATCGGCCGGGTGACGCTCCCGGAGGGCATGGAGGCGCCGGGATGAGGCCCGCGCCGCCGGGCCGACGCGCCGAATCCCCCGATGGGCTATCATTTTCTTCTCGCCGTCCAGTCGGGCCGGGGAAGCGATTCGCTGCCGCCCCGCCCCGCCCCGATGCTGAAGGACCGGGGCGCGTGTGAACAACAACCGGAAACGGGGCGGTCGCCACGGGTTGGCCGCCACCGCCGGGACAGCCAGACAGGGAGATGCCGATGAACCTCAGCTATGCCGTCCTCATGCTCGCCGCCTTCGCCGCCGCACCCGCAGCCGCCTTCGAGGTGACCAGCAACGACATACAGGCGGGCCGGCCCATGTCCGGGGCGCAGGTGTTCAAGGGGTTCGGCTGCGAGGGCGGCAACGTCTCGCCCCAGCTCGCCTGGCGCGACATCCCCGCGGGGACGAAGAGTTTCGCCGTCACGGCCTACGACCCGGACGCGCCCACCGGCAGCGGCTGGTGGCACTGGGTGATCTTCAACATCCCCGCGGACGTGCGCGAGCTGCCCACGGGAGCCGGCGACCCGGCCTCGGGACTCGCGCCCGGGGGCAGCGTGCAGAGCCGCACCGACTACGGCGCGCCCGGCTATGGCGGGCCCTGCCCGCCGGAGGGCCACGGCCCGCACCGCTACCAGTTCCGCGTCTTCGCCCTCGACGTGGAGCGGCTCGACCTCGCCCCCGACAGCTCCGCCGCCCTGGTGGGTTTCATGCTCAACGCCCACAAGCTCGGCGTGGCGCAGCTCGAGGCGCTGTACGAGCGCTGAAACCCGTAACGACGGGACTGGGGATGTCCCCCATCCCGGATGGTTGAGACGGGACGGCCTCCCCGTCCCGTCAGGGAGGTTGCCATGAGAAGCCATCATTCCCCGCGAAGCGATAGCGGCCGTGTCCGGGCCACGGCATCTGGATGGCTGGCGGTGCTGCCGCTGGCGTTGTTCCTGGGGGCCTGTTCCAGCTCCACCTCCTCCGACGGGGGCGCGGTCTACACGGCGGAGCAGGTGAGCTGCGCCCTCTTCAGCCGGGATGACGCCGCCGCCGTTCTCGGCGTGCCGGCCGCGGATATCCAGGTGACCGCCGAGGAGCTCTACGAGGGGAACTGGGATTGCGGCTTCAACGGGGGCGGCCTGGACAAGCTGGTGAGCTTCAATATCACCCTGTCGCCGGGCGTGGAGGAGGCGGCGGTGGATATGGCCCAGTACCGCGGCCACCTGGAGACCGCCAGCGGCACCAGTCCCTTCAGGGAGGACCTGGCGGGTGGCGCCTACAGCGAGGTGGACGGGCTGGGCGACGAGGCGCTGTGGACCGCGGTGAACGGCACCCTGACCGTGCGCCAGGGGAACTTCTCCCTGCAGATCAGCCTGCCGAAGGACCGGGAGGTCCAGGTGGGGATAGCGAAGAAGATCCTCGCGCCGCTCTGATTCCCGCGCCTGGGCCGGGGGCCGGATCCCGGCCCCGGCCCCGGTCGTCGGGGAGGGGGCGGGGCTCCCGCCTTCCTTTCTGTCCCCGCCCCTTTTTGTTATAAAGCCACGCTCCTTGTGTCGCCTCGCCTTGTCGAACCGGTGGCGCCTGGCGCCGACCCCGCTGAACAGGATGTGAATACCATGACCGATCTGCCCAACTGCCCCGAATGCGGCTCCACCTACACCTACGAGGACGGCGCCATGTTCGTCTGCCCCGAATGCGGGCACGAGTGGGCGAAGGCCGCGCCCGCCGCCGCTGAGGACGAGGGGCCGGTGGTGAAGGACGCCAACGGCAACCTGCTCCGGGACGGCGACACGGTCACGGTGATCAAGGACCTCAAGGTCAGGGGTGCGTCCGCGGTGGTCAAGGTGGGCACCAAGGTGCGGAACATCCGCCTGGTGGAGGGCGACCACAACATCGACTGCAAAATCGACGGCATCGGCGCCATGCAGCTGAAGTCGGAGTTCGTCAAGAAGGCCTGACCCGGTGTGGGTGGGATGCGCCCGGTGTGGGCCATGGGTTCACATGGCCCGCCGGTTTGTTTATAGTCACCGCGCCGCTCCATGGAGGAGCGGAGTCGCGGGCCTGCTCGGCCCGGGATCTTCCACAAACACGGATAGGGAGTAATCAACATGTTCGGACTCGAAAACCTTCTCGGCGGTATCCTGGGCCTGGTCACCGGTCTGCTGGACACCGTCCTCGGTCTGGTGACGGGCCTGCTGGGCGGACTCCTGGGCTAAATCCAGGGACTGCCGCCGGGAAGGGGAGTGCACCCCCCTTCCCGGTTTGTGAAAAACGCCTGTCCCAGCCCGCAGTTCCCCCGCCACCGTTTCAAGACCCTTCCGCCGGACACAGCGGCCGCTCCCCTCCGGCACCGCCACGCGCGCCGCCCTCCCAGTGACCTGCCGCCGCTCCCGGCCCCGGTGCCGCTGTCCGCGTTCAGTGAGGGTGTGTTCGGGCATCCGCACCACTCCCCGCGACCGGGGCAGGCCGGGCCGGGGCGATGCCGCTCCGGAGCGGGGCACCTGTCCGCTGCGGCGAACAGCCGGACGCGGGCGGATTGGCGCCAGGCAATCCGCCGGGTGTATCTTCAGTATCCATAACAACGACGATATTCGGGGTGGATAGGGAATGTTCCATTCCGCGCGGGGCATGCCGATGCCCGCCCCGTGCGCTCATGCCCCTGGCAAGGAGGTGAAGCATGAGCCTGGATCTCGATATTCAGCGGCTGCTGCGCTCCAACGAGGTGAAGCAGATCAATTTCACCATGGCCGGCATCCGGGTCTCCGGGCACGGCTTCTGGGAGTTGTCGAACTGTTTCTCCGACCAGACCATGGGCCACCGGATCCGGGTCACGGTGCGCCCGGCGCTGGTGGGGCCGCACGCCGAGGCGGCCTATGACCCGGGCGGCGACAAGATCAACCTGCGCTCCGCCACGGTCCTGGGAACGCCCTTCGGCCGCGCCTCGGTGGTCCATGAGTGCACCCATGCCCAGATGGACCTGCGGGGCGTCCACACGCCCATCCGCTCCGAGGAGGGCGCCGCCTTCATCGCCGAGGCCTGGTACCTGCTGGCCTGCAACCTCCACGTCCCCACGGCATCGCCCGGCTTCCCGGCGGAGATCGCGGCCATCGCGGCCGACCTCAGGGGGCAGGCCGCGCGGGCCATCGGTCGCCCGGTGGCGATGACGCCCGACCAGATCAACCAGGCCCGCCGGGTGATGGTCAGCTTCAGGTATCCCACCGGCCACTACCACTCCGACGGCATCCGCGGCCATCGCTACCGCGGTCCCTGAGGCGCCCCGGGCGGGTACGCCGGCAGCGCCCGCGCCCCGCCCGGAAGGGGGGCCGTCCGCGGAGGGCCCCCCTTCCGGGCCCGCCCTGCACGGCTACTCCGCGTCGCCGGCGAACACCCGCTTGGGCAGGGTGGCGTGGATGCCCCAGTTGCCGTCCACCACCTGGGTGACGCCGAAGTCCACCGCCACGGACATGAGGGAGATGGCCTCGTCCTCGGACAGCCCCCGGGTGGTCATGAGGAAGTGCCGCATCTTCCTGAAGGCGTCCACCATGGCCTTGTCCAGGGAGGAGTTGGCGTAGATCTCCTGCTGCGCCCCGGGGCCGAGCTCGGCCAGGTAGTTGGCGTAGCTGAAGCCGTGCACCACCCACTCGTCCCCGGTCTCCAGCAGGGGGTAGTCGAGCCCCTCCACCACGGTGCCGGCCAGCTCGTCCTTCTTGTGCAGCACGATCTGCAGCACGCCGGTCAGCGAGGTCTCGATGGCGGTGCCGTCCAGCTCCGAGTCGCCCTGGGCGGCGTGGGGATCGCCCACGGAGAGCAGGGCGCCCTCCACGGCGACGGGGTAGTACATGGTGCCGCCCTTGCCGATGCGCCAGTCGTCGATGTTGCCGCCGGTGTAGCTCGGGGGGATGGAGTCCACCATGTCCGCCTCCGCCGGGGCCACGCCCATGGTGCCGAAGTGCAGCCGCACCGGGATGCGCGCCTCCCCCAGGATGTCGTGGTTCTCCTTCACCAGGCTGTGGTCCACGCGCACGCCCGGGTAGTCGATGGTCTCGTGCACCACGCCGAAGGGGTCGGTCTGGGGCACCCAGCGGAAGTTGTAGACCGCCCTGGCCCAGTCCTGCTGCCCGGTGGCGTCCACCTGGTAGATGGTGATCACCTCGCGCGGCTTCGGCTTCTCGATGAGGTGCTTGTAGTGGAAGCCCCACCAGGCCGCGGCGTTGGAGCCGAAGGTCTTGCCCGCGTAGTCCGGGTTGGCGCTGGGGCGCGGATGCATGTCGAGGATGCGCACCTCCAGCACGTCGCCGGGCTCGGCGCCGCAGACCTTGATGGGGCCGGTGAGGATGTGCACGCCGAAGCCCTCGCCGGCGCCGCGGCCGTGGATGGAGGCGTCCATGGGGCCGGCGCCGCGGCGGTCCACGTTCTTGTGCTTGGCGTCCCAGGTGTAGACGCTCTCGGCGCCCGGATCGCCCTTGATCATGCGCTCGTAGTCGTCGTCGGCGTGGTGGGTGAGGGTCTCGATGGTGACCATGTCGCCCGACTTGACGGTCAGCGCCGGGGGAATGCTCTTGCTGAAGTAGCCCCAGTTCACGGTCTTGTCGTTGGCGGGCAGCGTGTAGTGCCGCGGTTCGCCCGCGGCGCAGGGATCGGTCCCGCCCTCGGCCCCGGTGCCGCCAAGGGCGAGGGCGAGGCCGACGACGACGGGTGCGAGGGGGGCGATCGGCCGGTGCCTGGTGTCTCTTTCGCGTGGAATCATACCGGTTCTCTCCTGGCAGCTGCCGCCCCGCTTCCGGATGGAGGGGCGGTCGTTGTGGGTGGGCCGGATCCGGCGCGGGGCGTTGTCCCGCGTCGTCATGCCGGCCATGCGCAGGAACCGGATTGCAGGGGCTGTGCCAACGGGAGTGGCGGCGCACAACGGGTTGTCAAGAAAGGATAAATGGCGGATCCGGGAGGCGCGCGGGCGACCGGTCCGCCGCACCATGGTGGACCGCGCCCGCCGACCTCCCGCGGACGGTTGTAAAGCGGGTTGGGACCGGGGCGCCGGTTGTGAAGCCGGGGTGGGCGGGACAGCAACGATCGGGCCGGTAGCGGGGGCCCGGCGCGCCGGCTGTCAGGTGGGAGGCGGACCGCGGGCGCGGAGTTCGTTCCTGGTGCGGATTACCCCAGTCCGGGTAGGGACGGGGAGGTGGCGCGGGCACGTCGGCGCGCGGGGCCCTCAGTGCGTCAGGCAGCGGATCCCCGCGCTGAACCCGGCGCACGTCGCCACCGGGCCTTGTCGCTCTCCCAGGCGCTGCCGGTGGCGGTGACGGAGTCCGGCGCCATGGCGCCGCCGCAGAGGGCAAGGGCGAGGCACAGCGTGGTGACGGGACGCTTCATGTTTCCTCCCGGTGGTGGGGCCTCCATCGGCCGCAGTGGCGAAAAAGGAAGCCCGCGATGGGGGGCGGGCCTCAAAGTGGGGACTGCCGGATGGAGATGACTCCTGGGAGTCGACCGTAATGCTACAACCTGGGCGGTGCCGGCGCGTTGATAATGCGCAATGGTAAAACGCTGATTTAAATCACCTTATGGATGGGCGTGAGTGGGCGGATCGATGCGGAGACGGGCGCCGATCCTCAGCGCCCCAGGATCGCCCGCAGCTCGGCGCTGGAGAGGACGTGGCAGTAGATCATGTTGATGATCTCCAGCTCCCGCCGGTGCAGCTCGTCGGTGCCGGCGGCGCAGCAGTCCTCCACCACGATGACGTTGAAGCTCTCGTCGGCCAGGCTGCGCACCGTGGAGGAGACGCACTGGTCGGTGAAGATGCCCGTCAGCACCACGTTGCGGATGCCCATGTTGGCGAGGATGAGCCGCAGGTTGGTGCCGGTCAGGGCGCTGTCGGTGGTCTTGGTGACCACGATCTCCCCGGGCCGCGGCGCCAGCTCGGGGACGATCCGGCTCGCCTCGCTCTCCTTCGGCAGGAGCAGGTAGTTCCAGCCCGGCTTCTTCTGGCTCAGCGAGCGGTCGCGGCCGTCCTCCAGCAGGCAGGCGATGCGGGCGTGGATCACGTCCATGCCCGCGGCGCGGAAGGCGTCCTGCAGGGCCCGGGTGGCGGGGATGACCGTCCCGCGCATGCGCCGCCGGAAGGGCTCCCAGCGCTCCGCCTCCACCGGGTCGTCGGAGACCTGGAGGTAGATGTTCTGGACGTCGATGCTGAGCATCGCGGTCGCGGCGGGATCGAGGGAGAGATCCGCGGGCTCGGGGGCCCGCTCGTAGTAGAAGGAGCGGTAGGCGCTCTTCCAGTTCATGGGGTGTTCTCCCGGCGGGCCGGGGGGCTCTCCGGCCGGGTCATTCAAACACGCTCATCGGGCAACGCAGGAGCTCCTGGACCTGTTCCGGCGTCCGCTCATCGGGCGGCAAGGCCCGCAGATCCAGGCACCGCTGAACGATCCGCCGCTCGTAGTCGTCGAGGCGGGTCGTCCAGAGCTGGAGGCGGACCAGGCCGGGGTCTTCCCCGCCCTGGGCGCTGCCGCCCACCACGGCGGTCAGGCGGATATCGTCCCTCTGCCAGGCCAGCACCAGGTGATGTCCCGCCGCGCCGCTCTCCTCCGCGGGTGCGCCCAACCGCGCCACCAGCAGACTGCGGGCCTGGTCCAGGTCGACCGGGCCCGGGAGCTCATCCTGGACCTCGACAAAGCCCAGCTCCGACCCCATGTACTGGAGCCTGACGCGGCTGCGGTCGCCGGGACGGGCGGTCCGGTAGGCCTGGATATGGTTGCTGTAGCTGTAGCCGGTGTCGCTGAGCTTCCCGTCCGCCTCCGCCACGGCCATCCCGGGGCGCAGCCCCATGAGGCTCGTGGAAGCGAGGCCGTCACCCTGGAGCCACCGGTCCAGCACCTGTTCGAAGTCCAGGGCAGCCGGGGCGGCGGTGCTGTCGGCGGGCTTGCCGGCGGCCGGTTCGGCCGCGGTGATGGCGGGGGCGAGCAGAGCGAGCAGCGTGATGAAGGCGAGGCAGGTTCGTATCCGCATCCGGGGATCCTTGGTTGGTCGGGAATGGAGTCTGGGCCGTCGGCCCCCGCAGCTCCCCACGACTGGGGACTGGCGGTTATTGTGCGACCCCGGCAGGTCCCGATAAAGGGGCATTCGTCAATTCCCCCGCCCGGCGGCGGGTCAGTTCTTGTCCCACATGACGTTGCACTCCGCCTTCGCCGAGGCCTCCAGCAGCTCGATGAGCGGCAGGGCGCGGTGGGCGAGGCTGACCACCTCGTCGTCCGGGGCCTGGTCCCGGTCGCGGCCGGGCATGGCGGGCGCGGCGCCGCCCGCGGCGATGGCGGTGCGCAGGCGCAGCAGCGCCTCGGGGACATCCTCGGCCAGGATGGCGCCGGGGACGCTGCCGCTGTGGCCCATGAGGCGGATGAGCTGGAGGGCGACGTTGCCGAACATGGTGATGTTGGGGTAGGCCCGGCTCTGGAAGGTAATCAGCATGGAGGTGCCTCCCTGGTGGTCTCACTCCACAGTCTAGCGCCAGGAGCGCCGCCGGCGCAGTCCCGCCGGGTGCCGCCGGGTCGACATGTCCGCCGTCCACCCCGGCGCGGTCGCGTGCCGCGGGATCCGGGGCCGGTGGTGATACCCTTGATCCCGAAGGTGGCGCCGGGGCGCCGCCGGTCACCGCCGTTCGGATTTCGAGGACTCATCCGTGGACGCCAACCGCCTCCGACAGGTCCTGGGCAAGACCCTGCGCACCTTCGTCAACATCCTGCCCATCGTGGCGGGCATGCTGCTGCTCACCAGCCTGCTGCTCACTCTCTTTCCGGACCTGCTCTCGGCCCGGTTGTTCGGCGGTTCGCCCTGGGCCGACGCCCTGCTCGGGACCGCCATCGGCAGCGTGGCGGCGGGCCCGCCCCTGGTGAGCTACGTGCTCGGTGGCGAGCTGCTGTCCAAGGGGGTGAGCCAGTTCGCCGTGACCGCCCTGCTGGTGAGCTGGGTGACGGTGGGCATCGTGCAGCTCCCGGCGGAGGCGCTGCTGCTGGGCCGGCGCTTCGCTCTGCTCCGCAACGGGCTGTGCTTCCTGTCGGCCATGGCCATCGCCTGGCTCACCGCGCTGACGCTGCCGCTGCTGGGGTAGGGTGATGGGAGCCGGGACGATGGGCGGGGAGCGGCCGCCGGAGGCGCCCGAGGGCGCGGCGGGGAGAAAGGCGGGCGGCCGCGGCGGCTGGATCTTCCTGGCCATCGTGGCCGGGGTCTACGGGCTGGCGGCGCTGTTCGACCGGGAAGCGGCGGGCCGTTCGCTGCAGGTCTTCGCCGGGCTGCTGGGCAACGTGGTGCCCGCGCTCGGCCTGGTGCTGGTGCTGCTGTTCCTCGTCAACCTGCTGCTCAGCCCGAAACGGGTGGAGAAGTACCTGGGCCGGGGTTCCGGCCTGCGGGGGTGGGTGACGGCCCTGGCTGCCGGGGTGATCTCCACCGGCCCGGTCTATGCCGCCTACGCGGTGCTGCGGGAGCTGCGCCTGAAGGGCATGCGCCCCTCGCTCATGGCGGCGCTGCTCTACGCCCGGGCGGTGAAGCTGCCGCTGCTGCCGTTGCTGGTCCACTACTTCGGCATCGCCTACACCGGGCTGCTGGTGTTCTGGATCCTCGCCTTCGCCGTGCTGGGCGGGCTGGTGATGGGGTGGGTCGAGGAGGAATGAAGGCGGCTCCCGGGCGTCCGCGGCGGGTCTCCGCCGGCCGCCGGGTGAACCGGTCCGGGGCGGCTCAGAGTTCTCTGGGCACCCACATGAAGTCGCGGTTGCGCGTGACCAGGTCCGGTATCCGCTCCGGTGGAATCGGCCTGCTCACCAGGTATCCCTGGATTTCGTCGCATCCCGAAGCCTGCAGGAAGTGCAGCTGCCGGAGGGTCTCGACGCCCTCCGCCGACACCCGGATCTTCATGCTGTGGCCGAGGGCAATGATGGATTTGGCGATGGCGATGCTGTCGGCGTCGTCGGGGATGTCGTGCATGAAGGCCTGAGCAATCTTGAGCCGGTTCAGCGGGAACTGTTTCAACGCCGCCAGGCTCGAGTAGCCGGTACCGAAATCGTCGATGGACAGACCCACACCCAGCTCGCGAATCGCGGTCATGGTATGGATCGATTCGTCGAGATTGCGCATGAAGAGTCCTTCGGTCAGCTCGAGCTCGAGCAGGCCCGGGTCGAGGCCGCTCCCGTGCAGGATGGTCTCTATCGTTCCGGGCAGTCCGGCCTGCCGGAACTGGCGTGGCGAGAGGTTGACCGCCACCCTCAGGTGCGGCAGGCCCTGGTCCGCCCACTCCCGGGCCTGGGCGCAGGCGGCATGCAGGACATACTCTCCGAGCGGCAGGATCAGGCCGGTCTCCTCCGCCACCGGGATGAACTGCTCGGGTGTGATCAGGCCCTGTTCCGGGTGGTTCCAGCGGACCAGGGCCTCCATGGCGACGAACCTGCCGCTGAGCAGTTCGACCTGGGGCAGGTAGTGAATGACGAACTCCTGCCGATCGACGGCCTGGCGCAGCGCGTTGTGCAGCGACAACCGCTGGGTGATGCGCTTGTGCAGGTCCTTGGAATAGGGCTGGTAGTTGTCGCGCCCCAGTTCCTTGGCCTTGTACATGGCTTCATCGGCGTTGCGGAGCAGGGTCTCCGCATCCGTGCCGTCCTCGGGATAGACCGCGAAGCCGATGCTGGAGGTCACGCTGTATTCGCGCCCACCCAGCGCCAGGGGCTGGCGGATGCTGCCCCGGATCCGTTCGAGCACCGGTATGACGTCCGTGTTGAGCTCGGGTTGATCGAACAGGATGACGACGAACTCGTCACCGCCGAGGCGGGCGACGGTGTCGACTTCGCGTACGCACTCGGCCAGTCTGCCGGCGACGGCCTTGAGCAGCATGTCGCCATGGGCGTGTCCGAGGCTGTCGTTGATGAACTTGAAGTTGTCCAGGTCGAGAAAAACGACCGTTGTGCAGCGGGAGTAGCGTTGGGCGAAGGCCAGTGCGCTGTTGAGCCGGTCGAGCATCAGGGAGCGGTTCGGCAGGCCCGTCAGGATGTCGTGGCTGGCGATGTGCTCCAGCGCCTCGGTCTTCTGTCTCGCAACGGTCACGTCATGGACCACCACCTGGGCGGCGGGTTTGTCATCGTAGACGAAGGCGATGCCCGTGATCTCCACGTCGAGAACGGTGCCGTCCAGGCGAATGAGCTGGATGTCCGTTGCCTGGAACGTCTGCGCGCCCTGGTACAGCGATTCGATGTGCTGCTGTATTTTCTGGCGCGAATCCGGATGCACGAACTCGATCAGCGGCTTCCCCAGCAACTGTCCCGTCAGTTCCGCCCCCAGAAGCCTGTGTCCGGCGGGATTGACGAACACGAGATGGTTGTCGCAGTCGACGAGGATGGCGCTGGGCGAGGTCTCCACCACGCGCCGGTAGCGCTCCTCGGTTTCCTGCAGCGCATGCAGCGCGTTTTCGAGCTCGGCCTTGGAGACGGTCGTGCTCTGCAGGTCCTCCATCAGTCCGTTGAAAGTCCTGGCCAGGCGCTGGATCTCCCCGTTGGTGGTCACCGACACCCGTCGTGTCAGGTCGGTGGCGCTGTGCCGGATTTCATCGAGGCTGGTGATGAGGCGGGTCAGCGGCCGGGTGACCAGCGCCGAGAGGGCCACGACCAGCGCCATGGCGCCGAGCGCCATGAAAATGATTCCGATCCCGACGCCGATGCCAAGCATTCCACGCGCCTTGCTGGCCACCAGCGAGCTCGGAAAACCGACGATGATGGCGGCCTTCAGGAGCCCTTCCGGGCCGGCGACGGGCACCACGGCGGCATAGTTTTCGATGCCGTTCCGGGTATACAGCGCCACGCCCTGCTCCCCCGATTCGACCAGTTCCAGAAGGGCGGGGGCGGCCAGCCGGTGTCCCCGGTTCCGTGCCTCGTTGTGGAACAGGACTGTCCCGTTGTTGTCGACCACCATGGCGAAATCGATGCCCGGATAGGCTTCGACGGCTTCCTGGCACTGCGCGTCGAACCCGATCAGGTTCTCGATCGGTATGCCGTACTGGAGCAGACGCTCCATTTGCACCCTGAGGGAGGTGGCAATGGCGACCGAGCGCGAGGTCAGGGCGACCGTGTGCTCCCGGACGAAGACGTAGCCGCTGGCCACCAGGATCGAGCTCACCGCGACCAGCATGGCCACGGTGGCGATGACCACCACCCGGGTCTGAAGACTGAGTTTCACCGCGAATCCCAGTCGTAGCTCTGGATCACTTCCGATGACAGCAGGATGCTGGTGGTGGGAATCAAGCCCAGGTCCCTGGCCCGCGCCAGGCTCAGCACCGGGAGTCCCTTTACGGTCGGTTGCATCGGGAACTCGGCGGGTGACCGTCCTTCGGCCAGGATGGCGCGGGCGATGCGTCCCGCCGCGAGGCCCTGCTCCTGTTCCGAGACGGTCACCGCGCAGAGCGTGCCGTAATGCACCCGGTCGACCCAGAAGCCGAAGTCCGGTAGACGGCTGTTCTCCGCCGTCCATTTCAGCACTTCCTGGTAGGGCACGTTGTTTCCCCCTTCATCCTTGAAGTTGAAGATGCCGATGAGCCCGATCGCATCGACCGTGTCCTGGTACTCGCTTATCTTCCGCTTGTATTCCGCGAAGGTCCGGATGGTGTCCCAGGGTCCGAACGCGATGCCGGGCAGCCTCCCGGCGCCCTTCAGCATGCGCTCCCTCACGGGATCCCACATGGCGGCATCATCGAATACCACCGCGATTTTCTTCACGCCGGGCACGATTTTTCCGAGAAACTGGACCGATTCAACGAAATGCTCGTGCTCGACCACCCCGGTGATATTGCGGCTGCCGACGAATCCGTAGGTGGCGGGATCCTTGTTGACGCCGCTGAACACGAACGGTATGTCAGCATCGATGTAGTGCCGTGCCACGTACTCCTGGGCATCGTCGTCGGTGGTATAGACCAGGTCGGGCTGCCATGCATCGATGAGCGCTCTCGCCTCCCGGCCCACCCGCTCCTTGGCCTCGGGGCTGCTGTTGCGCTTGGTGTCCATCTGGAAGACCCGGTATTCCACCTGCAGGTCCTCCAGGGCCTCCTTGAAACCCTGGAGCTGACCGTCGGTCCATCGCCAGGGCGAGTGGTAGCTCATGACATGGAGGATTCGGTAGCCGGCATCGTCTGCGGCGGTCTCCGCATCCGCCGCCCGTGGGGAGAGGCAGAGCTGGAGTGCCATCAGGGCACCGAGGCTCAACGCGGTGAGGGTGCGGTTCATGCGGACCTCCGCTGATTCCGTGGCACATTGCGTCCAGGCGCAGGCCGGCTGCATTTCGCTGGCGCGAAGAAGGCGCCGTGCCTGGTGGGCGGCCGGGTGACGAGAGCGACAATCGTCAGTGGATGAAATAGAGAGTAGTCAAAAATCCGCGCAAGTGACGCGGTGAGATTCCGCCCTGTCCGGCTGCCGGCCCCCGCTCCGGTGCCGGCGGGCCCGGGGTGTTCTGTTCACGCCGGCCCCGCTTTTCATCCGGTACGCACATTCCTTCCCGGGGGGGCGTCTATAATCGGCTCTCCAACCCAGCCCGTCCACGCCGCCGGATCCCTGCCTCCAATGAGCAAAGCGCGCCGTCACGATCTCCAGGCCACCCTGGATCACATCACCGCCCTGCTGGAGAGGCAGGACCTGGTGGCGGGGCTGGTGCACAAGCAGCACCAGCCCCGCCAGGAGCTGGTGGAGTCGCTGGTGGCGCGCCAGCAGAGCACGGAGCTGCGCCGGGAGGTGAACGCCCTGCACCCCGCCGACATCGCCTTCGTGCTGGAGCGCCTGCCGCCCGGCCGGCGGCTGCAGGTTTGGGACCTGGTGGACAGCGCCCACGACGGCGCGGTGCTGCTCGAGGCCTCCGACGCGGTGCGCGAGAGCCTCATCGCCGACATGGACCAGGGCGAGATCGTGCAGGCGGCCGAGGGACTCGACTCCGACGAGATCGCCGACCTGGTGCCGGACCTGCCCCGCGAGGTGGTGCCGGAGCTGCTGCGGCGGCTGGATCGGCGCGGGCGCGAGGAGGTGCGCTCGGCGCTCGCGTTCCCGGAGGGGAGCGTGGGCGCCCTGATGGACTTCGACATCACCGCGGTGCGCGAGGACGTGGCCCTGGACGTGGTGCTGCGCTACCTGCGCCGGCGCGGCCGGCTGTCGGACAACTCCGGGCTGCTGATGGTGGTGGACCGCGACGGGGTGCTGAAGGGGACGCTGGCGCTGGAGGCGCTGGTGACCCACGAGGCGGAGACCCCGGTGGCGGCGCTGATGGAGCGCGAGCCGGTCACCTTCCACACCACCGACGAGGCGGTGGAGGCGGCCCGGGCGTTCGACCGCTACGACCTCATCACCGCCCCGGTGGTGAACGTCCATCACCGGCTGGTGGGCTGCCTCAAGGTGGAGGACATGGTGGACCTGCTGCGGGAGCACTCCCAGAAGGAGTTCCTGGCCCAGGCGGGCCTGCGCGAGGACGAGGATTTCTACGCCCCGGTGTGGCGTACCGCCCGCAACCGCTGGGGCTGGCTGGCGCTGAACCTGCTCACCGCCTTCATCGCCTCGCGGGTGATCGGCCAGTTCGAGGGCACCATCGAGAAGGTGGTGGCGCTGGCGGCGCTGATGCCCATCGTGGCCAGCGTCGGCGGCAACACCGGCCACCAGACCCTGGCGCTGATGATCCAGGGGCTGGCCCTGAAGCAGATCACCCCCCACAGCTTCCGCCACCTGCTGGCGCGCGAGACGGGGGTGAGCCTGGTGAACGGACTCATCTGGGGCGCGGTGATGGGCGGGTTCACCTGGCTGCTCTACGGCCGCGCGGAGCTGGCGGCCATCATGCTGGCCGCCATGGTGCTCAACCTGGTGCTGGCGGCGCTGGCCGGCGCCTACATCCCGCTGACGCTGAAGCGCTTCGGCCGCGACCCGGTGCTCGGCAGCAGCGTCTTCCTCACCGGGCTCACCGACAGCATGGGCTTTCTCATCTTCCTCGGGCTGGCGGCGCTGTTCCTGCCGGTGTGATTTCTCATGCCCCGGGTGCGCCGCCGCCGGTGCCGGTCTTCGCCACCCACTCGATGGTGAGGCCCTGGACCACGATGGAGAAGACCACCACCACGTAGGTGATGGTGAGCAGCGCGTCGCGCACCGCGCCCGGGGGCAGGGCCAGGGCCATGGCCACGGAGATGCCGCCGCGCAGCCCGCCCCAGGTCATCACCCGCACCACGTTGGGGCTGAAGGTCCGCGCCCCGCGCATCAGCCCGATGGGCAGTCCCACGCTCACCAGGCGCGCCAGCAGCACCGCCGGGATGGCCGCCAGCCCCGCCACCAGGTACTCGCCGCGCAGGTTGAGCACGATGAGCTCCAGGCCGATGAGCACGAACAGGGTGGCGTTGAGCACCTCGTCGATGAGCTCCCAGAAGGTGTCCAGGTGCTCGCGGGTATGGTCCGACATGCCGAACAGCCGGCCGTGGTTGCCGATGAGCAGTCCCGCCACCACCATGGCCAGCGGACCGGAGACGTGGATTTCGCTGGCCAGCGCGTAGCCGCCCATCACCAGCGCGAGGGTGATGAGGACCTCCACCCGGTAGTCATCCACCCGCCTGAGCAGGGAGTAGGCGGCGTAGCCGATGGCCAGCCCGAACAGGATGCCGCCCAGGGCCTCCTCGGCCAGCAGCAGCGCCACTCCGCCGGCGCTGACCTCGTGGCCGCCGGCGGCGATGCCCAGCAGCACCAGGAACACCACCACGGCGATGCCGTCGTTGAACAGGGACTCGCCGGTGATCTTGGTCTCCAGCGTCCTGGGGACGCCGGCGGTCTTGAGCAGCCCCAGCACCGCGATGGGGTCGGTGGGGGAGATGAGGGCGCCGAACAGCAGGCACCAGATGAGCGGCAGGTCCAGCCCCAGCACTCCGAACAGCCACCAGGCCAGCCCGCCCACCAGGAAGGTGGAGGTGACCACGCCCGCGGTGGCGAGCACGATGATGACCCACTTCTGCCGGGCCAGGTCGTCCAGGTTCACGTGCAGGGCGCCGGCGAAGAGCAGGAAGCTCAGCATGCCCTGCAGCAGCACCTCCTCGAAGTCGATCCGGCCCAGCACCTCGCGGGCCAGCCGCTCGGGGTAGACCCAGCCCAGGTGGTGGGCCCCGAGCATCGCCAGCGACAGCGCCAGCGCGATGACCATCACGCCGATGGTGGTGGGCAGTCCCACGTAGCGGTAGTTCAGGTAGCTGAACAGGGCGGTGAGAGTGATGACGAGGGCGACGATATCGAGCATGGAGCGGCTTCCTTGGCGAATCGGGTCTTCCGGCCCTTCCCCGCGCGGCCTGTCGGCCACATCGTCCGCCGTGATTCATCGCGGAGACAGTATGAGTCGACCGGAAGTCTCCTATAATAGCTCGGCTCCAGTTCACCGTCCGGGACCACCCATGCCTGAAGCCTTGACCGCCGGCTGGCTCTCCAGCGCCGGCGCCGCCTTCCTGCTCATCGCGCTGGCCGAGTTCGGCGACAAGAGCCAGCTGGTCTGCATGACCCTGGCCTGCCGCTACCGCGGCGGGCCGGTGCTGCTCGGCGCGGTGAGCGCCTTCACGCTCCTCAACGCTCTGGCCGTGGGCTTCGGCGCGGCGGTGGCCCGCTGGCTGCCGGAACCGATCCTGGCCGGGGGGGTGGCGCTGCTGTTCGCCGGTTTCGGCATCCACGCCCTGCGGGCGGCGAACGGCGCCGACGGCGAGGGGACGGTGCCCGGGCGCAGCGGTCACGGCATCTTCCTCACCACCTTCCTGCTCATCGTGATGGCGGAGTTCGGCGACAAGACCCAGATCGCCGTGGCCGGGCTCGGCAGCGCGACCCGGCCCGTGGCGGTATGGACGGGCGCCACGCTGGCGCTGCTGTTCACCTCCGGGGTGGGCGTGGTGGCGGGCCGCCGGGTGCTCCAGCGCCTGCCGCTCGGCTGGCTCCACCGGGTCAGCGGCGGCCTGTTCCTGCTGCTCGCCGTGTTCGCCGCCTGGCGGGCGTGGCAGGCGCTGGCGGCGGGCTGAAGGGCGGCGCCCCGGAACCGCCAGAGCGGCGAGGGTTCATTATCCGGGTTGACCGCCTGGTGGCGGGGGCTGGCCCGTTTCCTCTTCCACGTCTTGGCGTCTTGGCGTTGAACCGGGCGGCGGGGTGCGCGCGCGGGCGGTTTCTGGCAGGATGCCCGGGACCGCATTCGAGGAGCCCGCCCCATGCTGATCTCCCTCATCGTCGCCATGGCCGAGGACCGCGCCATCGGCATCGAGAACCGCCTGCCCTGGCACCTGCCCGCGGATCTGCGCCACTTCCGCGACACCACCATGGGCAGCCCCCTGATCATGGGGCGCCTCACCCACGAGTCCATCGGCCGGCCGCTGCCCGGGCGGCGCAACATCATCGTCAGCCGCGACCCGGACTACCGCGCCGAGGGCTGCGAGGTGGTGGGGTCGGTGGAGGCCGCGCTGGCCGCGGCGGCGGGGGCCGGGGAGGTGTTCGTGATGGGGGGTGCGAGCCTCTACGCCCAGCTCCTGCCCCGCTGCGACCGGCTCTACCTGACCCTGGTGGAGGGCAGCTTCACGGCCGACGCCTACTTCCCCGGGATCGATCCGGGCGCGTGGCGCGAGATCGCCCGCGAGGATCACGCCCCCGACGCCGACAATCCCCATCCCTACAGCTTCCGGGTGCTGGAGCGGGTCGGGGCTTCGGACAGGAAGGAATAGACAGGATTGACAGGATTTACGGGATTAAAAACAAAATTGGGGGCAGTTGCTCTGTCGGATGTGGTTCCCTCCGGGTGATTGAAGCCACAGCCGGTCTCTTGCTCCCAACGACCGTAGGAGCGGCTTCCAGCCGCGAACCGCTCCGGAGTCATCCCCGTCGACCGGCTGCTTGCGCTCTCGCCACTCGAAACTCGGAACTCGCCACTGTCTGTTGTTACAGCCCCCTCCGCGGGTGCAGGGTCTCCGGGCACTGCAGGGTGGTCCGCCGCCCCGTCTCCAGCTCCAGCGCGGTGAGCTGTCCCCCCCAGATGCAGCCGCTGTCCAGCGGGTAGACGCCGGTATCCTCCACGTGCGCCAGGGCGAGGGTGGACCAGTGGCCGAAGAGGATGCGCAGGCCGGCGCTGGCGCGGCCGGGGACGTGGAACCAGGGCATGAGCCCCTTGGCCTGGGAGCCCGGCGGACCCTTCTCGGTGAGCTCCAGCTGGCCCTTGCGGTCGCAGTAGCGCAGGCGGGTGAAGCAGTTGGTGATGTAGCGCAGCCGCTCCCAGCCCTTCAGGCCGGGGTTCCAGCGATCGGGGCGGTTGCCGTACATGTGGGCGTAGAAGGCCCCGGCGTCGGGGCCGCGCAGCACCGCCTCCAGCTCCGCGGCGCAGCCCTGGGCGGTGGCGAGATCCCACTCGGGCGGCAGGCCGGCGTGCACCAGGGTGAAGCCGAGCCCGGGGTCGTGGTGGAGGAGGGGCCGGGCGGCCAGCCAGCCCAGCAGCTCGTCGCGATCCGGCGCCGCCAGGATGGCCGCCAGGGTGTCCTTCTTCTTCAGCCGGCCGTGATCGGCGGCGATGGCCAGCAGGTGCAGGTCGTGGTTGCCCAGCACGGTGATGGCGGCCGCGCCCAGGTCGCGGACGAAGCGCAGGGTCTCCAGGGAGCGGGGGCCGCGGTTCACCAGGTCGCCGGTGAACCAGACCCGGTCACGGGCCGGGTCGAAGCGGAGCTGGTCCAGCAGCCGCAGCAGGGGCTCGAGGCAACCCTGCAGGTCGCCGATGGCGTAGGTGGACATGGGGCAACGCTACCGCACGGGCTGGCGGATGGGAACCGCCGCCCTCAGGTTGCCGCCCCGCCGCCCGCCGGCAGCCGGGCGATCTCCCGGTCGTGCAGGCGGGCCAGGGCGATCTGGGCGGCGATGGCGCCGATCAGGGCCAGGAACATGTCCCACTGGGTGTCCCAGATATCGCCCTGGGTGGCCAGGAAGACCTCCGCCTCCTCGCCGGTCAGCAGCGCCACCCACCACTCGATGAACTCGTAGCAGGCGCTGATGGAGAGGCAGATGCAGGCGACGATGAAGAACAGCCACTTGCCCGGCCGCAGGGGGGAGCGGCGCAGCAGGATTTCGCGGGCGACGATGGCCGGCACGAACCCCTGCAGGAGGTGCCCGAGGCGGTCGTAGTAGTTGCGCTCCAGGTCCAGCGCCTGCTGCAGCCATTCGAACAGCGGGTTGTCGGCGTAGGTGTAGTAGCCGCCCCAGATGAGCACCAGCGCATGGAGCGCCAGCAGTCGGTAGGCCAGCGGGGTGAAGGGAAAGGCGCGGTAGGTGGGCACCAGGAGGGCGATGCCGATCATCACCGGGAAGGTCTCCAGGAACCAGATCTGGTGCCCCGAGGCCGGCATCAGCCCGGTGAACGCCAGCACCAGTCCCACGCCCGCCAGCAGCCAGCCGGGTTCACGGCGGCGCGGTTGCAGGGCGGCGGGCACGGTGGACATCTCAGTGGAGCGTGTGGGGCAGGGAGAGGGTGAAGACGGGGATCTCGGCATCGAAGGTCACCCCGTCATCACCCACCATCTGGTAGGTGCCGTACATGCTGCCCACCGGGGTGTCGAGCAGGGTCCCGCTGGTGTAGCGGTAGGATTGCCCGGGCTCCAGGTAGGGCTGCTCGCCCACCACGCCCATGCCGCGCACCTCCTGGGTCTTGCCGTCGGCGTCGGTGATGACCCAGTGGCGGCTGATGAGCTTGGCGCCCACGGTGCCCTGGTTGCGGAGGGTGATGGTGTAGGCGAAGGCGTAACGCGCGGCGCCCGGGTCCGACTGGTCGGCCAGGTAGGCGGTCTCCACGTTCACCTCGATGGTGTGGGCGGGGTCGTGACTCATGACGGTCGGGGTCTCTCTGCGTTCTGTCGGTCTGCCTAGTGTACTGCGTCACTCTTG
>NPIF01000275.1_pt1 | contig 176161 bp, 149 predicted proteins | sample 8637461 | NCBI WGS metagenome assembly NPIF01 (sample SAMN07420641, study PRJNA396082) | bioreactor metagenome | isolation source: sample BR12 brine-fed electro-methanogenic bioreactor BR | place: Japan: Kochi | collected 2016-12-09 | reverse complement strand
GGCAGCAGGACACCTCCGGGGGCTCCGGCTTTACAAATACCTGCAGTTCGAAGACCTCTCAGTGACGAGTGTTGCGGACACCTGACTCCTGTTGACTCACACCAGGGATTCGGCAATGGACACGGTCCGGTCCCCCATCAGGTTGACATAGCTGGCCATTTCATTGTCATACCAGCCGTAGATCACGGCCTGGGTCACCTGGATGCTGCCCACCAGGTCCTGGATATTTTCCTGAACCGTCTTGTCGATTCCCTTCAAATGCCCCAGGTTGATGTTGATGGCCCCGGTGCGGGTGTGGGTTTCATGGCCTTCGATCACGGCCGCGGCCCTGGGGGTGCCAATGATATCGGCAGACACGTTCTGATCCTCGGAATAGATCAGGTAACCGTTACCGGCCTGTGAGGCATTCCGGTAGATGTCGTTGACCAGTTCACGGCGGATCGGTTTGCTGTCCGACACTTCCTGAAAATTCATGACCAGGATGATCAAAGAGCCCGTGGCCGTGGGAATCCGCACGGATTCCGCAATGAACCCGATGCTGGCCATTTCCGGGATCACCAGCTGCAGCGTCTTGGCGGCCCCGGTGGTGGTGAGAATGATATTGTTCATGATGGACCGGTTTTTGCGCAGGTCTTTGGCTTTGGTCTTGGGCAGCCGGTCCAGCACCTGCTGGGAGCCGGTGGCGGCGTGTACCGTGGCCATGGACGCGGACAGCACCCGTTCCACCCCGAAATAATCCAGCGGCGGCTTGATCATGTGGGCCAGGCAGGTGGTGGTACAGGAAGCGTTGGAAATCACGGCGTGCCGCAACGGGTCATACTCCTTGTCATTGATGCCCATGACCGTGGTCACGCTGTCTTCGGGCATGGCAGCGCCCTGCTTGAGCTTGAACGGCGCGGACGCGATCACCTTGGCGGCACCGGCCGCCAGATGTCCCCGGATCGAACCCGCCGGGTCATCCGGGGGCAGGGTGGGGTCCAGAAACCGGCCGGTGGTGTCCACCACCAGGTCCACCTTGTGGTCGGCCCATTGAATATCTCTGGGATTCCTGTGTTCCTTGAGAATTTTGACCCGGACCCCGTTGACGGTCAAAGTGCCTTTTGCCTCATTGACATCCGTGATCACATTCCCGGCCCGGTATCCGTTCAGATAGGCGGGCAGACGGCCATAGGTGGAGTCCCGTTCGATATAGTGAATCACATCGGACAGCCCGGCCCCCACGTCCCGGCCGATGTTGATGACGATGTCCGTGAAATATTTCCGCCCGGCATGATGCCACAGGGTCAGCTTGCCGATCCGGCCCAGTCCGTTGATTCCCAGAATTTTATTATTTTCCGTGTTCATGATGCGCCTCGCTTTTATGTATGATTGACGTTGATTTCTCCTTCAAACACAAATCCTTTGTTTCCATCGATACTGATATGATCGCCCACGTTCAGCTGCCTGCCCCCCAGGCGGCAGTTTTTTTCGGATTCATTGCATACCAGGTTCTCGCACCCCACGACACAGGTCTTTCCCAGGTTACAGGCCACCACGGCGGCATGGGAGGTGAGCCCGCCCTTGGCAGTCAGCAGACCGTCTGCCGCATCGATCTCCAGGATATCATCGGGTACGGTATCGTTTCGCAGCAGAATCAGATGGGTGTCCGGGTCCTGGCGCCGGAACGCATCGATCTCCTTGAGGGTGAACACGATGCGGCCGCTCATGGCACCGCCGGAAACCCCGGTGCCCTGGCCCAGAAACGCGGCTTTCAGCCGGTCGTCATCCGCTGCGAACACCGGCAGTTTTTTCCGGTCCCCCAGGGACAGGTCCCGGGCCTGAAGAATATGAAGATCTTCCGGTTCCGGCCCTTCAAAGGTGAATTCGATCTCCTGAGGGTTCCATCCCCGCTTGTAGATCAGCATCTGAACCGTGCTCCTCAGCTGTTCATACACCCGGGGGAACACCTTTTCCAGGCTGATTCTGGTATCCCGCCGTTCCAGTTCCCGCTGCATTTCCGATATGGGCAGGGTGCTCACCAGTCCGGCCACCACATCCTCCCCCTGATTGCCGATGGTAAAATCCCCCCACAGCCGGATAGCGTCCCCGGGCAGTTTCGGACTGTGGCTGAAGGCCACCCCGGAACCGGACTGCCGGGACCGGTTCCCGAACACCATGGCCTGGACCGTGACCGCGGTGCCCCAGTCATCGGAAATTCCCATGATCCGGCGGTAATCGATGGCCCGCTTGGCATCCCAGGAGGAAAACACCTTGTGGATGGCCAGAAACAGCTGATCCATGGGCGATTCCACCAGCTCGATGCCGTTGCGAAGCAGCTGGTTTTTATAGGCCATGGCCACGGCCTTCATCTGATCGCCCGTAAAATGACGCTTGAAATCGATGCCGGCCTGTTTTTTATGGGCCGCGATGATCTGATCGAATTCATCCCTGTGAATGCCGAAGGTCATGCCGTACTGCTGGAGAAACCGGCGGTAACTGTCCCAGGCAAACCAGGGATTGCCGGTTTTTTTGGCAATGGCATCGGCGATTTCTTCATTGATCCCCACATTCAGAAACGAATCCATCATGCCGGGCTGGGAAATGGAAGACCCGGAACGGACCGACAGCAGAAGCGGTTTATCAGGATCTCCCAGCACCTTTCCGGTCTGCTGCTCCAGGCGGGACATCATGGCGGCCACCCGCTGTTTGAAATTCACCGATGCCGGGGTGTAGGTATCGATGAGATCCAGGCACCGGAACACCTCGGTGGTGATGATGAACCCCTCGGGCACCTTGACGCCGATCTGCTTGAGGCGCATCAGATTCCATCCCTTGTTGCCCAGGATGATGATGTTCTGGTTGGCGGTCTGTTCGTCACCGATGGGGGTCACCGCGCTTTTGGGATCATAGTTGAGCAGAACACTCAACTGATCCTGGGACAATTTTTCCGACTGCCGGAACAGGGTGTGCAGGATCCGGTTCAAAAACACATCCAGCTGCTGAAGCCCCAAAGAGGTGGCGATACGGTCCCGGAAAAAAATATCCGCGGCCCGCTGATCCAGTTTTCTGGCGCTTTTTTCGTCCAGTTCCCTCTGGTCCGCTACAGATCCGGGCAGAAATTTTTTCTGAATCCGGTCTTTTCCGATGCGGGTTTCGATCTGCTGCAGGTTGGCGGAATGAATGTTGTGGAAATAATCATTGATGATATCCGCCACGGCCCGGACAAACCCCTTGAAAATATCCAGGTACTGGGTAAACGAACAGGTGGTGGTGTTGACCGAGTATTTGAGAAATTCCATCTGGATATCCAGTTTGTTGGACACGATACCGTCCAGGCTCAGGGCTTTCCGGAACAGGGTCAGTATGGAAAAAATCCGGACGAACGTGGGCTTGGTGATCAGCCTGAGATCGATGCTGTTGATCAGATCCTCGAACAGCACATTGACAATGCTTTCAATGCGCAGCGTCAATCCCAGGGCATCGAATTTGGGTTCGTTGTAGCTGCCGTACATGGACGGGATGTCCACGGCAAAATGGCGCTTGTGGTAAATCGCCTCTTCCGGCTCATGGATCTTGTCCGAAACAATGATCTCCTTGAGATCCGTCATATAGCCGAGCAGGGCATCGATTCTGGTTTCCACGCGGGATTCGTTCAGGGCTGCGGCCAGTCGCCTTGGATCCGGCATGTAATCGGTTTTGAAATTGGCCAGATAGGACTTGATTTCCAGATGATCCAGTCCGTATTTTTCATTGAGCAGCCGAAAGAACCGCAGAATCAGACGAACCCGGTGCCGGTCCAGATCCGTCACACCCGTTACCTTGTCCACATACCGGTCCAGAACGTCCTGACCCAGGCCGAGAAAGTCCTCTGGATGATTCAGTTTTTTGACCTCCAGGTACTTCATGATCTTTCCCGGGCCGTCCACAAACCGGCCCGATGTCTGAATCTCTTCATAGATGGAAGGCGGCACAAAAGGCTCCAGCGGGGTCTTGTCCTTGGTTTTCCAGAAAACCATCACCTGCTGGATGAATTCCACGATCCGGCTGGAGCTTTCCACATGGCACTGCTTTCTCAGAAAATGGATCAACCGGTCCCGGCGGTGGCAGGATTCATCCAGTTCGGTGGAGATATCCCGCAGCTGGCCTTCGGCCCCGATCTCGTTGAAAAATGCGGGCAGCAGCCGGGCCAGCTGCTTGACCAGATTGTACACCCCGTCGACATCCGCGTTGAGAAACCCGGTGATGTCCCGGGGAAACAGGTCGGTATCCTTGATGAACACCCCGCCCACGGACAGATATATGATCAGTGCGGACAACAGGCGCTTGGATTTTTTGGGCTGCTGACAGATCAGGTTCAAAAACACCCGGATATTTTTCACATGGGCCGTGTTACCCTTGATCTGCCAGTCTTCTCCGGTGCCCTGAATCATGGGGAACTGGAACCCGTGGTTCACCACCCGGTCGATGAAATGGTTGATCAGCTCCACATCACCGGTTTTGTAAACCGCTTCGCCGATCTTGTATATACAGTCCAGCAGCGTCTCCGGATACCGGCCCTTGTGTTCCCTGAAAAGTGAAAAGGTCTGGTTCACAATGGGGATGTTTTTTTTGAAATCCTCGTCCCCGATGAGCCGCGTCAGGGTCTGGTTGATTTCATGGAGACAGTCCTTGTGTATCATGAACAGTCCGGGCACATGGATGGCGTAGAACAAAAAAGTCAGCCTGAGGTGGCGGCCATAGGTATCATCGCTGCAGTGCCGGACGATCTGCCGGCTCACCGACCTGAACAGGCCCACAAACTCCCGGAATCCCGTGAAAGTGACAAGCGCCCGGGTCAACTCAACGGTACCCGTGTCCCGGCTTTCACGCAGATCTTCCAGCCGGCGGCACCAGACCGTGACCCGGGTATGGGAAATCTGATCAAACACATTCTCCAGTTCAGGGTTGAGGCGCCATTCATCGATATTTTCCTGCATCCATGACATGGGATCATCCTGGTTCAACCAGTATGAAAACGATGTGCTGTAATACCGTATCAACACCTGGTTGAGCACCTCAAAAAACCGGGGTGCTTGCTTGAAACATCCCCGGACTTCGGTCTGGTCCAGAACCAGGCGTGACAGTTTGTCCGGCGGATAATAGGTCTGAACAAAATAAAAAAAACCGGCGTCATCATACCGGTAAATCCGTTTCAGTCCCTGTTCCAGCACCGGAAGAAAATCAGTCAGCCGGTCTTCCGATTCCTTGATCACATGCTGAAAAAACAGCATCAGATTGTCTGATGCATAGGTCCGGACCGATTTGTCCACACTTTGTTCAAATGCGGACAGAAAAATGTCCGAATAAAGCGCCAAAGCGGTCATCCCTTTTTCATGGGACACATACAGATAAAAATAGTGCAGGGAAAAATGCCGGGCCTCATTGACGATGAATGACCAGTTCCGATAGGGATGGGACAGCTCCTTGAGAAAAATTTCCATCCGGTTCAGAATACCGACATATCCGTCAAAAATTTCAAGAAGGACCCGGTATTTTTCTTCGACTGATACTTCCACCCGGGTATCGGAAAGATTTGCCTCAAGGGCTTTTGATTTCACGGAATCAACCTCGACGGTAAAACAGGCTTGTCATGGTTCGCATATTTCTGTCTTCCCTATATCAGCCTGATCCGGTTTTTTCAACTCAAGAATTGCCTGGTGTTCAACCATTTGGTTGATTTGTGAAAGATTTTCTTATATGATCCATCCATCACCAGTTAAGAAGATCGATCTGGACCGTTTCCATTATCTGAATTTACGTAGTTTTTATTTTTTTAAGGAGTGTTTTTGATGAATGACGCATCGCAATTTACATTGTACAGCGGGGGCCACAAAGGGGCTGAAACCCGGTTCGGCCGGCTTGCGGAACAATACGGGGTCAAGGAGGTCAATTTCTCTTTTGAAGGGCATAAGCCGGAACGGCAGGCAGGTATCCGGGTGCTCTCCTCAGAGGAACTGAAAAAAGGGGATGTCAGCATGGACATCGTGTCCACCCGCATGGGCCGGTCTTTTTCCAAAGCCGACAAGATCCGCAAAGTCATCCAGTCCATTTTTCATATGGTCAACAACGGATACCAGATCTTTGTCGTGGGATGGATTCTGCCGGACAATACCGTCAAAGGCGGGACCGGGTGGGGCGTGGAGCTGGGAAAGCTGTTCAACCGCCCCCTGTTCGTATATGAACAGGACCGCAAGGCATGGTTTTCCTGGGTGGACAATGCCTGGCAAAAGGTGACTCCGGTGATCACCCATAAAAATTTTGCCGGTACCGGCACACGGAACCTGACCGAGGATGCCGGAAACGCCCTGGCGGATTTGTTTGAACGGTCTTTCAATCAATCCTAGACGTCTTTTCGGAAATGACCGATGTTTACAGTGAACGACCTGATCGACATTGCCGTGAAGATGGAAAAAAACGGCGAATCGCTTTACCTGACATCCATGCAGAAGGTGCAACACCCGAAACTCAAATCCCTTCTGCAATGGATGGCCGATGAGGAAGCCGCGCACCGCACCTGGTTTGCGGAAAAAAAAGGCAGGTGGGCTTCTGGTGTTGACCAGACCGATCTGGAAACCATGCTCCCGGATGTGATCAAAGAGATGATGGGAGACAAAACCCTGTCTCTGGATGAGGTGGATTTTTCACAGATCCGGTCCACCGCTTCCCTGCTGGAAACATTTGTGGCCTTTGAACGGGATACGATCCTGTTCTACGAGTTTCTCCAGGCCTTTATCCAGGATACCGACGTCCTGGAGGGATTGAAAAAAATCATTGCGGAAGAAAAAAAACATGTAGCGGAACTCAAGGAACTGACAATATAAGAGGCCGGGCCATCAACCTGGGAGAGGTGATCAACCAGCAGGGACACAAAGGTGGGTGATGCATCTCAAATGGCCCGGCACGGACCCGGCTGCTCCATGCTGTCATGCAGCGCCTGACCGGGCACCCACCAGACGGTGCACCACCCGGGCCAGATCCTGCAACTGCACCGGTTTCAGTAAAAAAGCGTCAAACCCTTTTTTTTGCGCGGACGATTCCGTGATGTCGGCGCTGAATCCCGTGCAGACGATCACGGGAATATCTGATCGGATGGCCTTTATTGTCAAAGCCATCTCATCCCCGCTCATCTCCGGCATGGACATGTCGGTGATCACCAGATCGTATTCTTCCGGATGGGCCTTGAATTTTTTCACCGCTTCCGGACTGCTGGTTTCAATGGTCACGTGATACCCCAGGGAATTGAGACTTCGCTTGGTCACATCCAGCAGCATGATTTCATCGTCCACCACAAGAATATGCCCCGTCCCCCTGGGCAGTTTACCCAGTTTTTTCTTCTCTGCCACCGGCTGTCTGCCCTGTCGGATCACCGGAAAAAACACCTCAAACACCGATCCTTTCCCGGGGATGGTCTGAACCTGGATGTCGCCCCCGTGGCTTTTGACAATGCCGTGCACCACCGACAGCCCCATGCCGGTCCCCTGTCCTTTCTGCTTCGTGGTGAAAAACGGTTCAAAAATCCGCTCCAGCACATGGGAGGGCATGCCGTCACCATTGTCCTCCACCACCAGTTTGAGACAGGGTCCGGACAAGGCGGGTATCATTTTTTTATTTGAATCAGAAGAAAGATTCACTTCCCGGAGCGTCACCCTCAGTATGCCGTTTCGTTTGTCTTTCATTGCCTGGGCCGCGTTGGTGCACAGATTCATGGCCACCTGGTGAATCTGGGTGGCATCCCCCATGACCATGGCGGAACAGGACAGGTCTTTCTCGACACGAATGGTTTTGGGCAGTGATCCCAAAAGCATCTTCACCGCTTCTTTGACAATGACATTGACCTGGACCGGCCGGAATTCGATTTCGGTCTGGCGGCTGAACGCCAGAATCTGATGGATCAGGTCCCTGGCCCGATGGGATGCCGCCATAATCTTGGTCAGATTGGCATGCTGCCTGGACATGTCGTCACTGTCCATTCTGGCCAGCTCCGTATATCCCATGATGGCGCTTAAAATATTGTTGAAATCATGGGCAATCCCTCCGGCCAGGGTTCCGATGGCCTGAAGCCGTGCGGATTCCGCCATTTTCTGCTCGATCATCTTTTCTCTTTCCAGCCGGTTTTTCATGGAATTGAACAGCATGGCGTTTTCAATGGCGATGGCCGCATGATGGGAAAACACGCCCAAAATCAATGCATCATCTTCGGTAAAGCAGGAGTTGTCTTTCTTGTTCATCACCTCCAGAACCCCGATGAGCTTGCGCTTTGATTTCATGGGCACGCACAGAAGGGACCTGGTCTCCATGCCGGTCATATCATCGATATGCGGATAAAACCGCTTATCGGTCCGGGTGTCCGGTACCAGCAGATAGGTCTGTTTTTCCGCGACCCAGCCGGCCACCCCGGCACCGGGCGGAATGCGGACATCCTTGAGATCCTCGGCATTGGGACCAGTGGGAACACTGAACACCAGTTCACCGGTTTTTTCATCCAGCAGCATCAGGGTGGAAGCCACCGCATCAGTGACGATGTTGGCATATTTCATGATCAGGCTCAACACTTCTTCCAGATCAATGGTGGAATTGATCACAAACCCCACCTGAAGGGCCTTGGCCAGCTTTTCACTGCTCAGCCGGCTCAGGTTGTCAACCTGCCGCTGCTGAATTTTCAGTGCGGAAATCAACTGTTTTTCTGAGACATAGCCTTTCTGGACAAGAATCTGCCCCAGTTTGGGCGGCAAGGAACCGTCTTTCCGGCTGCCGGACACCAGTTCTGTCCGGTCCAGGTCTACCTGAAATGCATCTTCAAAAAGCACTTGCTGAGCCTGGAGCGACTCTTCCAGCTGGGCCTGGGAAATGGTTCCCATACCCACCAGAAGGTCCCCCAGAAGATGGGAATGAATGTTCATGCCATTTTCCTCATTAAACTTGAGCCACTGTTTTTTTATGCCGCCGGTTTATGAACCGTGAGCTGGGGAAAGGGAATTTCCCAGTCATTGGCCGTACAGGCATCGGTGCACCAGCGCTGGATGGCCCGGGAAATCCGGTTATACAGTGGTGCCATTTTTCCGTCAAAATCCGCGATCACCACCAGATCCAGAGAAGATGATCCGGCCTGGGCAAATTCCACTCTCAGATTCAGCAGGCTTTCCCCATAGTCTTCGGCTGCCAGGCGCTCCCGGATATGGGCGTCCAGAATGTCCAGAACCCGGCCGGTGGCAATGGACTGAAGGTTGTAGGAAATACCGAATCCGATCTTGAGTCTGAAATTCACCGACAGGTTGAGAGGATTCATCCCCAGAAAATCCGACGTCTGGTAAACTTTTTTGGCGCCTCCCCGCAACACCAGTTCCACCATTTCATGGGACAGGCTGGTGACCCCCCCCCTTGTACCGTCCGACAGAATCACCCAGTCGTTCTTCCGGCAGGGAAACCAGGGTTCATGCTTTTGGAACGGCCGGGAGGTCAGATCCATCAGTGCCTCGATGGGAACCCGCAGGGTCTGGCCCAGATCCGGATTTTCAAGCACCGAGAAAAAGTTGATTTTTTTCACAAGCCAGGGCACCCCCTGATACACCACCCTTTCTCCTTCCCGAACCGGACCGATGTTCAGGATCAGCCGGCTCTGGTTCACGAACCGGGGCACGGTATTTTTGACAGCCCAGGCCAGGCCCATCAGAAAAACAATGGACAGAGACAAAAGCACCCAGTCCTCGAACAGATAAAACACCAGTATCACGGCCACCAACGCCGCCATAACGCTGACAACCCGATACAGCAGATCCATGATCCGAAGATGGAACGGCCGGTACGGCATCCGGTATCCCGGAACATACCTGACCAGGAAAAGATAGGCAATCCTCAGGACCAGCACGATACCGATGCAGGCAATCAATGCGACAACCAGAAACAGTCCCCGGGTTTTGAAAAACTGTTTGATGGATGTCTGTGAGGACTCAAGAATGGACTGCTCTTCCGATTCAAGCTCCGCAAGCTGCATCTGAGTGATTTCCAGCCGGCTGAGCAACTGTCTTTCCTGACCTTTCCATTCCGGCACCAGTTTTTCCAGCCGCTGTTTCAACCGGGGATCTTTTGTCCGGGAAATCAATGCCATGAGATTGTCATTGGCCTGACGGGCGATCGGTTCCAAGGCCTGGTATCTGGAAAGCGCTTCCTTGAGATCCGCTTTCTGCCGGGTCTTTTGGGTTATCTGCTTAAGCTCCATAATGCCGGGCTTGATCAGGGAAACCAGTTCATCTTTCCAATTGAAAGGAGGGTCTTCCTTTGCAGCGAACAGATCGACATCCACACCGGTGGCGATGCGTTCAAAATCCTGTCTGGAGGACGAAAGCATTTTATCCAGCCGTTCCAGCTCCGCCGCCAGATTGTTTTTTTCCGTTTCCGACGTGCTTTCGGCCATGGCCTGCTGTTTTTCAAGTATCCGCTCTTCCAGATGCCGATTGTGCTCAAGAATGGAATTGAGCATGGTCAATGTACCGGAATCCACTGCCATAAAATTTTGATCCGATACCGGCACATCCTGCCCCTGGGCCGGAAAAACGAACAGACAAATGCCTGCCATCAGAAAAAACGCCATCACGCATCTTTGCAAATCAGCCATCCTGTTCCTCTATCTATCTTTAATTTTAGGTACCATAGCATGAAAAAGTTTTGGACAAAACATTTTCATCACATTTTTCATTGCACCTTGACAGAAGAAAAACTTCAAAATATAGTCGGACATTAATTTTATCCGGAAAGGACTGCATCAATTGGGACTGCTTGACAGGGGAAGCCTTATCTACAACCGGATTGTCTTGATGGCAGGAGATATTCTGGTCGCCCTGATCATCCTGTTGATCGCTGTCAACTACACCTTTGACTTGTCCACTACACCGTTATGGGCGGTTTCATTCATTCCTGCGGTACTTTTTTTTTCTTTCCTCTGTGAAGTGTATCAGCCGGATAAATGGGTATTTCAGGACCGATTGATCCGGTCCCTTGTCGCGGTGTTTCTGTCTTTTTCGCTGCTGGCCGTTCTTCCCCGGAATCCGGACACCACCCTCTGGCAACTGTCCAGCGCCGTGTTCATGTTTTTTTTATTGCAGAACATATGGCAAAGCCTGTTTCACAAATCCAATGACGCCCATTTTTTCGCTGAAAAAATTCTGGTCATCGGAACAGGCACCACTGCCGGTACGGTTGAAAATCTTATCAGGAAATCTTCGGGAAAATATGCGTTTGCCGGGTTCATCAAAACTCCCACAGACCCGGTTTCCATCGACATTTCAAAGATTCTGGGATCGTCTGACGATGTGATCGACATTGCCCGGCAAACCCGCGCCAACATGATCGTGATCGCCCTGACGGAACGGCGGGGCAATCTGGTGACAGAAAAACTGGTCACGTGCAAGCTGATGGGAATCAAAATTCTGGATTATCCTTCCTTTTATGAACGGGTCACCGGTAAAATTCCGGTGGAACATATCAATCCGGGCTGGCTGGTTCAAAGCCGGGGATTTCTGATCACTCCTTTTATTCGATTGTTGAAAAAAGTGCTGGACCTGATTTTTGCATCCATCCTTCTGATCATCTGTCTGCCGCTTTTTCCGCTGATCGCTCTGGCCATCAGGTTGGACTCTCCCGGACCGGTTTTCTACTTTCAAAAACGGGTGGGGCTCCATGGCAGGCTGTTCACCATATACAAATTCAGATCCATGCAGGTGCCGCCGAATGATGAATCCAGTGCCGCCTGGGCCAGCGAAAACGACCCCAGAATCACCCGGGTCGGAAAACTGATCCGCCGGGCCCGGCTCGACGAACTGCCCCAGCTGGTCAATGTGCTCAAAGGAGACATGAGTTTCATCGGCCCCCGTCCGGAACAGCCGGAATTCGTGGCACAAATCAGCCGTGTCGCTCCGTATTATTCCCAGCGCCACGCCGTGAAACCCGGTATTACGGGCTGGGCCCAGGTCATGTACCCATATGGAGCATCCATTGGTGACGCCGTGGAAAAACTTCGGTATGATCTTTACTACATTAACAATCTATCTTTGTTTCTGGAACTCTATATCCTGTTTGAAACCATCAAAATCATGTTGTTCCGGAGGGGGGGCAGATGACCATGAAAAACAAAAACATCAACCGGAGCCAGCGCTTGTTCATCGAGCTGGGGACCGCACTGCTTCTGGAACCGGATACTCCGGAACGGGCCGCCACGAGTCAGCTCGTCGGTATGCAGGTCGGCAGCTATCTCATTGTGCAGTTAACGGAAAACAACTGGCTTCAAACCCGGCTGACGGTTGGTGAAATCCTTGCCGCCAGGTATGTGCTGTCCGACGATGTGTTTGAATTCAAAACCCGGGTCATCCGTATGATCGATGACCCGGACTTTCTCCTGTTTCTGGATTACCCGGAAGTGGTGAATTCCTGCAATATCCGTACGGAAAAAAGAGTGGAATGTTTTCTGCCTGTCCGGATCACACTGGACACATTCTGCCTGAGCGGTGTCATCGTCAACATCAACCGAAACGGGTGTCTGTGCATGGTGGACAATGGACCGTTCCCAGACCCCTGTGCCCTTGAACATCTGACCCTGAATCTGCCTTACGGCCAGACCGAAACACTCTCCATCAAGGCCCACATCCGTTCCATCCGGAAGAGGGGAACCCAGACATCCATTGGCCTGCTGTTCAAAAACCTGGATGGATTTTCAAAAAACGTCTTATCCGCAATGGTGCCTGCTCTGAAAATCTGATATCAGGGCATCCATCCGCCGGCGTATCTCGTTCCCCAGTGCCGCAGGTGTATCATCTTTCCATGTTTCGTCCAGATCCCAGTAAAGAGTTTCCGCTCCCGGCACGGATACCTTGCCCGAAACCATGCCCACCACACAAGCCGGAGGCCGTTCTTTGAACTCTTCCGCAATGAGATTTTCCAGGCTCCGGGGCTGCCGATACTTGATGTCAATCTTCTGATTTGCCAGAAAAGCGTGCGTTTCGGCATGAATATCTTCAGCCGGATGGATCCCGGCGGACAATACCCGGATACGCCCTCCGGACGCCATTTTGGCATAGGCCGCCGCGATCTGGCTGCGGCAGGCATCTTTTTCGGAAACAAACACCAGACAGGGCTTGGTCCGTTCCGCATCCATGACCCGGTCCGCTGCCTGCCGGATATCATCTTCCACTCCGGGAACCTCTGCCACGGCCCCGGCCGCCTCCACTTTCTTGTATGTCAGGGATTCGGCAAACCGGGCGGAAACCGCATCGAAAAAATAATGGGCCGTCAGTTCCACGCCGTCAAACAGCCGTTTGCCTCCGGACGCGCCCGCAGCCAGCAGCACGCCCTGGCGGGAGACGGCATCCGGGTCCGTCAGCTTCATTTTGTATCTGCGGCCCCAGAACATCTGACACCGGTCGATCAGAATCTTTGCCTGGGCCGAGACATTGTAGAAAAACACAGGCGATGCCAGCACCACCACGTCCGCTCTCCGGATCAGGCCGTAAATCCGGGGCTCCATCTCATCCTTGATGGGACAGAACCCTTTTTTTTCGCACACCACCAGTTCCCGGCAAGGCTGGATCTTCAATCCGTCCAAAGGTATGGTTTCGGTCCGGGCACCCCGGTTTTTGCACCTGTCAAGAAACCGGTTCAACAGATACACGGAATTTCCGTTTTTCCGGGGGCTTCCCTGCAATCCGAGCACAAACATGGGGGTCTCCTTTCAAATATAACGCCTATGGCCTGAGAGACCACAACAAATAATGAAAGTATAGGCTCAACCCTTAAAACTTTCAAATAACATCCATGCCCTGACGGGCACACCAAATGATGAAAGTAAATTCTTAACACTTTCGTATAAATGACCGGGAGCTGTTTTACAGGGCTGCCCGTCATTTTTAACAAAATGACGGTATTTCACGTCGGTTGTCAAGCAAATCCTTGAACAAACCCCTGTTTTGGATTAGTCTTTGACAAAAACCGGTCAGCCTGCCCCCGGAATATTCCGGACAAGACAGGTTCACCACCCGGCGGGAATTTTTTTTGAAACTGGAGGCCCCATGAAATTTGTCGTTATCGGTGGAGATGCCGCCGGCATGAGTGCGGCCAGCCGTGCTCGACGGCTCTACCCCGACCTGGAGATCATTGTGCTGGAACAGGGGTTTGACGTGTCTTACAGCGCATGCAGCATGCCCTATAACATTGCCGATCCAGACACCCCCATGGGCGATCTGGTGGTGCGGACCGCTGAAGAATTCATTGAAAAACACGGCATTGATCTGCGCACCGGCCACCGGGCCACGGCCATCGATCCGGACACAAAACAGGTGACCGCCCGAACCCCGGATGGCGGATCCGCTGTCTTCGGGTACGACAAACTGCTTATCGCCACCGGCGCGGTCCCCACCCTGCCGGATCTGCCCGGAAAGGAACGGCTCATGCCCCTGAAACAGCTGGAACATGGCCGGCGGATCAAGGAAAAAATCCAGGAGCACCCGGTCAAAAAAGCAGTGATCTTAGGGATGGGGTATATTGCCCTGGAAATGTGTGAAGCCCTTGCCGAACTGGGCATTCAGGTGACCATGGTCAAACCGGGCCCCCGGCTTCTGCCCTGGCTGCCGGAAAAGATGGCAAAGAGCGTTCAGGAGGAACTGATCCGGAAAAAAATCGCTCTTCACCTGGGAACAGAGATTCAGCGGATTGAACCGGCCGGCACCGGCAGCACCGTCATCTGTGACGGTTTCACCCTGGATGCGGACCTGGCCATCGGTGCCACCGGCGTGGCGCCCTGCAGCGGCCTGGCCCGGGATGCGGGCCTGGCCCTGGGGGTGTCGGACGCCATCCGTGTGGACCCCTACCTGCACACCTCGAACCCGGATATTTTTGCTGCCGGCGACTGCGGGGATGCCATCCATGTGGTCACGGGCAAACCGGTGTGGATTCCGCTGGCCCTTCGGGCCAACCGGGCCGGATGGGCCGTGGCGGACAACCTGTTTTCAGACAGCCATGCGCTTCAGGGCGTGGCCGGCACCGCCGTGTTCAAGGTGTTTGACCTGACCGTGGTCCGGACCGGCCTGACCCTGTCTGAAGCGAAAAAAGCCGGGTTCGACCCTGTGGAAAACCAGATCACCAGCCTGTCCCGGGCCAGATGGCAGCCCGGCGCCGCGGACATCCACATCAACATGGTGGGGGACCGACGGACCGGACGGCTGTTAGGGGCCCAGGCCATCGGCACGGACGGGGTGGCCCACCGCATCAATGCCGTGGCCGTGGCCCTGCATGCCGGGATGTCGGTGGCGGATTTCATCCAGACCGATCTGGCCTATGCCCCGCCGTTCAGCCCCACCTGGGACCCGATGCTCACCGCGGCGATCCAGCTGCAGAAAAAGTTATGATTCCCGCCGGGCTTCGGCTTTTCCTTCCTGTTCATCCACCCGGGACAGCAGAAGCCCGCCGGCAATGAAAAACAGCACCACCACGGACACCCCGGCCCGCTGGGAGTCAAACATCCGGGTCAACACCCCCAGAAGCAGCGGCCCCAGAAATGCGGTGAGTTTGCCGGAAAACGCAAAAAACCCGTAAAACTGATTTTCCTTGTCCCCGGGGACAAACCGGCCCAGAAGGGACCGGCTGGCGCTCTGGTTGGGTCCGGCAAAAAACCCCACCAGAATGCCCGCCACCCAGAACATGGGTTTGTCCGGGGCCAGGACCGCCATGAGCACGGCCAGGGCCAGTGCGCCGTTGCTGACCTGAATGGTGGTCTTCCCTCCCAGGCGGTCATCGAAAACCCCCATGATCAGGGCCCCGATCCCGGCTGCCACATTGAGCACCATCCCGAAGATCATGATCTCCTGAAAACTGAATCCAAAAGTACCGGCCGCATAGATGCCGCCGAATGCAAAAATGGTCACCAGTCCGTCATTGTAAATCATCCGCGCCACCAGAAGACGGACAATCTGCCGGTACCGGCGGACCTCTCTGAACGTATCCTTCAGATCCTTCATCCCGGTTTTGATGATGCCGGTCTTTTTGGAATGGACCGCGGGGCGGGTGCCGGGCACCCAGAGAAACAGGGGAATGGAAAACAGGGCAAACCATACGGCCACCAGCAGGCACGCGGCCCGAATATGGGCACCGCCTTCCGTGGAAACCCCGAACCAGGGAATCTCCGGATGGATGAATGCCGCCAGAGCGACTCCCATGGCGGTCAGTCCGCCGATATATCCCGCCCCCCATCCCACGCCGGACACCCGGCCGATATTTCCGGAGGTGGTGATATCCTGCAGATAGGCATTGTAGAACACATTGGCAAACTCGAAGGCGATGTTGGAAACCACGAACCAGACAAGGGCCCCCATTATCTGGCCGGGTTCGATCCAGAAGAGAATCGCTGTCCCGGTCACGGTCACGGCGGTGGACAGAAAAAGAAAGGATTTGCGCAGCCCGCCCTGGTCCGCCAGGGCCCCCAGTATGGGAGAAAAAAACGCCACGCACAGGGCGGTCAGGGTCACCCCCCTGGACCACAGTTCCGTACCGGTCACCGGGTCCGGAGCAATGGCGGACACAAAATAGGTACTGTAGACAAAGGTGACGACCAAAGTGGTGTAGGCGGAGTTGGCAAAATCAAACATTACCCAGCCGAATACTGACCGCCGGTCTGCTGGTTTTGAAATCATTGCGGACTCACTTTTTAAAGCGGTAAAGATCGGTGATCAGATCGGTTTTTTCCCGCCAGAACCGGCCGGCAGCCATCCCGGGCCGGACCCGGGGCAGGGTGACATCCTGTGCCAGGCAGATCAGGGAACGGTTTTGCCCCATCTGGTCGGACACACGGGCCAGCAGATTCAGGGCACTGGTTTCGGTTTTCAGGACCAGACCCGGTATGTCCGCACGGCATTCCCGCCCCGTGTCCGGATCCCGGTACTGAAACCCGGTGTCAAAAAAGGAGATGTTTTCCTTTTGATCATCCGGATAAAACAAAGACAGGGCCGTTTCCAGGACACGGTGCCGTCCTTTGCTCAAACGGGACAAAATCCTATATACGCCGGCGTTTCGGAACAGGGCCTGATAAAAGGCATGGGACCGGACCGCATATCCCAGGCCGGTGACATCTCCTGGTTTTTCCAGGGCAAACAGCTTTCCCAGATAGTTTATGAGCGTTTTGGGGGCCACTTCGGTTTGCCCCAGAATCCGGTACAGGCTGGTCCGGGTATCAATATCGGCCTGATGCAGAAAATACAGATCCAGTGCGGTTTCAAACTGACGGTGCCGGGCCGTGGCACCCGGATGCACCCGGGGCATGCCCGAATAATAATATACCAGGGGATGAAACACGGTATCCGCCAGAAGATGGCAGAGGATACCCGCCCCCAGCGACAGGGCCCGGGCGTCCTTGCCGAATTGCTGCATCTGTTCGAAAAATGAGAGCACCGGGATCAACGCCCCGGGATCCGGCCGGTGAAACGGTTCGGCAGCAGCCCGGATACGGGCGGAACCGGGTCCCGCCAGATAGTAAAAAGGGATATCCGGTGCCACCGCACCCAGAAAAAACAGGTTTTCACAGGCATGAACCGGCTCAAAAAAAACCGACTCTTCCGGCAGAAAGGATTTGACCCGGTCTGCCAGATACCAGTGGGCGATCTCCTTGGGCATGGGAAGAAATTTTCCGGCTTCAGGCGGGTGACGCCGGTGCGGGAAAATCCAGCCCTTCCCGTGCCAGCAGTTTCTGCTTTACATCCAACCCGCCGCCGAATCCGGTCAGTGTCCCGTTTTTTCCGATTACCCGGTGGCAGGGGATGACAATGGGCAGGGGATTTTTTGCGTTGGCCATGCCCACGGCCCGGGCCGCCTTGGCATTGCCGACCCGGCGGGCCAGCTCCCCATAGGAGATGGTGGTCCCGTAAGGCACTTTGGCCAGCGCCTGCCACACCCGCTGCTGAAACGGGGTGCCGGTCAAAGAATATTCCAGAGAAAACCGGGTCAAAGATCCGTTGAAATACCGGTCCAGCTGGGACAGGGCATCGGAAAACCGATTTTCGTCATGTATCCAGTCCAAACCCGCTGAAATTACCGACTTTCCTTTGGGAAAACTGATAAATTCCAGTTTTTGTTCACCGCCCAACATCAATCGGCCCACCGGGGACTCATAATGACAAAAAAACATTTGCCCCTCCTTTTTTCGCAGTCTCGTAACAGTCATGTCTGGTGATCTTTACCAGAGAATCCACTGGAAAGAAACGGATAATTTTTTAATTTTGGGTTTGAACAAACATTGGATTGTCCCTATAATCGGAGGATGGAAATTGAACTCATTGAAATCCGGGATCACCTGTTTTCCCATCCCCCGTTCCGGAATCTGCCCCGGCAGGAGGTGGATGACCTGGTGCCTTTCATCGAGGTGGCCTATTATCAGGCCGGCACCATGATCCTGGAAAAAGGGCAGGAAAACCACTATCTGTTTTTCATCCGCGGCGGGGCCGTGGAAATTCTGCGAAGCTCAGGCGAACTGTACACCCGGATGGGGGAAGGGGAGTGCTTTGGTCAGTTTTCCCTGCTGCGCAAAAAACAGGTCCGGTATGCGGCCCGGGCCATCGAAGACACCCTGGTGTATAAAATCCCGGATGCCCAGTTTCAGAAGCTGGCAGACACCTATGACCGGTTTGCCGATTTCATGGAGGAAGAGCACAGCATCCGGCTGAAAAATGCTCTGGGCCGGGCCGGCCAGGCCAACCGGAACCCGTTGATGATTTCAAAAATTCATAAACTGATTCCCAGGAAGATCGTCACGGCCTCGCCCCACATTTCCATCCAGCAGGCAGCCGTGATCATGACCGAGAACCGGGTATCATCTCTGGTGCTGGTGCCGGACAACCCGAAACTGGACCCCTCACCGGTGGCCGGGCTGATCACGGACCGGGATCTGCGCAAACGGGCCATTGTCCCGGGCCTGCCATTGACCACCCCGGTGCGGGACATCATGTCCACAGACATCATCACGCTTCAGGCCGAACAATATGCGTTTGAAGCCATGCTCACCATGATGCGGCACAACCTTCATCACCTGCCGGTCCTGGACGGGAACCAGCCTGTGGGCGTCATCACGGTGGCGGATCTGATCCGCTATGAAGCCCATGGGTCGGTCTATCTGGTGGGAGACATTTTCCGGCAGACCGATGTGGAAGGCCTGGCTGGCATGGTGCCGAAAATCCACCAGCTGTTCATTCAGCTGGTGAACGAAGATGCCAATTCCCACACCATCGGTGCCGCCGTCTCCCGGATGGGCATCAGCATCTCCCAGCGGCTGCTCCAGCTGGGGGAAGAAGAGCTGGGGCCGCCGCCGGTCCCATACTGTCTGCTGGCCCTGGGTTCCATGGCCAGGGATGAAATGACCCTGGTCACGGATCAGGACAATGCCTTTGTGCTGGATGATGCCTTTGATCCCGGAAAGCACGACCCTTATTTTCAGGCCCTGGCCCGGTTTTTGAGTGACGGTCTGGCCAGATGCGGATACCCATACTGCACCGGTGACATCATGGCCACCAATACCCGGTGGCGCCAGCCCCTGTCAGTATGGAGAACCTGTTTCACGGACTGGATCGAGCGTCCGGAGCCGGAGGCCCTGCTCCATGCCTCCATTTTTTTCGACCTGGAAGGCATCTACGGAGAAACCGGCCTGGCCGGTCAGCTCAAACAGCTGATTCTGGAAAAAGCCCCGGAAAGTCCCCGGTTTCTGGCGTGCCTGGCCAGAAACGCCCTGCTCAGAAAACCGCCCCTGGGATTTTTCCGCAAATTCGTTCTGGAACATGACGGAAAACACCGTAAAACCTTCAACCTCAAACGCCGGGGATCCGCCCCCATCAGTGACCTGGCCCGGGTGCACGCCCTGGCCTGCGGGGCCGTTCCCGTCAATACCCGGGACCGGCTGCTCCAGGTCAAGGAGACATCTCTTCTGGCGGAAGGGGTGGGGGACGATCTTTTGGACGCCCTTGAGCTGATCTGCATGGTCCGCATCCGGCACCAGGCCCGGCAGGCGGAATCCGGCACTCCCGTGGACAACGATGTCATGCCGGAAACCCTGTCCTCCTTTGAACGCAACCATCTCAAGGACGCTTTTCAGATCGTGTCCCAGGCCCAGTCGTTTCTCAGATACCGGTACAATGTCTCCCCCGCCATGCAGACCGGCATGCGGACCGGTCAAAAATGAGGGCTTTCAAACAGGCGGACCCGCCATGCGGAGCCGTGGACTGGCCGTCCCGGTTCCGGGATCTGGAAAAAAAGGCAGCAGACCCCTGCATCAAAGCATTTTATCAGGCCGGCGGTGTCCCGGGGGATACCCCGATAAAACAGGTACCGTTCCTGGCCCTGGATATGGAAACCACCGGGTTGAATCCCCAGACTGATGCCATTGTCAGCGTCGGCTTCATTCCCCTGTTTTTTGACCGAATTGTGTGCCGGGGGGCCAGATACTGGGTGGTCCGCCCGGATCAGGACCGGCCGGACATACAGACCGTGATTCACGGCATCACCCATTCCCGCATGGATGCCTGCCCCCGGTTTGATGCTATTCTGCCCCTTCTGATCGAGGCCATGGCCGGGCGGGTCGTGGTGGCCCACTACAGCCGTATTGAACGCAGATTCCTGAACAGGGCGGTATCGGATCTAACCGGCGAGGGTCTGGCGTTTCCCGTGGTGGACACCATGGAGCTGGAATCCAGAAAACACCCGGTGTTCCGGCCCAACCTGATCCAGCGGTGGATGGGAGAAAAAAACAGCCCGTCCCTGCGCCTGGCCCATGCCAGAGAACGGTACAACCTGCCCTCCTACCGGCCGCACCATGCCCTGACAGATGCGCTGGCCGCCGCGGAACTGTTCCTGGCACAGGTCCGGGACCAGTTCACCCCGGACACGCCCATATCCGAACTGCTCTATCAGCCGCCGGCTAAAGGATAATGCCTTGACAGCGCCCTGCCTCGAATTTAGGATATCTGTTTTGGCAAACTGATTGAAATGGTTAATTTTTCAACAAACAAACAAATGGTAAACCAGACCATGACTGACTCCTGTAACATTGTGTTTGATCCGTTCGGCCGCCGGGCCGCCGCACCGGCCGGCACCACGCTGTTTCAAGCCGCACTTTCCAAGGGGATCCTGCTCAGATCCGATTGCGGCGAAAAAGGCCTTTGCGGCAAATGCCGGGTGATGGTCGATCATCCGGAACACCTGGCACCCAGGACCGAGCAGGAGGAAAAACTGCTGAAAAAAAGAGGGCCTGAGCATCGACTGGCCTGCCAGGCCGGAATTCTCAAAGGACCGGTCCGGGTGACGGTGCCGGAAAACCTGGTGGTGGGAAACGAGGTGTTCGGTAAAACCGGGATCCAGGGAAAATTCAGCACCAATCCGTCGGTTCGCCGGTTTGCGCTGACCGCCGATCAGATCAAAACCGTGGATGACAGCGCCGTGCTCAGCCGGGAAGAAAAAATCCGCCGGACCGTGAAAACCCGGTTTTCTGAAACTATCCATTTTTCAGATGCCATGCCGCTGGCAACGCTGTCCGATCCGTCCGTCTACAATCAGGATTTAACCGTGGTGGTCCAGGAGGATGAACGCGTGACCGCCGTCACCCCGGGTCTGCATCCAGCCGGAACCGGCATTGCCTTTGACATCGGCACCACCACCATTGCCGCATATCTGTGCGACATGACCGACGGGACCATTCTGACGGCCAAAGCCATGGTCAACCCCCAGCGCCGCTACGGAGAAGATGTCATCTCCCGGATTTCCGCCGTGAGTGACACCCCGGATGCTTTGACGGCCCAGCAGCAGCTGGCGGCCGGTGCCATGAACCAGCTCATCGACACCTGTCTCAAAGAAACCGGCCGGAACCGGGAATCCATCGACCGGATCACGGTGGTGGGAAACCCCACCATGGAACATCTGGTTTGCGGACTCAATCCCCATACCCTGGGTCTCGCCCCATACCTGCCGGTATTTCAGGACGCCCTTGTCCCCACCTGCAAAGACCTGGGGCTTCATGCCGGGGACAACGTGCCCGTGTTCATTTTTCCGGTGATCTCCGGATTTCTGGGGGGTGACATTCTCGCCGCCTGTCTGGGGGACCTGGCCCACACCCGGAAAGAGACCACCCTGATCATCGACATCGGCACCAATGGCGAACTCATGCTCTGCACAGAAGGCAGGGTCTGGGCCACCAGCTGCGCCACCGGGCCGGCCCTGGAAGGGGCACAGATCTCCAGCGGCATGAGAGCCGCCACCGGGGCCGTCAACCGTGTCTGGGTGGAAAACGGCGCCATCGCCCATGACACCATCAACCAGGCCCCGGCCATCGGCATCTGCGGCACCGGGGTGATCGATATCCTGGCGGCCATGCGAAAAACCGGCACCATTCATGAAGACGGAAAATTCGATCCGGAAAAACCGGGAGTCACCAGCGATGACAAGGGATTCGGCCGGTCATTCACTCTGCCGGGCACGGATGTCCAATTCATCCTCAAGGACGTCCGCCAGGTTCAGCTGGCCAAGGCGGCCCTGTCTGTCGGCATTCAGATCATGCTGGAAAAAGCCGGTGTCACCCGGGTGGACCGCACCATTCTCACCGGTGCGTTCGGCGCGAAATTCGACTGGGAAAACGCCCGGGACATCGGCATGCTGCCGCCCATGGTGTGTAAAAACGAGATGATCGCCGCGGAAAACCTGGCCGGTACCGGCGCGGTCATGGCGCTGCTGGACAAAACCTTTGAAACCGAAGTGAGAACTTTGGCCCGGCAGGTGACATTCATCGATCTGGCGTCAGAACCCGGTTTTGTGGAACGGTTTTCCGCCGCGACCCGGTTTCCGTCCCTGGATTTGCATTGACAAAAAGCCCCATTCCATGGATTACTGTTTACAGTGTTTGACTCTTAAGACGATATCTGCAAAAAGAAAGGAAAAAAAATGAACCCGATCAAGATTCTGCTGGTGACAATAAGTGTGTTGTTTTTCACCGGTAACAACTTGCCAGCGTTTGCCAAAGATTACGATCAGACCATTTCCCTGTTCCGGAAATCACCGGCGGTTCAGCCGTTTTTCGACAACGCGTATGGCTATGCGGTCTTTCCCACTGTGGGAAAAGGGGGCATCGTTGTGGGCGGGGCCTATGGGGAAGGCCGGGTGTACCGGCAGGGAGAGATCACCGGCAAGATCACCCTGTCCAAGGTGAGCGTGGGATTCCAGCTGGGGGGTCAGGCGTTTTCCGAAATCATTTTCTTTCAGGACAAACGGGCCTATGATGAGTTCACCAGCGGCCGGTTCGAATTTGACGCCTCCATGTCTGCCGTGGTCATCACCGCCGGTGCCCAGGCAAAAGCCGGCACTGAAGGCGCAACCGCCGGTGCCAGCGCCGGCCCCGCCACAGGTGCCCAGGCTGAAATCGGTTACACCAAAGGGCTGGCCGTTTTCGTCCATACCAAAGGCGGACTGATGTACGAGGCAGCCATCGGAGGACAGAAATTCGATTTTACCCCCCTTTGATGCAGGTCAGATCATGAAATCCGGGTGGATCCCCCTTCAGCATCTTCCGCTCCGGGGATCCACTCCAGCTCCACCTCGAATTTCTTTTTCAACCGCCTGCCCTGCTCCTCTTCCACCTTGAGCTGAATCTCCATGGTGCCAGGAAAAATGACAGTGACTTCTTCCGCACCGTGACTCAGGGTCATGGCGCCGGCATCGATTTTGTCTGCAATCAGGCGCAGGGTTTCACTGATCTCTTTCGCGGTCTTTTTCTCTTCCGTCTTGAACAGAACCGTTTCCCGTCCCATGGCTGTCTTCTCCCGATTTGTCAGGTTGTTGAATGATCTTCTCATAACATCTTTTGCAGGCAGGTTCAATCTCAATACGCCGGATTGATCCGGGTTGATATTTTTCAGGGACTGTGGTTCAATCATGGCATGAGTGAAAATGTCTTCTATTTCATCCTGGTACAGACATCCGCCATTGTGTCCGGAATGCTGGTTCTGGGATCCCTGGGACACATGGTTTACCAGCGCAGAGAGCCCCCCAGCATGATCGCCTGGCTTCTGGCCATCCTTTTGTTGCCCTATCTGGCCGTACCTCTTTATTTCATTTTCCGAAGCCGAAAACTCAAACGGCGGGAAAAAACTGCCCTCAAGCTGGCCAAAAAGGGGGAAATTCCGGACACTGAAGCCACGCGGATCGACATGGTCCTTCGAAACAACGGCATTGCCGGTGCCACCTTGGGAAACCGTTTTTTTTTCTACACCGATGGAGTCAAAGCCTATAACATGCTCATGGACCAGATCGCATCGGCCCGGCACTCCATTCTGATCTCCACCTATGTCCTGAGTCCTGATCCGGTGGGGAAAAACATTCTGTCGGCCTTGACACGGAAAGCGTCTCAGGGGGTGGAAGTGAAACTGCTCATCGACTGTATCGGCTCCCTGCCCCTCTACATCCGCCAGAAACCTTTGCGGAACCTGAGAAAAGCCGGAGGGCACGTGGCATTTTACATGTCCCTGCTGACCCGTCCGTTTCAGAACTATATCAACCTGAGAAACCATCGGAAAATTTTCATTTTCGATGACCACACCGTTCTTTCCGGCGGCATGAACATTTCCAGGGAATACATGGGGCCTTCCCCGTATGATCAGCGATGGGAAGACATCCTGTTTTTTCTCCAGGGACCGGCAGTGTTTCATTACCGGGAAATTTTCACGGAAGACTGGAATTACACGGCAAAAGAAAAACTGGCCATGCCGGATTTTTTGCCGGACCCCAGGGGGAATGATATCATTCAGGTGGTGCCTTCCGGACCTGACATTCAAAGTGATGCCCTGTACGAAGCCCTGCTGTTCGCGGTTTTTTCCTCCCAGGAACGCATCTGGATCGTCACCCCCTACTTTGTCCCGGATAAGAGCCTGATGCAGGCCCTGGTCATTGCCTGCCACCGGGGCGTGGATGTCCGGCTCATCACGCCGGCCGCCTCCAATCACCTGGTTGCGGATCTGAGCCGGTCCGGTTTCATGCGGGAGCTGGAAAGCAAAGGGGTGAAAGTCCTGCTGTACCCCCGAGGCATGATTCATGCCAAAGCCATTCTGTTCGATCACCGGGGCGTGATGATGGGATCCGCCAATTTCGACCAGCGCAGCCTGTTTCTCAATTATGAAGTGGTCGGTTTCGCCTATTCAAAATCCATCATCGATCCATGTGCCGCCTGGATGAAAACACTGATGGCCGACTGCACCAGCTGTATGCCGCCGGCGGGCCGGTGGCGCAGGATCAGTGAAAATCTCATGAGCGTGTTTGCCCCCCTGCTCTGACAGGCCGGATATCTGACGACATGTTCAAGCCGGACATTCCCTTACTTCGGTCCCCGTTGATCCTGGAAAACAAGATCATCCCCCGTGATTTCGGGATTTTGTGCTGGAACGTTCACAAAGAGAATCTCAAACCGGAGTTCGACACCATGATCAGAAACTGGGTCCGGCAGTTTGACATCGATATTCTGATGTTCCAGGAAGCGGTGTTTCCGGACAATCTGTTCTCCGTGGCCGGACTGTCTTATGCGGCCGCCGCCAATATTAAACTTCGGGGACGTCAGTTCGGGGTATTGACGGCGGCCACCGCCGACATCCACACCAAAACCGATGTCATGTCTTTAGCCAGGGAAACCATGCTCACCACCCGCAAGAACGTTCTCATGACCCGTTACTGGCTTGGAAATGGGGACATGCTGCTGGTGGTCAATTTGCATGCGGTGAATTTCACCTCCCGGGCCTGGTATGAATGGGAATTTTCAAGGCTGGTCAAAACATTGCAACACCATACCCGCCCCATGGTTGTCGCCGGGGATTTCAACTGCTGGAACCGGTCCCGGCTCCGGATCATCACGGACCTGGCAGAAGGCCTTGGCCTGAGGCAGGCACGGCCGGACCGGCCCCATCTGGTCAAACAGTTTTTCGGGTTTGAACTGGACCGTGTCTATTTCCGCCAGTTGACGCTGCAGCATATGGATGCTTTGGAAAACCGGATATTTTCAGACCACAATCCGCTTCTGGCAAAATTTTTATGCACCCATCCTTAATGTGTTGTCTCTTGATCAGGTGACTGCCCCGTCTGAAAATTGACAAAATATTGGGGCAGACCATCTGATGATTGTATCAGAACTTGCATTCCTTCATGGTCTGGGCGACCTCCCTGTACACATCGGAAAATCTGAGCATGCCGATGAACTCGTTTTTTTCCATCACAAACAGGGTGTCGTGCCGGTTGACCACAAACAGATGAAAGCATTTGGAAAGCGTATCTTCCGCATCCACGGTCTGCCCTTCATTGGGAATGTTCACAAAGTCCTTCACATGGATATCTCCGGCCTTGCGGCACAGGTCCTTGAACGGACTTTCCCACAGATCATACTCTTTGCGCATGGACGTCCAGATGTATTTAAGGCCGAATTTGTCCAGGGTCTCTTCCACGTTCACCTTGTTGTATTTTCTTTCCAGCCCCTTGAACAGGTCGATGGGCGAAATCTTTCCGATGACCTGTTTATTCTGATTTTCCACCAGCAGAATCCGCTGGGGGCTTTTTCCGGACAAAAACGCTTCCTGGGCGGTTTCCAGGGCGGATAGCGCCTCAAACAGGGTGGCTGTGTCTGAAATTTTAGGAAATTTATCTGTTGGAACCATCAGTTCCCGGACCTTCATTTTTTCCATATCCTCTGTCTCCTGTTTCAGGTTTTTCCCTTTGTATCCGACACAGATACAGCTGTATCGATTCAGTTTGTCAACTGTCTGGCATATCATTATAGAATAGGAAACCCTTGTGAAAGTCAATGGGTTTTGCATTTTTTGATTTAAAAACAACCGTCCCGGCAGCTGACATCTTCCCGGATATGTGGTAAACACTCTGAGTACCTCGTAGATATGGACACTTGATTCTAACCTGTGGAGATTTCCCATGGAACACACCCGACTGACCGTTGCCGACACCCCGGTGACCGAGATTGAATCCGAACTCACGATCTATTTTGCCTTTCACCGCAAAGACGAGGCCCCTTCCTGCGACCCGGCGGTTCAGGCCCAGGTGGCCCATGCCTTTGCCCTGAAGGACTTTACCGGCAAGAACGAAGACCAGCTCCTGTATTACCCGGCCCCTGAAAACGGGCGGAAAAAAACCGGGGGGAAACGGGTCCTGGTTCTGGGACTGGACATGACCGACACGGACAAACCCGTTTCCGGATTTCTGGAAACCCTGCGCAAACGGGGCGGGGATATCGCCAAAGCCTGTGAAAAGACCAAAGCCGGGGTCCTTTCGGTCTGTCTGCCTCAAATTCCGGACATCCCGCCGGAGAAAACCGCACAGGCCCTGACCGAAGGAATCCTGCTGGGGGATTACCGGTTCGGCAGATACAAGCAGACCTCCCGGAAAGAGACCGATTTCCCGGGCATCGACACCATCTCGGTTTCCAGCGCCAAAGACACCGCACAGGTCCAGAAAGGCGTGGAAAAAGGCCGGATCGCGGCTGCCGCCGCCTGCACGGCCCGGGACATGGCCAATGAGCCGGGCAACGGATGGACCGCTCAATCCTTTGCCGATTACGCAAGGTCCCTGGCGGACACCCATGGCCTGACATGCACCTGTCTGGACAAAGAAGCGATGAAAAACCTGGGCATGGGCGGGATCCTGGGGGTGAACCAGGGATCTGCCACACCGCCTTTTCTGGTAATCCTGGAATACGACCCCGGCACAAAAGCCGACACCCTGCTGCTGGTGGGCAAAGGCCTGACCTTTGATTCCGGGGGGATCAGCATCAAACCGGCCGCCGGCATGGAAGAGATGAAATATGACATGTGCGGCGGGGCCGCGGTCCTGGCGGCCATGGCGGCCGTGGCCCAGGAAAAACCGGGCCTGCGGGTGGTGGCCATGGTGCCGGCCACGGACAACATGCCCGGTGGGTCGGCTTTGCGGCCCGGGGACATCATTCATCATGTCAACCAGGTGACATCGGAAGTGGTGAACACTGATGCCGAAGGCCGGCTGATCCTGGCCGATGCCCTGGCCCACGGCATCAAGACCTTTGAGCCGGACTGCGTGGTGGACATCGCCACCCTGACAGGCGCCGTGATCATCGGCCTGGGCCACCACTATACCGGCATGGTGGCCAACAGCGACGAACTGGCCCGGCGGGTGGAAGCGGCCGGACAGGATGCCGGGGAACCGGTGTGGCGTCTGCCGCTGAATGAAGACTATGTCAAACAGATCGAATCCAAAGTGGCGGATATCAAGAACACGGGCGGCAAACCCGCCGGCACCATCACGGCAGCCGCGTATCTGTCCAAATTCGTGGGCGACACCCCCTGGGTCCACCTGGACATCGCGGGCACGGCCTGGGATTTCACTGAAAAACCCTATATTCCCAAAGGCCCTTCCGGCACCGGGGTCCGGACCTTTATCCAGCTGATCCGGTCCTGGGAAAAATGGCCGTCCTGATGGAGACAGAAACGGGTTCCATGATGAACCGGGAATTTAAAAAAATCGTCGATCAGGTGAGCACCGTGGTTCTGGGAAAAGAGCCCCAGATCCGGCTGGCCCTGGCCTGCCTGTTTGCCCGGGGCCACCTGCTCATCGAAGACCTGCCCGGTATCGGCAAAACCACTCTGGCCAAGGTACTGGCCAAAAGCCTGGGCCTGAAATTCCAGCGCATGCAGTTCACCTCGGACCTGCTTCCCGGCGACATCCTGGGCATGTCGGTCTTTGACCGGCACACGTCCACGTTCACCTTTCACCCCGGCCCCATCTTCACCCAGGTGTTTCTGGCGGACGAGATCAACCGGGCCACCCCCAAAAGCCAGAGCGCGCTCCTGGAAGCCATGGAAGAACAGCAGGTGACCATCGAGGGGGAAACCCGTGCCCTGGAGGCCCCGTTTTTCGTCATCGCCACCCAGAACCCCATGGAACAGGCCGGCACCTTTGCCCTGCCCGACTCCCAGATGGACCGGTTTCTCATGCGCATCCACCTGGGATACCCGGACCGGGCCGCGGAAAAACAGATATTGAAAGGCATCGGCGCGGAACCGGCCATGACCGAGCTTGTTCCGTTTCTGGATGCCGGAAGGGTCCTGGCCATCCAGAATGCTGTCGACCAGGTCCATGTGTCGGACACCTTTCTGGCCTATCTCCAGGACATCCTGGCCTTCACCCGGACCTCCGGGGAATTCCAGGCAGGGCTGTCCCCCCGGGCCGGGCTGTCCCTGTCCCGGGCGGCCCGGTCCTGGGCGTATCTGCACGGCCGGGACCACACCCTGCCTGAAGACCTCCAGCAGATGCTTCCCTGGGTGGCAGGTCACCGGCTGAAATCCTCACGGGACGGTTCCGGATTTTCCCGGGACCGGCTCATGGACCGGCTGAAAACCGTGCCTGTGCCGGTGTGATTCCGGGCTGACGTATCCGTCACGTGTCCATGATCATAGACAAAAAACGACTCTGCCTTCGCCCCACCCGGCACGGACTGCTGTTTCTCGTGATCCTGGGGGCCATGATGGCCGGATCCGTCAACTACAACAACAATGCCGGATTCATCCTGGTGTTTCTGCTGGGCGGCATGGCCCTGATCTCGATGTATCATTCCCGGAACAATCTGGCAGGACTGGGCATCGTCTTTATCTCGGCACCGCCTGTGTTTGCGGGGGACACGGCCCGGTTCATCCTGGAGATCCAGTCCAACGGCCCGGAAAGGGCGGGCCTGACCCTGGCGCTGCCGGAACAGACCGATCCCCTGGCAACCGCCCTTGACCGGAATGAAACAAAACAGGTGCACCTCCCTTTGAAAACAGCGGCACGGGGCGTTGTCAGTCCCGGGCCCCTGACCGTGTCATCGGTCTATCCCTTTGGCCTGTTCCGGCTCCAGGCCCGGATTCCGGTTCCCCTGACCTGTCTGGTGTATCCGGCCCCGGCTGAGGGCCCTGCCGCCGAGAGACACAAAGGTGGTCTCCAGGACGGGGCTGCTGCCGGCCGGGATGCCGGCCCCGATGATTTCCAGGGTCTGGCCGTGTACCAGCCCGGCCAGGATGTGGGACGTATCTACTGGAAAGCGCTGTCCCGGGGGAAGGGGGTGTTTGTCAAGCAGTTCACGGCCGGAGCCGGTGGAGACCTGATCCTGGATTTTGATGCCATCCCTTCCCCGGACACGGAACACAGACTGTCCCGGCTGTGCCGCATGGTGGTGTCTGCTGAACGCCGGAACATCGTATACGGCCTGAAACTGCCGGACCGGCAGGTAGCTGCGGCCCGGGGTCCCGGGCACCGGCACCACTGCCTCAAAGCCCTGGCCCTGTATGGAAAAAAGGAATCGGACCCATGACCCCCCCGGCCCGGCATGTGATTCCCGTGATCCTGGCCCTGGCCGTGGCCATGGCCCCCCATATCCCGGACCTGCCTTTGTGGGTCATTGTCTGGTGTCTGTTCATGTGGCTGTACATGCTGGCGCGGCTTGAGACCGGGTGGCCGGTTCCCGGCCCCATTCTCCGGCATGTGCTGGCGTTTGCCGGGATCGCAGGTCTTCTGGCCACCTTCCGGGTCCAGATCGGAGCCGATGCCTTTGTAGGGCTCATGGCGGTGATGGCCGGGCTCAAACCCTTTGAGATGGCCACCCACCGCCACCGGATGATCACGGTACTGCTCACCTATTTCATCATCATCACCAGCCTGTTCCGGTCCGAATCCCTGTGGATCGTGCTGTACATGTTTGTGAGCGTGTTTGTCACCACCGTGGCCCTGGTGCGCATCAACCATCCCCAGGGAGCGATCCGGTCCTGCATCGCACTGACCGGCCGGATCATGGCCCTGGCCGTCCCCCTGATGGCGGCCCTGTTTCTGCTGTTCCCAAGGCTTCAGCAGGGCCTGTTTGTCATGGAAACCCCGGGGGCCGGCAGATCCGGATTTTCTGAAATCCTGAGCCCGGGCAGCATCTCCCGCATGACCCGGGACCCGTCCGTGGCGTTCCGGGCAGACTTTGACGGCCCGCCTCCCCGGTCCGGGGGGCTGTACTGGCGGGGGATCGTGTTTGACCGGTTCAACGGCACCCAGTGGCGGCCGGCGGACCGGCCTGCGTTTATCGACCCGGCACCGACCGATTCAACCGGCAGGGTAACCTGCCTCATGGTTCTGGAGCCCCATGACAGCCGGAGGCTGTTTGCCCTGGACCGCCCGGTGGAAGCCCCGCCGGGATCCCGCCTGACATCGTCCCACACCCTTTTGAGACTCCGGCCGGTGACCCGGAAACTGGTCTACCGGACCGTGTCAACCCCTGAGCAGCCCGGAACAGACCAGTCCGGCACAGACCTGCCCGGCAAGGGTCCCGGCCGGGACCAGATCCTGCTGCCGGCCCCGGTATCCCTGCCTTCAGACCGCAACCCCGGCACCCGGGCCCTGGCCCTTTCCCTGGCACAGGACCTGCCGGATCCCCGGGAAAAACTGGAGCGGATCCTGGCCTTTTTCGAGGAACAGGACTTCACCTATACCTTGACCCCGCCCCGGGCCGGTACCCATCCTGTGGATGATTTTGTATTGAAAACCCGGCAGGGATATTGCGAGCATTATGCCGGAGCCCTGGCATTCATGATGAACGTGCTGGAGGTCCCGGCCCGGGTGGTGGGGGGATACCTGGGCGGAGAACTCAATCCTTACGGCAACTATGTCACGGTGCGCCAGTCCTTTGCCCATGCCTGGGTGGAGGTGTTTCTGCCGGATTCCGGATGGGTCCGGGTGGATCCCACCCTGATGGTGGCGCCTCAGCGCCTGGAACAGAATCCGGACGGGTCTTCTTCCCATACCGCCGCGGACCGGGGCACCATCCCGGTTCTCAAAAAATTGTCTTTTATGCTGGATGCGGCCAACCTGAAATGGGAAGCCTGGTTCACCGGGTATTCCTTTGCTACCCAGAAAGCCTGGCTGCGCCGGCTGGGACTGGACACCACCCGGGGTACATGGCGCATCCCCCTGGTGCTGGCCGGCCTGACCCTGCTGGTTTCAGCCCTGTTTTTCAGGGTTTACCCCCGCCTGTTCTCCAGAACTCCCAAAGACCCCGTGGCAGAGGCATACGCCCTGTTCTGCAAACGGCTGGCAACCGTCGGCCTGGAAAAATCACCGGACCTGGGACCCGTGGCTTTTCTGGAAAAAATCAAACACCTGCGTCCGGACCTGGCGGCTGAGGCACAGGAGATCATTGACCTGTACATTCAGATCCGGTTCGGCAGAACCACTCGGGAAGACCAGATTCCGCTCCTGGCAACCCGGGTCAAACAGTTTAAACCGTCCCGGAAGGCCAGGCCGGTTCTCCCCGGCACACAGGAAATTCATTCATGACAAAAAACATCGTACCTTCCCCTGATCCCCCTGCTTTCCATCAGCCCGATCCTCCGGTGGATCCGGGAACGTTATCCAAAATTCAGCAGAGCCTGATGCACTGGTACCAGGCCCATCATCGCCCCCTGCCCTGGCGGGACACCCGGGACCCCTACCATATCTGGGTGTCTGAAGTGATGCTCCAGCAGACCCAGGTCAAGACCGTGATCCCTTATTTTCTGGCATTCATGGCTGCGTTCCCTGCCCTGAAAGATCTGGCGGATGCGGACCTGGATGCAGTGCTCAAGCAATGGGAAGGCTTAGGGTATTACGCCCGGGCCAGAAACCTGCACAAAGCGGCCCGGCAGGTAATGGATGAATTCGGCGGCCGGATTCCGGACCGGTTTGCCGGTTTCAAGTCCCTGCCGGGCGTGGGGGATTACATTGCCTCCGCAGTGATGAGCATCGCTTTCGGCCGGCCCCGGGCCGTGGTGGACGGCAATGTCAAACGGGTTTTGGCACGATTGTTCTGTCTGGACACGCCCGTGAACCACAGTTCGGCCCACAAGCGGTTCCAGCCCCTGGCAGACTCCCTTCTGGACCGGTCTGACCCCGGCACGTTCAACCAGGCGGTCATGGAGCTGGGGGCGTTGATCTGCATTCCTGCGGCCCCGGACTGCACGGCCTGCCCCCTGGTCCATTTCTGCCGTGCCCAAAATCAATCCAGGGTCATGGAATTTCCGGTGAAGCTGACCCGGAAAAAAACGCCTTGTCACCACATCAGCACCGGCATTGTGACCAGACAGGGCAGGCTGCTGATCACCCGCAGAAAGCCTGACGGCCTTCTGGGCGGGCTGTGGGAGTTTCCCGGGGGCAAGGTGAAAAAAAATGAACCCGCCGCCGATGCCTGTGTCCGGGAAATCAGGGAGGAAACCGGGCTCACGGTCCGTATCTCCGGTTTTCTGACCCGGGTCAGGCATGCCTATACCCATTTTAAAATTGAAATGGATGTGTTTTTCTGTGATTATGTGTCAGGCGAGGTGGTACTGGACGGTCCGGTGGATTATCAATGGGTCGATCCGGCAGAGATCCGGAAATTTGCCTTTCCCAGGGCCAACCTGAAATTCATTGACATGATCGATCTGAAAGGAACGGATCAGGAACAAGCCGATGCAGTCAGTGTCCCATAAACGGAAAAATATCGAAAAAATCACCTGGATCGGGCTGGTGGCCAATGTGATCCTGTCCGTGATCAAACTGGCCATCGGATGGGCCGGCAGCAGCCAGGCCGTGGTAGCGGACGCTTTGCACAGTTTTTCCGATACCGCCTCGGACCTGGTGATCCTGTTCGGGGTCCGGTACTGGACTGCACCGCCGGATGAATGCCATCCCTTTGGTCACCAGAAAATCGAATCCTTTGTCACCATTGTCATCGGTCTGATCCTGTTAGGAGTGGCCGCCGGTATCGGATACAACGCCGTTGTCTGCCTGATGCAGCCGTCACACCCCCAGCTGAAACCGGTCGTTCTTTTGGCCCCTCTGCTGTCCCTGGTGGTCAAGGAAATTCTGTACCGCATCACATTTGCCGCGGGCGTGGCAAACCGGTCCTCGTCCTTAAAAGCCAATGCCTGGCATCACCGCACCGACGCCCTGTCCTCCATTCCGGTGCTGGTGGCCGTGACCGCCGGGCTCATCTCCCCGAAACTGGCGTTTCTGGACCCGGTGGCCGCCATCCTGGTATCGGTCTTCATCATCAAGGTGGGAATCGATATCCTGGGCGACAGCCTGGCCGAGCTGACCGACAGGGGCATGTCCCTGAAAGACCGCACAGAGATCCAGGCCCTGGTCCGGGAGATTGCCCATGTTCAGGGTGCGCACCGGATCCGGTCCCGGAAAATCGGCGGTTCTTTTTTTCTGGACCTTCATCTGGAAGTGGACGGCCAAATGACCGTAAACCAGGGCCATGAGATTTCAGAAACCGTCAAACAGACCCTGATGGCCCGGTACCCCAAAATCATCGATGTGATGGTCCACCTGGAACCGGCGAATGAAAATCCGGGAATAAAACCGGACCGAGATCGGTCTTTAAAATAGGAATAGAGATTGCATTGGGTCATCTCCTGATTATGTTAAGACACATGGAGGCGAGGTCAGGATGATGATGACATGACATCTGAAAAAAAAGCGGAAGACAACCACCGGTTCAAAACACTGACATATCCCCATATGTCGCTGCTGTACAACGTGGCTTTCAGATACACCGGCAATGTGTTTGATGCCCATGACCTTGTCCAGGAAACTTATTTGATGGCGTTTAAATATTTTTTCCAGCTCCAGGACCCGTCCCGGGTCAAACCATGGCTTTTGAAAATTCTGAAAAACAATTTTCTGAAAACCCGCCGGACGGACACGGAGACTCAACAGCGCCGGAAAACCGATTACATGACCTATCTCAAGGCCAGTGCCGACAAAATCGACGCAGACGACCGCCTGGCCCTGGCTGCGGACATCCGGCTTTTAAACCGCGCCATTGACGCGCTGCCTGCGGCTTACAAAGAGATCCTTACCCTGTATTATATGGAGGAGTTGCCCTACAAAGATATTGCGGCGGCCCTGGATATCCCCATGGGCACGGTGATGTCCCGGCTGAGCCGGGCCAAAGAGCGATTGAAGACCATTCTGCTCAAACAGGTGCAGGAACGGCGGCATACTTTTCAGATCACCCTTGAAACGGAACCCACCTGACCCATGAACTGCGACGAATGCCTGGAATGGATGAAAACCCATGCCGGCCGGGGAGTACCGGAAAATCCGGAGGTATCGGTCCATCTGCAGTCCTGCCCGGCCTGCAGCAGGGTTTTTGCTCTGGATGCCTGCCTGGAAGCCGGTATCCAGCAGGCGTTCACCCCCCACCGTCTGCCCGCGGGTCTGTTGGAAACCATTGACGCCTGTGTGGACCGGTACGCCGGTGTCAGCCGGAAACCGGAACCACCCGGCCGTGACCCCGTCAATTCGGTGAAAACCATTGTTCCGGTCCCGGGAAAACATACTTCTGAAAACCGGGGCCGGTAAATATGTTTTTATGCAATCAACACAGGGATTGAACTTTAATGCCACAATGTGATATAAACCCCCTCATTATGACAACCCATCTGAAAAAAGAGGCTTTGCCGTGAAAATCGTCTCCATTGCCGTCAGCAGAAAAAAAGGCACCATCAAACAATGCGTGGACCAGGCAGAACTTGTGGAAAACCACGGCATAAAGGGGGATGCCCATGCCGGTGACTGGCACCGTCAGATCAGCTTTCTGGCATCCGAGAGCATCGATGCCGTCAGCACCCCGGACTTTGTCCTCAATTTCGGGGATTTTGCCGAAAACATCGCCACCACCGGCATTGACTGGAAATCACAAAAAATCGGACAGCGGGTCCGCTTAGGGGATACCGCCCTGGTGGAGATCACCCAGATCGGCAAGGAGTGCCACAAAAAATGTGCCATCTTCTACCGCACCGGTGACTGCATCATGCCAAAAGAAGGGGTGTTTGGAAAAATTCTCACCGGGGGCACCATCCGTGTGAATGATGAGATCACACTCGTAAAATGACCGATATCCGGATCAACCCTGCGGACCAGGCTTTTATAACCGACCGGTCCTTGTATTCAACCCTGAACCAGGAAACAGACTGTCATGACATATAAAATCGAACTCAAGGATGCGGTCAAAGGGTACACCTATGACCAGGACAAGATCATCTCCCCGGAAAAAACCGTGGCACAGTTCAAACAGAAAGCCGCCGGCGCAGGTCTGGATATTCTGAGCCGGACCCGGCGCATCGACAACGGCCGCCTGGACATTCCGGTATTTTTCAGTGAATGCGGAGCCCATGCCAGACAAGTCATCGGCACCAGCAAGCAGATGGGAAAAGGCGGGACCCCGGCCCAGGCCGAAGCCAGCGCGGTCATGGAGCTGGCGGAACGGTTCAGTTTTTTTTCCTTTGTCAAAGACCCGGCACGTTTTTTCGAAGCCAGGCCCAGAGACCTGGGCGACACCGCACTTTCCTTTGACCAGATCATCCGGTCCGTGCATGACAATGACTCAGAGGCACTGAAAATCAAGCATATATTCGACGACCTCACCCTGCAATGGACCAGAGGCTACAACCTGACCCTGAAAAAAGAGGTGCTGATCCCGTTCAACTGGTTTTACATGATCAACGAGTTCAACGGCCCGTGTGCGGGCAACTGCAACGAAGAAGCCCTGATCCAGGGCCTGTGCGAACTGGTGGAGCGGCACACCTCCTCCCTGGTGAGCCACGGAAAACTCAAGGTGCCGGGGATCCGCACCGACACATTCACCGACCCCCTGGTCAAAGAGATGCTGGCCAAATACAATGCCCGCGGGATCCAGATTTATGCTTCTGATTTTTCCCTGGGCACGGGCATCCCCACCATAGCCGTGCTGGCGTGGGACCCTGACACCTTTCCTGAAAAAAGCGAAATCGTGTGGACCGCCGGCACCTCGCCCGATCCCCAGAAAGCCATGAGCCGGGCTTTGACCGAAGTGGCCCAGCTGGCCGGGGATTTCAACACCGGGTCCAATTACGTGGCCTCGGGCCTGCCCAAGTTCACCCGCATCGAAGATGCCGCCTATATCACTCATCCCGACACCCTGGTGTCCCTGGCCGATCTGCCGGACCTGTCCCATGACAACATCCGCACAGAGGTGGAAACCCTGATTTCGATCCTCCAGACACAGGCCTATCAGGTCCTGGCCATTGACACCCGGCACCCGGAACTGGATATCCCGGCCTTTTACACCATCATCCCGGGTGCCCATTTCCGGGAACGGGCCGCGTCCGCCAGCGTGGGCATGTTCACGGCCCGGCTCATCACCGAAACCCTGGACCCCATTATGGCCCTGGACCGGCTGGAAGCCCTGGAAACCGCTTTGCCGGACAAGTATTACACCTGCTTCTACAAAGGTCTGGTATACAACGCCATCGGCGAATACCCCACCGCACTGGCGGAGTTTGAAGCGGCCCTGGAAAGGGAACCGGTCCGGCTGAACCTGCCGGACATCTGTTCCCATATGGGGGCCTGCCTCAAGGACCTGGGCCGGTATGACCGGGCCGTGGAAATCTGTACCCGGGGGCTTTCCGTGGACGACCAGCGCCCGGACCTGCTCAACACCATGGGGGTGTGCCATTTTCTCCAGAAAAATCACCACAGGGCCATCACCTGCTTTGAACAGGCCCTGGAAATCGATCCGTCCCAGGCCATCAACTATGCCAACATAGGCTCCAACTACCGGGAACTGGGAGAACCGGCCCTGGCCGTCAAATTCTATGAGATGGCCCTGGAAATCGACCCCACCATTGAGTTTGCCAGGGATAATATTCAGAAACTGAAAAAAAGCGATAAGGGGTAGGCCATTAATTCATGATAAGAACATCATCCAGCTCCCGGTCCTTTTTTCGAAGCCGTCCCACCAGCACTTCCAGTAAATTTTTGTAGATCATGCATGCCAATCTGTTATCGGATCGGGTGAGAGCATAAAATTCGCTTTCTGAAATAACGAAAAGGATGCCATCGGTAACCGACTGGACAGATGCAGAAACCAGCTGCCGATCAATCAGTGAATACTCCCCGAAGCAATCCCCCGGTTCAAGGGTGTTCAGTTTGACACCTGAAACACGCCTTGGAAAAGAATTTGCGGCCGGACCTTGCAGCCGGACTTCCAGCTTTCCATCCACCACCAGAAAAAGAGCGCTGGTGTCCTGACCCTCACTGAGGATTAGCTCATTCCGTACAAATTTTTTCCGTGTGCCATGAGTCATTATGGCTTTTACCTGATCGTCATCAGCCCCATTGAATACCCGGTTCCCTTTTATGGCTTCTTTCAAAGCCTTGTTGAATGGCCACTCCATGCTTGCACACTCCTACCTGATTTTTAAACACCAGCTTGCCCTTAACCGTCTTGAAGGCTGTGTTTTTTCTGTTGATTTTACTTTTTTTATTTATCGTGAAACAAATATTTCTCGCCCGATGAAGCATATCAGGTTTTGAGTGGCATGGATATCCATAATTTTTTCGAGCCATGAAAAATCATACAGCGACAATTATTGCTGAACGGTATCCGATACCATATCCAAAACCACTCGTAATTTTTCTGCCAGGTCTGCCATTGAAAACGGCTTCTGGATAAACGCCACCCCGTCATCCAGGATACCATGATGGGCAATTACATTGGCGGTATACCCGGACATGAACAAAAGCCGGATATCCGGATAAAGCGGGGTAATTTTTCCGGCAAGATCCCGGCCGTTCATCTCCGGCATCACCACGTCGGTCATAAGCAGATGAACGTTACTGGTGTGATCCTTTGCAAGCCGCATGGCCTTATCCGGCGACGACGCTGCCAGCACCTTGTAACCCAATATTTGGAGCATGGTTGTGGTCATCTCCAGGATCATGGGCTCATCTTCCACCAGCAGGATGGTTTCAGTTCCTCCGGCGGCTGCTTTTTTCTCAGGCTCGGCCCTTACAATGTCTTCCTCGCCAACCAACCGGGGCAGATAGATTTTAAAGGTGGAACCCTGACCAGGCTCGCTGTATACGTTAATGAAACCATTGTTCTGTTTCACGATCCCATAAATTGTGGATAGACCGAGACCGGTGCCTCTACCGACATCCTTGGTGGTGAAAAACGGTTCAAACAGATTTTCCAGAATTTCCTGATCCATACCGCAGCCGTTGTCGCTGACCGCCAGCATGACAAAGTCCCCGGGGATGAAGCCGGGATGATCGGCACAATAGGCTGGACTGAACGTCTTCATTCCGGTTTCTATGGTGAGTTTACCCACACCGGCAATAGCATCCCTGGCGTTGATACACAGATTGACGAGGGTCTGGTCGATCTGGGAAGGGTCCATTTTCACCGGCCACAGACGCGCAGCCGGTTGCCATACAAGGTCGATGTCTTCACCGATGAGCCGGCGCAGCATATTGAGCATACTCTCCACAGTATCGTTCAAATCCAATTGTCTGGGAGAAATGACCTGTTTTCTGGCAAACGCCAGCAGCTGTTTTGTGATATCAGCCGAGCGCATTGCTGCGGTTTGAATCTCTTTCAAGTCGGAAATCAGATCGTTATCTTCATCCGCCTTCAACAGCGCCAGTTCTGTATGGCCCAGAATCACCCCCAGCATGTTGTTGAAATCATGGGCCACACCGCCGGCCAGCCGGCCCACCGATTCCAGTTTTTGAGCCTGGTTGAGCATTCTTTCCAGCCGTTTATTGTCTTCCTGTGCCCGCTTTTGTTCTATCAGATCTATACCGGTACCGATAATAAACGTATCACCGGACTGTTCAAAGCTTCTTGCCATAAAGAGAAAAGGAATTAAATGGCCCTTTTTATCTTTCAAATAGAGCTCAACATTCACATTGCCCTGCTCTAATACGTGTGTCACCGAAGATCTCAGATCAGGAAGGGTTTCTTTATCAAAAAAAGCTGTCATGGAAGCATTTTGAAGTTCATGAAAAGAAAAACCCAGCAGTTTTTCATGTTGAGGGTTCCATTTTTTTAAAACAAACCGTTCCCCTTCGCGTTTATATAAAAAGAAAAGCCCTGGCAGGCTGTTGATGAGATTTTCCGATACTTCTTTTTCTTTGATCAGATCGTTTTTAGCCTTAATCTGTTCTGTCATATCTCTGCCTTCGGCTAAAAGAAAGATGACGTTTCCTTTTTCATCAAAAATTGGACTGAGACTGAAATCTATAAAAATTATTTCCTCATTCGGATGACTGTAGGTGGCCTCAAAACGGCAGAATGACCCTTTTGCGCAGTCATGAACCGCCTTTTTCAAGCGGGCCTTCATATGGGTTTCCTGCCACCATGGCGTATCCCAGAAGAATTTGCCAATTACCGAAGTTTCATCTTGTCCGATAAAATCCAGGGCGGACTGGTTGACTTTTGTTAATTTCCCGTCAGGAGACAGGGTGCCCATTAACTGGAAAGTGTTGTTGAATATCGCACTGAGTTCATGTTCCGTCTTGTGGAGCAGTGTATTTTGTGTGCGGATTTCTTTCATGGATGCCCACACCAGGAAAAAAACAAAAATCAGTAAAACAGAGGTTAAACCGGCAATTTTTATAATATAGACCCACTGGTCTTTACGAAGGTCCGCCATATACTGGCCGGTTCCGATATAACATTCTATCTCAGGGATACCAACGACAAAGGATATTTTTTCCTGGGGGGATGTCTGTCCAGGCCTTTGATAATGATAGGACACATAACCTTGTCCTTGCTTTGATTTTGCAGCTTCTACCAAAGCTCTGATAATGTACACGCCATAAGAATCTTTCAGATCCCAGACATCTGTCATTTCATTTTCGGGTTCAAAGGGTTGAACCAGCATGATTCCATCATAAGCGCTCATGAAAATGTAATTATCACCTACATGGTCGTGGTAAACCATCCTTCTGATCTGGTTTCGAACCTGCTCTATCGCAATTTCAACGGATATGTTTTGAGCGCGGTATTCTGCGAGAATCGGTTCAATGGAATTTCTGGCGATCTGAACGGTCTGCTTCAGGTGAAGCAGTCTCTGGTCTTTTGTTTTTCCCATATATTGGTAAGCAAGATAACTGGAAAAAAAGACAAATATCAAACCAAGGATTAAGCCGATGCCGATTATTTTGCTTCTTGCTGATCTTACGATTGATTTTTCATTTCTACCAGTCATATCTTCCTCAGTGGACTAATTATAAAAGCCTGATTTTCATCTTAAGTCTTCTTATACCTCCCTTAACAGGCCAGGACCAGGCGTGGGCAGTAGACGGCATTGCCCCCCCGGGCCGGCCCCATGGTCAGAATCACCTATGCCCGTTCAGGCTTGGGTATTCCCGCAATTCTGGACCAGCTCAACCGGGAGGTCCTGCGGCCACAGGCATTTCGGGAGGCCGGATCCAATGTCCAGGCCAAAAAGGTGTTCAATGCCCTGAATACTGAAAAAGCCTACCTGCATGGGTTAAAACGCGAAAGACATCCGGATATGACCGCTGTGGCCGGCAAACTTTTTTTTCCATTCAACATCATAGCCCATCAGGACTGCCCCATTGGATCGTGATGCCAAAGTCAGGCTTGCACCCGCAATGAATCCGGATTCTGGTTCATCCGGCCCCCTGGCAGCAAAAGAGCCACCCCCTTCTCTGAACCCAGCCGTGATCGTCTGTGATTCCGCCGCAAAGTCATACAGCCACACGGCCTGGAGTTCAGGAATCACCGTAAAGGATTCCTGTGTCATGGGAAAGGCCAACCGGGCACCCAGACCGGTCTGAAGCAGGTGGGAATTCCGGGAATCCACATTCAGGCTCAGGGATCCAGCCCCATCTTCATCATATTCACCCAGGCGAAGTGCTGCATAGTGAAGCGAGGCAAGGGGGGTGAGGAAAAAACCGTTGCCGCTGAAGGTACGGCCTCCTTCCAGATACCCGGAGTATTGCAGGCCGGAATAATGGCTCAATGCCGTGCGTTCCAGTGTGCCAAAACGGATCTGACGTCCGGCATCATATCGATGGTATGCCAGGGACAGGATGCCGCCGAGGTAGAAATCGTTTTGCGTCACCCCGGCATACAGGTCCCCTTGAAAGGTGTCACTGTCCGTGTCCATGACCGATCCATCCGTGATGATCCGTCCGCGGGCGAATCCGAAACCGGCTCCTGCCACAGCCATGTCCTTTACCTGCCGGTCGTATCCCAGGGAAACTCCCCGGACATCTGCCTGAAAACCGGGGGCAGAGCCCTGCTCGTCCTGGTGAAGCACACTGCCGAACCCCTGGGCCCACCATCCTGGCCGGACTGGACCCGCAGCAATGGAATGCCCGCTGTCTGAGGCCGCCCCCGGGCCCCGGTTCACCAGGGCCTGATAGAGGCGGCCCATGATGTTCCGGTTGAAGCGGGTCATGGTTTCATCGGCTGTCTGGACAACTCCGCCGCTCACATCCGGTTCCAGCAGGCGGACATTGTCAGCGATGCCGGACCGGTCAAGCTGTCCCAGCACGACGCTCATGTCCCCCTGAGCCGTCACAGCCAGCTGGTCGATCAGGGAACCCAGTGACGCATTGCCGCTGTTTTCCCTGTAATAACCGGTATCCCGCAGGGCCTGAAGATAAAGTTTTTCACCTTCCCGGACGGATGAAAAAGAGATCATGGGCAGTCCCGTGTCGTTAAAGACGGCCAGACTCGAGGAATCAAGGTCCAGGCTGGCCGTATCCACAATCAGGAACTGATGCCCGCTGCCCACATGCTTTTTCCCGTTGACCGTTACCGCCAGCTCCGTATTGTCAGCAATGGTCACGCCTCCCAGGCCACCATCTCTCACCAGGACCTGGGGTGCATCCGGATAGTCGCTGTCCAGGGCAAAGTTCAACCGTGCCGGATTGTCCCGGCCGGTGACCACCAGGCGGTCGTCTCCCGTTCCCAGGTAAATTTTCCCGGTCATGGTACCCCCGTGAACCGTGACGGTGTCATTGCCCCCGCCGGTTTGAACGGCATACAGGCCCCCGGAAACCGTGCCGGTACCGTGATTGACGATGACCGTGTCACCGGAATCAGCCCTGATGGCCGTTCCGGGGCTGGAGATGACCCTTTTGTTGTCGACACGGTTGATCCCGGCCGTTACCGGAGTACCATGGTCCGTTCCTGTATCTCCCTTGAACAGAATGGCCGTATTTTCCGTCCCCGGCAGTCCGAATTTGCCGGAAGTGGCTCCGCTGATGATTCCCTCATTGGTCACATCGTAATTGAGGGACCAGACCAGAATCCCCTGGCCCCCGGAAACAGAACCGCCGGGCCCAATGGATATTTCGTTCCGGTTGCCATCGGTGATATCAGCACTGACCCGGCTTTGAAACCGGTGCCCCGCCCAGACCGTGTCACAGGCACCATCGATGTTGAACCCGGCAAACCCGTTGCCGAAGGATGCATCCGGCGCATCGCTGAAACCGTCACCGTCATTGCGGGTATAGAGGTATGATCCCGTGGCATAGATGCCGTAAATATCCACGGGAGTCCCACCCAGGATGATGAATTCACTCATTCCCTGAATATCCGCAGGTTCGTTCCCGTTACCCCAGAAAAACGTATACCCGAGCTGGGTCCAGGGAAACGGGTATTGGCTGTAGGCAGTGACCAGCCAGTTGTCATAGTAGGCCTTGAAGTTGCTGAACACCTCATCTCTCATTCCGTCAGGCTGGACAAAAGGGGCATGCATGCCGTACTGGCCAGGGATGACTCGGCTGATATCCGGGTTCCGGGTGGGACGCATCAGGTATTGCGGATCTACCGTGTATTCAACCACCGCGTCATGGGTACCTGTCGCATCCATGCCAAGGCCCCGTTCGGTCAGCGTGATCACATTGTCGCCGCCCACATGGTTTTCCAGGAGAAACCGGGTGAGATCGTTGCCCGTGGTCACCCAGGCAGCGTCCTTTGTCGGCAGTCCGTAGATGCGGTACCCGGGCTGCCCCACATGATTCCCGTTGTAATAAACCGATCTGGTCGCGGTGCGCACCACCAGCTTTCCATTGTCAAAAACAAGACCCTGGCCGCTTTCCGGACCATCGGGAATCACAAAGAGTGACTGCCCCTGCCAGCCATCCGGGGTTGCCGCGTGTTCCTCGGCAAGTGCCACGGACTCGCTGTATCCAGGCCCCTGCGCCAGAGAGGCATCGGGGCGGCTCACCACCAGGAGAAACATCATCATCAAAAGAAATACCATGCCTGTGCAGCTTTCCAGAAAATGCACGTCACTTCTGCCGGAAGTCTGTGGACGATTCTCAGAAAAATTTCTTCTCATGATCACACCATAGTGTCTTAACCAGTTTTGGATGGTGGATTTGCCAACACCAAATTCTGTTGCTATTTCATGTTGGGCTCTTCTGCTAACCGGGTATTGCGCGTTGTGCTTTTTAAGATCCAGTGCCACGATGTTTTTCTGTTTTTCCAAGAAGCGCTGCCATCTTCCGAGGCGTTGAGACGGGATCTGAACGAATACCCCATCTGCACGGTTGCGAGTTTTTTTATTTTCATCGGGAACGCCCCAGCTGGCCGCACCCGGCGGACACGGACCGGCCTTTGCTCCAGCGACGGATCACAAATATTCCCTGTTTCACCAGATGCTGTGAAAATTGATTCATCTTTTCATCGGAAGGGCTTTCAAATCCCAGTCCCGGCACCGGGTTGCAGGGGATCAGGTTGAGGCGGACCGGCAGAGGATGAATGAATGCCGCCAGTTGTTCCGCGTGAGCCGGGGTGTCATTCACACCTTTGATGAGAATGTATTCAAACAGAAATGTGCCTTTGTGGGGCAGGGGAAACCGTGACAGAGCAGCTTTGAGGGTCTCCAGGGGCCAGGCACGGTTCACCGGCATCAGCCGGGACCGGGTTTCGTTGTCCGGGGCGTTGATGGAGACGGCCAGGCGGATGCCCGGCAGGTTCTGTTCGGCCAGTCTTTCAATGCCCGGCACCAGCCCCGCCGTGGAGATGGTGATGTGTCTCAGGGCAATGCCAAACCCCTGCTGCACCTGCATGACCCGGACAGCGGCCATGACGGCATCAAAATTGTCGAACGGCTCTCCCATGCCCATGAACACCACATTTTTCACCGGTTTTTTCAGGGTGTGCCGGGCATTGTAAAGCTGGCCCGTGATTTCGTGCACCTCCAGATGCCGCTTCCATCCCAAGCGCCCGGTTTCACAGAACGCACATCCCATGCGGCATCCCACCTGGGTGGACACGCACAGGGTGCTGTACCGGTTCATGGGAACAATGACCGATTCGATCTTTTGATTATCAGACATCCGGGTGATGAACTTGGTCAGATCGCCTTCCTGAAAACTATCCACCACCTGTCCGGGTTCCACTGAAATTTCCATTTCAAGGGCGCGTGCTAAAGCCGGGGATGCCGCAAATTCCGGAGCCGACCTGAAGCTGAGATTTCCTTTTTCAAAAATTTCCCGGTACAGGGCCCGGGCGTGAAACCGGCCTTTGCCGTAATCGGTTTCAAGTTTTCGGACCACCTGATTCAGAGTCAATGCCAGTATGTTCATCAAATGGATGGCTGTCTAGGTTCTGGGTTCTGGGTTCTGGGAAATCTATCCCAGCCGACACCGCCTGTCAACCTGAACGTGTTTCATCCGGACCCAGGGTTTCAAGCCTTGTAAATTGATCTGACCCTGAAGAAGAACCGCAGATTTCTGCACAGCGGAGTCCCCGGAGGGGTGGCTTGCTGACGGACTGTCGGAGCCCCTCAAAGGATCCCAGTCCGTCAGCAAGCCACCCCTCCGGGGACGGCACTGTGCCGGCCATATCACTTTTCCGCCGGACATCCCATCTCTGGAAAACCGGTTGACCCCGGCCGGACACTGTCGTATTACAGCGGATATGAAATCAATTTTCCAATGGCTTAAAAACCGGAACATCCGGACCAAACTGCTGGGCGGCCACACCCTGGTGATCGTCATCGCCGTGCTGGTGGGCGGCGGCTTCATCATCTCCCGGGTCCAGACCACCATTGAAACCCATATTGAAAGCGAACTCACCAATGCCACCGCCGGTATCCGGCATATGGTGCGCACCGCCGCATCCACCTCCATCAAAAATCACCTGCGGGCCGTGGCGGAAAAAAATCTGGAAATTGTTCAGGCGGTGTACCAGGAATTTGAACAGGGATTGATCACGGAACCCCAGGCCAAAGCGCTGTGCCGGAAAATTCTGTTCAGCCAGACCATCGGCAGGACCGGCTATATTTTCTGCGCCAATACCAAAGGCATTGCCACGGAACACCCCAACCCCGGGGTCACCGGAAAACGGTTCATGGACCGGGAATTTGTCCGGGAGATGATCCGCCTGAAAACCGGGTACCTGGAGTATGAATGGAAAAACCCGGAAGAAGACGTGATGAAGCCCAAGGCCATGTACATGAGCTATTTTGCGCCCTGGGACTGGATCATTGCGGTATCCACCTATCAGGAAGAGTTCAGGGAGCTGATAAAAATCTCGGATTTCAGGGAAAGCATCCTGGACCTGACCTTTGGGAAATCCGGATATGCCTATATCAACGACTCTTTGGGGAACCTGATTGTCCATCCTTTTTTGACCGGCAACTACTATGATACCCGGGACAAGGACGGCCGCTACTTTGTCCGGGACATGTGTGAAAAAAAGAACGGCAAAGCCGTGTATTCCTGGAAAAACCCGGGCGAAGCAGACGCCCGGGAAAAACTGGTGATCTTCAATTATATCCCGGAATATGACTGGATCGTCTCTTCCGCCAGCTACCTGGATGAAATCTATGCCCCTCTGAACACCGTGAAAAAAATCATCATCGGGATTGTGGGGCTTATTTTTGTTCTGATTGCCGGGACCTCCCTGTGGGTTAACCGTTCGGTGATCTCTCCGTTACAGGCCCTGATGGAACGATTCAACCAGGGCGCTTCCGGCGATTTCACCGTCCGCATGCCCGTGGCATCCACCGATGAGATCGGGCAGCTGGCCGGATATTTCAACCGGTTCATGGAAAAACTGACCCTGTCCCGGGAAGACCTGGAATCGGAAATCGCCCAGCGCAAAAAAAACGAACATGCCCTGCGCCTGTCAGAAGAGATGTTTTCCAGGGCGTTTCACGGCAATCCGGCCGGCATGTTCATGGCGGCTTTTCCCGACGGCCGGATCATCAACGCCAATGACAGCTTTCTGAAGATCACCGGGTACAGCCGGCTGAATCTCCAGGCACAGGATCTTTTCACCCTTGATTTTTTCACCCCCCGCCGGGACGGTGAAACACTGCTGGCCCATATCCGGAAACAGGGTCCGGTGAAAAACCGGGAAATCGGATTTGTGACCCGGACCGGAGAACCACGCCAGGGGATGATCTCCGCTGAAAAAGTGGAGCTGTGGGGAAAAACCTGTATGCTGGCAGCCATGGAAGACATGACAGATGTTCAGCGGATGGAACAGGAGATCCTGAATATCAGCCTCCGGGAACGCAGAAACATTGCCATGTCCCTGCACGACGACCTGTGCCCCCAGCTCATCGGCATAGAGGTGATGACCAAAATGCTGCTTCAGCACCTGACCAGGAACCAGGTCCGTGCCGACCTGACAGAAGAGATCTTGCGCACCGGAAAAATCAGGGACCTGATCCGGGATGCGATCCATAAAACCCGGACCCTGTCCCGGGGACTGGAGCCGGTCAATCTGGCAGACCGGGGATTTGACGCCTCTTTGGCCGAACTGGCCGGCTATGTTCAAGAGGTGTTTTCCATCCCCTGCATCCTGTCCTGGAAACTGGATTTTCCCCCGTTTCGCGACAATACCGATGCCACCCATGCCTATTACATTGTCCACGAAGCCGTGCACAACGCGGTCAAGCACTCAGGTGCAACCAGTATCACCATATTTCTGACCAGGGACTCTGAAACCGTTTGCATAGGGGTCCTCGATAACGGCAAAGGGTTTGATCCCGGTGAACACACCCGGGGTATGGGCATCCGGATCATGACCTTCCGGGCCGCCCGGATCGGCGGAACCCTCACTTTTGACCGGGTGCCGGCCGGCGGCACCCGGGTGACCCTGGCACTTGCCCTTCATCCCCCTAACGGAACATCGGCCCATGAAAAAAACCTCCATTCTCATTGTTGAAGACCACCCCATTTTCAGGATGGGGATCAAGGACATGATCGACCACGAGCCGGACATGCAGGTCTGCGGCGAAGCCGAAGATGTGGATGCCGCCGTATGCCTCATCGAATCCCGGAAACCGGATCTGGTCATTGTGGACCTGTCTTTGAAAGACAGCAACGGCGTGGATCTGGTCAAGGAAATCCATGACCGGTTCCCGTTCTGTGCCGCCCTGGTGCTGTCCATGCACGACGAAGCCCTGCACGCGGAGCGCTGCCTCCAGGCCGGGGCCAAAGGGTACATCATGAAACAGGAAGCTTCTGAATCCGTGGTGGAAGCCATCCGCCGGATCATGGCCGGACACATTCACGTCAGCCGGCGGATCATGAACCATATTCTGACCATCTATCAGAACCAGCCGTCCATGGCCGGTGAATCCCCTTTAAAACGGATTTCAGACAGAGAACTTCAGATCTTCCGGCTCATCGGCCTGGGACTTTCCTCCAAACAAATCGCCGTACAGCTCAACATCAGCATCAAAACCGTGGGGACCTACCAGGAACGGATCAAGGAAAAGCTGAACCTGAAAACCGCCCGGGAGCTGCTCCGGCATGCCGTGATCTGGGTGGAAACAGGCCATATCGGATCCGCCGATCCCCTGTAGGGATTTTGCCTACGCCATTTTCAGGCTTCACCCCACACATATCTGGGTATCGGCCCTATTTTTTCATTTCTCCAAATGCCTTATGACACTATCTCAGGACATGTTTCGGAAAAAACCCATAACCTGTAAGGAGAAAAAATGGCGATCAAACGGCAAGACGGCAGTTCCCAGCCCGGCATTTCCTGGGGAAAGTTCACCACCCGTATCCCCGGGATCCATGTTAATTTTTCTTTGCCTGAAATCATCCAGGGAGGCCTGTTGACAACCGCCACGGGCGGTGTGGTGGCGGCCCTGACCATGCGGTATTTCCAGGTGCCGTTTGAGGTGGCCTGGGCCGTGGTGTTGATCCAGCTGTTCTGGCTTTGGGTCATTCCCACTGTGGTGTGCGGAGAACCCTATGCCCCGGGATGGATCACCCCGGCCCTGCCCCTGGTCATGACATTTCTGGGCGGATTCGAAGCAGGATTGCCGGCCATTCATGCCATGATGGCGGTGACAGTGTGCGTGTCTGTCATCTTTTTGTTTTTCGCGCTCACCGGTCTGGGCAAGCGGTTTTTTCAATGGGTCCCGGTTGAACTGAGGGCCGCCATCATCTTTGGCGGGTCCATTGCCGCATTCAACGCGGAATTCGGCCGCATGGCAGATATGCCCGTCACCCTGCCCATTGTCTGGGCCGTGGTGTTTCTGCTCATGTTTTCGGTCTGGTTCACCCGGGCCAGGCAGAAAAACCAGATTCTGAACCTTTTAGGCTCCATGGCCCTGCTGGTGGGATTTCTGGTGGCTGCCGTGGTGGGACCGCTTTCCGGAGAAATCGCGTTTGATATCCAGTGGGGGCTGCATATCCCCCAGGTCATGGCCTATGTCCAGGCGGTTTCTCCCTTTTCCGTGGGATGGCCCGGTCTGGATCTGTATGTAAAAGCCTTTCCTTTGGCGCTGATGATCTATATCTTTATCTTCGGTGACCTGGTTCTGGGCACCACTCTCCTGGAACAGGCCGGGAAAAAACGGCCGGATGAAACCCTGGCCTATGACAACACCCGAAGCCATGTCATCCTGTTTATCCGGAACATGGGCCACCTGCTCACCGCCGGACCGTTCATTCCCCTGCACGGCCCCATCTGGACCGGTGTCCATGTTTTTCTGACTGAACGGTACAAATCCGGGCGCCGGAACATGGAGTCCTTTTTCACCGGTACGTTCAACTGGTACTGGCCGGCTTTTATCCTGATTTTCCTGGTACCGGTGGTCACTTTCATGAAACCGCTTCTGGCCGTGGCCCTGTCCATCACCCTGATTCTGACCGGGTTTGCCTGCGCCTATATTGCCATCTCCATGGTGAAAACCCCTGCTGCCCAGGGCTATGCCTTTTTCGTGGGCATGGTCATTGCCAAATTCGGGCCGGCCTGGGGCATGGCCGTGGGTATCGGCCTTTATCTGCTGCTTCTGGCCCGGAAAATCCCGGGCATCGCCCCGGCAACTGAAAAAGCCTGACACCAAAACCACATTTTTTCAACCCATTCATAAAAAGGAAAAAACACATGCCGACAAAACTGATCCATCCCACCCCCAGTGCCTATGCCTATCCGCTGCTCATCAAGAACCTGCTGGACACGCCTTTGATCTATTCCCCGGACCAGGAGATCGTTTACCGGGACCAGCGCCGGTATACTTACAAGACATTCAATCAGCGGGTCCGGCAGCTGGCCGCCATGCTGGAAAACCTGGGCGTCCGCCCCGGGGACACGGTGGCGGTCATGGACTGGGATTCCCACCGGTACCTGGAATGTTTTTTTGCCGTACCCATGATGGGGGCGGTGCTGCACACCATCAACATCCGTCTGACCCCGGAACAGCTCATCTACACCATCAACCATGCCGAAGACGACGTGATCCTGGTGAACACGGAATTCGTGCCGCTCCTGGAATCGGTGAAAGACCGGTTTGACACCGTGAAAAAAGTGGTGGTGCTGTCCGATACCGGAGAGATCCCGGAATCCGGGGTTGAATTTGCCGGGGAATATGAGGCACTGATGGCAGACACGGCCCCGGAATACGAGTTTCCGGAGTTTGATGAAAACACCATGGCCACCACCTTTTACACCACCGGCACCACCGGGTTGCCCAAAGGGGTGTTTTTCAGCCACCGGCAGATTGTGCTGCACACCTATGCCACTTTGTCCGTGCTGTGCGGCTATGCCCACCAGGCCAACATCACTTCCAAAGACGTGTACATGCCCATGACCCCCATGTTCCATGTCCATGCCTGGGGCATGCCCTATCTGATGACGCTCTTGGGGGCCAAACAGGTGTATCCGGGCCGGTATGAACCGGAAATGCTGCTCAAGCTGATTCTCACGGAAAACGTCACCTATTCCCACTGCGTCCCCACCATCATGAACATGCTGGTCACAAGCCCCGCCATCCACAAAGTGGACCTGAAAGGATGGAAGGTGATCATCGGCGGATCAGCCCTGTCCAGGGGACTGTGCGAGCAGGCATTGAAACACGGCATCAACCTGTATACGGGGTACGGCATGTCCGAGACCTGTCCGGTGCTGACCCTGGCCATGATCAAGCCCTCTCTCATGGAAACGGAACCCGACGAACAGGTGGCCATCCGGTGCAAGACCGGGCTGCCGATCCCCCACGTCCAGCTCAAAATCGTGGACATGGAAGGCAAAGAACTGCCCCATGACGGCAAAACCGCGGGCGAAGTGGTGGTAAGGGCTCCCTGGCTCACCCAGGGATATGTCAAATCCGAAGAAAAAAGCGAGGAACTGTGGGCCGGTGGCTGGCTTCACACCGGCGACATCGGTGTCATCGATGCCCAAGGATATCTGCGCATCACGGACCGGCTCAAGGACGTGATCAAAACCGGCGGGGAATGGATCTCCTCCCTGGAGCTGGAGGACATCATCAGCCGGCATGAGGCGGTCAGTGAAGTGGCCGTGGTGGGGGTTGCCGATGACAAATGGGGAGAACGGCCCCTGGCCATGGTGGTAATCAAAGACGCGTTCCGGGGCAACGTCACGGAAAAGGATATCCAGGACCACTGCATGGCGTTTGTGGAAAAAGGGTTGATTCCCAAATACGGGGTGCCGACCCGGATCATCCTGGATGCGGACATCCCCAAAACCTCGGTGGGAAAAATCAGCAAAAAAGATATCCGGTCCCAGTACCAGTGATTCCGGCAGCCTGACGTTTGAACTGTTGCTTTCCAGGTGCGGCCGACGGCCTTTGGCCGCACCTGGAAAGCCGCTGTCCGGCTTTCTTGTCCTTCCATTTTCCGGCCCAGCCAGCTGGGTCAACCGCCCGTTTCAATCCCTGGATCAATCCGCCACAAACAGGTTCAGGGGTTCGATATACACCGGGTCTTCGTCATCCAGGACCTTTATCAGGTCTTTGTGCATGCGCTGCTTCAATTCCCTGAAAATGCCCCGCTTCTTGTCAAACCCCGCCGCGAATGCCAGAGCCTCGGTCATGAGATGATCCTGGTCGTCGCAGGCCTTGACGATCACACCATTTGTTTCAAGTTCTTCGGCGGTCATGCGCTGACCCGACAGGATCATCCGGTTGAACAGCGGTTCCGGCACAGCCTTTCTTACAAATACCACCATGCCGGGCAGAAACGGAATCCCCACATCCACTTCAGGAAAACAGAAAAACCCTTTGTCCTTTTTCATGAACCGGAAATCACAGGCACAGGTGATAATGGCCCCGTTGCCGAAGGCATGGCCGTTGATTGCCGCGATCACCGGCACGGGAAACAGCAGCAGGCGCTTGAAGATCCGGTTCATGTCATACATGAACGCCTTGACCGTGTCATGGTCTTTTTCCTGTATCTTTGTGCCGATCCACTCCACATCGATGCCCTGGGAAAAGTTTTTTTCATCCGTCGATGTCAGGACCACGGCCCGGACATCGGTATCATCCCCGATCTGATCCAGGCAGGCGTTCAATTCTTGAGAAAATATCCGGTTCATCCGGTTGGGTCCGTTGCACATTGTCAACACAGCAATCCGGTTGTCCTTTTTCCATGTCACCACCGGCATGTCGTCTTGCTCCTTGTAAGGTTAAAGGTTAATTGACCGGCCCGCAACATGCGGCCGATGCTTTTATTTATACGGTGTAGGCCCTGACATCAAGCTCTTTTCATGCGTCAGTTTCATGATCCTTTGTAAAACGGTCCGTTTCCGCACCCACTCCGGTTGATCTCCTCCCAGTTCCGGAAACATGCATACGCATCCGGATCGATGGGATAATCCCAGGAACCGGCCCGGTGAACGACCCTTCCTCCGAACCCGGTTTTGAACCGGTACAGCCCGAAAAAAGGATGATCCGGAAAACAGGCCGGAGAGACGGCGCCCATATCATAGGTTTTGCAGTTCAGAGCCTTGGCGTATCGAATCGATTCCCAGTGCAGGGCATAACTGGCCATGTAGTTCCGTTTGGTCATGGCGGATGCCCCGTAGAGAAAATACGCGGTTTTTTCCGTGACGGCGACAATGGCGCCGGCCAGGACATCCTTGCCGTGAACCGCCAGCATCAGTTTCACTTCACAGGGATCGGATTTTTCCTTTTGCGAAGAAAACAGGGTTTCAAAATAGGGATACTCCCTGACCAGAAACCCTTTACGTTTGGCGGTTTCCAGGTGAAGCTGGTGAAAAACCGGCAGCGCTCTGGTGGAAGCGGCAACCACTTTCACCCCTTTTCTGGCGGCCAGCCGGATATTGTACCGTGTTTTGCTTTTCATGCGTGACAGGATCCTGTCCTCGGTGTCATGGATATCGATGACATAGGAATCCGCCACAGTCATGTCCACCGGGGTTTTTCTGAAATTCCAGTGTCTGGTTCCGAAATTCATGCGGATTTCCCGGATTCTTTCGTCAGGGACTTCCCGGGCCGGTGTCTGATCCAGTATGTCCGTGTACGGAGATTCCCAGGGAAGGTCATACCGGATGAACGCCACATCCGACGTCATCTGATCCGCAATGGATTCGGACAGCGACTCCAGATACGGCCCGTAGTTTTCCCGGCTGGGACCGAATTCAGGACCCTGGGGGATATATGCGGCACACATCCCGTCGTTGAGCGGTTTGACCAGCACCAGCATGTCTTTTCCGGATCCCCGGTCCTCGATGTCATAGGCACACGGCTGCCATCCAAGCCGGGCTTTGACATTTGCCCAGTATTCGGTTTGAAAAATAATGTCTGTGGGCAACAGACGGGTCACTTTTTTGGGTGTCACGGACAACTGCATTTCACGATCACCTTTCCTGTCATTTTTATGTCATGTTCAATTGCGCGACACAGAGGGTAACAATTAAATCTTGACAATTAAATACCACAAGGTGATATTTAATTTTTTAATTTTTGATGAGGAAACCATGAACCAGAAACTTCACTTTGATACCCGGGCCATTCACGAAGGGATCAAAGACCATGACTGGGAAGGAGCCACCCTGCCGCCCATTTTCCAGACCGCGGCCCATTTTCATGACACCGCCGCCGATCTGGGCCAGACCTTTGCCGGAGAACGGCCCGACCATATCTATATGCGCCTGACCAATCCCACCAACCGGTTCCTGGAGGAACGGCTGGCCTCCCTGGAGTCGGGCAGGGCCGCCGTGGTCACGGCATCCGGCATGGCCGCCATCAGCAACGCCTGCATGACGCTCTTGCGGGCCGGCGATGAATTTGTGGCATCCTCTTCTTTGTTCATGTCCACCTATGCCCTGTTCACCAATATCTTCAAAAAATACGGCATCACCGTGCGCCTGGCTGATCCGTTGAATCTGGAGGATATTGCCGCACAGGTCACGGACAAAACCCGGTTCATCTATATGGAAACCATCACCAACCCGGGTATGGAAATCCCGGACCTCAGACAGGTGGCGGATCTGGCCCATGAAAACAATATTCCTTTGATGGTGGACAACACCCTGGCCTCCCCCTGGCTGTGCCGGCCCATCGAGCTGGGGGCGGATATCGTGGTGCACTCCACCACCAAGTATTTTTCAGGCCATGGCGCGGCCCTGGGCGGCGTGGTGGTGGATGCCGGAAATTTTGACTGGAACACGGACCGGTTTGCCGATTTTGCCCCGTTTGTGGCGCAGAAAGGCAACCTGGCGTTTCTCCACCGCCTGTTCAAGGAACACCATGTCAATTTCGGCACCACAGCGGCCCCGTTTCACTCGTTTCTGACGGTGCTGGGCCTGTCCACCATGGGGGTGCGCATGGAACGGCACATGGCAAACGCCATCCGGGTGGCAACGTTTCTGAGGGAACACCCCAAAGTGAGATGGGTCAACTTTGTGGGATTTCCCGACCATTCCAGCCATGGGATGGCCAGAAAGCAGTTTGGCGGTAAAGGGTTCGGCACCATGCTGACATTCGGCCTGGCAGACCAGGACGCCTGTTTCCGGCTGGTGGACCATCTGTCCCTGATCCTGAACCTGGCCAATCTGGGTGACTGCAAGACCCTGATCATCCACCCGTACTCGTCCCAGTATGTCTCCTTTCCTAAGGAATTGAAAGACCGGCTGGCTGATCCCTGCCTGCTGCGGTTTTCCGTAGGCATCGAGCACATCGATGACATCTGCAATGACCTGTCGGCGGCCTTAGAAGCGGTGTGACCATGAGCGAGTATATCGATCATGATCACAACGGCACCACGGTGGGACAGGTGGAAAAACAGTTTTTCACCTTTGCCGGCAAAGAGGACCCGTTCCTTCTGGAAAGCGGGGCCTCCATTGGACCGGTCACCCTGGCCTATGAAACCTGCGGCACCCTGAACCCGGACCGGTCCAATGCCGTGCTGATCCTCCATGCCCTGTCCGGGGATTCCCACGTGGCCGGGTACTACACCCCGGAGGATCCCAAACCCGGATGGTGGGACATCATGGTGGGGCCGGGCAAAGGCATTGACACGGACAAATATTTCGTGATCTGCACCAATATCCTGGGATCCTGCATGGGCTCCACCGGACCGGCATCCGTCAACCCGGAAACCGGCATCCCCTATGGCACGGATTTCCCCCTGATCACCATCGGGGACATGGTCCGGGCTCAGAAAATGCTGATGGATCACCTGGGCATCCAAAAACTGCTGGCCGTGGTGGGGGGATCAGTGGGCGGCATGCAGGTGCTGGAATGGTGTGTGCGGTATCCGGACCATGTGGCATCGGGCGTGGCCCTGGCCACCACCTGCCGCCATTCCGCCCTGGCCATCGCGTTCAACGAGGTGGCAAGACAGTCCATCATGGCGGATCCCAACTGGTGCAACGGCCATTATTACGAGGGGCCCAAACCCGGCATGGGTCTGGCCATCGCCCGGATGATCGGACATATCACCTATCTGTCCGATGAGTCCATGCGCCTGAAGTTCGGCCGGCGTCTCCAGAACAAAAGTGCGCTCAGTTTCGAGTTCGGGGCCGAATTCCAGGTGGAATCCTACCTCCAGTACCAGGGCAGAAAATTCATCGAACGGTTCGATGCCAACTCGTTTCTTTACATCACCAAGGCGGCGGATTATTTCGACCTGGCAAGGGAACACGGCAAAGGCTCCCTGGTCAAGGCGTTTTCAAAATGCCAGGCCCGGTTTCTGGTGGTGTCCTACACTTCGGACTGGCTGTATCCCACCTATCAGTCCAGAGAAATGGTCACGGCCATGAAAAAGAACAACCTGGATGTCAGCTTCTGTGAAATCGAGGCCCAGTGGGGCCATGATGCGTTTCTGCTGCCCAACGGCAAGCTGGACCACCTGATGACAGGATTTCTAAGGAGGGTTTCCCATGAATCCACTCCGGTATGATTTACAGATCATCGCCTCCTGGATCACGCCGGGGGCCAGGGTTCTGGAGCTTGGCTGCGGCGAAGGGGATCTGCTGCTGTGGCTCCGGCAGAACCGCCAGGTAAAGGAACGGGGCATTGAAATCAAGGAATCCAAAGTGGTCAAATGCATTGAAAAAGGCATTTCCGTGCTCCAGGGGGACATCAACACAGAGATCATGGATTATCCGGACCAGGCCTTTGATTTTGCCATCTGCTCCCAGACATTGCAGCAGGTGTATGACCCGGTGTTCCTGATCCGGTCCATGCTCAGGGTGGCGGACCGATGCGTGGTGAGTTTCCCCAATTTCGGGCATTACAAAACCCGGGTCCAGCTGATGTTCACCGGGTGTGCCCCGGTCACCAAAGAGCTGCCCTATGAATGGTACGACACCCCCAATATCCGGGTCTTAAGCCTCAGGGATTTTGAAAATTTCACCCGGCAGGCCGGGTTCCGGATTCTGAAAAAAGCGGCCATCAACACGAAAAATCATCAGATGGAGGGGAAGATCATCACATTTTTACCCAATCTGTCCGCCACTTATGGTATCTTTCTGATCGGGCACCAGTGACCGTGCCTGACAGTCCTGTGAATCCTCACCATAACCTTTTGACAAGGAGGCCTTCATGGCATTTCAAGACATTCTGGTAACCACCCCGGCCGATCACGTGGGAACCATCACACTGAACCGGCCCGAACAGATGAATACCTTCAGCACCCGCATGGCACAGGAGCTGAACCAGGCCCTGCGGGACCTGGATGCGGATCCCGGGGTCCGGGTGATCCTGGTCAAAGGGGCCGGCAAGGCGTTCTGTGCCGGTATCGATGTCACGGAACTGGCCGGCAAGACCCCTTTGGAATACCAGGCATGGATCGAGACCATGGAGCAGCCTCTGGTGACCATCTCAAAACTCAACAAACCCGTCATCGCCCAGGTGCACGGCGTGGCCGTGGCCAACGGCATGGGTCTGGCCGCGGCCGCCGACCTGGTCATGGCGGCGGACAACGTGCGCATGGGGCTGACCGCCATCAATGTGGGACTCAACTGCGTGGGCCCCATCATTCCGGTATCCCGGTGCGTGGGCCGGAAAAAAGCCCTGGAACTGCTGCTGTACGGCAACCTGATCAAGGCTCCGGAAGCACTTTCTCTCGGGCTGGTGAACAAACTGGTTCCCAAGGATGAACTGGAGGAACAAGCACTGGCATGGGCGGTCGAGCTGGCAAAGAAGAGCCCGATCGCGGTCCGCATCGCCAAAACCGCGTTCTACCGGTCCGAAGACCTGCATTACGAAGCCCGCTTCGCCTACATGAATGAAGCTTTTGCCCGGTTGTGCACCACACAGGACGCCAAAGAAGGGGTGAGTGCGTTTTTTGAAAAACGGCCTGCCCGGTGGCTGGAAAAATAAGGAGGGAACATGACACAGAAAAAAGAGTGGCATCCCGGCACGCTGCTGGAACTGTCCGGTTACTACTGGAAAACCTGCACCCTTCACGCAGCCGTGAAGCTGGATATCTTTACGCGCATCGGCAAAGACATCCTGACCGCCACGGAGATGGCCCGGAAAACCGGGTGGGATTCCCGGGGTCTCACCATGCTCCTGGATGCCCTGGCCGCCATGGCGCTTTTGACCAAAACGTCGGACGGCTATGCCAATACGCAGGCAGCCGCCGACTTTCTGGCAAAAAATTCCGGCCGGTATATCGGGTACATGATCCAGCATCACCATCACCTGGCCGATTCCTGGGTCCGGATGGACGAGGCGGTCACCCGGGGCGGTCCGATCCGGGAACGGTCATCGGTCTCTTCGGAAGAATGGCGGGAGGCTTTTCTGATGGGCATGTTCAACAATGCCATGGCCATGGCACCGGACGTGGCTCAGTCTGTGGACCTGTCCGGATGCACCCGGCTGCTGGATATGGGCGGCGGGCCCGGCACCTATGCCATCCATTTCTGCAACGCCAATCCTGACCTGACCGCTGTGGTGTTCGACCTTTCCACCACCCGGCCTTTTGCCGAAAGAACCATTGAGCGGTTCGGCCTGTCCGACCGGATCTCTTTTACTGCCGGTGATTACACCACCGAAGATGTGCCCCTGGACCAGGCATTCGATGCGGCCTGGCTGTCCCATGTTCTCCACGGAGAGGGGCCTGATCAGGCTGCGGGCATCGTTTCCCATGCCGCAAAAGCCCTGGTCTCCGGCGGACAGCTGCTCGTCCATGACTTCATCCTGGACGACACCCGGGACCGGCCGGAATTTGCGGCCCTGTTTTCCCTGAACATGCTGCTGGGGACCGACTCCGGGCAGTCTTACAGTGAGTCGGAAATCCGGGAAATGATGGCTGATGCCGGGCTGACGAATATCACGTTGCTGGATTTCACCGGCCCCACCCAGTCCAGGATTCTCAAAGGGATAAAGCCGTAATTCGTGGAAAGGAATCTAAGCGTCACCGCTCTGAATACACCACCACCCGGTTGCGGCCTTCCTGTTTGGCCTGATACATGGCATCATCGGCCATTTTGACGATTCGGTCCGCCACGTCGGTATCGTTTTTGCCGGTCATATCCAGGGAGGAGACCCCGAAGCTGGCGATTACATGTTGGATTCGGAATGAAACCGCGTGTAACACAGCCGGCACAAACTCAAAACAAAAAAACCCACGGGTGCCGACTGCCTGCTTGACGCTGCTCAAGAAACGAATCCGTTGGCTCGGCAGACTTTGGGAAGGATATATAGACGGCGCACGGCCGTCCGAAGTTCAGCTGGCTCATGAAAAACCTTTGGGGGCATCTGCGGCACAGGTTCCAATGCTGGATCCCATAAAACTGGCAGCACTCATTTTTTTGGTCACTTCTTGACTGTCGCACTTTGGACATGCAATATCCGGCTCATCTCCGGCAAACACCAGTTTTTCAAATTCATGGGAACAGGTGTTGCACTGGTATTCATAAATCGGCATCCGTCACCTCCTGGATTTTAGAACACATACGCAAAGTTGAAGGCATCTTTGACATTAATGTCCTATTTTAACCATTCTTTTTTTCTGCGCAATTGATTGTCCGATATTGAAACCCTTCTCTTTCATTCACAGCAGGATATTGCCATCCCCCTTGACCAAATTTATTCAGTCAGCGCGCTTCGGATCATGCACGCCATTGGAGAGACATCCCTTTTTTTGGCCTGCAGGTGGATGGTGGACAGAAAGACCTGGTGTCCTTTGTCCAGATCCAGGGACTGCAGTATGCCGCATGTCCTCAGATATCTTACGTCATTTTCAAGCCGCAATCAGAGAAATGAGCCGGGCAAGAGACGGAACATACACCGTTCCAGAATCCGGCTTGATGATCTCGATTCCGCCCTGGTCCAACGCCTCGGTGATCATTTCTGTGTTCCTGCACCATGAAGGTGATCCGGGCTGTCTGAAACTGATGTTGCCAGATCGGTATCGGTGAGTGCGGTAAACTTTGGAATGTTGACGATCAGCCAGTTGTAAAAGGGATGGATCTGTTTCCAGGCATCTGCGGACAGTTCTTTTTGCAGCAGGTCCACCCAGATGTTTAAATTGGCGGCCCAGTAGGTGGTTTGAAACCCATGGGACCGGTAGGCCCGGAATACCCAGAGCACGGTTTCCACAAACACGGCCGGTTGATATCCAGAAAACAGGGACAGCATGAACCGTGGGAAATTGCGGTTGTTATCTTCAGCCATCTGTTCATTGCCCGTGCCCAACAGTTTTTCAAGGTCCTGCCTGGCCATGAGCTGCCGGGTGCCCGTGGCGGCGATCTGTTCCCATTTCGCTTCAAATTCCCGGACGGCTGTTTCTGACGGCGGGACAAGTTTTTGGGCAGTAGTCAAAAGTGCATCTTTCATAGTTGACTCCTTTTGCGCGATGGATTTCAGATTTTTCTGTAATGGATATCTCCATATACCGCTTTTTTGCCGCCAATGCAATCGGCGCCATATATTCATTCCACGCGCCGAATGATCACCCATGTCATGCCCTTAAAACGAAGGAAAAGGCTGTTTGTGTTGCCAGTCCATTGTGTCTGAAGTACGAAAATGGTATGTATCCTTGGGTTGCAATGAAAATTAGACCGGTATGTATTTCAAGGAGGCAAAAAATGGATGACGATTCCCTGACAGCAGAACGCAGAACACAAGACAATAAACTGACAGTGGAAACCTTGGGCCATGTGCTGTGCATGGGATTGAACCGGCCTGAAAAACGCAACGCCTTTGATCTGGATCTGTACCGGGAACTGAGCGCCGCCTATGGCGAGCTGCACCGGAACCCGGATCTGCGCTGCGGGGTGGTGTATGCGAAAGGGGATCATTTCACCGCCGGCCTGGACCTGCCGGCATGGGCGGACTATTTCTCCAAAGGACGGTTTCCTGAATTACCGGAAGCGGGAATGGATCCTCTGGGCCTGGACCCGGGCCGGCAAATAGGAAAACCCGTGGTCATGGCAGTCCAGGGTATCTGCCTGACTATCGGACTGGAGCTGCTGCTGGCCTGTGACATCCGGGTGGCGGCGGACACGGTCCGGTTCGGTCAGATCGAGATCAAGCGGGGGATCTATCCGGTGGGAGGTGCCACGGTACGTCTTTTTCAGGAAGTTGGGTGGGGAAACGCCATGCGGTATCTGTTGACCGGTGATGAGATCGATGCCCGGGAAGCATACCGTTTAGGCCTGGTCCAGGAGGTGACTTCCCCGGAGGCCTGCCTGGAAACGGCTGTCAACATCGCTCAGACCATTTCGAAACAGGCCCCTCTGGGAGTCGCCGCTTCCTTGAAATCCAGCCGTCTCGCCCGGTTGCATGGAGACCAGGCAGCCATTAACCGCCTGATGCCGGACCTCATGCCCCTGATGACATCAAGGGATGTCCAGGAAGGCCTGGCCTCTTTCCTGGAACGGCGGGAAGCCCGGTTCAAAGGCCTCTGACAGGACCAGATCCTAAATATTCAGGCAACCGGTTTTAATGCCATGAACAGGTTTTATATGATGGCATCCGATGACCCTTTCCGCAGGGCAACGGGTTTGCCGATAATTTCCGCCCAGACCACGGCCTGCCGCAGGCTGGGCCTTCGGCCATAGGGGTGGATGGTGGGCGGCGGCACCTCTTTGGAAGAAGAAGGGGTTTTGATTTCCCGGCCCTGATCCTGATTGTCAAGCGCCATCTGCTGAATCGGATCCTCTGCACGATCACGGGTGGATGCATATCCTGTTTCCCGGTCCCATGGTTTCTCCGGTTCTTCCCGGCGCTCATCGTCTTCGGACAGATCATCCCAGAAAGTGGTGTCTGATGTGTCCGGTTCCGGGGCTTGCTTCTGCCGCTGCTGTCTGGCCTGGCGTTCCAGTTCTTCCAACGATTCCTGTATCTGGTCTCTGATTTTCTGGAAAAATGAAAACACCGAGGGTTTGGCCGGCTGTTTTTTCTTTTCCACTCTTTTTTTCTGCTGTCTGGCTTTCAACCCCCGGACAAGGGTAGTGATGAGCAGAAACAAAAACACCAGAACTATATTGATCAGGGTTTCAAGATCCATAACAACTCCTTGTGATCCGGCAGACTTTCCGCAAACACGCCTGTTTCACCGAAAGTCTGCCGTCCATTAACCATCAAACATTAAGAAGACTGATCGTCCCGGCCGCTGCTGTCTTCTCCCTTGGAGATCTGATCCCTCATCCGGGTGTCGGCGGCCACGTTTTTCATTTTGTAGTAATCCATAATCCCCAGGTTCCCGCTTCTGAACGCTTCCGCCATGGCCAGGGGCACCTGGGCTTCGGCTTCCACCACCTTGGCCTGCATCTCCTGGACCCGGGCCTTCATTTCCTGTTCCTGGGCAAAGGCCATGGCCCGTTTTTCCTCGGCCTTGGCCTGGGCGATCTTCTTGTCCGCCTCGGCCCGGTCTGTTTCCAGCTCGGCCCCGATGTTCTTGCCCACATCCACATCCGCGATATCGATGGACAGAATTTCATAGGCCGTACCGGCATCCAGGCCTTTGGTCAGCACCGTCTTGGAAATCATGTCCGGATTTTCCAGCACCTTTTTATGGGTTTCCGCAGACCCGATGGTGGTGACGATCCCTTCCCCCACCCGGGCCAGAATGGTTTCAGCCCCGGCCCCGCCCACCAGGCGGTCGATGTTGGCCCGCACCGTGACCCGGGAAATGGCCTTGAGCTGAATCCCGTCCTTGGCCATGGCCGCCACCATGGGGGTTTCAATCACCTTGGGGTTCACCGACATCTGCACCGCTTCCAGCACATCCCGTCCGGCCAGGTCGATGGCCGCGGCCCGGTTGAAGGACAGATCGATGTTGGCCTTGTCCGCGGCGATCAGGGCCTGAATCACCCGGGACACGTTCCCCCCGGCCAGATAATGGGACTCCAGACTGTCCGTGGGGATCTCCATGCCGGCTTTCACCGCCATGATCTTGGATTCCACGATCAGTTTGGGCGGCACCTTTCTGAACCGCATGAAAATGATATTGATCAATCCCACCTTGGCCCCGGACACCAGGGCCTGGATCCACAGGGCGATATAGGAAAAGATAAAATAAAACAGGGCCAGAGCGATAATACCGGCAACAATCACCAGGATGTACATAATTTCCATGGAAATCTCTCCTTAAAAGTTATTCAATTTTTTCCACCACCATTCTGTTTCCCGACACAAGGGTCACCTTCACCTTTGTGCCGGAACCCACATAATCTCCATCGGTCACCGCATCCAGGCGGGTGTCCCCGATCATCACCGTACCCGACGGCCGCAGATTGGTCACGGCCACCCCTTCCCGGCCGACCCAGGCAGCCAGATCGGGAGACTGGGATGCCACGCCTTCGTCTCTGGACAATGTTTTGTGCAGGGACCAGGAAGAGGCGCCCAGGGCCTTGAATGCCAGAACCAGGACCACGGGAATCACAAAAATATCCACGCCTATGAACACCAGCCCCATGTTCACCGAAATGGTGGTGAACACCAGATACAGGGAATACAGCAGCATGCCGGCTGCCAGAACAGTCAACAGTCCGAAGGACGGCACGAAAATCTCCACCACGATGACCCCCAGCCCCAGCAGCTGAAGTACCACAGGCATCACATAGGCACTCATGACCGCTCCTTTTCCGAATCCGCCGGTTTCACAGCTCTCACCGTCACGTGGTTCCGGGCCAGTGACACCACCCGGACCGTCGTCCCTGAATCCAGAAATTCTCCCTGGGTGATGGCATCGATTTTCCGGGAACTGATTCTGACTTTACCGGCAGGCCGCAATGCCGTGACAGCGACGCCGGTCTGTCCCACTTCCACGGACCGGGCCTCATCCGAACCCACCAGAGCCTCTCCCAGTGTGGCATTCAGATACGGCCCTTTGATCACTTTGGACACCCCGGGCAGAACATACCGGGCCATGACCAGAGAAACGGCCAGGGCCCCGGCAAAAGATCCCACCACCAGGGCCAGATTCCGGATCATCAGCCGTCCTTCCCAGGGCAGTTCCGGGTCCGGCACCACAAACCCCTGAAAAGAAAGCACCAGCCCGGCGGACAGCACCAGGATACCGGCGATGCCGGCCATACCGAATCCAGGCAGCACCAGCACCTCCACGGCAATGAGCAGGGTGCCGATGAGCAGCAGGAGCAGTTCCGTATAATGGGCCAGCCCCACCAGGTATTGATTCAGAAACACCAGGGCCAGGCACACAATCCCCACCACCCCGAAAACACCGAACCCCGGGGCCTTGATCTCCGTGTACAGGGCTCCCAGCCCCACCAGCATCAAAATGGGCAGCAGCGGCTGAAGAAACCGGACAAACCGTTCCGACCAGGTCTCAGCCATCACATTCAGGGTATAGTTTTCATACCCCAAAAGGGCCAGGGCCTGTTCCAGATCCGCGACACTGGCCTGGGAAAAATCCAGGTCATGGGCTTCCACATCATCCATGGTCAGCAGTTTCCCTTCCGCCACAACGGTTTTCTTCTGCGTGATCCGGGACTTTTTCTCTTCCGTGAGATCATTGTACCGCACTTTGTCCATGTATAGGGTTTCTCCGTCCATCACCAGCTGATACACCTCCATACTCTTGGTGACCATGGATTCCGCCAGCACTTCCGGATAATTGTTTTTTTTGGCCAGAGACCTGAACTGGGCCCTGAGAACGGTCTGGATTTTTTCTCCCATTTCTTTCTGGCCTTCACTGGTCTGGATGATGGGGGCGCAGTCTCCGATCAGGGTGTTGTGTTTCATGATCAGCACATTGCCGGCCAGGGCGATCAGCGCCCCGGCGGAGATGGCCCGCTTTTCCACATAGGAAACGGACTGCCCCTGGGGAATGGCCGAGACCGTTTCCACAATCTCCAGGGCCGCATCCACCCGGCCACCGAAGGTGTCCAGGCTCAACACAATCACCGCCGCCGGATCCAGCAAAAGAATTTCGTCGACACTTCGTTTGATGAATGCAGCCATCCCAGGTTCCACCGGACCGGTCACCGGAATGACATGGATGGTGTTTTCGTTTCCTGCTGCCCCCCCTGTTTTTAAAAGCAGGGACAGCACCGACGATGTCACCATCAACCACAGCACCACCTGAATTTTGCAGGCTTTGAAACGATTGTCTGTCAATTTGTCCATGAATCGCCTCAGTATCCCATGAAATATCTTGTCAAAAAAATCAGCGAACCGGGTTCGCGAATACGGATATGGTCGCTTTTTACAAAAAAAATTGCAACCTTTTTCGAATGATCCCTTTCCATGAGCGTTTATCCGGAAGAGAAAAACAGTGATTGCCAATCCCGTGATTTTTTTTTATAAATTGAAACCATTTTTCATCACAGGAAACGGAATATCAATGAATGACTGAATCAGGAGGAACCATGAACCTACAAAGGCCCAATTCCAACGACGCCTTACAGACCAAAAACCGGTCCCGCAACATTGCCCCGCAATCCGGGATTTGCAGCCGGTGCATCGACGGATGCAAAGGCAACTGCGATCTGTTCCACGCCACGTTCAGAGGGCGGGAGCTGCTGTATCCCGAACCCTTCGGCAGCATCACCGCCGGGGCGGACAAGGATTATCCCGTGGATTACTCCCACCTGAACATCATGGGATATGCCCTGGGCGCCAAAGGCATGGACCCGGACCCGGACAAGGCCACCTTTCCGGCCGTGAACACGGAAACCGAATACGGGGTGACCGACAAGGTGAAAATGAAAGTGCCCATTTTCACCGGGGCTCTGGGCAGCACGGAGATTGCCCAGAAAAACTGGGAACATTTCGCCATTGGCGCCGCCATCAGCGGCATCACCCTGGTGTGCGGGGAAAATGTCTGCGGCATCGACCCACAGCTGGAACTGAACAAACACGGCAAGGTGACCAAATCCCCGGAAATGGACCGGCGAATCACCGAATACCGGCGGTTTCATGACGGATACGGCGATATCCTGGTTCAGATGAACGTGGAAGACACCCGCAACGGCGTGGCGGAATATGTCATTGACAAACTGGGGGTGGAAACCATCGAGCTGAAGTGGGGGCAGGGGGCCAAATGCATCGGCGGCGAGATCAAAGTCAACTCCCTGAAACGGGCCATCGAGCTGAAAAAACGGGGATACATCGTCACCCCGGATCCGGAAGTGCCAGCCTATCAGGCTGCGTTCAAGGCCGGCCCTCTTAAACAGTTCGAACGCCATTCCCGGCTGGGATTTATCGACCAGGACAGCTTCATGAAGGAAGTGGAACGGTTGAGAAATCTGGGTGCAAAACGGATCACTCTCAAGACCGGGGCTTATCCCATGCGGGAACTGGCCATGGCCATCAGATGGTCATCCGATGCCAAAATCGACCTGCTCACCATCGACGGGGCCCCGGGGGGCACCGGCATGAGCCCGTGGCGGATGATGACCGAATGGGGCATTCCGTCCATCTACCTCCATGCCATGGCATACGAACTGTGCCGGCGACTGGAAAAACGCGGCCTGCCCGTGCCGGATATCGCCTTTGCCGGCGGATTTTCGTCCGAAGACCATGTGTTCAAGGCCCTGGCCCTGGGCGCCCCCTACTGCAAGGCGGTCTGCATGGGCCGGGCACTGATGATTCCGGGCATGGTGGGGAAAAACACGGAGCGTTGGCTGAAAAACCAGGACGGGGGCCTGCCGCCCACCGTGTCCAGATACGGCACCACCCGGGATGAAATCTTCATGAACTATGAAGTGCTCAGAGAAATCTACGGCAGCGAGATCGACACCATGCCCCTGGGGGCCGTCGGTATTTACAGTGCCGTGGACAAAATCAAGGTGGGGCTCCAGCAGATCATGGCCGGCTCCCGGAACTGGGCCGTGCCCCACATCAGCCGGAAAGACATTTTCGCTTTGACCGAAGAGTGCGCCAGAATCACCAATATCCCATACGTCATGGATGCCTACCGGGAAGAGGCGCTGCAGATCATTGACGCGTAACCATACAGGAGAGAGATATGTCTGATATTCTGTCTTTCATCAAGACGAAAAATCCGGGAGAGCATGAGTTTCTTCAGGCGGTGGACAAAGTGCTGGCCTCGGTGAAGCCGCTCATCGACCGGCATCCGGAATACCGCCGGGAAGCGGTGCTCAAACGGATCACCGAACCGGAAAAAGTGTTCATGTTCAGCGTTCCCTGGGTGGACGACCAGGGCCAGGTCCAGATGAACCGCGGGTTCCGCGTGGGCATGAACAGTGCCATCGGCCCCTATGTGGGGGGGCTGCGGTTTCATCCGTCCGTCACCTTGAGCATCATGAAGTTCCTGGCTTTTGAACAGGTGTTCAAGAACGCGCTCACCACCATGAACATGGGCGGGGCCTGCGGCGGATCGGATTTCGACCCCAAGGGAAGGTCGGACCGGGAAGTGATGCGGTTCTGCCAGAGTTTCATGGCGGAACTTCACCGGCACATCGGCCCGAACAAAGATGTTCTCACCGCCGACATCGGGGTGGGGACCCGGGAGATCGGATACCTGTTCGGGATGTACAAGAAAATCCACAGCGAGTTTTCCGGGATTCTCACGGGAAAAAGCCTGACCCTGGGCGGCAGCCTGATCCGGCCGGAAGCCACGGGCTACGGCATGGTGTATTTTGCGGCTCAGATGCTCGAGACCAAAAATCAGACCCTGACGGGCAAGACCTGCCTGATTTCCGGGTCGGGTAACGTGGCCCAGCATGCGGCGGAAAAGCTCATCGAATCCGGAGCAAAGATTCTGACCATGTCGGATTCCTCGGGCTATATTTTCGATGAAGAAGGCATCGATGCCGGCCGGCTCGATTATATCAAACGACTGAAAAATTTTCGGCGGGGACGGATCAAGGAGTATGTCAACAAGTATTCTGAAGCCGTCTACGTGGAACGGGATGCCGGCCTGGATCATCAGCCCATGTGGGACATTCCGGCCGACTGCGCGTTTCCCTGCGCCACCCAGAATGAACTCACCGCCAAAGATGCCCGGAATCTGTTGAAAAACAAGGTGATCCTGGTGTGCGAAGGTGCGGACATGCCCTGTGATCCCGAAGCCGTGGACCGGTTCCTGGATGCAAAGATTCTGTATGCCCCTGGCAAGGCAGCCAATGCAGGCGGGGTGGCCGTGTCCGCTCTGGAAATGGCCCAGAACAGCATGCGCCTGAACTGGCCCCGGCAGGAAGTGGATGACCGGCTGAAAACCATCATGAAAAACATTCATCAGACCTGCCTGGAAGCGGCCGAAGAATACGGATTTCCCGGAAACTACCTGGCCGGTGCCAATATCGCCGGATTTGTCAAAGTGGTGGATGCCATGCTGGATCAGGGGGTTATTTAATGAGAAGGCCCTCAGCTTTTGTCAAGGCATGCAAAAACGTGAGGAGAAAGGTTTGGACCGCGGGTTTCCTGCCTTAGCCAGAAACCCTTTTCAACCCTGTTTAAACGGGCCTGAACCGGAGAAACGCTTCCCTTTCAGGCCCGACCATCATCCCATGGATGCCATGAATGAACTGACAGGGTCAGGGGCGGGCCGGTCTTTTTGTTGACCGCCACCGCCGCCAGATATCCGGGCACCGGCGAAAACTGAAAAAACTGCCAGAATTCCGGATCATCCTGACCAGGGGAATGAAAGACTATCCGGATTTCGGGCCGGTCGAAATCAAAACAGAACTGGTCGAGACCGATGGCAAGTCCCCGTCCCGTCGCCTTGGCATAGGCTTCTTTCAATGTCCAGAAACGGAAAAAAAGCGGTTGTTTCAAAGACGCTTCCGTCCTGGAGAAGACGTCTGCCTCCTGCTTTGAAAAAAACCGGTCTGCAATGGAAAGATTCACGGGACGTTCCAGGTGTTCAACGTCCACCCCGATGTCATGGGCAAGGGTGACGGCACAGACCGCCAGATTTCCGGTGTGGGAGAGGTTGAAACGAACCGGCAGATCCGTGACACCCGGGGCCAGTTCCGGCTTGCCATACCTGTTTTGTGTGAACCGAACCGCCTCCGCACGGCTGCCGGTGCACCGGGCCAGGATCTTTTTTAAAAAAGCATAAGAGATCCGGCGGGTATCCCGTCTCTGCTCAATGGGCATGTAAAAAAACCAGACCCGGCCGGCCGTGATGTCAAATCGATCCAACAAGTCTTCTCCACAGACGTCTGTTGATTTTCGTCTGAAACATTTTTGAATTTAATACCACGAAACTCCGGTAACTGCATCAGATAATTGAAATTTCAGCATCGCTGGGATCGACGAAGCAATGGCATGGAAATCCAGACCACGATATATTCGGATCTGCATAAAATGGTTTCCTCAGCTGTTCGGGTTTTATGAAATTGCTTTTACCCACGATTGATGGTAATATCATGAATTATGAAAATGGAAAGACACCATACCGCATTATATCTGATGAAAAACCATCAGGAGAACAATTATGTGCCAGGCACTCCGGAAGAACGCATTTGTCTTGTCTGGCCCTTGACCCGTGAAGCGGCTTCCCTGAGTACGAAACACGATGTTGAACAAAGATTACAAAGAGATGTTACAGGCATTATCCGACGAAAAGGTAAAGTTCATACTTATCGGAGCCTACGCCATGGCCGCCCACGGATATCCGCGGGCCACCATGGACATTGATATCTGGATCATGCCGTCTCCCCAAAACGCCGATGCCGTTATCCGTGCATTGCAGCGGTTTGGTGCTCCCCTGCACAACCTGACCAGAAAAGATCTCCAAACGGACGGCATCGTTTTTCAGATCGGTGTCGCCCCCAGACGGATCGATATCATGACAGGCGTGTCCGGTCTGACATTTGAAGACACTTTTCGTCATACCACCGTCATCAACATTGAAGGCATTGACGTTCATATTCCAGCTGTCGAGGACCTCATACGCAACAAAAAGGCTACAGGAAGAACCAAGGATCTGGCGGATGTGGAAGCCCTGGAATCATTGAAAAACAACCGTCAGTAACGTTATTCTCAATGAGAAAAGCCTTCATGGACATTCTGAAAACGGTATTCGGTTATGATGATTTCCGGCCCCTGCAAAAAGAGATCATCGACCACATCCTGGCAAAAAAGGACACCCTGGTGGTGCTGCCCACCGGCGGCGGCAAATCGTTGTGTTTCCAGCTGCCGGCCCTGGTGTTTGACGGGCTTACCATTGTGGTGTCTCCCCTGATCTCCCTGATGAAGGACCAGGTGGACCAGCTGCACGAGATGGGAATTTCAGCGGTGTGCCTGAACTCCAGCCTGACCCCGGACCAGTACCGGCACCATGTGTCCTTGATCCGTCAGAACCGGATCAAACTGCTGTATATCGCCCCGGAATCCCTGGTCCGGCCCCAGATCCTGGACCTGCTCGAAACCGTGACCGTGGACTGCCTGGCCATTGACGAAACCCACTGCATTTCCGCCTGGGGCCATGATTTCCGGCCGGAATACCGGCATCTGGCGCAGATCCGGTCCCGGTTTCCAAAAGCGGCCTGCGCCGCGTTCACGGCCACGGCAACGCCTGCGGTGCAAAAGGACATCCAGGCCAGCCTGAGATTTTCAGCCGATACCGGATTCAAGGCGTTCATCGGCAGCTTTGACCGGGGAAACCTGCTGATCCGGGTGATGTTCAAGGAGACCCCTTTGCAGCAGACCCTGGAATTTTTACACACTCACCAGCAGGATTCCGGCATCATCTACTGTTTGTCCAGAAAACAGGTGGAAACCCTGTCCAGCCAGCTGACGGAGAGAGGTTTTTCCGTACGGCCCTACCATGCGGGTCTCGATGATGCGGACCGTCACCGGTTCCAGACCGAATTCATCCGGGATGACGTCCGGATCATGGTGGCCACCATCGCATTCGGCATGGGCATTGACAAACCCAATGTCCGGTTCGTGCTCCATTATGACCTGCCCAAAAGCGTGGAAAACTATTACCAGGAGATCGGCCGGGCCGGGAGGGACGGACTGGAAGCGGAGTGCCTGCTCCTGTTTTCCCATGGAGACATTCCCCGGTTGAAATCCCTTGTCACAGGCACGGATGAGCAGCAGAACCGGGCCGCCTGGTTTCACCTGGAGGATATGGTGCGGTTCGCGGAAGCCGAAGAGTGCCGCAAAAAACTGCTGCTGGCCTATTTCGGGGAGACCGCCAAATACGAGGACTGCGGCATGTGCGACAACTGTCTGGCAGCAAAAGACCAGGTTCAGGACCTCACCATCGAAGCCCAGAAATTTCTGTCCTGTGTGAAACGCACCGGGGAGCGATTCGGGGCCGGCCATATCATCGATGTGCTCCGGGGGGCGGAAACCAAAAGAATCTTCCAGTTCCGGCACCACCTGCTGTCCACCTACGGCATCGGCACGGATCTGTCCAAAAAACAGTGGTTCTACCTGTCCCGGCAGTTCCAGAGCAAGGGGTTTGTCCAGCGGGAAGATACCTATGGCGGCCTGTCCCTGACCCCGGGAGCCTGGGGGGTATTGAAAGGCGAAACAACGGTGTCCGGATGGCTGGACCCCCGGCACCGGCTCCCCCTGGCCGAAAAGGCGCCAACCGTTTCTGAATCCGCTGATTCCGCGATCCATCCCCATCACCCGGAACTGTTCGAGCTGCTGCGGCAGAAACGCAAAGAACTGGCGGACCAGGCCGGCGTCCCGCCCTATGCCGTGTTTCCCGACAAAACCCTGGTGGAACTGGCCACGTTTTTTCCACGAACGGAACAGGATTTTCTGAATACGTTTGGGGTCGGCAAAACCAAGCTGGAAAAATACGGCCCGGTTTTCATGGCACTTATCACGGATTTCTGCACCGCCCATGCCATTTCCGATGTGTCGGAACGAACCCCCTCCCCAGCTGTCACCGTTACAGAGAGCGTCTCAAAAGAAAAACGCCATGTTCAGGTGGCCCGGCTGTATCACGACGGCATGTCTGTCAGGGATATCGCAGAAAAGTTTCATGTGAAACATATCACCATCATCCACCATCTGTACCGGTATTTTCAGGATGGAAACAGGATCGAATCCGGGCATATCATCGATGACTGCGCGGTGCCACCCGATGTTCAGGAAAAAGTGCGCCAGGCCTTTGACACCCATGGATATCAATTCCTGAAACCGGTGTTCGAAGCCATGGACCGGGAAATCCCCTATGATGACCTGCATCTGCTGCGGATTCATTATCTGTATGCCAACCATATCGAGCCGCCGTCAAAAACGGATGACGGCATGAATGCCGATCCATGCCAGCAGGAAACCGACCCGACAGAATGAAACCCATCTATACCATCGGCCATTCCACCCATACCACGGATGAATTTCTCAGCCTTTTGAAACGGCATGCCGTCACGGCTGTGGCAGATGTGAGATCCAGTCCCTACAGCCGGTTCAATCCACAATTCAACCGGGAAACCCTGGAAAAAGAACTGAAATCGCACAGAATCGCCTATGTTTATTTAGGAGACTGCCTGGGGCCCCGGAGCGGCGATCCAGGCTGTTACATCGATGGCAAGGCAGCGTACCGCCTGATTGCCGAAACCGAATTGTTCCGGCAGGGAATAAACCGGTTGAAAAAAGGCATGGAACAACACACCATTGCGTTGATGTGTTCGGAAAAAGATCCGGTTTCCTGTCACCGCATGATCCTGGTCTGCCGCCATCTGAAAAACAACACCCTGGAAATCCTTCATATTCTGGAGGATGGGAATCTGGAAACCAATGAAGCCGCAGAAAAGCGGCTCATGAAACTGTTGAAGATCCCGGAGCTGGACCTGTTTGCCGGCCCGGAGGAACTGATCGATCAGGCCTATGACATCCAGGGGGAAAAAATCGCTTACCAGCCTCCCGATGCAACCGGTTCACCGTGACATTCCAGTCCCGCCGTACAAAGCAACCCATGAAAGAACCGATCATCAGGTATTTTCTCAAATAAAAAGGAATAGCGCCATGGACACCTTGTTTACCATTGGATTCACCAGAAAATCCGCCCGTCAGTTCTTCACCCTGTTGCAGACCGCCGGGGTGCGGCGGCTTGTGGATGTCCGCCTGAATAATGCTTCCCAGCTGGCCGGGTTCGCCAAAAAAAACGATCTGGCCTATTTCCTGGACCAGATCTGCGGTATCGGCTATATCCATTTGCCTCAATGGGCACCGGACCAGCCGCTTCTGGAACAATACAAGAAAAAGAAGCTGGATTTTGCCGCTTATGAAAAAAAGTACCTGGCCCTGCTGAAACAACGCGACATCGAGAAAACCGGCGTTCCCCAAATCAATGACAAGGACTGCCTGTTATGCAGCGAACATGACCCCGAATTCTGCCACCGGAGACTGGCGGCGGAACATATAAAGACTTTGCGCCCGGACATGGCCATCGTTCATCTGCAATGACCCTTGCCGGACCGGAAGGTACCCCGGCGCGACATATCCATTGACAATCCCCGGCAGATATGGTTGAGAAGAATAACGTCAGAACTGAGGGAATATCCGGATTGCCCACATTTTGATCTTCCAGATCTGTTCAACGCGCTCCGGACCCCATATCCGGTGATGGGCCCCGGATTTTCAAATAAATGAGAAAACAGGTGATATCATGGATGTACAGTACAACCGGACGATCCAGACCCTGGAACGGCTGAGGGCCGAATCCGCAGCAGCCGGGGGACCTGACAAAATCAGCCGCCAGCATGCCCAGGGCAAGCTCACGGCCAGAGAACGGATCCTGCTGCTTCTGGACAAAGGCAGTTTCGAGGAGTTCGATGTGCTCAAGACGGGCCGCGGCAGCGCACTGGGGGAAGACCGCACCTACCTGGGGGACGGCGTGATCACCGGTCACGGGAATATCGACGGCCGGGAAGTGTTCGTGTTCAGCCAGGATTTCACCGTGATCGGCGGATCTTTAGGGGAAGCCCATTCCCAGAAGATCTGCAAGGTCATGGACATGGCCGTGAAAGTGGGGGCGCCCATCATCGGGCTCAATGATTCCGGCGGGGCCCGGATCCAGGAAGGGGTGGATTCCCTGGCCGCATATGGCGAAATTTTCCACCGCAATGTCCGGGCCAGCGGCGTGGTGCCCCAGATATCCTGCATCATGGGACCGTGTGCCGGCGGAGCCGTCTACAGCCCGTCCATCACCGATTTCGTGTTCATGGTCCAGGATTCCTCCTACATGTTTGTCACCGGTCCCAACGTGGTGAAAACCGTGACCCACCAGGACATTTCCTCCGAAGACCTGGGCGGCGCCGGTATCCATGCGAAAAAAAGCGGGGTGGCCCACTTCACGGCCCCCAATGATATCCTGTGCCTGCGGGAGATCCGCCGGCTGATCAGCTACCTGCCCTCCAACAGCCGGCAGAAGCCCCCCATCCTGAACCTGCGGGACCCGGCCGGCCGCATTGACCCGGCCCTGGATTTTCTGGTGCCGGAAAATCCCAGCCAGGCCTATGACATGAACGTGCTGATCCACAGCATCCTGGACGGGGCCGAGTTCATGGAGGTGCAGCCGGATTTCGCCCGGAACATCATCTGCGGGTTCGGCCGCATGGGAGGGCAGACCGTGGGCCTGGTGGCCAACCAGCCCGCCGTGCTGGCAGGCGTCCTGGACACGGATGCCTCGTTCAAGGCCGGGCGGTTCGTCCGGTTCTGTGACGCCTTCAACATCCCACTCATCGCTCTGGTGGATGTCCCGGGGTTCATGCCCGGCCCCCACCAGGAACACGGGGGCATCATCCGCCACGGGGCCAAACTGCTCTACGCTTTTACCGAGGCCACGGTGCCGCGCATCTCGGTGATCGTGCGCAAGGCTTACGGCGGGGCCTACCTGGTGATGAACTCCAAGCACATCCACTGTGACGTGAACTATGCCTGGCCCACGGCCGAAATTGCGGTAATGGGCCCCAAGGGCGCGGTGGAACTGATTCACCGGAAAGAGATCCAGGCATCCGCTGACCCGGAAACGGTGCTCCATGACAAAATGGACCAGTACCGGCGCACCTTTGCCAATCCGTTTCTGGCGGCCCAGAGAGGCTATATCGATGACGTGATCTTTCCCAGAGACACGCGCCACCGGCTGATAAGAACCCTTCAGGTCCTTGAGGGCAAAACCGCCAAAGGACCGGACCGGAAACACGGAAACATTCCCTTGTGAGGTGCGCCATGTTTGATACCGTTTTGATCGCCAACCGGGGAGAGATTGCCGTGCGGATCATCCGCACCTGTCAACACCTGGGCATCCGGACCGTTGCGGTCTATTCCGATGCAGATGCCCGCAGCCTTCACCGGCACCTGGCGGATGAGGCTGTGCATATCGGCAACGCCCCGGCCTCGGACTCCTATCTCAATCCGGAAAAAATCCTGTCCGCAGCCAAAGATAGAGGATGCCAGGCCGTTCATCCGGGTTACGGATTTTTGTCTGAAAACACGGGGTTTGCCGAATCGGTCCAGGCGGCAGGGCTGACCTTCATCGGTCCGCCCGCCGAAGCCATTGCCCTGATGGGGGACAAGATCGCTTCCAAAGCCCTGGCGCTCAAGGCCGGCGTTCCGGTCATCCCCGGGTATGCTGAAGCACTCAGGGACGTGGATGAGGCGTTGTCCATCGCCCGGGAAATTGGATACCCTGTTCTGCTGAAGCCGGCGGCCGGGGGCGGAGGCAAAGGCATGCGCATCGTGCCCGGCCCGGACCAGATGGCAGAGGCCCTGGCTGCCAGCCGCCAGGAAACCCGCAAAGCGTTCGGCGACTCCCGGATCTTCATGGAACGCTACATTGAACAACCCCGGCACGTGGAGATCCAGGTGCTGGCGGATGCCTTCGGCCATGTCGTATTCTTAGGGGAACGGGAGTGCTCCATCCAGCGGCGGTACCAGAAAATTATCGAAGAATCCCCGTCTCCCGGGGTGGATCCGGACCTGCGCCGGCGGATGGGCCGGGCCGCCTGCGATCTGGCCCGTCAGGCCGGGTATGTCAATGCCGGCACGGTGGAATTTGTGCTGGCACCGGACGGTGACTTCTATTTTCTGGAAATGAACACCCGGCTCCAGGTGGAGCATCCGGTCACGGAACTGGTCACCGGTCTGGACCTGGTGGAACTTCAGCTGCGCATCGCCGCAAAAGAGCCGCTGCCGTTCGACCAGAAGGGGGTGACCTTCACCGGCTGGGCCATGGAAGCCCGGATCTGCGCCGAAGACCCGGCCCGGGGCTTTACCCCGGCCACCGGCATGATCACCCGGTATGCCGAGCCCCGGGGAGACGCCGTCCGGGTGGACAGCGGGGTGGACACCGGCAGCAAGATCGGGGTCCACTACGATTCCATGCTGGCCAAGGTGATCTGCCATGGCAAAGACCGGGAAACGGCCCGGACCGCCCTGATCGAGGCGCTCAACGGATATCATATCGAAGGCGTGGTCACCAACATCGATTTTGCCAACAGTGTGCTGTGCCAGCCCGCGTTTGCCGACGGCCGGCTGGACACCGGGTTTATCGACCGGTATTTTGACGGTCACCTGCCGCTGTCCCCTCCGGACGGCCGGCACCTGAAGCTGTCCGCCGTGACCGCTGCCCTGGTGTATCATGTCCGCGATATCCTGGTCCGGGAATCGGTCAAGCCCATGGTGACCCTCATCGGGGGGGAACAGGGCATCACCGGTGCCCATCACTATGTGGTCAGGTCTGAATCAGAAGTATATGAGATACAGATGGAAAAAGGCGAAGATGGAAACCAGTGGACCATCCTGGTCAACCAGGAACCGATGACCGTGGTGGCCCCGGACTTTGAATTCTACCGCCGCCGGCTCAAGCTGACCATCGACGGCCGGGTTCACCGGTTCCGGCTGCGCTATGACCGCTCTTTTTTCTGGGTCGCCTTCTGCGGCCTCAACCGGCTCTACGAGGTTTACCGTCCCGAAGAATGGGACCTGATCAAGTACATGCCCGCCGGAAAAAAGATACTGCCGTCTGATGAGCTGCCGTGCCCCATGCCCGGGCTGGTGGTGGCGGTGCCGGTAAAACCAGGGGACCGCGTCACCCGGGGACAGAACCTGATCACCCTGGAATCCATGAAAATGGAAAGCGGCGTGGCTTCCCCCGTGGACGGCACGATCGCCGAGGTGCTGGTGAAAACAGGAGACGCCATCGACGCCGGAGATTTACTGGTGAGGTTCATGAAGGAAGGCATCTGCAATATTACAGGACCTTGATACTATTTTTTACGGGCATATGGCATGACCCTGTCACGAGAGGGGATTGACTGGAACCGCCGCCACCTTGAAACTCCAGACTCGGTGCTTTACCCTTTGGCGAGTTCCCTTTCCATACCCAGACACCGGTCATAAATCTCCCTGACCGCATCCGTCAGTTCCCTGAACCGGCCGTCCGGCACCTGGGGCTCTTTTTCCTGAAGGGTCAGCCGGTGGACCACCTGCCGCAGGGTGACATAGGCTTTCTGGAGGGTACCGCTTTCCTCACCGGAGATCAGTCCTTCGCAGCTCAATCCTTCCAGGAGCCGGACATTGTCGGTCCACACGGTGACATCCGGATGGTCGGCCCCATGCCGTAGCGTCAGGTACTGCACCAGAAATTCGATATCCACGATACCGCCGTATCCCTGTTTGAGGTCGAACATCCCGGTGTCGGACTTGAGCTTCTGACTGCGCATGCGCTCCCGCATTTCCCGGACCGCCTGTTTCAGTTCTTCGGCCGGCCGGGGACGGCACAGGACTTTGAACCGGATGTCATTGAACCGTTCCATCAGGGACCGGTCTCCGGTAATGGGCCGGGCCCGTATCAGGGCCTGATGTTCCCAGGTCCAGGCCTGATTGTCCATGTACTCCTCGAACGCGTCGATATGGGAGACGATCATGCCGGCATCGCCTCCCGGCCGCAGGCGCATGTCCGCCCCGTACAGGGTGCCGGCCGGGGTGTGCATGGTCAGGGCGTGGATGATGCGCTGTCCCAGGTTGCCGTAGAACCGGACCGTTTCTATGGACCGCTCCCCGCCTGCGGTTTCCCCGTGTTCCCCCTGGTACAGAAACACCAGGTCCAGGTCGGACTTGTACCCCATCTCCAGCCCGCCCACCTTGCCGTAGGCCACGATGGCGAACCCGCAGTGATCGATGTCATCGCCCGTCAGACCCGGCGGGACCCCGTACCGGGTGGAGACAATGTGCCAGGCGATGCGCAGCACCCGGGCCAGAACGGTTTCCGCAATATAGGTGAGATGATCGCTGACTTTCATGAGCGGATAATTGCCGCTCACATCCGCGGCTGCCACCCGCAGGGTGTTGACCTGGCGGAAAATGTTCAGCTCCTCCAGCAGGTATTCCTGGTCATGGGGATCGATTTTGGCCATCCGGACCGCCATCTCCTTTTCCAGGGCCGGTTTTTTAGGCAGGGCATACAGCGTCGCCGGATGCAGCAGTTCATCCAGCAGCACGGGATGACTGGCCAGAAAAGAAATGATCCAGGGGCTTTTTTCCGCCAGGGTGATCAGGGTATCCAGGGCCTGGGTATTCTCGATGAGAAGCGACAGATAGGTGGTCCGGCGCTCGATGGTGATGATCAGGTCCACCAGCCGGACCAGTACGGCATCACTGTCTTTGGCCCGGCCCGCTTTTTTCAGCAGAACCGGTACGAGCCGGGCCAGTTTTTTGCGGCCGGCCGGGGTCAGGCGCTGCGTGTTGGGATGTCCTGCCAGGGAACGCAGCACGGACAGGACCCGGCCGGGGTCTTCAAACCCGGCCACTTCGATGGCTTCCTGGGAAAACTGGGGATCATTGATGTTGAGCCACATCTCCTTGAGTTCCCTGGCCGCCGGATCCCTGGCATCATCGGCATCCGTCACCAGCAGCTGGGAAAAATGGCCATGCACGCAGGCCATGACCCGGTCCAGTTTTTCCCTGAACGCGCCAAAGGAGTCAAACCCCGTGGAAAGGGCCAGGATCGCCTGCTGATCCGGATGTTCCGGAATGTCATGGGTCTGAAGGTCCTGGTATTCCTGAAGCCGGTTTTCCACCATCCGCAGGAACCGGTAGGACTGGATCAGGTCATCCCGGGTGGTTGCATCGATACAGTCGTGACCGGCCAGCAGGTGAAGCACCTGTAAAATTCCCGGGGTCTGCAGGGCGGGTTCCACCCCGCCCCGGATGAGCTGGAACAGCTGACCGAAAAACTCGATCTCACGGATACCCCCGGCCCCCAGCTTGATATTGTTTTTCAACCGGGCGTTTTTCACCTGCAAAGTGATGCGCTGCTTCATGTCCCGGAACGAATCAAACGATCCGTAATCAAAATACCGGCGGAAAATGAATCCGTTGAGCTGGTGAAGCAGCAGGCGCCCGGCAGCCAGGTCTCCGGCCACGGGGGCGGCCTTGATCATGGCATACCGCTCCCATTCCCGGCCCTGGGTCTGGAAATACTCCACAAACGCATCCGCACTCATCACCAGAGGTCCGCTGTCCCCGAATGGGCGCAGCCGGGTATCCACCCGAAAAAAATGCTGTCCGCTGTCCGAAGCAAAAAACTTGAGAAACTGCTTGCACAACCGGGTGAAAAAATCCAGGTTCGACGTCTTGATCCGGCCGTCCAGAAACGTGTTGCCTTCTTTGGGGTACACAAAGATCAGATCGATGTCCGAAGAAAAATTCAGCTCTTTGGCCCCCAGCTTTCCCATGCCCAGAATCACCATCTGCTGGGGATGACCCTGCGGGTCCATGGGCGTGCCATGGATAGCGCATAATTTTTCGTGAAGCACGTCCAATGCCCGGCTGACACAGGCAACTGCCAGTTCCGACAGATCGGACAGGGTGTCGGTCAAGCCGGCTTTTCCGGTCAGGTCCCGCCAGGCGATGCGAATGACTTCCCGGGTTTTGAACGCCTTCAGCACGGTCTTTGCCTGATCCACATCCGTTTCCGCCGTCTTTTGCATGGCCTGGTTCTGATACCATCCCGGATTCCGCACCCGTTCCAGATCCCCGGATTCCGCCAGGTCCCGCAGCAGATCCGGTTGCTTTGCCAGACTGTCCGCCACAAAGTCGCTGAACAGAAACACCCGGACCAGTTCTTCCGGATCGACAAGGCCCAGAACCTGCTTTTGCCCGGATTTTTCAAGGTGATCATACAGCCGGTCCAGCCGGGTCATCAAAAGGGATTTCAAGGAAAGGGAAAGGCCGGGGAATACGAGGTCTATCATCCGGGCATCAGGTTTGTCATCCATGTGTCTCATCCGTGGGGCACCGCCGAAAAGTTATGGGTTATCCTGTCTTGAACCGTGGTTTGCCTCCCCATACATAATATCCGGCAAGAAATTTATCAAGCCCGGGGAAAGAATCGGTCCGGCAGACACTGAAAATGCATGGTCTGTAGAATTTTCATTTTTTTTCCTGTGTGATCACGATATGATACTCTGCATTTGTTTGACAACACCAAGGAACTTAAAAACCTATGAAAACCCGGTTGAAAATGATCCGGCCGCTTTGGCGCATCCATTTCCTGGGCAGGTTCACCATAAAACCATCTGTCCGTATCTTATGGATGACCGGCATGCTCGTTTTTCTGATACTGTTTAGACCGGTGACCGGTCAGGCTGGTATGGAAACGATCGATGTACCCATGACGCTGGAGTATGACCTGATGAATGCCCTGGCAACCGACGCCGTGTTTACCGGACCGGAAAAACAGGTTGTCCTGCTGGGAGAAAAAGACGGGTGCCGGGTCGTCATGGTGTCGGATCCCCGTTTCCGGGAAGCGGACGGATCCCTTTTCATCGATCTTCGCGTTCACGTCCGGTACGGATTTTCCGCGGGTCCCCGCTGCCTGTCTCCTGTTTCATTCGACGGATATCTGACAGCCCGGCAGCAGCCGGTTCTGGACCCGGAAACCTGGCACTTACGGTTTATCACGGTGTCTTCCCATCTGGAAACCCGGGACCGCCGGCCTGCCAGACTGGCGGATTTCATATGGCAGCGGGTCCAGGAACTTGTGCCGGGGCTTTTGGCACCCATTGTCATCGATCTGGGCGTTCCGCAAAAAGAGCTTGGCATGTTCCTGGAAGCCGTCCTGCCAAAAGACAAACCCGAACAAGTGCTCGCAGTGATACAAAGCCTGCGGCCGGGACCCATTGAAATCCGGAAAACCCATCTCACGTTTCTACAGCGGATGGATATTCCTGAAACCATTTATAAAACAGCGGCGCCAGCCCCTCCGCCGGTTTTCTCCCGGAACCAGAAGCGGGCCTTTATCGAGGCCTGGGAGATCTGGGACGTCTTTATGGTCCACATGATCACCGCGCTGGAACCCCGCCCCCTTGACGATGATGAGCAGGATATCCTGCTGGATCTGCTCCTGCGGCTTCGGTATGCCTTTTCCAGGGAACTGGACAACCCGGACCCCGATAGACAGGATTTTGTCAGAAAACAGTTCATTCTGAGCTGGAAGCGCGTGTCCCCTGTGTTTCGAAAACATCTCAAAGAAACAAAGACCGCCTCCATTCTCGGGTATCTGGCTTTTTTTTCAGCCGCCGACACCCTGGCGGCCCTGGACAGGCTCGGCCCGCTTTTGGGCCTGGATATCAGCCGGCAGGGCCTGCACCAGCTGGCAATGCTTCTGGCGGAAGGCAGGATGCCACCGCTGACTTACGACCCGGATATCTTTCCGGCACTGATCAAAACCCTGGGAATTGAAAAAACCGCGGACCGGGAAGCCGGTCTGGGGAGCCGTCTGAAACAGGCCCGGTCTCTGTTGCACCGGATGGGCACGGTTTCAGAGGCCCGGGCCGAAACCCCGGCAAATGACCCGGGCAATCTCCGGGAATGGACCCTCCAGGACGCATCCGCGGCCCGGTTTCTTGAAAAAACCACATCCCTTGTTGCATCGCAGGCGGAAAAACGGCTGCGGGAAACCCGGATTCCAAAAGCCCGCCATGCCATGTACCGGCGGGTGGCCCTGGCAACGGCCTGGCAGGAAAGCTGCTTTCGTCAGTTTGTTTTAAAAAATGACGATATCACCTATCTGCGGTCCTACAACCAGACCTCGGTCGGCATCATGCAGATCAATGAGCGGGTCTGGCGCGGTATATACGACCTGCAAAAACTCCGATGGGACATTGCCTACAATGCCATGACCGGATGCGAGATTCTCGATCTGTATTTCAACCGGTATGCCATACCGTGGATGAACCGGCAGCCGGACCGGGACTGGGAGGATGATTTTCTGGCCGGAATGCTCTATGCCATGTACAGTGGCGGCCCGGGTCATCTTGAAAAATTTGTTCACCGCCGCACCCGGACCGGCAGCAGTTCTCTGACCGACCGGCTGTTTCAGGAGAAATGGCAATGGGTCAAAAAAGGAGCGCTGGAACAGGCGGGCCGCTGTCTGACAGGCAGGTCCATATCGTTTGAACGTGAGTGATTTTTCTCCGAAGAAAAAATACCGTATCGGGTTTCCGTCAACATCCAAATGTGTTGGAATTTCATCATGAAACAAAAAACCAAAGGCCAGATGGAATCAGAAATCAGCGAAGCCGTGATCAAGTTTGAAAAAGAGTATATGGGCCGGGGCCCCCTGGAGACCAAAACCTATATCATCGATGACATGGTGCTCGTAAGGCTCAAAAACGTGCTCACCCAGGCGGAATTGAAACTGGCTGAGATGCATGAACACAAGGATGGCAGGGAGCTGGTCAAACGGATCCGGATTGCACTGCTGGAGCAGGGCCGGCCTTTGCTGGAAGAATCGGTGGAAAAAATATTGGGAATTAAAGTAAAAAACCTGCATACCGACATCAGTACGGTCACCGGTGAAAGAATCATTCTTTTCACCCTGGTCGCTGCTCCCGGAATTTATCAGAACAGAAGCTGACAAATCCGGTTGGTGCCTTCAAAAAGCCTGAAATACAGGCAAACAAACAAAATATCATTGACAACCTCAGAAGTATCTGATTTAAATAAATACAGATCTGTCGGAAAAGGGTGTGCCGCACAATTTATCCGGGGGATGGCAAATAATGACAAAGTCTTAGCGTTGGAACGGGTCCTCTGACGTTTTTAATGAGGACGCAGGAAAAATATAAGGCCGCTGTCTGTTCGAGAAGAACAGACAGCGGCCTTTTTTTATGGTCATCATGGCAGAATGAAACAAGGCGCCATGAAATGACCGAACCCAATGTGACTGAAAATTTCAGGAGGGAACATAATGATCTATCGAAATCATGCTGGAGACAAACCCGTCGTGCATCCCACCGCAACGATTCATCCGTCGGCCGTGGTGATCGGCAACGTCCAGATCGGCGAGAAGGTGTTTGTGGGACCCAATGCCGTCATCCGTGCGGACGAACCCTGTCCGGAAGGGAAAGTGGAAGCCATTGTCATCGAATCCGAGGTAAACATTCAGGACGGGGTGATCATCCATGCGTTGGGAGGATCGCCGGTTCACATTGGAAGCGGAGTCTCCCTGGCCCATGGCGCGGTGATCCACGGCCCCTGTCATGTCGGAAACAACTGTTTTGTCGGCTTTAAAAGCGTGGTCTTCAAAGCCCGCATCGGTGACGGGGTCGTGATCCAGCACCAGGCCCTGGTGGAAGGGGTCGAGATTCCGGACCGCATGCATGTGCCGTCCATGGCCGGCGTGCTGACAGACGCGGATGTGCAGGCGCTCAAACCGGTCACTGCCGAACTGTCCGCGTTTGCCGAAAAGGTTCGAAAAACCAATGTGTTTCTGGCGGAGGTGGCCTGACATCCCATGAAAACACTGGATTTGCCGAATCGGATAACGATTCATGACACCACGGTCCGGGAAGGGTTTCAAAGAGAAGAGCGGTTGATTCCCACCGACGCCAAACAGTGGGTGGTCCGGCAGCTTGTCAAAGCGGGATTCAAGCGGATTGAGGTCACCAATTTTGCCAATCCGGCCCGGCTGCCCCAGTTTGCCGATGCGGAAGAACTGCTCAAACAGATCCGGACCCACCGTGCCCTCATCCCCCTTCTGGCGGACGTCGAAATTTCAGCGGTCACCATCAACCAGAAGGCCGTGGACCGGGCTTTGGCGGCGCACCGGCAGGGGGCCGGCCCTGACAGAATCCTTCTGGTCATCTCCGTGAGTGATGCCTATCAACAGGCCAATACCGGCATGACCATCCATGAATACTGGAAGATGGCGGAAACCTGTATCCAGACCGCCAAATCTTCCGGCATCAAGGTATGCGGCGTCATCAACGGGATCTGGGGATGCCCGAAAACCGGCAGAACCGATATGCGGAAGGCGGTCGACTTCACCAGGCGCTGGCTCGAGATGGGGGCCGATGAGATCGAACATGCGGATCATGACGGGTCGGCCACACCGGACCGGATTCATGCCTATTTTTCTGCCATCCTGGATGCGATGCCGAACCCTGAAGCGCATGTGGCCCATTTTCACTCCACCCGGGGATGGGGCATGGCCAACATACTGGCTGCCATGCAGGCAGGCATCACCCATTTTGAATCGACCCTGGGAGGCATCGGCGGGCAGCCGGCCAACTTTGTCGACGGTGTTCCCGTGGCCGGCACCGGTGACTATTATCACAAAGACCCGGGACTGTCCGGGCTGGTATGCACGGAAGACCTGGCCGTGCTGCTGGACGGAATGAATATCGAAACCGGACTGGATGTGGACACGGTGATCTCCACTGGGGGCATGGTGGAACGGATCGTGGGCCGGCGCCTCCGGTCTGAATGCCTTCATTCCGGCAGAATCGCAAAATAAGAAAGAACATCCCCTTCAAGTCCGCTTTTGAAAATCCGGGATCTTTATTCCGCCCCTCCCCATGCACAACAGATCCGTCAATATTGACAGATTCGTCAATACTGCCTTGCTAAATCGCTGTGTTTTATGATATTTATGGGAGCTTCAACAAGGGGCGACGACCATGAAACAGGATCCGGACCGGCTTCCGGATCTTTAAGATGACAACACCAGGCAATCAACAGGTAGACAAAAAATGAAAGCTTTATTAGCCCTGGAAGACGGCAGGACCTTTGCCTGCAGGAGTTTCACAGGACCTGGCGAAGCCAGTGGTGAGGCGGTGTTCAACACCAGCATGACCGGGTACCAGGAGATCCTCACCGATCCTTCCTATTACGGTCAGATGGTGACCATGACCTACCCGCTCATCGGCAATTACGGCATCAGCCCGGAGGATGTGGAATCCAGCCGCGTCCAGGTGGCGGCCTTCATCGTCAAGGAATACCAGGAGTTTCCCTCCAATTTCAGGTCCCGGGGGACCCTGGCGGATTATCTGATCAAAAGCCATGTCCTGGGCGTGGAGGATCTGGATACCCGGGCGTTGACCCGGCATATCCGAAAATCCGGCGCCATGCGGGCCGTGATCTCCACATCGGACCTGAATCCGGAATCACTTGTGGCAAAAGCCCGGCAGGTGCCGTCCATGGCCGGCAGCGACCTGGTGCAGTACGTGACGACCAAAAAACCCTATTTCTGGAAATACAATCAGCCCGATTACGTGCCCGCGGAAACCCTTTCCAATGCCTTTGTCTGGCGGCACCGGGGGAAAAAACACTCGGTGGTGGCCCTGGATTTCGGTATCAAGTACAATATCATCCGGTGTCTGGAAAATGCCGGGTGTGAAGTGCTCACCGTGCCGGCAAAAACATCTGCGGATGTCATCAAAGCGCTACAGCCCGACGGTCTTTTTCTGTCCAACGGTCCGGGTGACCCTGAGCCGTTGATCTATGCCGTGGAAACCATCCGAATGCTTCTGGGATCGATGCCGGTTTTCGGGATCTGCCTGGGCATGCAGCTTTTAGGACTGGCCATGGGCGGAAAAACCCATAAAATCAAATTCGGTCACCGGGGCGCCAACCAGCCGGTGAAAAACATGGCCACGGGCAAGGTGGAGATCACCTCCCAGAATCACGGGTTTGCCGTGGACCTGAACAGCCTGAAAGACAAATCCTCAGCTTTGTCCCACATCAACCTGAACGAGGATTCCCTGGAAGGGATCAGCGATGACACACTCAAGGCCTTTGCCGTGCAGTACCATCCGGAAGCCTCGCCCGGTCCCCATGATGCCGCCTATCTTTTCACCCAGTTTGCCAAAGTGATGACCCATGCCAAAGCGTAACGATATCCACAAAATCCTGATCATCGGGGCCGGTCCCATCATCATCAGCCAGGCCTGCGAATTCGACTATTCCGGGACCCAGGCCTGCAAAGCCCTGAAGGAAGAGGGGTTCGAGGTGATTCTTATCAACTCCAACCCCGCCACCATCATGACCGACCCGGAAACCGCGGACCGGATCTATATCGAACCCGTGACCCCGGACACCCTGTGCAAGGTGATCAAAGCGGAACGGCCCGATGCGGTGCTGCCCACCCTGGGAGGCCAGACCGCGTTGAACACTGCCATTGAGGCCGCCAAAACCGGCATCTTCGAGGAGTACGGCGTGGAACTGATCGGGGCCTCCATCGAGGCGATCCACAAGGCGGAAGACCGGGAACTGTTCCGAAACGCCATGAACAGGATCGGGCTGCGCATTCCCAAAAGCGGGTTTGCCCACAATTTTTCCGAAGTGGAGGAGATCGCCCGGCGCATCGGGTTTCCCCTGATTGTCCGTCCCAGCTTTACCCTGGGGGGTACCGGCGGCGGGGTGGCCTACAACATGGAGGAGCTGAATCTGGTGGCCCAGGCCGGTCTGGATGCCTCCCTCATCAACCAGATCCAGCTGGAGGAATCGGTCCTGGGATGGAAAGAGTATGAGCTGGAGGTGATGCGGGACCATGCCGATAACGTGGTGATCATCTGCTCCATCGAAAACGTGGATGCCATGGGGGTGCACACCGGAGATTCCATTACCGTGGCCCCGGCCCAGACCCTGTCGGACAAGGAGTACCAGGTGCTGCGGGACGCGTCCATCGCCATCATCCGGGAGATCGGCGTGGACACGGGCGGCTCCAACGTCCAGTTTGCGGTGAACCCGGAAAACGGGGACGTAATCGTGGTGGAGATGAACCCCAGGGTTTCCAGAAGTTCGGCTTTGGCGTCCAAAGCCACGGGATTTCCCATTGCCAAGATCGCGGCCAAGCTGGCTGTGGGCTATACTCTTGATGAAATTCCCAATGACATCACCGGTGAGACCATGGCCTGTTTTGAACCCTCCATCGACTACTGCGTGGTCAAGATTCCCAGATGGACCTTTGAGAAATTTCCCGAGGCCCAGGATGTGCTTACCACGGCCATGAAATCCGTGGGAGAGACCATGGCCATCGGCCGGACCTTCAAAGAGGCGTTTCAAAAAGGCCTCAGATCCCTGGAGATCGGGAGGGCCGGGTTCGGGGCAGACGGCAAGGATCTTGTCCCCGATTCCGTGGCCGGCACGGACCTGGAATATCACCTGTCCACCCCCAATTCCCAGCGGCTGTTCTACATCAAGTACGCCTTGAAACACAACATGCCCATCACCATGCTCCATGAACTGACCCATATCGATCCCTGGTTTCTGCACCAGATGAAACAGATCGTGGATCTGGAAAACCAGATTAAACTGGCCGGCAAAAACCTGCCCAGAGACCTGCTGGAAAAAGCCAAAAAATACGGATTTTCCGACCGCCAGCTGGCCCACCTCACCCGGCTGACCGAAAAACAGGTGGAACAGGAAAGAAAACTGTTGGGGCTGGTGCCGGTGTACAAGCTGGTGGACACCTGTGCCGCGGAATTCCGGGCCACCACCCCCTACTATTACTCCACCTATGAATCCGAATGCGAGGCCCGGGTCGGTGACAGGAAGAAGGTGATGATCCTGGGGGGCGGTCCCAACCGTATCGGCCAGGGCATCGAATTCGACTACTGCTGTGTGCATGCGTCCTTTGCCCTCAGAGAGGAAGGGGTGGAATCCATCATGGTCAACTCCAACCCGGAAACCGTTTCCACGGATTACGACACCTCGGACAAACTGTATTTCGAACCCCTGACCCACGAGGATGTGCTGCACATCGTGGAAAAGGAAAAACCGTTCGGTGTGATCGTCCAGTTCGGCGGCCAGACCCCGCTGAACCTGGCCACCGGGCTCCAGAAAGCCGGTGTTCCCATCATCGGCACCTCTCCGGAAAGCATTGACCGGGCCGAGGACCGGGACCTGTTCCAGGCCATGATGGACAAGCTGGGACTGCGCCAGCCGGAAAACGGCATTGCCCATTCCTATGAAGAGGCTTTGGCCGTGGCCAGAGAGATCGGGTATCCTGTCATGGTGCGGCCCTCTTTTGTGCTGGGCGGCCGGGCCATGAAAATTGTGTATGATGAAGCCGACCTGGAAGCGTTTTTCGAGCTGGCGGTCCAGGCATCCCCGGACAAGCCCGTGCTCATCGACAAATTTCTGGAAGAAGCCTTCGAACTGGATGTGGATGCCATCTCCGACGGCGAAACCACGGTCATCGGCGGCATGATGGAACATATCGAGGAAGCCGGGATTCACTCGGGCGATTCCGCCTGCGTGCTGCCCCCTTATTCCATTGCCCCGCACCACATCGAGGAGATGGCGGACGCGGCCAGAGCCATTGCAACGGAACTTCAGGTCAAAGGGCTGATGAACATCCAGTTCGGCATCATGAATGACACGGTCTATGTCATCGAGGTCAATCCCCGGGCTTCCCGGACCATTCCGTTCGTGTCCAAGGCCATCGGCGTGCCCCTGGCCAAACTGGCTACCAAGGTGATGCTGGGCAAAACCCTCAAGGAACTGGGATTCACCGACCAGGTCATCCCGCCTTACTATTGTGTCAAGGAAGCAGTCATGCCTTTTGACCGGTTTGAAAACGTGGACCCGGTTCTGGGACCTGAAATGAAATCCACGGGGGAGGTCATGGGCATCGACATGGACCTGGGCGCGGCCGTGGCAAAATCCCAGATCGCCGCCGGGCAGAAACTGCCGGAACAGGGCACCGTGTTCATCTCGGTCCAGGACCGGGACAAGGAAGCGGCCCTGCCCGTGGCAAAAGAGTTTCACGGCATGGGATTCACCATCATGGCCACACGGGGCACGGCCGAGTTTCTGGAAGAGCACCAGGTGCCGGCCACCCCGATAAAAAAAGTGTCCGCCGGCCGGCCCCATGTGGTGGATGCAGTGAAAAACAAGGAGATTCAGCTGATTCTCAACACCGGCGCCACCAGCCAAACCCAGCGGGACGGGTATGAAATCCGCCGGGCCGCCATCAAGTACAAGATCCCTTACGCCACCACCACCGACGGGGCCAAAGCCATTGCCGGCGCCATCAAGGCATTGAAAAAAGAGCGCCTGTCCGTCAAACCCATCCAGGAGTATCATAAGCAAAATGTCTGACCATCTGACGATTCCCCCGTGCGAACGACCGAAAGACGAGTGCGGCGTGTTCGGGCTGTACCAGCACCCGGAGGCCGCCAAAATCACCTACTTCGGGCTGTATGCCCTCCAGCACCGGGGCCAGGAAAGTGCGGGGATCTCCGTGAACCGGGGCATCAACGACAAAATCTTTTCCCACAAGGGCATGGGCCTGGTACCGGAAATTTTCGATATGGAGGACCTGGAACGGATCGAAGGGGGCTCCGCCATCGGCCATGTGCGCTATTCCACCACCGGAGATTCGGTGCTGCTCAATGCCCAGCCCTTTGTGGTGAACCACCGCCACCGTTCCTATGCCCTGGCCCACAACGGCAACCTGGTGAACGCCCATATTCTGCGCAGAGAGCTGGAGGAAAAAGGCTCGATTTTTCAGACCACCATGGACTCGGAGGTGTTTTTACACCTGTTCATCAAGAACCTGGTCAAAGGGGATTATGAAACCGCCATTCTCAAGGCGGTCTCCAGAATTGAAGGGGCTTATTCCATGATCCTGCTCACCTGCAAGGGCGAGATCATCGGCATGAAAGACCCCAACGGGTTCCGGCCCCTGGCACTGGGGAAACTCAACGGCCACTATGTCCTGGCATCGGAAACCTGCGCATTCGACCTGATCCAGGCGGAGTTCATCCGGGAGCTGGACCCCGGTGAAATCGTGATCATCAACGAGGACGGGATCAAGAGCATCCGCCACCCCAAAGCCGCGGCCCACAAGAGCCTGTGCATTTTCGAGTACATCTATTTCGCCCGGCCCGACTCCACCATTGACGGCAAAAACGTGTATGAAATGCGCAAAAATCATGGCCGGCGCCTGGCCCAGGAAAGCCATGTGGACGCGGATCTGGTGATGCCGTTTCCCGATTCCGGCAACTACGCGGCCATCGGGTATGCCAGGGAATCGGGCATCCCCTTTGAAATGGGCATGATCCGCAACCACTATGTGGGCCGAAGCTTTATCCAGCCCACCCAGTCCATGCGGGACTTTTCCGTGCGCATCAAGCTCAACCCGGTCAGGGAACTGATCAAAGGCAAGGACATTATCATCATCGAAGACTCCATCATCCGGGGCACCACAGCCAAAACCCGGGTCAAGGCGCTGCGGGAACTGGGGGTCAAAAAGGTGCACATGCGCATCTCCTGCCCGCCCCATAAATTTCCCTGTTATTACGGGATCGATTTTTCCTCCAAAGGGGAATTGATTGCCGCTGAAAAATCCGTGGAAGAACTGCGGGAGTATCTGGGACTGGATTCACTGCACTATCTGTCCATCGAAGGGATGCTGGCGGCTTCCGGGGTGAAGGATCCGGAACACAATTTCTGCAAGGCCTGTTATGACGGGCACTACCCGGTTCCGTTCGATCCGGAATTCACCAAACAGTGCATGGGATAACCACCGGGACAACACATGCAGAAAAAAACCGTTGCCTTTTCCAGAGAATCCACCAATCTTTTCTTTCATATCCTGACCCGGTGCAACCTGTCCTGCGCCCACTGCTACATCAACCCGGACCAGCATGGGCGAAAGACCCTTTCCATCGACACCATCCACCGGTGGCTGGACCTGTTTGCCGGAAACGCCTCCCGGACCAACCTGATCTTTTTAGGCGGAGAGCCCACGCTGCACAAGGACCTGTCCACAGCGGTCCACCATGCCCGGACGCTGAATTACCACTCCATCACCATCGACACCAACGGGTTTCTGTTCCATGACATCCTGGACAGGATCACCCCGGACGATGTGGACTTCATCTCCTTTTCCCTGGACGGGGCCACCCCGGCCACCAATGATGCCATCCGGGGAAAAGGCAGCTATGATGCCGTGATGTCAGGGATTCACCAGGCCCGGCAAAAAGGATTTGCCTGTTCCATGATCTATACGGTGTCGGACAAAAACCTGCATGAACTGTCAAAAATGCCGGACCTGGCGGCATCCCTGGACATCCAGCGGTTTTTCATCCAGGTCATCGGCATGCGGGGGAACTCCGCTGCCGGCAGTACCGACACCCATCAGGTGTCCAGGGACCTGTGGCTGTCGGTGATTCCAAAGGTCGCGGAAACCATTGCCAGGGCCGGGATCACCGTCACCTATCCCAAAGTGTTTCTGGAACCGGCAGAAGCGTTTTCCTGTGCCGGCACTGTGGCGGACAACTATTTCGTGTTTCCCAACGGCCGGGTGTACCGGTGCCCGTTGTGCGAGGATTATCCGCTGCACGCCTATACGATCCAAGACAACACCCTGGTGCCGTCCCCGCCTGTCAATGAAACCCACCTGTTCGACCTGACGATTCCGGAAGGATGCGTCATGAACAAGATCATCCAGCCGGGCAACCTGGATTATCTGCCCGACGGGGCCCCGGCCCACAGAATCGCCTGCTGCATGCTCAAGCAGGAGATCAGCCCGGGCGTTTAGCCGGACCGTTTAGATTTTTTTCTTTTTTTTCCGGGCTTTTTTGTTTTCTTCGGCTTCATGGATGAGAATCATCTGCCTGAGCCCTTCTGTGTCTTTTGGGTCCAGCAGTATCCGGGCATATTCTTCCGGCAACACCGGCTGAATGAGGATTTCCTCATGGATCAGCGCCTGGATCTGATGGAGAAGCGGTTTTTCGCCGGGACTGCAAAAGGAAAACGCCTGGCCCTTGCGGGTGCCCCGGCCGGTGCGGCCCACCCGGTGCACGTAATTTTCCGGATTGTCCGGAAGATCATAATTGATCACATAATCCAGGTTGGGAATGTCGATGCCCCGGGCAGAGACATCCGTGGCAATGAGAATGCGCTCCTCCCCGGCTTTGAACCGGGCCATGATCCGGTCCCGTTCGGCCTGGTCCCTGGCCCCGTGGATGAAGACCGCTGAAATCCCCCCCCTTTCCAGGGCTTTGGTCACCCGTTCCGCCCGGACCCGGGTTCGAACGAACACCATGATGCGCTGGGTGTCATGATCCCGGACAAACCGCCGTAAAAAAAACCGCTTGTCATCCATCTCCATTTCCACCACCCAGTGGGAGACATTTTTTGATACGGGATTGTCCGGCGCGATCTGGATCCGGATGGCGGATGTTTTTACCTGGGAATAGGCCAGTTTCTTGATCTCTTTATCAATGGTGGCTGAAAAAAACAGGGTCTGGTGCTGCCGGGGCAGTTTTTTCTTGATGGCCTGGATATCTTCCAGAAATCCTCTGGCCAGCATGCGGTCCGCTTCATCCAGCACCAGGGTGGTCACCCGGGACAGGGAGATGGCTCCCTGGCTGATGAGATCGAACATCCGTCCCGGTGTGGCCACCAGCACATCGATTCCGTCTTTCAACCGGGCAATCTGCCGATCCTGGTCCACCCCGCCGTACACCGCAAACGGGTTGACCCGGGTGTGCCGGGACAGGGCATTGAACACCGCCCCGATCTGGCCGGCCAGTTCCCGGGTCGGGACCATTACGATACACTGGATACCGGTGAGGGATTTTCCCTGCTTTGATTTGTGAATCCGGTCAATGACGGGAATGGCAAACGCGGCGGTTTTACCCGTACCGGTCTGTGCCACGGCCAGCACGTCTTCTCCCCTTAGAATGGAAGGAATGGCCTTGAACTGGATGTCCGTGGGCCGCTTGAATCCGGCGGCAGTCAGGTTTTTCTTGATCGCTTCGGCAATGGGGTAATTTTCAAATTTCATACATGTATCAATCGGGTTTTTCAAGCCTGTTATGTCAATGGGTTGGAATTAAAATACAGGGAACGGCCAGGAAGTGCAACCTATTGTTTGCTTGAGATATCAATATATTCAGGCGGTTCTCCGGCCTTTGACATGGATTTGTTCTTGACACGGGCAGGGCAAGCAGGTATTGTTAAATATTGTTTCAGGTACTGCCTTGTGCAGTCAAAAGGGAATCCTGTGAAAATCAGGAGCGGTCCCGCCGCTGTAACCGGGAGATGACCGCCACACAGACCCACTGTTGAGATTCATGACGGGAAGGGGTGGCCAGTAAGTTGATCCGGAAGCCAGAAGACCTGCCTGAACAGTTGATCGTATGCTGGCGAGGACCTGGGTGGATCAACGGAAGGAATGAGGATAAAAACGGATCCCATGTCAGCGTTGACTGATATGGGATTTTTTAATGCCTTGACAACAGGAAGACTCATGTTCTCCAGTATATCGGTTGCCATTCCCAGAGGGAAAACAGGGTTTCTGGTGGTCCTGTTTTCCCTCATCCTTCTGGGGACTATTCTGACATCCCTTTCCATGGGATACATGAATATCCCTGTTGTCGATATTGTACGCATTGTTCTGGGAATTCCTTTATCCGCCGATGAAACCGTCGCCCCTGTGATCAAGACCTTTGAAGCGGTTCTGTTTGACATCCGGCTGCCCCGGATTCTCACCTGCGCGGCTGTGGGCGCGGCCCTGGCGGTTTCAGGGGTGGTTTTCCAGGGAATCCTGCTCAATCCCCTGGCCGACCCCTATACCCTGGGGGTGTCTGCCGGTGCCGCCTTTGGGGCCAGTATCGCCATTCTGCTGAATCTGTCGGCCACCCTGGTTTCCATTCCCGGATTTGCTTTTGCCGGGGCCTGCATCACCCTGTTTTTTGTGTTGTTTCTGTCCTATTCCCCGGGCAACCCGGCGGGTGGACTTTCCTCCAACAATCTGATTCTGTCCGGCATCATTGTGGGGGCTATTTTATCCGCCGGGATCAGTTTTCTGAAATTCATTGCCGATGAACAGGTATCGGTGATCATTTTCTGGCTCATGGGCAGCTTCGCCTCCAAGACCTGGCCCCAGTTTGTCCTGGTGACCGTGTTTCTGTTCCTGGGATATGGGGTGGTTCTTTTTTTTGCCAGGGACCTGAACCTGATTTCCATGGGGGACCGGGCCGCCATCAGCCTGGGCGTGGATCTGAAAAAAGTGACTCTGGTGCTTCTGGTCACGGCCTCCCTGCTGGCAGCGGTCAGTGTGGCCATCTCCGGTATCATCGGATTCGTGGGACTGCTGATCCCCCACATGGTCCGGTTTCTCACCGGCCCGGACAACCGGAAGCTGCTGCCGGTTTCCGCCTTGACGGGTGCCACACTGCTGTTGTGGGCCGATACCATTACACGGGCCGTGCTGCCCCATGAAATCCCCATCGGCGTGCTGACCGCGCTCATCGGCGGCCCGGTCTTCTGCTGGATTTTCAAAAAAAGCCGGCAGATGCAATGAGACTCATGGACATCTGTCTGGAACATATCGATTTTTTTCATGGGGCCACCCAGGTCCTGTCGGATGTGACCTGCCGGTTTTCCGCCGGCCGGTTTTATGCGATTCTAGGCCCCAACGGCAGCGGCAAAACCACCCTGCTGGACCTGATCTCCGGATTCAGGTCCCCGAAAAAGGGACGGGTCCTGGTGGGGAATACCCCGGTGACCGCATTTTCCAGGCGGAACACGGCCCGGATCATCTCCCTGGTATCCCAGAGTTATGAAGTGAATTTCCCGTTTCAGGTCAAAGAGGTCGTCATGATGGGCCGGCATCCCCATATCGACCGGTTTGCCAGACCCGGCAGACATGACAGAGATCTGGTGGGCCGGGTCATGGAGATGACCGGTATCTCCCACCTGGCGGACCGGCCTGTCACAAATTTATCCGGCGGAGAAAAACAGCGCTGCGCATTTGCCAGGGCCCTGTGCCAGGACACGCCGGTTTTGCTGCTGGATGAAGCGTTCTCCAGCATGGACATCCGTCACACGTTTCATCTGCTGGGTCTGGTGAAAAAAGCGGTTCAGGAAAACCAAAAAACCGTGATCGCGGTGCTCCATGACATCAACCTGGCGGCCGGATTTTCCCATGAAATGGTTTTTCTGAAACAGGGGCGGATCGCCGCCATGGGGGATACCCGAACCGTGTTGACCCGGCAAAATATTGAAGCCGTTTTCAATGTCACATCCAAAGTGGAATACAATGCATATGTTCAGGCCATGCAGGTTTATTTCAAACCGTCCTGATCCCGGCAGGCAGGTCCTGCGGCTGGTTCTGGTTCTGCTGGTAACAACGGTGGTGCTCAGGAACGGGCAGGGGGAGGCACACCCGTTTCTCATCGAGGATGACAACGGGCGGAAAATTCATGTAGAACAGCCGTTTCACCGGATTGTCTCCCTTTACGGGGCCCACACGGAAAACCTGTTCCATCTTGGCCTGGGACCTGAAATCATCGGGGTGTCGGTCAATGACCGGTTTCCGGCCCAGGTGGCGGGCAAGCCCCGGTTTTCCTTTCATGATGACGCGGAAAAATTTATCGCGGCCCGGCCGGACCTGGTGTTGATCCGGCCCATGATCGACAACGGATACCCGGCCCTGGTGCGCCAGCTGGAGCGTCACGGCATCACCGTGGTGTCGCTCCAGCCGGCGGATGCCGATGCCATGTTCGAATACTGGCGGACCCTGGGCCGGCTGACCGGACGGCTGGACACCGCTGAACAGATGGTGTCGGACTTTCAACGAAAAATTCAAAAGATCCGGTCACATCTGCCGATGGAACAGGACCGCAAAACCGTGTATTTCGAATCGATCCATTCCCGCATGAAGACCTTTACCCCCGGTGCCATGGCTATCTTTGCCCTGGAAGCGGCCGGCGGCATCAATGCGGCGGCGGATGCCAGGGCATCCCGGAATACCAACATCGCCAATTTCGGCAAGGAAAAAATCCTTGCCAGAGCCCATGACATTGACGTATTTCTGGCCCAGAAAGGGACCATGAATCCGGTCACCATGGACGAGATTCTCAATGAACCCGGGTTTCACATTATCAAGGCGGTCAAGAACCATCAGGTGTTTCTGATCGATGAAAAAATGGTTTCCCGGCCCGTGCCCAGGCTGATTGAGGGAATCATGACCATCGGGAAACTGCTGTATCCCGATATATTTACACGCATAGAAAAGGATTTGTAATGGAGAAAACCGGCAAACTGTACGGCGTGGGCGTGGGGCCCGGAGATCCGGAACTGATCACCGTCAAGGCCGTCCGTGTGATAAAATCGGCGGACATCGTGTTCACGGCGGCGTCCACCAAAAACAATTACAGCCTGGCCGTGGACATCGCAGCCCCCTATATTTCCGAAACTGCCACGATTGAAACCCTCAAGTTTCCCATGACCAAAGATGAAGCCCGGTCAGAGGCCGCCTGGACCGCCAATGCCCAGAAGATCGCCCGGGCCCTGACCCGGGGACTGACCGTGGTGTTTCTGACCCTGGGGGATCCGGTCACCTATTCCACGTTCGGCTATATCCTTAAAACCATGAAACGGGTCATGCCGGATGCCGACATTGAAACCATACCGGGCATCACCTCGTTTCATGCAGCATCGGCCCGGCTCAACCGGATACTGGTGGAAGGCGAAGAATCACTGCTGGTCACCTCTGGTGCCTTTGGTGGCAGCCGGATCCGGGAGCTTCGGCAAGTGGAGAATATTGCCATTGTCAAAGCCTATAAAAATATCCCGGATATCAATGCGGCCCTGAAAGAAGCGGGCATGCACGAAAAGGGCGTGGCCGTTTCCCATTGCGGGCGGGAAAAAGAGGAAATTTTCAGCAACCTGGATGACCTGGAGACCCGGGCACCGGATTACTGGACACTGATTCTGGCCGGCAAATGAAACCCACTTTTCTGAATTTCAAGGCGTTGGGTATTTCCATTGCTGTGTCTGCTTTGCTGCTGCCAGTCAGTACATTGTTTTTTTCTCCGGTGCCCATGGATGTGGTGATTTCCCGGCTCCTGTTTCCCCTGTGCCGGCTTTCCGGTTTTATTGCGGTGGGACTGGTGGCCGGGCAGCTGATAGAGGGACTTGGCTGGACCCACCAGGTGGCGGTGGTGGCGCGTCCTTTGTTCCGGTTTTCCCGCATGGGGGATCATTGCAGTGCCGCCTTTACCACCGCTTTTTTTTCCGGCACCGCAGCCAACGCCATGCTGGCCGAATATCACGATCAGGGAAAAATCGGCCGTGTCCACCTGTTTCTATCCAATTACATCAATCAGTTTCCAGCGTTTTTTCTGCACCTTCCCACCACCATGTTCATTGTTCTTCCCCTGACCGGAGCCGCCGGGGGACTTTATTTTCTGCTCACATTTCTTGCGGTGGTATTGAGGACCTCCCTTTTTCTGGTGTTTGGGCATCTTTATTTGAAAGACCCGCAGGGCCGGAACCCCATGACCGGCACCCCTGTGGCCGTTCCCGGGCCTGAAAAAAAATCGGTGCGGGAGATCTTTTTGAAGATCCGGCAGCGGCTTCCGGCACGGATTGGGACCATTCTGGTCTGGGTGGTGCCCATCTATTCCCTGGTTTTCATCCTGCACTGGAACGGGGTGTTTGACTTTCTGAACACCGCTCTTTCCCGGACCGTGGCCCTGAACCTGATGCCGGTGGAATCTTTGTCCGTGGTGATACTGAGCTTTGCCGCCGAGTTCACGTCCGGTTTTGCCGCAGCCGGCGCCCTCATGCACGCAGGGGTGCTCACGGTCAAACAGACAGTGCTGGCCCTGCTGTTGGGAAACATCCTGGCCTTTCCCATCCGGGCCCTGCGTCATCAGCTGCCCCGGTACCTGGGCATCTTTTCCCCCAAAACCGGATTGCAGCTGCTGTTGTCCGGACAACTGTTCCGGGTGATCAGCATCATTATGGCCGGAACCCTTTATTATCTGGTGGCACCATGAATCCCATACAGGTCATCGGCATCGGACAGGGCCGGCAGGATTTGACAGCCCGGCACATGGCAATCATTTATGCCGCGGATGTGCTGGCCGGAGGACGGCAGCAGGTGGCACTGTTTCCGGAGTTTCAAGGAGAAGTGCTGCTGATCGACCGGCATATCGATGCCTTCATTCAGCAGCTTAAAGAGCGGATCCCTGACCGCCGGGTGGTGGTGCTGGCCTCTGGAGACCCTTTGTTTCACGGGATCGGAACCACGCTGCTGTCCCATTTTGACAAATCGCTTTTGACATTTCACACCAATATCAGTTCAGTGGCAGCCGCATTTGCCGCCATCAAGGAGCCCTGGCAAGACGCGGAAATCATCAGCCTTCACAAACAAGGGCTGCCGGATTTTTCCTTTTCCAGTCTGGCACGGGTCCGCAAAGCAGTGTTTCTGACCCGCCCGTCCACAGGTCCGGCATTCATCGCCAGCCGGCTCATGGACCACAATCTGTTTGATTTCAGGATCTGTGTCCTGGAAAACATCGGGAACAAAGATCTGGAGTCCATCTCCTGGTATGACCATCCGGCCCAGATGCTGAACCTGTCCTTTTCCCACCCCAATGTGGTGATTTTGATGAAACCGGCGCCCGGGTTCCGGGATTATGTTTCACATGAAACACACACAGGAATGGCAGACGAACGATTCTCCCATGCCAGAGGATTGATCACCAAATCTGAAATCCGGAGTATCAGCCTTTCCAAACTGAAGCTGACAACCAGGAACCATATACTCTGGGATATCGGCGCCGGGTCCGGGTCCGTCAGTATCGAAGCGTCCCTGGCCCTTCCGGAAGGACGGGTGATCGCCATTGAAAAAAACAAGGACCGGGTATTGGATATTGCCGGCAACATTCAGCAGTTTCACTGCCACAACATTCAGATCCTGCAGGAAACATTTCCCGATGATGCGAACACACTGCCCCGGCCGGACCGGATTTTTGTGGGAGGCGGGGGCGGCAATCTGCCAGCAATCCTTGACACCGCGTGCGAGCGTCTTCTGCCGTCCGGCATCATTGTGATCAATGCGGTTCTGATTCAAAATATCACAGCTGCTTTCACCAGTCTGAAAAAACACCGTTTCCATCCGGAAATGATTCAGGTTCAGATATCCCGCTCCCGGCCCATGCCTTACGGGACCCGCATGGAGTCTTTGAATCCGGTATGGATCATCTCCGGCACCAAACCGTCAAACCCAAAGGAGGTCAGCCAATGACCCTTTCTTTTCACCCTGTCATTTTTGCCGGCGCCGGGCCGGGCGACCCGGACCTGATCACGGTCAAGACCATGAAAGCCCTGAGCCGGGCAGACGTGATCATCTATGCCGGCTCCCTGGTCCCGGAATCAGTGCTCACCTGGAAAGGGCCCCATGCCCGGACGGTTTCCAGCGCAGATCTGAATCTGGACCAGATCGTCGATATGATGTGTTCCCATTACCGGAACGGAAAAACCGTGGTCCGCCTCCACACCGGGGACCCATCCCTTTATGGCGCCATTTTTGAACAGATGCGGGCGCTGGATGCCCAGCACATTCCCTATCAGGTGATTCCCGGAGTGACCGCCGCCTTTGCCGCGGCCGCGGCCATGGGCATGGAATATACGTTGCCTGAAACCACCCAGTCCCTGATTCTGACCCGGATTTCCGGGCGGACTCCGGTGCCGGAATCTGAAAACCTGGAAAGCCTGGCAGCCCATCAGGCATCCATGGCCATTTACCTGAGCATGGGCCATGTCCTGAAAGTGATGCAAGTTTTAAGCACCCACTATGGGGAAGACGCATGGTGCACGGTTGCCTACAAGGTCAGTCATCCGGAGGAAAAAATCGTCTACTGCCGGATCAGAGATCTGGACACCACCTGCCGGGAACACCACATCACCCGCCACGCGCTGATCATTGTGGGCAAGGCGGTGACCGCCTGCCTGGAAAACCAGGATTTTCTGAAATCCAGACTGTATGATGCCGGATTTTCCCATGGATACCGTTCAGCAAAACAATGACCGCGTTTCCGGACGGATCGCGGTGTGGGTGCTGACCCCTAACGGAAAACAGATGGGAGAGATCCTTTGCCGCCACCTGAAGCAGGCCCGGCTGTTCATCAGTTCCCGGCTGGCGCCCCCTCTTTCCAGGGAATTGCTTTCTGGACCGGACCGGTCTGACCCCAACCCTGAAACGGATTTCGGACCCGGCCTGAAGGGCACTGCCGTCCAGATTTTTCACCGGCTGTCCGAAACGGTGAAAAATCAGTTTCATCGATTTGACTGCCATGTGTTTGTCTGTTCCACCGGCATTGCCGTCCGGATCATTGCACCGTTGCTGGTATCAAAACTGACCGACCCGGCAGTCGTGGTTGTGGATGACAGGGGGTGTCATGCCGTCAGCCTGGTTGCCGGGCATATCGGACACGCCAACCAGTACACCCGCCACATCGCGCACCTGCTGGGGGCAACACCTGTGATCACCACGGCCACAGACGTCAACCATCTGCCGGCTATCGATCTGGTGGCCGACACGCAGAATCTGTTCATCGAAACCCCCGGCACCATCAAAACCATCAACATGGTGTTTCTTGAAAACAAAAAAATCGGGCTCCATGATCCGTTGAATCTGATCCGGCCGATGATCCCGGGTCTGTGGACAGAAGAGGCCCCATCCGGCCACCCCCGGGTGTTCTGTGACTGGCGCACAGCCCCTGTTTCACGTGAAACCCTGGTGTTGCGGCCCCGGGTCCTGGCCGTGGGTATCGGGTGCAACCGCCATACCCGGCCGGAAACGATCCTCGAATTTTATACCACCGTACTGGCGAATGCCGGGATCAGCCCTCACAGTGTATTCACACTGGCCACCAGCGACATCAAAACAGATGAACCCGGGATTCTGGCATTGGCAAAATCCCTGAACCTGCCGGTCCTGTTTTATGACAAACATCGGCTTTTGTCCGTGAAAACCATCCAGAATCCATCCAAAATGGTTCAAAAACATATAGGAGTTGACAGCGTATGCGAAGCAGCAGCCATCCTGGCGTCCCACAACGGGACCCTGATCCTTCCCAAACAGAAAATCCCGGATGTCACCCTGGCGGTGGCCGTTCAAGAAACCGGCTCTTTGTCGTAGGCACCGGACCGGGGGATGCGGCCCACCTGTCCCAACGGGCAAAAACAGTCATCGAGGCGGTGGACTGCATTGCCGGATACACCACCTACATCGATCTGATCCAGGATCTTGTGGCCGGCAAAAAAATTATTTCCACGGGCATGATGAAGGAGGTGGACCGGGTGGAAATGGCCATTCAGGAAGCGCTTTCCGGCCGGTCCTGTGCCCTGATTTCCGGGGGAGATCCCGGTATTTATGCCATGGCCGGTCTGGTGTTTGAAATCTGCAAGAAAAAAAACATTCCGGTGTTCCGTCCCGGGCTGCCTCACCAGGGAGGTGGATCAGAAAAAACGTCCTCCGGACTGAATCTGGAAATTGTTCCCGGAATTCCTGCCCTGGCGGCCGGTGCGGCCCTGGCAGGGGCACCGCTGACCCATGACTTTGCGGCCATCTCTTTAAGCGATCTGCTCACAAAGTGGGAAACCATAGAAAAACGGCTGACCTGTGCGGCCATGGCGGATTTTGTCATGGTTATCTACAACCCGAAAAGCAGAAAACGGACCTGGCAGCTTGAACGTGCCCAGGAGTTGATCCTGGCCCACCGGAACAGGGCCACACCCGTGGCCGTGGTCACCGGGGCCATGCGGACCAACCAGCAGATTGTGTTTACCCGGCTGGATCAGCTGCACCTGGCCGACATCGGCATGCAGACCATCCTGTTTGTGGGATCCAGCGCATCGGTCAGGTATATGGATTTCTTTTTCACCCCCCGGGGATACACAGACAAGTACGGGGGAGACCATAGGCCTTCAGAACCAAGGATGGACAAACAGAATCAGGAGGCATGATGACAGGGTACATCCAGGTTTACACGGGAAACGGAAAAGGAAAGACCACCGCCGCACTGGGACTGGCCCTTCGCGGGGCCGGGGCCGGGCTTCAGGTATTTGTGGGACAGTTTCTCAAACAGGGGGATTATTCGGAAATCAAGGCCTTGTCCCGGTTTGACAATGTCACGGTGGAACAGTTCGGCATGGGCCGGTTTGTCAGGGGCAAGCCGTCGGAAGCGGAAAAAATCGCGGCCCGGAAAGGGTATGACCGGCTGTGCGGGATTCTGGATGCCGGTACCCATGACCTGGTGATCGTGGATGAAGGCAATGTGGCGGTATCCTGCCGGCTGATATCTGAACAGGAACTGCTGGCCCTGATGGACCGGAAACCGGAACACATGGAACTGGTGATCACCGGCAGGGGGGCCACGCCAGAGGTGACCGACCGGGCCGACCTGGTCACGGAAATGCAGGAGATCAAACATTATTATCACCAGGGGGTCATGGCCCGCAAAGGAATCGAGAAATGAGCCGGCCCCATATCGCTGTTCTGGGCACGGGTTCGGATGTAGGAAAAAGCATCATTGCCGCCGGCATCTGCCGGTATCTGTCGGACAAGGGCCAGCAGGTGGCCCCGTTCAAGGCTCAGAACATGTCCAACAATTCAGGCATCACACCGGAAGGCCTGGAGATCGGCCGGGCACAGATCGTTCAGGCGGAAGCAGCCCGCATCCCTCCCCATGTGCACATGAACCCGATTCTGCTGAAACCGTTCGGAGACAAGCAGTCCCAGGTGGTGCTCAATGGAAAGGTTCACGGCAATCACACTGCCATGGACTATCACACCTGTAAATCGTTTTATTTTGAACAGGCATGCCGGGCCTTTGATGCCTTGGCAGCCCGATATGACCGCATTGTTCTGGAAGGGGCCGGTTCGTGCGCGGAAGTGAATCTCATGGACACGGACATCGTCAATTTTCCCATGGCTGAATATGCCGGTGCCGATGTCCTGTTGACCGCCGACATTCACCGGGGCGGGGTGTTCGCCCAGGTGGTGGGGACCCTGGCCTGCCTTCCCCAGCGATTCCGGGACAGGGTCAAAGGAATCATCATCAACCGGTTCAGAGGGGATATCGATCTGTTCAAACAAGGGGTGGCCTGGATTGAACAGCGCACCGGCAAGCCGGTGCTGGGGGTGCTGCCCTGGTTTTCCCGCTTCAAAATCGATGCGGAAGATTCCGTGGAGATCGAAAACATCGGCTCGGTCAAATCCCTGAAACCAGACCTGCCCGCCATTGCGGTTCTGAGGCTGCCCCATATCGCTAATTTCACCGATTTTCACGCCCTGACCCGGATCAAGGAGGTTCAGACGGTGTTTATCGATTCCCCGGAAAGCCTGACCCGGTTTTCCGCCGTTGTGGTTCCAGGCTCCAAAAACACCCGCAAAGACCTGGCCTGGGTGATGGACCGGTTTGGAACTCCGTTGAAATCCTATGTCTCTCAGGGCGGCCATATCCTGGGAATCTGTGGCGGATACCAGATGCTGGGACAAACAGTGGAAGATCCGGAGGGTCTGGAAGGGGAGCCCGGCCAGAGCTCAGGCCTGGGACTGCTGCCGGTAAAAACAGTCCTTCAATCACCCAAAACCACCACCCTGAGCGAATTTGAGTGGGACCAGGCCAACGGCCGGGGATATGAGATTCACATGGGCTTCACCCGGATCTTCGGAGGCTCCCCCCTGATCCGTATCGTTTCCAGAAACGGCAGGGCGGTCGACGAAACCGACGGGTGCCTGGCGGACAGCGGCCGGGTGGCCGGCACCTATGTGCACGGGTTCTTTGATTTCAATGCCGTGATCAAAAAATGGTTCGCCCTGATCGGATTGGATATTGCCGGGGATTTCGGAACGGACGCCGCCATTGAAAAAGACCGGGATTACGACCGGTTGAAGCAGCACATGGAAACCTATTTGAACCTGGAAACCCTGATCTGAAACAAAGGGGTATGAACGGCTCCTTCCGGGGATAGGCGGCTTTTATAAAACACGACATGGTTCACGGGAAAAGCAGGGGATGCTTCATATTCAAACCGCCTGATCAAGGAGGTCATCCGGGCGGGCGATACCGGCTTTTTCAACCGTGCCAGAGTGATATGGGGGAAAAAGGGGCGGGACTCTCCAGGAATTCCAACAGACTGCAACGCGGTGTCCAGGTCTGTCACAAGCCGGTTCAACTTTCGGGTCCGGCCCTGGATTCCGGCCCAGACAACCCGGGAATTTCTAACATGTGGAAATACCCCCACCCCTTCGGCTTTCAGGGTGATATCCGGATATGACCCGGACAGTTCCGCCGTGGCTGCCTGGATACCTTGCAGAATGTCCAGGGGAACCGGACCCAGAAATTTCAGTGTGAGATGAAAATTGTCCGGAGCAGGCCAGGCAGCAGCCATACCGGCGGATTCAAGTCCGGCCTGGATTTCAGCCAGAAACCGTTTGACAGCAGCCGGCAGCGGGATTGCGACAAACGTCCGGACCCTGCCTGACGGATCAGGCATTCTGCTTGTTTTTGAATCCCAGAAGCACCCGGTAAGGCCCGGGGGTTCCATGGGGAACAAATGCCACGCGGTCCTGATCCGACAGGATCGTGGACAGGGGCTGAACCCGGCCGTTCACGAACACCACCTCCACATCAACGGGGGTCAGCTGCATCTGATGCATCAGCATTTCCACAGTGGTGCCGTCGGAAATGGTCAAAGACACGTTGGTAAAGGGCAGGTTTTTCTGTTTGAGCTTTTTTTGTAAAAATGAAAACGCGTTGAACGTAATGGTCGGCATGGCAAATCTCCTTTTACCTCCCATTTTAATCAATCCCTGAAATATTCTCAATTGAAAAAACTGGAAAGTTCTGTCTATAAGTATAGGATGCGACTGCGTCTAATCATATTGATTCTTTCAATATTTGCTTTTCTGGCCGTATCCACCGGAGGGTGGCTGTACTACTATTCGTTTCAAAAAGCCGCGTTTCAGACGGGGGAGACACAGGCAGTCACGCAACTGAAACTGTTGACCGATCAGCTGTCAACCAATCTGACTGAACATATCAAGTCCGTGCGGGCGCTTTCCCGTATCAGGGAACTGGGCACTGCTCTGGCCGATACAAACCTGGAAACCATCTACATGGCAAACCAGATTCTGGACCTGTTCACCCTGTCCCTGGAACTGGATGTCAGTTATCTGATGGACGTGAACGGCATCACCATCTGTTCCAGCAACCGGAACCAGTCCGACAGCTTTGTTGGAAACGATTTCTCCTTCAGGCCCTATTTCAAATCGGCCGCCCGGGGAGAGCCCGCCAGTTATCTGGCCCTGGGGATCACCTCCCTCAAACGGGGGGTCTACTACAGCCATCCGGTATATCATCCGGAAAGACAGGAAATCATCGGAGTGGTGGTGATCAAAACCTCCATTGAGTTTCTGGAAACCACCCTGTTTTCCGATCCGGAGCACCTGCTTTTTTTTGTGAGCCCGGACGGGATCATTTTCATCAGCAATCAGCCCCGGTACCGGTTCAACCTGCTGTGGCCCATGGACGAAGACACCAGAGACCGGATCATCCAATCACGGCAGTTCGGCAACGGCCCCTGGGAATGGTCCGGATTCAGCCTGACGGATACCGGTGACCGGGCAGGTGGCCGGGCATTGGATCAGAACCAGCAGCAATTTTTATACACCGCCCTTCCGGTGGCGGCGCATCCCCAATGGCAGGTGGTGTCTCTGAAAAACAAAAAATTGATTGAAAAGCAGCTGTCCGCGCCGTTCATCAAAGGGATCGGCCCGGGGGTCATTTTCATTTCCTGCCTGGCGGGGATACTGGTCTATTTCCTTTACCATCAGGCAGCCACTGAAATCAGCCGGCGGAAGAAGGCCGAGAAAAAACTGCGGGTCAGTGAGGAACGGTACCGTCATATTTACCACAAAACGCCCATCATGCTCCACTCCATCGATACCAGCGGCAAAATTATCCGGGTTTCCGACCACTGGGTGGATGTCATGGGATATGACCGAAGCGAGGTGATCGGACGGCATCTGACGGATTTTTTCACGCCGGAATCCAAAGAACGGGCATTGTCGACGATTTTCCCCCGGTTTTTCAACACCGGTTTTTTCAAGGACATACCCTATACGTATGTAAAAAAAAACAAAGACACCATCGACATCCTTCTTTCCTGTTACGGGGTGAAAGATGACTCAGGCCGGGTGATCCGGTCCCTGGCAGTGAGTGTGGATGTCACTGAAAAAAACCGGAACCAGAAAGACCTGGAAATCGCCAAGGAAAAGCTGGCCAGCTATTCCCATGACCTGGAACAGCAGGTCCGTCGGCGAACGGCACAGCTGGAAAAGGCCCAGGCCCATCTGAAAAACCTGTCCAAAAACATCATCGCTTCCCAGGAAAGGGAAAAAGAGCAGGTGGCAAGAGAACTTCATGATCACCTGGGTCAGGTACTGACAGCCCTGCGGATCGATGTACTGTGGCTGAAAAAACATTTTGAGGCGTCCCCGGACCAGGCGGCTGACCGGGCGGAAAAAATGAGCCTGCTCATTGATAAAACCATTCAGGACGTCAGGGATATGGCATACCGGCTGCGTCCCAGGGTGCTGGATGATCTGGGGCTGTCCGATGCCCTGGAGTCTCTGGTATCGGATTTTGAAAAACGGTCCAATGTATCCTGTGTATTCCGGCGGGACCCCATACCCAAAATCGACAAAACCCTGGCCACGGCCCTGTATCGAATCGGGCAGGAAGCGGTGACCAATGCAATTCGCCATGCCCGGGCCACTACCATTGTCGTTGAGCTGAGAACCGATACCCATGGCCTGGTTTTGACCGTAGAAGACAACGGGGCCGGATTTATCCCGGAACAAACCCGGAACGGATTCGGGCTGGAAGGCATGATGGAGCGGGCCAGTCTGGCAGGGGGAACCCTGGACATCATGTCCCAAAAAGGCGGTGGTACCTGTATCACCTGCAAAGTGAGCGTGGAGGGATGGTCATGATCACGGTACTGCTGGCAGACGATCACAGCATCGTCCGGGAAGGACTGCGGCGGGTTCTGGAGGACAGTTCCGACATCAGGGTCATTGCCGAAGCGTCGGATGGTGAGGCCGCGTTTGACCTGGCCATGGAAAAACAGCCGGACGTGGCGGTCATCGACATTTCCATGCCCGGCATGGACGGGCTGGAAGTGGTGGCGCGCATGAACAGTTATTGCCCGAAAATCCCGGTGCTGATCCTGACGATGCATGAAGAGGAGCAATATGTAATCCGGGCCGTCGAAGCCGGCGCCAAAGGCTATGTCACCAAACAGTCGGCACCGGAGCAGCTGGTAGCGGCGGTGAAAAAAATTCATTCAGGCGGCAGGTATCTGACGGAAAAAGCCAGTGAAGCCCTGGCGCTTCGTTACATCCGGGGCAGCAAAAACAGGCATCCCATGGAATCCCTTTCCCTGCGCGAACTCCAGGTACTGCGCAAACTGGCCTGCGGCAGTACCAACAAGGAAATTGCCATCACCTACAATATCAGCGTGAAAACCGTGGACACCTATCGGGCCAGGCTCCTGAAAAAACTGAACCTGAGAAATAACGCAGACTTATCCAGATACGCGATCCAGAACCGGCTGGTGGAATTTTAATCCGGCGTGTTGAGCCGGGAAAAATTGGTGAAAATCTTGTTCAAGGTTGATTTGCACTGGGCCATCTCGTCGCGGGAAATGCCCTGTTCCGCTTCCAACAGCATTTCCATGACCATGGCAATCAGATCATCCCTGAATGATTTGGCCTTGTGTGTCAGATACACCAGATTGCTGCGCTTGTCGGACCGGTCCGGAACCCGAAGCACGATATTTTTTTTTTCCAGTACATTGAGCAGGCGGGTGATGGCGGCCTTGTCCTTGACCGACACCGTGGAAAGCTCCTGCTGGGTCTGTCCGTCTTTTCGATATAAATGCACCAGGATGCTCCACTGTTCATAACTGACATCGAACCCGGCATCCGCGAATTTTTTGGTCAGCCGTTTGATGATGGCCCGGGAGGTTCTCCCCACCAGATAAGCGATGGAAGTGTCGATGACCCGTTCAAACGTTTCCAGTTCAAGGGTCCCGGAGGGTGCCACAGTAAATTCAGGCGCAAATTGTGTGTCTTTCATGTCTATTTTTTCCATTGCCGTGGGCATTATCAGATTTTCTAACAGGGTTCGCGTAAATATGACGGAAAAAGGTTGATTATGCAACCAAATATTTATCCTTCAGAGATTTTACCGCCGTGAAAAATAAAAAACCGATTACCTCCGGACGGGCCGGAAGCAACCGGTTTTTTAGGGGAATCCGCCCGCTGAATCAGGCAGCTGATTTGCGGAAAACCAGGTTTTTCAACGGGGTGACCCAGATGCCGCTGAGAAACCAGGCGTACAGATACGTACCGATCATGATGGCAATATACGCCTTGACAATATCCATGGGCGTTCCATCCATGGAAAATCCCGGGACATATCCGAACAACAGGGGCCCCAGATACAGGAACTTGGCGAATTTAAAAGAGGTGAACGCGGTTCTCCACATGTTGGCCTTGGCAATGGTGGCCCCGGCAAAGGCGGCAATGCACACCGGCGGGGTGATGTTGGAATCCTGGGACAGCCAGTACACGATCATGTGGGCCGCCAGTTCGTTCACCCCCAGATGGGTCAATGCCGGCACCGCCACCACCGCGGTCACCAGATACGCGGCGGTCACGGGAACTCCCATGCCCAGCACCAGGGACGCCAGGGCCACCAAAAGGATGGTGAGCAGCAGGGATCCGCCGGCCAGGTCGATCATGATGTCGGCAAAGGTCAGAATCAGGCCGGAAAAGGTCAAAACGCCGATGATGATGCCGATGACCCCGACCGTGGCACCGATTTTCAGGCTGTTTTCCGTACCTTCCCGGGCCGCTTCCACAAACCGTTTGGGACCGATGCGGGTCTCTTTTCTCACCCATGAAATCACGATGCAGGTAACCAGACCCAGAATCGCGGAGTAGGCCGGAGAAAATCCATACAGCATGAACACCGTGATAATGACCAGGGGCATGATGTAAAACCACTGCTTCTTGAAAATTTCCATGGCACTGAATTTGGTTTTTTCTCCCACCACATTGTCTTTTTTGGCTTCATAATGCACCATGACAAACACGGAAAAGAAATACATCAATGCCGGGAATATGGCCACCAGCATGATCTGGGAATAGGGCAGCCCGGTCAGTTCCGCCATGATGAATCCGCCGGCTCCCATGATGGGGGGCATGAACATGCCGCCGATGGAGGCGGCCGGCTCAATCCCGCCGGCCACATGGGGCTTGAATCCGGCTTTTTTCATCATGGGAATGGTGAACATCCCCGTGGACACGGTATTGGCAATGGCACTGCCGGAAATGGACCCGAACAGGCCCGAAGCGATGACCGACACCTTGCCGGGGCCCCCGATGCGGTGGCCCACCGCCGCCAGGGGCCAGTCAATGAAAAATTTCTGGGCCCCGGACTTTTCCAGAAACGCCCCGAACAGCACAAACAGAATCACGTAGGTGGCCAGCACACTGGCCATGATGCCGAACACCCCGTCACTTTTGTAAAAGATGCTCACGCACAGTTCCGTGAACGGTGCCCCGGCATGGGAAATCAGGTCCGGGGCCATATATCCGTATACTCCGTACCCCAGAAACACGATCCCCATAATGACAAACACATTGCCCACCACCCGCCGGGCCAGCTCGATGCCGATCAACACCCCGACAATGGCAAAGGCTGCATCCACAGGGGTTTCAGCGCCGGTTCGATAGTTGATCACCTCAAACATGATCACCCAGTACCCGACACTGGCAATGGAAAGGACAATCAATACATAATCGATGATCCGGCCGACCAGGGTTTTGGACTGATAGAGCAGGAAGACCAGCACATAGGTGATGATCACATACACCCCCCGGTGATACTGGGTGGCCATGGGCTGCACCACGGCGGCCCAGGCATAGAAAAGCACCAGGGTCACCGAGCAGATATCAAAAACAATTTGCTCGAAACGATTCAATTTACTGTACACGATCTGCGTTCCTGTGGTTTAAAAGGGTTGTCAAAACGGTTTCCTGAAGATGGACCGGGGCACAGAATCTTTCTTTCTGTGCCCCGGAAGTCAAACACCCGATCACACGGGGGATGATGTTACAATACCCCTTTTTCTTTCCAGAACTTTTCAGCCCCCGGATGAAACGGGGTGACGATGCCGGTGGGGCCGGATTGAATGGACATGCTCTTGAAGGTTTTTTTCTGGGATACCATATGGGCCAGACCTTCGTCGGTATAGATCAAAGACAGCATCTGATACACGGCGTCCGCGGACACGTCCTTGTTGGCCACCCACAGGGCCGCATCCTGGAATGAGTTCACCTCGTAATCCACCCCTTTGTAGGTGTTGGCCGGAATGGTGACCTTGGCGAAATAGGGGTATTCCTTGTAGAATCCTGCTTCCTGGGCATCCTTGTCCAGATCGACCATGGCGATGTCATTGGTCTGGGCCGCCATCATGACGGCACCGGTGGGATAGCCCACAAACAGCCAGAACGCATCCAGCTGATTGTTGCCGAATGCCTGGGCCGCATCATTGTAGCCCATGGCGTTTCTTTCGATCTTGTCCCAGATGCCCATATGGGTAAAGAAAAGCTCACAGTTGGCAAAGGCGCCGGAACCGGCATTGCCCACGCCCACTTTTTTGCCTTCCAGGTCTTTGACGCTCTTGATGCCTGAACCGGCTTTGACCACCAGCTGGGCCGGGGCCCCATACAGGAATGCCACCGCCATCACGTTTTCATATTTGGTGGGATCGTTTTTCATCTTGCCGTTCCGGCCCTGATACACATGGCCGGAATACACCACGCTCATCTGCTGGCGGCCGGCATCGGTTTTTCTCAGATTCTCGACAGACCCTGCGGATGACTGGGCCTGAACCCGGATATCAGGCAGGTCTTTGATGGGATCATACACCTGGATTGCATTGGCCACCACCTGAAAAGTCCCGCCGGCAGGGCCTCCGCCGAAAACAATTCTTTCCTTGGCCAAAGCGGCCTGGGAACAAACCATGGAAACCACGGCGATCAATCCGATCAGTAACAGATGTCTTGCTTTCATAAATCCTCCTTGGAATAATTTTGGGGTTAAAAAACGATCTGACACCTTTTTGTGTTCATACTACCCTACCAGCCCAAAAGTAAAGGATCAATTGGAAGATTTCTGATTTTGCTGTAGTAATATTTCTTACAAAACAGTGGATTGCGGACACTGCGGATGGACAAGGGAGATAAGGAAGGGGGGTCCCGGCACTCAGGCCCCACTGCCCGGCAGCACCTGATCAAGGCGGTCAAACAGATGGGAAAAGCGCCTTCCGTTCCGGGAATGCGCTTTATAGTAATTCAGACAGGTGTCAGCGATTGACAGCACCTGTTTCCGGGAATAAAGGCCCGGCAACTCCATGGCCAGCCTGGGCCGGCGGCCCAGGCGCCCGCCCAGAAGAACACGGAACCCGGTCTGGACCGGTTCAAGGGTTTGGGCCGGGCAGGTGTGAATACATTTGCCGCACCGCTGACACCGGCTCAGGTCGATCTTCGGTTTTTGGGCGCCATCCGGGGTGTTTGTCAACCGGATGGCCTGATCCGGGCATGCCTGTACACAGGCGCTGCACCCGGTACAGGCGTTTTCCCCCACCCCCGGAATCTCGGCACCGATAATGCCGATATCCGCGATCTGGGGCCGGGAACAGGCGTTGGGGCAGTCACTGAGCGCGACACGAAGTGCATGATGGGGCCGGATATTTTCTCCCAGAGATCTTCTGAGAAATTCCGGGATATCCGCCTGTTCCAGCAGGCGGATCAGTTCCCCGGCAAGGTTTGCCGTGGGAACGGCGGCATGGGCACACCCCCTGCCGCCGGAACACACAGACACCGCATACCCGGTCACCGGCCCTGTTCTGCCGGTGACGGTCATGACAGGATCTCTCCCCGGGCGCTGACGGTCACCTGTGAAAACGGAATTTCCATGCCGCTGTTTTCCAGGGCTTTTCTGATAATATGAGGAAGCCCTGAACAGCAGGGAACCTCCATGATCACCGCCGTGATACTTTTAATGCCCGATTTTTTGAACACGTCCGTCAGTTTGTCCACATATCCCTGGGCATCGTCAAATTTGGGGCATCCGATCATGACGGCCCGGCCTGCCAGAAAGTCTTTGTGAAACGACGGGTAGGCCACGGGCACACAATCGGCGGCGATCACCAGATCGGCCCCTTTGAGAAACGGGGCGCCCGCAGGTACCAGCCGGATCTGTACCGGCCAGTGCCCCAGAGATGACGGCCCCCCCGCTCCGGTCTTCGGGGGCTGGCTGGCACAGTCACACGATGTCTGAGAAAAGGTTTTCAACGCAGCCGAGGGGCACCCCCCGGAAATGACCGGTTTGCTCTTTTCTGCCGATTTTCCGGCTTCCGCCTGTTTTTCGAGGAGTTCGTGAACCGCTTGTTCATCAAATTCATCGGCTTCCCTTTCCACGATGTTCAGCGCACCCTGGGGACATTCCCCCAGACAGGCGCCCAGGCCGTCACAATACTTGTCCGCAATCACCTTTGCCTTGCCGTTGACGATCTGAATGGCGCCTTCCGCACATGACGGCACGCAGTTCCCGCATCCATCACATTTTTCATCATCGATTTCAATGATTTTTCTGAGTACTTTCATGGTGTTATTCCTTATTTTTTATAGTGTGTTTTCAATGTTGCAGTTGTTTTCATCCGTGTTGAATCAGCATCTGTCCGGCCAGTTTTTTTCCGGCATCCGTCAGATAAATTCCGTCGATTTTATCTGCCAGGGTGTCGGCATCAATCTGTTCTTTTCCCCGGCAGTCTTCCATGTTGGCCAGCATGTCCGCGTCATAAACCACTTTGAAATTAAGGGTTTCCGAATTTTTCGGGTGATGGTGGTGTGAAATGATATCACACACCTCATCTATCAGCGCTTCCCTGGCCCCCAGATCCGCCAGGATTTTTCTGGCCACGGGCGGTCCTTCGACGTGCTGGTGTTCCGCCTTTGCAGATCCATACTTTTCCTCGGCATTTTTGATGCCGATATCATGGAGATATGCCGCACAAAGGACCACCGCCATATCGGCTTTTTCGTTTTTCCCGATTTTTTCCGCATACCGGGCCACCCGCCCGGCATGGCCGATCCGCTTGAAATCCGTGCCGAAATACTGTTTCATCTTCACGGCCACCCGGTCCTTGAGCAGGTCCTCCTGCTGGGCCACAAACTCTTCAGGCAACGTGCCCAGACATTGCTCGGCATACTTGCAATAGGCGGCACACCCGAAATCCATTTTCGGATTCACGATCTTCTTGCTGCAGTGGCCGCATCGACGGGTGGCGTCATCTTTGAAAAATTCCATCATATGTCCGCATTCCGGACATTCGGTCTCAAAAATGGCATCCTCGTCCCAATACTGGGTATCTTGTCCCGGACACTTCATATTCCACCTTCCTTCAAAGAATTGACCGGTTTATCCGATCTTGTGTTTGGCAATCTGCTTTACATCCTGGTGCAAACCTACTATATATCAGCAGGAAAAACCTTGACCTGAATCAAGGGGGGAGGATTTTTTAAATTTTTTTTTAAAGCGTCTCCCCTCGTTGTCTGTCAACCGCATAACAGGAGAAGTGTAGCGTATCGAACTCCTAAAGACCATTCCACTTTTCTCGGGCCTGTCCGGCGATCAGTTGAAAACCCTTGCCGGCATTGCCGTGCGCATGGCGTTCAAACGCGGTGAGATCATTTTTCAGGACGGGGACAGAGGCAATGGGATCTACATTGTCGAAACCGGAAAAATAAAAATCTATAAATTGTCAATGGACGGCAAGGAACAGATTCTTCATATTTTCGGACCAGGCCATACCTTTGGAGAGGTGCCGGTATTCCAGGGAAAGAGCTTTCCCGCATCCGCCATGACCCTGGAGCCCTCGGATATCGTTTTTCTGCCCAGAGACCGGTTCGTGGCACTCATCACCACCACCCCGGCCCTGAGCATGAACATGCTGGCGGACCTTTCCAGGCGCCTTCGGGCCTTTACCATCCAGATCGAAGCGCTGAGCCTCAAGGAAGTACCGGCCCGGCTGGCCGCCTATATTCTGACGTTGTCAAAGGAACAGAAAAATGCCGCCCGGGTCCGGCTTCCCATTTCCAAAGCCCAGCTATCCAACCTCATCGGCACCACTCCGGAAACCATTTCCAGGATGTTCAAGAAAATGGGAGAGACCGGTTTGATAGAAGTGCAGACAAAGACCATCGACATCCTGGACAAAGACGGGCTCATCGAACTGTCGGAATCCGGGAGGTTGCAATAACCGGCCATACCTTTTCTGACCATACCCGGTTGAAACACTGCTTTTTATACTGGACTAAAGTTCAATGTCATGGCATATTTGATTCAACTGTTTTTCAAATCTGAAGCATGGGTTCCTTCTGATTGAAAACAGTATTCTGAAACCGTCACAGATACCGGGACAACAACTGTCCTGACGCTCATTGTCACAAACCCAACCATCTTGCCAAGGAGGAAACACATGGGAAAATTACTGAGAATCAACACCAGAGAAAAAACGGTCACCTTTGAAGAAACCCCTGAAACGTATGCCGGTCTGGGCGGAAGAGCCCTGACATCCAAAATGATTCTGGATGAGGTGCCGGCCACCTGCCATCCGCTGGGGAAAAACAACAAACTCATCTTTGCCCCCGGGGTCCTGTCCGGATCACCGGCCGCGGATTCCGGAAGGCTGTCCGCCGGCGCCAAATCGCCTTTGACCGGCGGGATCAAGGAAAGCAACGCCGGGGGGCTGGTCTCCCAGAAGCTTGCCAGGCTGGGCATCACCGCCCTGGTTCTGGAAGACAAGCCCGGAGATGACACATACAGCCTGGTGGTGGTGAACAAGGATGGTGTGGAAATCCTGCCGGCGGGCGATCTGGTCAAAAAAGGCAACTATGCGGTCATGGAGGCCCTGTGGGACAAATACGGCAAAAATGTCGGGGTCCTGAGTATCGGCCAGGCCGGGGAACAATGCCTGAAAGGTGCCTCCATCAACCAGGCGGACATGAACGGCCGCCCGGGACGGGCCCACGGCAGAGGCGGTTTGGGCGCGGTCATGGGATCCAAAAAAATCAAGGCTATCGTGGTGGATGACACCGGTGCCCCCCGGGTGGAGATCAAGGACCCGGAAGCGTTCAAAGCCGCCAACAAGCGCTGGGTGGAAATGCTTCGAAACCATCCGGTCACCGGCCAGGGCCTGCCGGCTTTGGGTACGGCCGTGCTGGTGAACGTCATCAACGAGGCCGGGACCCTGCCCACCAAGAACTTTAGATCCGGCCGGTTCGACCATGCCCAGGCCATCTCGGGTGAGGCCATGGCGGAAACCATTGAAAAACGTAACGGCATCACCACCGAAGCCTGCCATCCCGGGTGTGTGATCAAATGCTCCAATGTCTACCACGGCAAAGACGGCAATTTTCTGACCTGCGGGTTCGAGTACGAAACCATCTGGGCCTTCGGCGCCCATACCACCATCAGCGACCTGGACCATATCGCCACCCTGGACAAACTGTGCGATGATTTCGGACTGGACACCATTGAAACCGGCGTGACCATCGGGATCGCCATGGAAGGCGGCATGATTCCCTGGGGGGACGGCCAGGCCGCCATCGACCTGCTGTCCAAAGTGGGGGAATATGCGCCCGAAGGAAAGATCATCGGAAACGGGGCTTTGTTCACCGGAGACGCTTTGGGCGTGGACCGGGTACCGGTGGTGAAAAAACAGGCCCTGCCCGCCTATGATCCCAGAACCTGCAAAGGGGTCGGGGTGACCTACGCCACCACGCCCATGGGGGCGGACCACACCGCCGGATACGGGGTGACCGCCAATATCCTGAGCGTGGGCGGCTCCATCGATCCCCACAAGAATGAAGGCAACATCGAACTGTCCCAGGGACTTCAGATCGCCACCGCTGCCGTGGATGCGGCCGGGCTCTGCCTGTTCGTGGCCTTTGCGGTTCTGGACAACGAAGACGGACTGCCCACCGTGGCCCGGATGCTCAATGCCAGATACGGCCTGAACCTGACCCCGGACGACATTCTGGAACTGGGAAAATCGATTCTGAGAAATGAAAAGGAATTCAACAAAAGGGCCGGTTTCACGGAAGTGGATGATCAGCTGCCGGAAATGTTCACCGAACCGGTGCCCCCGCATAATGTCCCCTGGGACTTCAGCACCAAAGACCTTCAGAAAGCACTGAACTTCTAAAACCGATCCGTGCTTTTTTGAATTCAATCCCGCAGCCGGGCAAAAAAACTTTTTTGCCCGGCTGTGATTTTCTGGCTTTATCCCTTCTGTTCTGTTATATTTTCAAACCGGCACTGACTGGCGTGCCATTCCCGTAAAATTTAAACCGCAACCCATAAGTTACCTGAAATCATGAAACAGTATGACTATCCTTCCACTGAAGCCCGGGCCCGTGTCCAGGAAATCATTGACCGGGGCCTGGGGTTTTCCAAATCCGATTACGACAATGTCCTGGGGTTTATCGATGATGTCAAAGCCCGGGGGGACGAAGCCCTGGTCGACTACACCAACCGGTTTGACTCCAGGGCCGTCACCCCGGACACCCTCAAGGTGACGGATGCCGAGTTTGAACAGGCACTGGCATCCGTGGACACCCGGTTTCTGGACACCCTGGAACGGGCCGTTGACCAGCTCACCCGGTTCCACGAAAAACAGAAGCAGAACGCCTGGATCGACACCCCGAGAAACGGGGTCATGGTGGGCCAGCTGGTGCGGCCGGTGGGCGCTGCCGGCATCTATGCCCCCGGCGCCAAAGGCGGAAAAACCCCTTTGGTGTCTTCGGTGCTCATGGGAGGCATTCCCGCCAAAGTGGCGGGGGTTCCCGCCATCGCCCTGATGACACCGCCCATGGAAAACGGGGCCGTCAATCCCTATATTCTGGCAGCGGCGGCAAAAGTGGGGATCGACAGCGTGTTCAAGGCGGGCAGTGCCTGGGCCATCGCAGCCCTGGCCTATGGCACGGAACGGGTCCCCAGGGTGGATGTCATCGTCGGCCCCGGCAACATCTACGTGACCCTGGCCAAAAAAATCGTGGCCGGTTCCGTGGGAATCGACATGATCGCCGGACCCAGCGAAATCCTGATCATTGCGGACCAGACAGCCAACCCGGAATTTGTGGCGGCCGACCTGCTGTCCCAGGCCGAACACGATGCCATGGCCTCGGCCATCCTGGTGACCGATTCCAGACCCCTTGCCCGGCAGACCGCCGAAGCCCTGGAACGGCAGCTTCAAGCCCTGGAACGGCAGGACACGGCCCGTCAATCCATTGACCAGTTCGGAGCCATCATGGTGGTGCCGGACATCGAAACCGGGATCGATCTCTCCAACCGGCTGGCCCCGGAGCACCTGGAATTGATGGTATCCAGCCCCTTTGATTATCTCGACCGGATTCAGAATGCCGGTGCCCTGTTTTTAGGCCATTATACCCCGGAACCCATGGGCGATTACATTGCCGGACCCAACCATGTGCTGCCCACCGCCGGCACGGCCCGGTTCTCTTCGGCCCTGAGCGTGGACCATTTCATCAAGAAAACCAGCCTGATCCATTATTCACGGTCCGCATTCGACACCGAAGCAGACCATGTGATCCGGCTGGCCGAGATCGAAGGGTTGACCGCCCACGCCAATTCCGTGAAAATCAGAAAATAATTGACTGTTCCGCCGGTTTTACACTATATTGGCCGATTGTATGAATTTTTGGCAAAAACCCCAGACCTGAAGACATAAACGACCATGCAGACCATTCGAGGGTTCAGAGATATCCTGCCGGAACAGATCCGGCTGTGGCAGAAAGTGGAAAACCTGGCGGTCGAGCTGTTCACCGCGTTCGGATATGAAGAGATCCGCATCCCGGTTCTGGAAAAAACCGATCTGTTCGCCCGGAGCATCGGCGAGGCCACCGATATCGTTGAAAAAGAGATGTACACCTTTGACGACCGAAACGGAGACAAGCTGACCCTGCGGCCCGAAGCCACCGCCTCCATCTGCCGGGCCTATATCCAGCACAAGATGTATGCTGCCGAACCGGTGAGAAAGTTTTACATGACCGGCCCCATGTTCCGGCGGGAAAGACCCCAGAAAGGACGGTACCGCCAGTTTTACCAGATCGACGCCGAGGTGTTCGGCCTCGATTCCCCCTATGTGGACTGTGAACTGATTTTTCTGTTGAATGAACTGTTCAAACACCTGGGCCTCACCGGGCTCACCGCCCATATCAACAGCCTGGGATGCCCGGAGTGCCGCCCCGGATTCACCCGGGCGCTTCTGGATTTTCTGGAAAAGCGGAAACAGGACCTGTGTGATATCTGCAACCAGCGGATGACCCGCAATCCGCTGCGGGTCCTGGACTGCAAGGTGCAGACCTGCCAGGAGTCCCTGACCGGGGCCCCGGCCACGGTGGACCATCTTTGCCCGGCCTGTGAGGACCATTTCAATACCGTGAAAACCACCCTGGAAAAACAGGGGGTGGATTTTTCCGTGGACAAATCCCTGGTCCGGGGCCTGGATTACTACACCCGCACCGCCTGGGAGATTCAGACCACCAGTCTGGGGGCCCAGAGTGCCGTGGCCGGCGGCGGCCGGTATGACGGCCTGGTCAAAGAACTGGGCGGACCCGACACCCCTGCCATCGGATTTGCCATCGGATTCGACCGTCTGGTGGAGATCATGGAACAGCTGACCCCTGTGCCGGCGGAACCCGGACCGGACCTGTTCATCGTGGCCCTGGGAGATCCGGCCATGGCACTGGCCTATCACCTGTCCTGCGATCTGAACCGGGCTGGCATCAGAACCGATACCGATTTCCGGGGAAAAAGCCTGAAAGCGCTCATGAAACGGGCGGACAAACGCAACGCCCGGTACGTGCTCATTGCCGGACAGGCGGAACTGGACGGCAACGCCCTGATTCTTCGGAACATGCAGACAAAAGAACAGGTGTCCATCCCCATGGAACGGCTCAAACCTGAAATCATCGCTTTGATGAAAACCGAATAACTTACATTATATAAAGGACAGACCCGGTGAACGATTTACTAGGAAACATGAAACGAACCCATTTTTGTGCGGATCTTCGGGAAACCGACATTGACCAGACCGTGGTGCTCATGGGATGGGTCCAGCACCGCCGGGACCATGGCGGGGTCATTTTTGTGGACCTCCGGGACCGGGACGGCATCACTCAGGTGGTGTTCAACCCGCTGATTTCCAAACCGGTTCATGAAAAAGCCCAGGCTATTCGAAGCGAATTTGTCATCGGGATTCAGGGAAAAGTGGCGGCCCGGCCGGCGGATATGCTCAATCCCAACATGGCCACCGGTGCCATCGAGATCCTGGTGGAGGAACTCAAGATATTTTCCAAGGCCAGAACCCCGGTTTTCCCCATTGAAGACCGGGTGGAAGCCTCTGAAAACATCCGGCTCCAATACCGGTATCTGGACCTGCGGCGGCCCCAGCTCAAACGCAATATCATGGCCCGGCACAAGGCCACCATGGCCATTCGAAACTATCTGGACAAAAACGGGTTCATCGACGTTGAAACCCCGTTTCTGACCAAATCCACGCCTGAAGGGGCCAGGGACTATCTGGTGCCCTCCCGGGTCAATCCGGGCCAGTTTTACGCCCTGCCCCAGTCGCCCCAGCTGTTCAAACAGCTGCTCATGATCAGCGGGTTTGACCGGTATTACCAGGTCGTCAAATGTTTCCGGGACGAGGACCTGCGGGCGGACCGGCAGCCGGAATTCACCCAGATCGACATGGAGCTGTCCTTTGTCAATGAAGAACAGATCATGGAAATCGCGGAAGGGCTGATCAAAGCCATTTTCAAATCCGTGCTGGACATGGATCTGACAACGCCGTTTCCCAGACTGACCTATGCCGATGCCATGGACCGTTTCGGCCTGGACCGGCCGGATCTGCGGTTTGGCCTGGAACTGGTCAATGTTTCCGATCTTGTGGAACATACCGGTTTCAAGCTCTTCTCCAGCGTGGTAAAAAGCAAGGGAATGGTCAAGGCCGTCAATGCCAAAGGCTGTGCCACATTCACCCGCAAGCAGATCGACGAGCTCACGGAATTTGCCGCCGTGTACCGGGCAAAAGGGCTGGCCTGGATCAAGATCAAGGAAGACCAGTGGCAGTCGCCCATTGCCAAGTTTTTCACGGACGACGAAAAACAGACTCTGACCGACCGCCTGAACCTGGAACCCGGAGATATCGTGTTTTTTGTGGCGGATCAGCCGGCCATTGCCAACGAGGCCCTGGGCCAGCTGAGAAACGAACTGGCCCGCCGCCTGGGACTGATTTCCGAAGACCGGTTTTCCTTCACCTGGGTCACCGATTTCCCCCTGATGGAATACGATGACACGGAAAAGCGGTACCAGGCCCTGCACCACCCGTTTACCGCGCCCAATGAAACCGACATTCCCAAACTGGACACCGCCCCCCTGGAGGTCAGTTCCAGGGCCTATGACCTGGTGCTCAACGGGATCGAAATCGGGGGCGGCAGCATCCGTATCCATGATACGGCCCTTCAGGAAAAGGTGCTGGGCTGCCTGGGTATCTCAGAAGACCAGGCCCGGGAAAAGTTCGGGTTTCTTCTGGAGGCCCTGGAATCCGGAGCCCCTCCCCACGGGGGCATCGCATTCGGCCTGGACCGGCTGATCATGCTGCTGTGCCGGGAAGACTCCATCAGAAATGTCATTGCATTTCCCAAAACCCAGAAAGCCACCTGCCCACTGACGGATGCGCCGTCGTCTGCGTCCCCGGCCCAGCTGCTGGAACTGGGCATCCGGACATCCAACATCGGGGAATGAGGCCAGACCCTTTTGTTCAAAACAGGAAAGCCCGCCGGGAAATCCTTCCCCGGCGGGCCGATAAATCAAAAGGTCCGGTGTGTCACGCCCGTTTTCGTTTGACCTGAAGAATGGGGGTATTGAAAACCAGGGCCGACACCTCGTCATCCCGTTTGACTTTCAATTCCAGCGCGTCTTTGTCAATCTCGAAATATTTTGAAATCACGTCCACGATATCCTGCTGCAGGTCGGTCAAGGTGGTGTCGTTGACCTCGAGTTTGTCATAAATCAAAGAGAATTGCAGACGCTTTTTGGCGGCATCCTTGCTGTTTTTCCTGCCGGTGAACCGTTTCAATAATCCGCTGAGCATGCCTTGTCTCCTTTTATTTCAACCCGAAAGTCCTGCTGATTTTGTGCCACATACTGGTTTTGTAGACCGGCATTTCAATGGGCACCTCTTCCCCGTTCAAGCGTTTGGCGATCCGCCGGAACGCGGCCCCGGCCTTGGAATCGTTTTGCAGCACCAGAGGCGTTCCGGTATTGGAGGAGATCAGCACTTTTTCATCCATGGGCACCAGTCCCACCAGATCGATGGACAGAACTTCCAGCACATCTTCATGGCTGAGCATTTCCCCGCGCATCACCCGGGCCGGCTCGATCCGGTTGACGATCAGCTTCGGGTTCAGGGACCGGGCATACAGCAACCCGATGACCCGGTCCGCATCCCGGACCGCCGATACATCCGGCGTGCAGATTACCAGGGCTTCATCCGCCGCCACCACTGAATTTTCAAACCCCCGCTCGATGCCGGCCGGCGAGTCCATGATGATGTAATCGAACCGGGACCGCAGTTCTCTGGCGACCCGTTCCACACCAGTGGTGGTCAGCACATCCTTGTTGTCGCTCTGGGAGGCGGGAATCAGAAACAGATTTTCGATCCGCCGGTCACGGATGGCGGCCTGCTCCACTTTGCAGCGATCCTGAACCACATCCACGATGTTGAAGACAATTCGGTTTTCCAGGCCCATGACCACGTCCAGGTTCCGAAGGCCGATATCCATGTCCACAATGGCCACCCGGTTACCTTCCAAGGCCAGGGCTGCTCCGATGGAAGAAGTTGCCGTGGTTTTTCCAACCCCTCCTTTTCCGGATGTGACAACAATGATTTTACCTTGCAAATCAACACCTCAATTTTTTAGAGTAGGTATCAAACAACCTCCGGCCAGGGCATTTTCCTGAACGGATTGGTCTTCATATAGTCTTGTACCAAAATGGCGCCGCCCATGATGCTGGCATACACCGGCACGGCCTGACCCGTCTTTTCACTGCCTGTGGCCGTGATGGCGGCGATTTTGACAAGTGTTGGGTCAAAGTCAAGGGCGAACACGATGGCGGTGCCGTTTTCCGGATTTCCGGCATGCACTTTGCCGCCCAGCTTTCCCAGAACAATGATATCGCCGCCGGCAATGATTTCCGCACCCGGATTCACATCCCCGAAGATCATCACATGCCGGGTGGTTTCGATCTTCTGGCCGGACCGGACCCGCCCCTTGAGTATCAAGGCATTGCTGTGATATTGGTTCCAGCCTTTGGACAGGTCTCTTTGCCGGATTCTCCGGGTCGGGGCCGACGGTTTCTGGGGAGAGATCGTCACCCGCCCCACATTGAATTTTTCGATCAACCGGGATCGGATCAGGGAAAAAAAATCTTCATGACCCCTAACATCCCCCATGTCAATGACGACACTGGCATTGACCGCCAGATGTTTCAATTTTTCGAACAGCTTGTCAATTTCCGCGATCAACAGCTCCTGAGGCCGGGAAATATCCAGGGTGATCCACAACCCCCCTCCGACGCCTTTGAGTTTGACAGGTGCCGCATTTTCAAAATGTATCATGATACCGGTTCTGCAATACCTTTGTCTCCTTGGTAACAATTGCGCAAAATATATGAGATCCATCATATCCTGTCAAGCAGTGAATCAGTATCGTACAAATGAACCGGATCCTTGAAAAAAAGCCATTTGAAGGTTGACATCGGGAAACCAACCTTTATAATACGCCGCCGGGGGATGTTCTTTTATACAGAAACGATTTTCCAAATTGTCTTTTATATTGCTCTCCCTTGTAAATGCTGATAAAACGCCTAAATTGGAGGTTGCGACAATGTTGATCGTCATGAAAAAAAATGCAACGGATCATCAGGTCCGGGAAGTGGTCGCCTCAATTGAAAAAAGAGGCTATACCGCACGGCCCATACCGGGAGGAGACCGGGTTTCCATCGGAATTCTGTATAACAAAGGCTCTGTGGATGCCGGCCATTTTCTGGGGTTCGATGGTGTAAAGGAGGTCATTCCGGTGACAAAACCCTATAAACTTGTCAGCCGGGAGTTCAAGCAGGAAAACACCCAGATCCGCGTCGGAGACGCTGTTTTCGGTAACGGTACCATGCCGGTCATCGCGGGTCCCTGTGCGGTTGAAAGCCTGGATCAGGTGCTGAGCATTGCCAAAGCGGTTCGGAAAGCGGGTGCCAAACTGTTCAGGGGCGGGGCGTTCAAGCCCAGAACCTCTCCTTATTCTTTCCAGGGACTGGGAAAACAGGGGCTGGAATATCTGGCCCGTGTCCGGGAAGAAACCGGTCTGCCCGTGGTGACCGAAGTGATGGATATGGAAACGTTTGACATGGTGGAGGCCTTTGCGGATGTCATCCAGATCGGGACACGGAACATGCAGAATTTTTCACTGCTGCGGCGGGCGGGAAAATCGAAGAAACCGATTATCCTGAAGCGGGGCATGTCCGCCATGCTTCAGGAATGGCTCATGGCGGCCGAATACATCATGGAAGAAGGAAACGCGAATGTGATTCTGTGCGAACGCGGGGTCCGGACCTTTGTGCGTCACAGCAGAAACACCCTGGATCTGTCCGTGGTGCCGGCGGTGAAAAAGGAAAGCCATTTGCCAATCATCGTAGACCCCAGCCATGCCGCCGGAATCAGAGATCTGGTGATTCCCCTGGCCTTTGCATCTGCGGCACTGGGGGCTGATGGCCTGATGATCGAGGTCCACAACCATCCGGATGAAGCCCTGAGTGACGGCGCCCAGTCGCTGTATCCGGACCAGTTCGCACAGACCATGAAAAAACTGACCGGTATCCGCACCATTATTGAATCATCGTGATAAAGACTCATCATATCATGGGCCAGCACGGCCCCTCGGTAATTCATGTGGGGGCGCCGCTGAAAAACATCACGGATTACCTGCCGGATCAGCCCCGGGTGATCATCACTGATGACAATATTAAGGCCCATTACGCCCATCTCTTCCCCGAAGCACCGGTTATCTGCCTCGGCACGGGAGAAAAAATAAAGACCCTGACCACGGTGGAATTCATCCTGAAACGACTCATGGCACTAGGATGTGACCGATCTGTTTTCATCCTGGGCATCGGCGGCGGTATTGTCTGTGACATCACAGGATTTGCGGCATCCATTTTCATGCGGGGAGTGGATTTCGGATTTGTGTCCACCTCCCTGCTTTCCCAGGTGGATGCCAGTGTGGGAGGAAAAAACGGGGTGAATGTTTCTGCTTTTAAAAACATGGCCGGGGTGTTCAATCAACCCCGGTTTGTGATCTGCGATCCGGGCATGCTGTCCACCCTGCCCCCGCCGGAAATTTCCAACGGCCTGGCCGAAATTGTCAAACACGCACTCATTGCAGATGCCGGCATGCTGACCTTTATTGAAAAAAACCGAAACAAGGCCCTGGCCCTGGATCCGGATACCATCTTTCATCTGGTTTCCAATTCCGTGGCCATCAAAGCCCGGGTGGTCCAGCAGGATGAAAAAGAATCCGGGGCCCGCCGGATCCTCAATTTCGGCCACACCATCGGTCATGCCGTTGAAAAACTGGATCCATCCGGTCACGGCAGGGCTGTGTCCAGAGGAATGGCGGCTGCCGCACGGTTTTCATGCGAAAAAGGACTGCTTTCCTTCCGGGACACTGAACGCATTATCGGCTTGCTTCGGGGACTGGGCCTGCCCACGGATCTGAATTATGACGCACAGCATATTTGTGACGCAGTGGGACGGGATAAAAAAAAACAGGGTGCCGGCTTGTTTTTTATATTCCTGGAAGCCATAGGTGCCCCCCGGGTTGAAAAGATCGATTTCAACGAAATATTCACCTTTGTTCAGCGCCAATGCAGCCACTAATCTGAAATCCGATTCTTTTGGATTACCAGATTCTTGTTGACAAATGCCTATCAATCCTATTTAATTGTTTGGATGAATAAAACAGAGGAAATGAATGTGGATCGATTCACCCAATTGTGCAAAACCCATGGACTGAAAGTCACGCCTCAGCGGGTCGCTGTATACAAGGCCCTCAAAAAGGCCAAAGATCACCCTTGTGCGGACAAAATTCATAAGCAGCTTCTTACGGATTTTCCCAATATTTCATTGGACACCGTGAACCGGACCCTGCTCACCTTTGCCAGGATACAAATTATCGATGTCGTTGAAGGACAGGGAGATCCCAGGCGATTTGATCCCAACCTGGAAACACACCACCATTTTTACTGTCTGTCCTGCAACACCATCATCGATTTCCATGATCCCGATCTGACACATATTCAGTTGCCCGAAGATATCACCCGGTCTTTCACGATCACCGGAAAACGGCTGTGCCTGACCGGATATTGTGCCCGATGCCGAAACCATGTGCCTGCCGACACTGCAGGTGCAACGACAAAGGGATGAAATTTGAATTTAAACCCCAAAAACAACAACCTTTCATCCAAGGAGAAAAAAATGACCATTTTAAAAGGAACCCAGACGGAAAAAAATCTGTTGACCGCTTTTTCAGGAGAATCCCAGGCAAGAAACCGGTACACCTATTTTGCCAGCGCCGCTAAAAAGGAAGGATATGTCCAGATTTCCGACATTTTCACTGAAACCGCCAACCAGGAAAAAGAACATGCCAAAAGACTGTTCAAGTTCCTGGAGGGGGGAGAGGTTGAAATCACGGCTGCGTTTCCGGCAGGAGTCATCGGCACCACCCTTGAAAACCTGAAAGCCGCGGCTGAAGGTGAAGCTTACGAATGGACCGAAATGTATCCGGAATTTGCCGCCACTGCCAGAAAAGAGGGATTTGACGCCATTGCCGCAGTATTCGAAGCCATCGCCGTGGCGGAAAAACAGCATGACAAGAGGTACAAGGACCTGGCAGCCAATATCGAAGCCGGAAAGGTATTCAAAAAAGAGGCGCCCACCACCTGGCGCTGCCGGAACTGCGGATACCTGCATGAAGGCACCGAAGCCCCTGAAATGTGCCCTGCCTGCGCCCATGAACGAGCCCATTTCGAAGTACTGGGAGAAAACTGGTAATCCTTTTTCAAAACCACGTCTCACGGTATCATTGTTTTTTTGTAACCGGACCCCGGCCCTTTCATACAGAGGGTCCGGGGCCCGGTTTTTTCGATCCCGTTCAAAAAACCGGAATCGATATCCTTATCATCGATAATTGATTCACTGTTTGACAAATAGTTTTGAGGCACCTATATTTACACAAATTGTGCATGGCCGATTCATGCGCAGCTTCATGTTAACCCGTAACAACGATTAGGACACTGTCATGACCGATAAAATCATTGAAATTGACGACGATGGATTCGAAGAAAACGTATTGAAATCAGAAAAACCGATCATGGTCGATTTTTGGGCGCCCTGGTGCGGTCCCTGCAAAGCCATTGCACCGACCATTGAGGCACTGGAAAAAACCTATGGGGATCAGATGACGTTCGCCAAGGTCAATGTGGATGAAAATCCCTTGAGCCCCAGCAAATATGGCGTTCAGGCCATTCCCACCCTGATTTTTTTCAAAAACGGTGAGGTCGCCGATCAGATCACCGGCATGGTTGCCAAGGAAAAACTGGAACAAACCATCAAAAAGATCCTGTAACTGTAAGGAGAGCATGGCATGCCTGCGTTCGATTATGATCTTGTAATTATCGGTGCCGGTCCGGCCGGACTCACGGCTGGATTATATGCTGCCAGAGCCCGACTGGATGTGCTGCTCATTGAAAAAGCCGTTCCCGGGGGTCAGATCATTGTCACGGACTGGATCGAAAACTATCCGGGATTTCCCGAAGGCATCAGCGGGTTCGATCTGGCTGAAAAGATGAAAGTTCAGGCCGAAGCCCTGGGTTTGAAAATGGAAACCGCGGAAGTGCAGTCCCTGAATGTGACCCCGGATGTCAAGGAAGTGGTTCTCCAGGAAAAAACCATCCGGACCAGAAGCCTGATCATTGCATCAGGGGCCTCACCAAAAAAACTGGGGATCGGAGAGGACCGGTATATGGGCAAAGGCATTTCCTTTTGTGCCACCTGTGATGCCCCGTTTTTCAAGGAAAAAACCGTGGCGGCCATCGGGGGAGGAGATACGGCGGTACAGGAAGCCATTTACCTGACCAAATTTGTGAAAAAAGTGTACCTGATCCATCGCAGAGATGAGCTTCGGGCCACCAAAATTCTTCAGGAACGGGCCTTTGCCAACGATAAAATCGAATTTCTCTGGGATACGGTGGCCACCGGGGTTGATGGTTTTTTCGGCATTGAAGGCGTGCATGTCAAAAACGTCAAAACCGGAGAGGAAAAAACCCTGAAAGCCGACGGTTGCTTCATATGGGTGGGAATTTCACCCAATACCCAGTTTCTGAATGATTCGGTCGACACCGATGCCTATGGATTCATCCGGGCCGATGCCCGGATGCAGACCAGTGTCCCCGGCGTATTTGCCGCAGGAGATGTGAGAGACACGCCATTGCGGCAGGTATCGACGGCTGTGGGTGATGGCGCCATTGCGGCGGTTTCCGCTGAACACTATCTTGAGAACCAATCCAAATGAAACAGCTGATTTGTTTGATATGCCTGGCGTTTATGATGTCCGGATGCGCCCTGTTCGACAGCCCCCGGCGGATGGAAAAAACAGCGGATCAACTGGCTGCAGACGGGGCTTCCGCATTCATGAGAGAAAAATACAGAGCGGCCATCACCGCGTATACCGACCTGAAGGACTGGTATCCGTTTTCCCGGTATGCCATTCTGGCGGAACTGAAAATTGCGGACGCCCATTTTCAACTCAAGGAATATCTTCAGGCCATAGCGGCCTACGAGCAGTTTGAAAGAATGCATCCCAGGAATGAAGCCATTCCATACGTCATCAACCAGATCGGGCTGAGCTGGTTCAATCAGATGGATACGGTAGACAGGGACATCACACCGGCGAAAAACGCCCTTGCCCAGTTTCGGCGCCTCATGGAGCAGTTCCCCGAGGATGAATACGCCCAAAAGGCCCCGGAACGAATCCAGACCTGCATCGAAAAGATCGCCGGCCATGAGCTGTACGTGGCAAAGTTCTACATGAAGACCGGTCAATACCTGGCGGGATTGAAGCGGTTTGAACACATTGTGGAATTTTATCCCGGCACCCCCCAGAGCGAAACCGCATTGAACCTGATACCGGAATGCGCCGCGCTTCTGGCGGAAGATGACGCGAAAAAAGATTGATTTTGCCTTTACTTTTTTTCCGAACAGGGGTATAAGTTTCAGGTTTTTATTTTGATAAAATTTTATTTTGGAGTGGTGATAACATGTCAAAAGAATGTGCAATTTGTGGAAAAAAACCTCTGGTAGGCAACAATGTCAGTCATGCCCATAACCTCAACAAACGGCGTTTCAATCCCAATCTGCAGCGGGTGCGGGCACAGATCAAACCCGGTTGCGTCAGAAAAATCGATGTGTGCACCCGCTGTATCAAAGCCGGCAAAGTGACGAAGGCGGCCTGATCTTTACAGCATTTTCGCCGCCAGTTCCGCCAGCTCCGACCGCTCTCCCTTTTCCAGATTGACGTGCGCATACAGGGGCTGTCCTTTCATCTTTTCGATGATATAGGCCAGCCCGTTTGTCTGGCTGTCCAGATACGGATGATCGATCTGGAAGATATCTCCGGTAAAAACAATTTTGGTGCCTTCTCCGGCCCGGGTGATAATGGTTTTCACCTCATGCGGTGTCAGGTTCTGGGCCTCATCCACAATAAAAAAGACCCGCACAATGGATCGCCCCCGGATATAAGAAATGGGGGTGATCACGATTTTTTCCTCTTCCAGAAGCTCCCGGATCGGTTTGGCCTGTGAATGCTGTTCGTTGAAATGGTTCTGTATCACGGTCAGATTGTCAAACAGCGGCTGCATATAGGGGTCCAGCTTGGAGGCCACATCTCCGGGAAGAAATCCCAGGTCCTTGTTGCTCAGCGGCACCACCGGTCTTGCAACGAAAATCTGGCGGTAAAACTGTTTTTTTTCCAGAGCCGCTGCCAGTGCCAGCAGGGTTTTTCCGGTACCCGCCTTACCGGAGACGGTCACCAGCGGAATCTCGGGATTGAGCATGGCATGGAGCGCAAAAGTCTGCTCCGCGTTTCTGGGTTTGATGCCATAGCTCGTCTGGGACTGTATCAACTTGATGGATTGCCGCAGCCCGTCGTAAACCGCCAGCGCGGAATTGGACCCGTTCTTTAAAATCAGATTTTCGTTGGTATAAAAGGGTACCTCCATTCCCAGAACCGACACAGGCACCTCAAACGGTTTTTTGTAAAGGGCGTCAAAGACCGTTGGCGGAATATGCTCAACGACCTGAAAACCGGTGTACATGTCCGACAGATTTTCAACGAATTTGGAATTGTAATTTTCCGTTTTCAGTCCGATGGATCTGGCCCGAAGACGCAGATTCACGTCTTTGGTGACAAAAATGACATTCTGGAACCGGTGTTTTTTGGCCACCGTATAGGCAATGTTCAAGATTTTGATGTCCGGCGTGATTTCCGTGAAATTTTTCTTTATCAGCTCATCCAGCGGCTCGTCCAGGCAAATGGTGATCGCGCCTTGGCCGTGTTCGATGGGCACGCCGCCGTCAAACATTTTATCACTGGACAGCGAATCCAGGGTTCTTAAAAAATCCCTGGCATTGCAGTTGATGACATTGTTTCCCTTCTTGAATTTATCCAGTTCCTCGATCACCGTGATGGGAATATAAATGTCGTTGTCCTTGAACTGATGCACACATCCACTGTCATGCAGGATGACGTTGGTGTCCAGAATAAAAATTTTCTTCATCGCATCTCCGGATGAACCTTCTGAATATCGTTAATCATACCGAACGATTCGTTTGACTTCGGTCACTTTTTTCACACGCCGCAATGCAGACATGATTGTGCGCAGCTGGCTTGAACTTTCCACCATGATGGTAAAATAGAACATGGCCACCCCGGTATCGGACGTGTCGGTTTTGGCACTGAGAATATTGGCGTTGTTCTTGGTTATCATGGAAGCGATATCCGCCAGCAGCCCGAACCGGTCATCGGTTTTGATCCGGATGCTGGCGGGATAAGAATCGTGATATTCCCCGCTCCACTGCACCTCGATCAGCCGCTCCGGGCTCATTTTCAGAACATTGATGCAGTTTTTCCGGTGAATGGTCACGCCCTGTCCCTGGGTGATATACCCGGTAATGGGATCGCCCGGCAGCGGGTTGCAGCATTTGGAAAATTTGACCAGGACATCGTTGAGCCCCTTGACGATAATTCCGGTATCTGCTTTCTTTGACCGGTTTCCGGCACTTCTGGGAAGGACGGCCTCTTCCTCTTCCCTGCTCTCCTTTTCCAAATGCGGCAGGGCCTTGTTCAGAACCTGCATGGGCGTCAGTTTGCCGAATCCCACATGGGCGATCAGGTCGTCCACGGATTTGAACCCGAAGGTATCCGCCACCTCTTTGATGTGTCCGGATTTGATCAGGGCGTTGAAATTCTGATTTTTCTTCCGGAACAGCTTCTCGCACATTTCCCGTCCCAACGTATAGGAACGTTCTTTTTCCCTGGCATTGATCAGGGTCCGGATCTTGGTCCGGGCTTTGACCGTTTTGACAAAGGCCAGCCAGTCCGGACTGGGGGTATGGCCTTTGGTGGTGATAATTTCAACCCGGTCGCCTGTTTTGAGTTCATGGGACAGGGGCACGATCTTTCCGTTCACCTTGGCACCGGTACATTCGGCACCCACTTCCGTGTGGATCAGATACGCAAAATCCACCGGGGTCGCCCCTTTTGGAAGGGTCTTGATCTCTCCGGCCGGGGTGATCACATAGATTTCATCCGGATACAGGTCGATGCGCACATTTTCCAGGAACTCATCCGGATCATTGAAGTTTTCCTGGTTTTCCACCAGATTCCGGATCCAGGCAAACATTTCGCCTGTATTTTCATCGATGCGGGTCCCTTCTTTGTAACTCCAGTGGGCCGCAATACCGGATTCAGCGATCCGGTCCATCTCCCGGGTCCGGATCTGGATCTCCACCCGCTCTCCTTTGGGACCGATCACCGTGGTATGGATGGACTGATACATATTGGGTTTGGGGTTGCCGATATAATCCTTGATCTTGTAGTAAATCGGCTTCCACATGGAATGGATCGCCCCCATGGCGGCATAGCACTGGGGGACGGTTTCCAGGATGATACGGAAGGCGATGATGTCATACACCTCGTCAAAATCCAGATTCTGGGAGATCATCTTCTGGTAGATGCTGTAGTGCTGCTTGTAGCGGCCCTTGATATCACAGGGCAGTTCCATCTCTTCCATTTTGTAATGCAGGCTGGTGGATACCTCTTTGATATATTCTTCTTTTTCATGCCTTGCCCGGTTCACCAGCGCATCGATCTGTTCATACTCATCGGGCAGGGTATAATAAAACGCGATATCCTCCAGTTCGTTTTTCACCCAGAAGATCCCCAGCCGGGCCGCAATGGGCGCATAGATATCCAGGGTTTCCTGGGCGATGGCCGCCTGTTTTTCCGGCTTTTTGTGATATTTGAGGGTCCGCATGTTGTGCAGGCGGTCCGCCAGCTTGATGAGCACCACCCGGATATCATCGGCCATGGCCAGAATCATTTTTCTCAGGGATTCCGCCTGTTGGGCCGCTTTGTTGGAAAAGGGCAGGGCCGACAGTTTGGTCACCCCTTCCACAATATGGGCCACACCGGATCCGAACAGGGCCTCGATATCCTCTTTGGTGGCCGGGGTATCCTCGATCACGTCATGGAGCAGGGCCGCGGCAATGCTTTCCACATCAAGCCGCATGTCCGCCAGAATATGGGCCACCTCCAGGGGATGGGACAGATACGGTTCACCGGATAACCGCACCTGCCCTTCATGGACCCGGGCCGAATACACATAGGCCCGGTCAATGATATCCAGATCCGCATCCGGATTGTATTCGGCAATGGTATCCAGTATGTCGGTGATCCGAATCATGAACCGACCTTGTCCCGGCTGCGGAAGGGTGCCTGATCAATAGGCCTTGGCAAACAATACCCGCTTTTCACTTGGCTTGTCGCACCATATGCATTGGCCGGATTCTTCCGGTGAATCAAAGGGAATGCACCGGATAGTGACGGACAAATCTTTTTTTATCTGTTCTTCACAGTCCCGGGATCCGCACCAGTGCGCATAGACAAACGCGCCGTTGCGGGACCCTTTCGCTTCCCTGTAAATCGCTTCAAACGCCTTCCAGGTGTCGATATGAAACGTGTTTTCTTTCTGGAAAGCCAGTGCCCGGTCAAACAAGGCCTGCTGAATCTGGTCCAGAATGCCGGTGATCGAGGAAATGAAGGTTTGTCTGTCCATGCTTTCCTTCTGACCGGCATCCCGGTCCCGCCGGGCCGTGAACACGGTACCGGCGGCAATGTCCCGGGGTCCCAGCTCCACCCGGACCGGGATGCCTTTTTTCACCCAGTCCCATCCGCGGGCCCCGCCGATATCCCGATCATCGATCTCCACTTCCACAGGTCTGCCGTGATACATTTTTTCATTCAGGGCCGCCTTTAACGCATGGGCGCTCTCCAGGACTTCCGAATTGTCCTGATCTTTTTTCACAATCGGCAGAATCACCACATGGGCCGGGGCGATCCGGGGCGGTACCACCAGGCCGTCATCATCGGAATGCACCATGATCATGCCCCCGATCATCCGGGTGGAGGTTCCCCAGGAGGTGGTCCAGGCAAACTGTTCCTGGCCTGCTTCGTTCTGGAACCGGATGTCGGATCCTTTGGCGAAGTTCTGGCCCAGAAAATGGGAAGTGCCGGCCTGAAGGGCCCTTCTGTCCTGCATCATGGCTTCAATACAGGTGGTGTCATCGGCGCCCGGGAACCGTTCCGATTCAGTTTTCCGGCCCTTGATCACCGGCATGGCCAGGCGATCCTGGACAAAATCGGCATACAGGTCCAGCATCTGAAGCGTTCTTTCCACCGCCTCTTCCCTGGTGGCATGGGCCGTATGCCCTTCCTGCCAGAGAAATTCGCTGGTTCTCAGAAACATGCGGGTCCGCATCTCCCAGCGCACCACATTGGCCCACTGGTTGAGCAGGATGGGCAGGTCCCGGTAGGATGAGGTCCATCGGGACATGGATTCCCCGATGATGGTTTCGGATGTGGGCCGGACAATCAAGGGTTCCGCCAGTTCCCCGGCCGGCACCAGCTTTCCGTCCGCACCTTTTTCCAGTTTATGGTGGGTCACCACGGCACATTCCTTGGCAAACCCTTCCACATGCTCGGCTTCTTTTTCCAGGTAAGACAGCGGGATGAAAAGAGGAAAATACGCGTTTTTAACCCCGGTTTTCTTGAACTCGGCATCCATCTGCATCATGATGTTTTCCCAGATGGCATATCCCCAGGGTTTCATGACCATGCATCCTCTGACCGGGGAATTTTCCGCCATGTCCGATGCCTTGATGATTTCCTGGTACCACTGGGCATAATCCTGTTCCCGGGTCGGGGTAATGGCTGTTTTTGTTTTATTTCCCATTCATATCCTCCGAATTTTGCGTCATTTTATCGATTTCATCCAACAATTGTTTCACCAGCCGGTCCTGGGGCACTTTTTTGAACACTTTGCCTTTTTTGAACAGAATACCGGCACCGTCCGCTCCGGCGATCCCGATATCCGCCTCTTTTGCTTCCCCCGGCCCGTTCACGACACACCCCATAATGGCAACTTTAATCTGAGTGTCCCGTTCAAGTAAAGCTTTTTCTACATCTTCCGCGATTTTAAACAGATCGATGCGGCACCGTCCGCAGGTGGGGCAGGATATGATCTCCGGACCTCTGTGGCGCAGATTCAGTGCCCGCAGAATCTCATATCCGGTTCGGATCTCCTCCACCGGATCACGGGTCAAAGACACCCGGATGGTATCCCCGAGTCCCCTGGACAGCAGCAGCCCGATACCGATGGCGGATTTGGTGATCCCGGCATACAACCCGCCGGCCTCGGTGATCCCCACATGAAACGGCACATCGGTTTCTTGTGCCAGCAGCTGATACGCTTCCACGGTCCGGGCCACATCCGAGGCTTTCAGGGACACCTTGATGTCATAAAACCCCAGGTCCTCCAGTATCCGGATATTGGCCAGCCCGCTTTCCTTCATGGCGGCGGCCGTGGTCCCCAGCCGCTGTTCGATCTCTTTTTCCAGGGATCCGGCATTCACCCCGATCCGGATGGGAATACCATGGGATCTGGCGCAGTCCACCACCTGTTTGACCTTGTGCCGTGCCCCGATATTGCCGGGGTTTATGCGCAGGCCGTCCGCTCCGGCTTCCGCCGCTGCCAGGGCCAGCCTGAAATCAAAATGAATATCCGCGATCAAAGGGATGGTGATGTGGTCCTTGATCTGCCGGATGGCCAGGGCATCCGCCATTTCCGGCACCGCCACCCGGACGATTTCACAGCCGGCCGCGGTCAGCGACCGGATCTGGTCAATCGTGGCCTGTGTGTCACGGGTCTGTGTGTTGGTCATGGACTGGACCGATATCGGGGCATCGGATCCGACATTCACCGGTCCCACCCGGATCTGACGGGTGTTTCTTCTTGGGCTTACCAAAGGGGTCATCTTCTTTCCTTGAATCATCACGCACACGCAATGGACAGACCATACCACATCTGACGGGTTTCCTTCAACCCGGCAACCGGTCCGGTATATCGTCAAACAGGCCGGCCAGCACCGCCAGAGACCGGTCCAGGTTCAGCCGGTTGAACACCTCCAGACTGACGGTGCCCCGGAAGTTCCTCAACAGGGCCATCACCTGATCCAGCTGTTCCGGCGCCAGACAATCCAGACCGGCATGGTCTCTGACTTTGTGATCCTGAACCGTCACCCCGTGCAGATGGATCACTGCCATCCGCCCCTGAAAAAGCGCCGCACTTCGGTTCAGGTCATACCCGTACCGGAAGTGGTGGCCGATATCCAGACAGATCCGCAGTTCAAAGGCGGCCAGCAAGGGGACCAGACAATCCGGAGAATAGTCCAGGGTCTCCACGGAAAAGATTCCGGGATCCGGGACATGCCGCATCAGGCGTTCCAGACCGTCTTCGGCCCGGGCCTGCCAGGCCGTTCTGTTTTCAGGGGTATCCGCCCCTCCCATTTCCAGATGCAGGGTGTGGGTGGAAGGGGCCAGGGGCCGGCACAGATCCACCACCCGGGCAATGGTGTCGGCCGCATGCTGCCGTGCCGAACACGATGCATGGGTCAGGCTCACATCCGTGGGCAGATGAATATTGTAGGCGACATTCAGTGTTTCCGACAACCGGGCCAGCTCTGTTATTTCCATCCTGTCCGGCAGCACGGTAGAAGGTTCGCTTTCAAATATCAACAGCTCGATCTCATCGAAAACCCGGCCGATCTTTCTCACATTGGGCAGAATGTGATCCGGATAAATAAAAGAGGTGGTGCCGATGCGAAACGGACGTTTCATCTTTGCGGTTCCTTCAAAACGCAAGTGTCACCAAGACCGCCCCCAGCAGTCCCGCCATGGACGAGGCCTGCATCAGCCGGCAGGCCTGATGAACCATCGAAAGATCCGGATCATCAAAAGCGCTTCCGATAAACGGCTTGTTTACCTGTCTGCCATGGTAGATGCTCGGCCCCCCCAGCCGGATCTTCAGGGCCCCGGCAAACGCGGCTTCCGGAAAACCGGCATTGGGGCTTTTATGGCGCCGGCCTTCGGACATGCCGACACGCAGTGCCCCGGCCCCGGACATGTGTGGCAGAACGGCCGCCGCCGCCGCAATGACCAGCACCGACAACCGGGCCGGAATGAAATTGGCCGCATCGTCCAGCCGGGCCGATGCCCGTCCGAACAGCAGATACCGGTCATTTCTGTACCCCACCATGGAATCCAGGGTGTTGATCATCTTATACGCCAGGGCCCCGGGAACCCCCAGGATCACCGCCCAGAACAACGGCGCCAGAAACCCGTCCACCAGATTCTCCGCCACGGTCTCCACCGCGGCCCGGGTGACACCGGCCTGATCCAGATGCTGGGTCTCTCTGCCCACAATCATTCCGACTTTTTCCCGGGCCGTTTCCAGATCTCCTGATGACAGGGGCGCTGCCACGGCCATGGCCGCATCCTTGAGCCCTTTGACGGAAAAACAGAAAAACAGCAGCACCGTCTGAACCCCCGTCCCGACAAGGGGATGAATCCATTCTGCCCAGCGGATCGACACCCATGTCAGAAAATAGACGGCACCCACCAGAAACAAAGCGAAAAAAATTCCGGCGGTCAGCGGGGTTTTAAATAACCGCCGGAAACGGGGCTCGAAAAAAGAGATGGCGTTTCCCATGCCCACCACGGGGTGAGGCAGTTTCCGGGGATCGCCCAGAAAAAGGTCCAGAAGAAATGCGGCGGCCAGAATATACCAGGCGGCTTCCATCATTCGGCCAGGGCCTTTTTCAGGCTGGCAGCCAGTCTTTGGTTGCTTTCCCGGTCTTTGAAGGAAAACCGTACAAACCGGTAATCCAGTCCGTGAAAATTGGAACAGTCACGGATGAGAATCCGGTCCTGCCCCACCTGACGGCACACCCGGGGGGCGGTGTGATGCTCCAGCCGGCACAGCACGAATCCGGTACGGCCGTCTACCGGAACCAGTCCGGGAATGTCGGCTGCTTCCTTCAGAAACCATTGTTTTTCCCGGGCGATAAACGCCCGGGTTTTCTCGTAAAACGGGACAATCTGTTCCGGATGGTCGTAAATATCGTTGATCACCGCCTGGGCCAGGGCATTGACCTGCCAGGGCTGGCAATAGGCCGCCACTTTCCCGATCAGTGGTTCCGATCCGTTGAGAAACCCGGTCCGCAGCCCGGGGATGGCAAATATCTTGGACATGGATGACAGCACCAGCAGATTGGGAAACCGGCCGGTCCTGATCAGGGAAAACGTGTCGCTGTTCTCCACAAACGGGAGATAGGACTCATCCACCACAAAACAGGTCCGGGGATGGTGCTGCAGCAGCGTGGTGATAAATCCCGGGTCCAGCAGCACCCCCGTGGGATTGTTGGGATTGCAGATGAAAACCAGATCCGCGCCGGCGGCCTTGCCGGAGATTTCCGCCATATCCGGTACAAATCCGGCATCCGACTCAGAAGTGCAGAACTGGGGTGCAATCCCGTGCATCCGGCAGGCATCCGCGTAATCGGAATAGGTGGGTCCCAGAATCAACACGTTCCGGGCCTGAAGCGCCAGGGGCAGGGTATAAATGAACCAGGTGGTGCCATTGCCGGCGATCACGGTGTCCGGATCGATGTCATGATACCTGGCAAATCCCTGGACCATGGACCCGGCATCCGGTTCCGGAAGCTGCTGGATGGCGGACAGATGGTCCCGGATGACCTGTCTGATCCGTTCCGGCGGCCCCAGGGGGTTGATGTTGGCACTCATGTCGACAATGTCGTTCTCATGGCATCCCAGTGCCCGTGCCAGGGCTGTTTTGTTGCCCCCGTGACCGATAATCATGAAACCATCCTTATGTCATCCCATCAGGGCGGCGCCGCAGACGAGAAACAACCACGCTTCCATCAGTTCGGTCATGGCCCCGAGCATGTCCCCTGTGATGCAGTTCATTTTTTTTCTGTAAAACCATAATATTGCCACACTTCCAGCGGCAAACGCCAAATTCAGAATCAGGCCCTTATATCCCAGAAACAGGGACAGGCAAAAAGGAACGATACAAAAAAGAAAATCCTTGGTCCCCAGGGGTGCGGCAAACAGGGACAGGCCGGTCCCCGCATCTTTCCGGCCATATGGAAGAAACCGGATTCCGAAAATCATGGCACTTCTGGCATAGGCCGGCACCAGCAGCAGAATGAGCAATGTGTCTCCCCATGCCGCGCCGGCTTTCAACGAATAGATGCCTGCCAGCTTGACCGCCAGGACACTGACCACCGTGACCAGCCCCATCATGCCGATACGGCTGTCTTTCATGATCTCCAGGACCCGCTCCCTGGGCCGGTGGCTGAAAATGCCGTCCGCCGTATCCCCCAGCCCGTCCACATGAAACGCCCCGGTGATCACCAGAAGACACAACAGATCCATCAACGCCGCCACCGGCAGGGGCCACACCCGGGACGCAACGATATCCGTCAGCACCACCAGGCCGCCCAGAATCAGTCCCACCACCGGAAAGAACCGGATCATGCCCATGGGTGAATACACCCCATCCCGGCCTGCCGGCAGGATGGTCAGAAACAGCAGGCCGGCCCGCAGATCAGTGAAAAATCCGGTGGATGAAGAAGAAGATGTCATGACGTGCTTTTCACGGTGAAACCGGATTGGCGCCGGGTTTGATCTGAAGGGCCTGGCCCGCCACCGTCAGCACCACCCGGTCCGCCGCTTCGGCCATGACCTGGTTCACGTGACCGGCCAGATCCCGGAACCGCCGGGCCAAAGCGTTTTCCGGCACGATCCCGTATCCCACCTCGTTGGAGACCAGGAAAACCGGGCACTGAATCCCTGAAAAAGAATGTACCGTCCGGTTGAGACGGCTTTCGATCTCCGAATCTTCCATGTCCGCCGCCATCATGTTCGAGAGCCACAGAGTCAGGCAGTCCACGACCATCACATTGGCCGTCTGAGCATGGACCGGAATCGCTTTGTGAATGTTCACCGGTTCTTCCACCGTTTCCCAGTCACGTCCCCGTTCCGCCTGATGGGCCTGGACCCGTTTTTCCATTTCCCGGTCCCGGGGCACGGAGGTGGCCAGAAAAATTTTACGCCGGCCGGCAACGGCATTGGCGGCATTCAGTGCAAACCGGCTTTTGCCGCTTCTGCAGCCGCCGATTATCAGTGTGACAGGCATTGCGCTTTTCAAAATATCTGTTTCTTTCATCTGATCCCATGGGTTCAAAACAGTATAAGATACCGTATCCGGCACAAAAGATGCAACCCCTCAATCCAAAGAAATTTTTGAGTTTACAATCCAAATGGTTTCATGTAAACAGAATCTGTTCTTTCACTACATCAAGGCGTCAGGTTTAAAGGAGGCAGGTATGATCAACAGAAGTACCATCAACGTGCTGAACCTCAAACCCGTAACCCGTAGCATGTGTTACGATTTTTATCAAAAAATAAATACGGAGTTCAACACCCCTGACGCCATCAGGGAATCGGTCTCCTGGTGGCAGGACAACAAGGACAAACTCAACGAACTGTGGTGGGTTCTCAACTATTATTCGGAATCGCTTGATCCGGAACGGGAACTTCGGGCCCACGTGGAACACCACCTGGATATCCTGGCCCTGGAAAAAACCGCTGCACCGGATCCCTGTCCCGAGCCATCCACAGCACTGGAACAATCCTGAATCCGGCCCGGCTTTTTGATCACGCCTGCCGGGAACCCCCCCTATGAAATCCATTGAAGAAATCTCTTTGCTGTATGAAATCAGCGAAGCCCTGAACCAGCACATGGACATGAAAAAATCACTGTTCAAAGTGCTGGCGGTTCTGTCTGAATCCATGAACCTGGTACGGGGCATCATTTTTCTTACCAACCGGGAAACCGGAGAAATCCGCATTGAAATCGCCCATGGCATTTCAGAGGAAACCACCCGGAAAATCAAATATCTCCCCGGAGAAGGAATCATCGGCAAGGTGGTGGAGACCGGTAAACCGGCCGTGGTCCCCCGCATCAGCAAAGAACCTTTGTTTCTGGACAAGACCCATTCCCGGAACATGGCCCAGGGTCAGGAATATTCCTTTATCTGCGTGCCCATAAAAAAAGACCATCAGGTGGTGGGCGCCATCAGTGCAGACCGGCCCTATGAGGGAAAACAATCGCTGCATCAGGGTGAAAAAATCCTGTCCGTGGTGGCGGCCATGCTGGCCCACCATGTCATCAATATCGAACTGGTGAGACAGGAAAAAGAAACCCTTAAAACGGAAAACCTGCGTCTCAAATCCGAACTGGAGAACCGTTACAGTTTTTCCAACATCATCGGCAATTCCAATAAAATGCGGGAAGTGCTGCAAATGATCGCCCAGGTTTCTTTTTCTTCGGCCACAGTGCTGATCCGCGGCGAAAGCGGGACCGGAAAAGAACTGGTGGCCAATGCCATTCACTACAACTCCGAACGGCGCCATAAACCGTTCATCAAACTCAACTGCGCCGCCATTCCGGAGAACCTGATCGAAAGCGAACTGTTCGGCCATGAAAAAGGGGCGTTCACCGGTGCATCCCACCTGAAAAAAGGCAAATTCGAACTGGCGGACCAGGGTACCATTTTTCTGGATGAAATCGGCACCATGGCACCGGGTGCCCAGGTCAAACTGCTGCGGGTGCTCCAGGAAAAGGAGTTCGAACGGGTGGGCGGATACAAACCCATCCAGACCGACGTCCGCATCGTGGCCGCCACCAACGCCAATCTCGAGGACATGGTGCAGCAGGGGCGATTCAGAGATGATCTGTATTTCCGGCTCAATGTATTTCCCATCTATATTCCCAGCCTGCGCATGCGGAAAACCGATATCATTCTCCTGGCGGACCACTTCCTGGAAAAATACCGGAAAACCCATGGCAAGGATATCAAACGCATCACCACGCCCGCCATTGACATGATGATGGAATACCACTGGCCCGGCAATGTCCGGGAACTGGAAAACTGCATCGAGCGTGCCGTGATCCTGTGCAACGAAGGGGCGATCCATTCCTATCATCTGCCGGCCACGCTCCAAACCGGAACCGGGTCCAAAACCCTGCCCTTGTCCCTGGAAGCGGCGGTGGCCAGCCTGGAAAAGGAGATTCTCATGGATGCGCTGAAAAACAGCAGAGGAAATATCAAACAGGCGGCCCGGCTGATCCAGATCACGGTTCGGAAATTTTCCTACAAAGCAGCCAAATATGGTATCCATTACAAAGATTTTCGATAAAACGAGAAAAGACCCCATGAAACGGGCTGCCGCATTTCTGTGGGTTTTGGCAGCTTTCTGTATCGTTTCCTGCCAGAACGATTCCGTCCCCCCGGGATTCACCCGGGATGACACACAACCTGCCCGTCAATTTGCCCATACCGCCGATGTGCCGCTCCGGCGGATTCCGCGAACCCATGACGCTGTGGGAACCATCCGGCCGCTCACGGAATCGGTCATTGAATCCCGCGTCAGCGGACAGGTGATGGAAATTTCTGTATCGCCCGGTGACCGGGTCTTGAAGAACCAGCTGCTGGTGGTCCTGGATAACCGGCAGGCAGGGGCCCGGGTCAACCAGGCCAGAGAAGAGAAAAATCTGGCTGAAAACCGTCTGAATCAGGCCCTCAAAGGGGTGGACGAGGCCAGCGCGGCTCTGGACCAGGCAAAGAGTGCGTTTGACCGCTCCCGGATACTGTTTGAAAAACACATCATTCCTTCCGAGAAACTGGAGGCGGACAGGGCCGCGTTTCTGACTGCCAGAGCCCGGCTGGAAAAAACCCGGGAAGCGGTGACTGCGGCCCGGACCGATATCCGCCGGGCCGAACAGGTGGTGGCGGAAGCCCAGATCTCTCTGGCGTACACAGAAATTCTTGCCCCGGAAACCGGTATCGTGGTTCAACGCCTGGTGGACCCCGGTGATCAGGCGATCCCGGGCAGGGCACTGCTGAAAATCCAGACCAGCGGATTTCTCCAGCTGGAAGCCCATGTCCGGGAAGGGCTGATTCATCACATCATTCGGGACAAAAAATATGATGTCTATATCCAGACCCTGGACCGGACCGTTCCGGCGGTGATCCGGGAAATCACCCCCTATGCCGATCCGGACACCCGGACCTTCCTGGTCAAGGCCAGCCTGTCGGAAGACCCGGGTATCTATCCCGGCATGTTCGGGCGGCTGATCATTCCCGTGGGCCATGAAACCGTTCCCGTGATCCCTGCCCGGGCCGTGACCCGGGTGGGACAGCTGGAAATGGTCCATGTCAGAACTGCGGACGGCCGGTTCCGGTCCGTGTATATCAAAACCGGAAAATCCCTGGGAACGGATGTCGAAGTGCTGGCCGGTCTGGACGGCGGCGAAACCATAGGGTGGTAACCGCCATGACCGACCCGGAAAAAGGCATCATTCACCGGATTGTCGAGACCTTTCTCTCTTCCCACCTGTCCGTGATACTGGTGGCGGTTTCCCTGTGCCTGGGGGGTTTTTCCATCTATGTCACCCCCAAGGAGGAAGAACCCCAGATCGTGGTCCCCATGGCGGATGTGTTCGTCTCAGTCCCCGGGGCATCGCCCGGGGAAATCGAAAAACTGGTCACCACGCCCCTGGAACAGATTCTCTGGGAAATCGACGGGGTGGAGTACGTATATTCCACCTCCATGCGGGAATCCGCTGTGGTCACGGTGCGGTTCTTTGTGGGGGAAGACCGGGAAAACTCCATCCTCAAGCTGCACAACAAAATTCAGATGAACCTGGACCGGGTCCCGGCCATTGTGGAAAACTGGCTGGTGAAACCCGTCGAGATCGATGATGTGCCCATTGTCACCCTGACCCTGTATTCGGAACGGTATTCAGACCATGAGCTGAGGCGGGTGGGAGAAGAGGTGACCACCCGCCTGTCCCGGCTTTCCAATATTTCCCGGTCCCAGGTGTTCGGAGGCCGGAAAAGAGAAATCCGCGTGGAGGCGGATCCTTTGAAAATGAAAGGATTCAATGTCTGTTTTTCAGACATTGTGTCTGCGCTTCAAGGGGCGGACGTCGCCACCCGGGCCGGCGCATTCAACAAGAACAACCAGGAAATCACCCTGACCTCCTCATCGTTTCTGACCCGCCTGGATGACGTCAAAAACCTGGTGGTGTCCCAGAAAGACGGCAAGCCCGTGTACTTGTCCGAAGTGGCGGATATCTTGGACGGTCCGGAAGAAGCCGCCGCCTATACCCGGATCGGATTTTCCCGGTATCACCGGCAGGTTCACAGTATCGATGACGCTGAAAACCGGTCTTTTCCAGCGGTGACCCTGGCCTTTGCCAAACAGAAAGGCACCAATGCCGTCACGGTGGCGGAAAAAATCCTGGCAGAGGCGGATCGCATGAAAGGCCGGGTCATCCCGTCGGACATGCACCTTGAGGTGACCCGGAACTACGGCGAAACCGCCAGTGACAAAGTCAACGGCCTGCTGTCCTCTCTGGGGTTCGCCATCGTCTCCGTGGTGGTGCTGCTGGCCCTCACCCTGGGATTCAGGGAAGCCGCCGTGGTGGCCCTGGCGGTCCCGCTTTCCTTTTCTCTGGCCCTGTTTGTCAACTATCTGTTCGGATACACCATCAACCGGGTCACCCTGTTCGCCCTGATTCTGTCCTTAGGACTGGTGGTGGACGATCCCATCACCAATGTGGACAATATCCAGCGCCATATCCGGATGAACCTCCGGTCCCCGTTCGACGCCACACTGGCGGCGGTGGGGGAAGTGCTGCCCCCGGTGATGATGTCCACCATCGCCATCATTGTCTGCTTTACCCCCTTGTTTTTCATCACCGGCATGATGGGACCCTATATGGCACCCATGGCGGTGAACGTGCCGTTGACCGTCACCTTTTCAACCCTGTGCGCACTCACCGTGGTGCCATGGATCTCCCATCTGCTGCTGAAAAACCACTCATCTGTGCCAGAGAAAAAAACGGATTCCCGGTCCTGGATCGCCGATATCTACCGGAAAGCGCTGTCCCCTTTTCTGGAAAAAAGATGGATGCGGTATCTGCTGCTGGGCCTGATCCTGGCCGGACTGGCCGCATCTGCGGCCCTGGTGGCATTTCGCCTGGTCCCATTGAAACTGCTGCCGTTTGACAACAAGAACGAATTCCAGATTCTTCTGGAACTGCCGAAAGGCAGCTCTCTGGAACAGACCGACCGGTTGGTGCGGGAATTTGAACACTACCTGACCGGTGTCAACGAAGTCACCAGCTTTGTTTCCTACACCGGGGTGCCGTCTCCCATGGATTTCAACGGCATGGTCCGGCACTATTTTATCCGGGAGGGCAGCCATCTGGCGGACATCCGGGTCAACCTGGCGGACAAATCCAGGCGGTCCCAGCAAAGCCACACCATTCTTTTACGTCTGCGTCCGGATCTGGAAGCCCTGGCAAAAGAACACGGGGCTTTGCTGTCCCTGGTGGAAGTACCGCCGGGCCCCCCGGTGCTGTCCACCCTGGTGGCGGAAATTTACGGCGCCTACGATACCACATACGAAACCTTGCTGGAAACCGCCCGGATCATCCAGACCGTCATGGAAACCGAACCATTTGTCACCGATGTACAGATCATGACCGAACCGGAAAGTCCCTGCATCGACATCGAAGTGGACCGGGAAAAAGCGGCCCTTCACGGCATCGATACCCGTGACATACTGGATGCACTGGACACGGCCATGGGCAAAACAAAACCGCTCCCGCCACCCTGCATATCACTTCGGAACGGACCCCTTTGTGGGTCCGGGTGATTCTTCTCCGCCATCTTCGCTCAGACATGGATGCCCTGGCCGGTCTGCCCGTTCGGTCCCTGTCCGGCGCCCTGATCCCCCTGGGGGAGCTGGCACGGCTGACCCAAAAAACCAATCAGGCCCCCATTTACCACAAAAATATGGCGCCGGTGGTATATGTCCTGGGGGAAATGGCCGGGCGGGCGCCCGGAGAAGCGGTACTGGATATGATGGCCCGAATCGAATCCATTGACCTGGATTCCGGGGTTACCATCCACTGGGCCGGAGAAGGGGAATGGAAAATCACGCTTCGCGTGTTCAGAGACATGGGGCTGGCATTTGCCGCAGCCTTACTGGGCATCTATTTTATTCTGGTATTCACCACCGGATCCTGGGGAATGCCCATGCTGATCATGATGGCCATTCCCCTCACGGTGCTGGGAATCATGCCGGGATTTTTCATCCTGAATCTGTTTTCCACCAATGTGGGAAACTATGCAGACCCTGTATTTTTCACGGCCACGTCCATGATCGGCATGATCGCTTTAGGAGGAATTGTGATCCGCAATTCCCTGGTGCTCATCGAATTTATCCAGGGGGCGATCAGGGACGGAAAGCATTTCAGGGACGCAATTTTAGATTCCGGTGTGGTGCGCATGCGCCCCATTCTGCTCACGGCCGCCACCACAGCCATCGGGGCATTTCCCATCACCTTTGATCCGGTGTTTTCAGGGCTGGCATGGGCATTGATTTTTGGATTGTCCGCTTCCACCTTGTTTACCCTGATCGTGATTCCGGTGGCCTATTTTGCCATGTTCGAAAAAAGCGTCAGGAATCCCATGTAACGGGCTTGTCCTGATTGATCCGATAGTCTGACCGATCCGCCAGTTTGTTGGACGGATCCCCTTCCTGAACCATCCGGTTCAACAGGGCGTTGTCATCATCCACCGGCAACCGGCCGGTCATGGCGGCCAGGGCCACTCGCTGCCCTTGCTGGTTGGTGAATTCCGCTTTGGCTTCGGCCCGCCCGTTGGATTCCAGCCGGATCAGCGTGATTTTGCACTGGATGGTATCTCCGAAATACACCGGATTCAGAAACCTGAAATTCATTCCCGTGGCGAGCCATCCCACCTGGCCCCCGAACTCACAGAGCATGCCGCCCACCAGAAGGCCGTGGCAGATCAGATCACTGAATCCTTTGGAACGGGTCCACCGGGAATCGTAATGCACGGGATTGTAATCTCTGGTCAGGTCTCCGAACGCCTCAGTTTCCTTTTGCGAAAACCGTCTGGAAAAGCAGAAGGTGTCTCCTTCCCGCAGTCCTTTGATCATCCTTTCCCGAAGCGGGTTTCCCATGCGTTGCCTTTCTCAGGGGGCGGACATCGCCACCGCCTGGCCGGCCGTCAGTTTTTCGACATACTCAGCCACCCGGGTCTCGAACCGGTTCATCTCCTCGGCAGGGACCGGTCCCACACGGGTTTCCGGAGTATCCAGGGGATCAATGTGCCGGCCGTTTTTGGTCATTCTGAAATCCAGGTGATATCCCGTGGCCAGACCTGTTTTTCCCACATATCCGATCACTTCTCCCTGGGAAACGGAACCGCCTGTTTTTATGCCTTTGGCAAAACCGTTCATGTGATAGTAACTGGATTCATATCCGCTGGCATGTTCGATGGTGATATACCGGCCCATGGTCTTGTGGTAGCCCATCTCCTTGATGACGCCGTCCGCCACCGTTTTGATGGGCGTGTTTTTCGGGGCCGCATAATCGATCCCCGGATGGGGCCGGTTCACTTTCAGGATGGGATGAAGCCGGCTGGTGGTAAAATAGGAGCTGATTTTAGAATAGTTCACCGGGGATTTCAGAAACGCTTTTTGAAGAGACTTCCCGTTTTCATCGTAATATCCGGTACGCCCCTGTTTTCCTGTGTATCGAAACGCCTTATAGATTTTGCCACTGTTGACACAGACCACAGCCAGAATGGAACCGTATCCCTTGAATTCGCCCTGTTTGAACCGCTTTTCCACCAGTACCTGAAACCGGTCTCCCGATTGAATGTCTTTGGCAAAATCGATATCCCAGGCAAATATTTCGGAAAGCTCCCAGGCCAGGGAGGGGCACTGTCCCGCCTTTTTCAACGCGGTACTGATATCGGATTCAATGCCCAGCTCGATGATCTCTTCCCGGATGTCATACCGGATCGGTGTTTTCATCACTTCGAATCGATCTCCGGTTTTTCGGATCACAAGCCGGGATTCTTTGTCAATCTCATATTCAAAGTCTGAAAATTGATTATGATACAAAGAAATTTGAAACGGCCGGCCGGCTTTGAACCGGTGAAAAGAAAAGATCTCTTTACTCTGTTTTTCAAGACGGTAAATGGTTTTTAAAGGCAGGTACGGTCCCAAAACGGCGGATGCGGTATCTCCGGCCCTGAAAACACCGGAGATCACTTTCTTTTCCACCGGATGTATCTGATCCATTTCACTGGGATCAATGACATACCCCCGCAGTTTAGGGGTCCTGGAAAAAGCGGTCGTGCAGGAAACCGCCAACAGTGTCCCGCAGATTCCAAAGACCAGAAAGGCAAACATCCATTTTTTTATATCAGAATCAATCCATTGCTTAGCATCGTCTGTATCTTTCAAAATAACGTTTCCCCTTGTTGGTTGTCTTGTCAGTTTTTTTGCAGAACCATAACCAAAGCGCCAAAAATAGTAAAGCGGTTTTTGATCACCCCTTTTTTTGATGGCTTTTGTCAACACCCGGGCTGTATCCGCCGCATCCCCTGTGAGCAGAATGGTTTTGGGGTCCTCATACAGGGTGTTCTCCACACCGGAATACCCGGGCTGGGTGTCAAAGTTGCACACCACAATGGTTTTTGCCTCATGGGCCTTGAGAATGGGCATGCCGGAGATCGGGGTTCCTTCCACATGGATGGCCGAAGGATTCACCACGTCACAGGCCCCGAAAACCAGGGCCACATCGGTTTGCGGGAATTCCGGGTTGATCTCGTCCATCTCCACCAGCTTGTCATAGTCCACTTCCGCTTCGGCCAGCAGCACGTTCATGTGTCCGGGCATGCGGCCGGCCACCGGATGAATGGCAAACAACACCTGTTTTCCCATCGATTCCAGCAGATCCGCCAGTTCTTTCACCGGGACCTGGGCCTGGGCCACGGCCATGCCGTACCCCGGCACCACAATGATGGTCTGTGCCGCCTGAATCAGATCCGCAGCGGTTTTCACCGGATCCGGTCCGGGCGTTTCCTTCGCTGTTTCCGGTCCAACATCTGCGTTCCCCCTGCCCGTTTCCGGTTCAGCCGGCTGCCGGCCTTCGGAAAACAAAGGGCTTTCCACGGTATCATCCAACCCTTCTTCCCTGAATGACGCCGGTTTGTCCGGGGCTTTTTCCGGGATGAACACATGATACAGGCTCCGGTTCATGGCCCGGCACATCATGTGGGTCAGAATCGAGCCGGAAGCGGCCACCGTGGCCCCGCAGGCGATGAGCAGCTGATTTTCGAGGATCATGCCGCACAAGGCGGCCGCAAGCCCTGTGGTGGCGTTCAGAAACGAGATGAGCACCGGCATGTCGGCCCCGCCTACCCGCATGGAAAAAAGAATGCCGAACAGGATGGACAGGACAAATATGATCAGATAGAAGACGAGCGCTACGGTTTTAGGCAGGAAAAAAGCGATGACCATCAAGAGAACCACGATCCCCAGATTGGCCTGCACCAGCCGGGTATGTTGTTTCAGAATCGTGGGGGTCTGTTTCAAAAAACCCGCCAGTTTTCCGGCCGCCACCATGCTGCCGGAAAAAGTCAGCGACCCCACGGCCAGGTTCAGAAGGCCGGAGATCTCATTGAGAGCCCCCATCTGGCCTGCCCCGCGCACCAGTTCCACAATGGAGAGAAAAAACGCGGCAATGCCGCCGGCACCGTTCTGGAACGCCACCATGGCCGGAATCTGGATCATGGTGATTTTCCGGGCCACCCACACACCGATGCCGCCGGCAGCCAGAACACAGATCACCACCACAAAGGGGTGCATGATCCCGTATCTGTAAACCACCAGACCCATGGCGCAGGCCAGGGCCGCTGCCGCCGCCAGGTTCCCGTATTTGGCCGTGTCCGGTTTTTGAAACAGCCATATACCGATAATCAGAACAACGATCAGGCCAAAATCCAGCACCAGGGTCATGGGTTATCCCCCTCCCGCTTTTTTTTGAACATGCGCAGCATCCGGTCGGTGATGGTGAATCCCCCCACCAGATTGAACGTGACCATGATCAGGGCCACGGCCCCGATGACCTGTTCCATGGGCGTGGAGGAAACGGAAAACAGAATCAGCACTCCCAGAATGGTGACCGCGGAGATGGCGTTGGTCATGGACATCAGCGGGGTGTGCAGCAGCGTGGGCACCCGGGATATCAGAAAATAGCCCACCACGAATGAAAACACAAACACCCCGCCCATCAATACAAGATTGCTCATGAAGAACTCCCGGTGGAAGATGAAAAAATCAGTTCGACAGACCCATGGCTTTTCTGGCCCCCTGATGCAGCAGTTCACCCTGATGGGTCACCAGGGAATCCTTGACGATCTCATCGGTCATGTCAAACTCAAGCGTTTTGTTCTTGAACAGGTTTTCAACAAAATAATACAGGTTGTTGGCATACAGCCATGAAGCATGCACCGGCAGGGATCCGGGAATGTTCTTTATACCGCAGATGTAGACGCCGTTGTGCATCCGCTCTTTTCCCGGATCGGTCATTTCGCAGTTGCCGCCCTGGTCGATGGATACATCCACGATCACGGACCCGGGCTTCATGGTTTCCACCATCTCCCGGGTGATGAGCGTCTGGGCCACCTCGCCGGGCACCAGCGCGCTCAGCACGATGATGTCCGCATCCGCCACCAGGGGGGCCAGGGCCTGGTGCTCTTTTTCGAGCCATTCTTCGGGCAGGGCTTTGGCATATCCACCCCTGCCGATGACCAGTTCCGGCGGGGCCTCGAATCCCACCACTTTGACGCCTAAGCTTTCCGCTTCTTTTCTGGCATCCGGCCGGATATCCACGGCCTTGACCACACCGCCCAGGCGTTTGCCTGTGGCAATGGCCTGGAGCCCCACCACACCGGTACCCACCACCAGGATATTGGCCGGTTTGATCATGCCGATGGAGGTACCGATCATGGGAATGAATTTCGGGAAATGCCCGGCCGCAAGGATGATGGCCTTGTAGCCTGTGATGGCGCTCATGGAGGTCAGCGGATCCATGCGCTGGGCCCTCGATATCCGGGGGATTCCGTCCATGGTAAAGGCGGTGATCTGCCGTTGCTGCAGTTTTTTCACCCCCTCATGATTGGACGGGGTGGCCGGATGCAGAAACGTGATCAGAACGGAATTTTCCTTTATCATATCGATCTCATGGGTGTTGAACGGCTCATTGAACAGCGGTTCTTTTACCTTGAGGATGATATCGGATTTGTCATACACTTCCTTTGCATCCGCACCGATGACGGCACCCGCGTTTTTGTACTGGTCATTGGTCACAAACACCCCGGCACCGGCGTTTGATTCCACCATCACCTCAAACCCGAGCTTGACGAACTTTTCCACCGTTTCCGGCAATGCCGCCACCCGGTTTTCATGGACCATGATCTCTTTGGGAATTCCGATTCGCATGGGTTGGCTCCTTTTCAATTATTATAACCTGCGTGTCATAAAAACAGATAAAGGACCCGGCATATATTGCGCATACCGGCGGGAACCGGAACCGGTTCCCGCCGGTTATGTCAGGTTATTTATCCTCAGGTTTGCCTATGTCCGCCATCATCTTGAGCATGTGATACCGGTCCATGACCTCCTGTTCGATCTTTTTGCGCAGCCGCTTGGATTCTTCAGGAAAACTTTTTTCCAGGGCCGCAAACCGCACTTCCCCGCTCAGAAACTCCTGAAGGCTGCCGTCCGGTTCCTTGGAATCCAGAATAAACGGATTCTTCCCCTCTTTGATCAACTCCGGATTGTACCGGTACAGCGGCCAGTATCCGCAGTCCACAGCCAGTTTGCCCTCTTCCTGGGATTTTCCCATGCCTTTGCGGATCCCCTGGTTGATGCACGGGGCATAACTGATGATCAAGGAAGGTCCCGGATAGTTTTCCGCTTCCACCAGGGCTTTCATAGTCTGGTTCTTGTTGGCGCCCATGGAGATGGAGGCCACATAGATATACCCGTAGCTCATCATCATCCGGCCCAGATCTTTTTTGCCGATCTTTTTGCCGGAGGCCGCGTACTTGGCGATGGCACCGGTGGGGGTTGCCTTGGAGGACTGACCCCCGGTGTTGGAATACACTTCCGTGTCCATCACCAGGATATTGATGTCTTCGCCGGATGCCAGCACATGGTCCAGTCCGCCGAATCCGATGTCATAGGCCCAGCCGTCCCCGCCGAACACCCAGTGGGATTTCTTGGTGAACACGTCTTTTTCGTCATAGATCTCTTTTAAAATGCCGTGGTTCACATCCTTGAGCAGGGTTTTGAGGGCAAATCCATATTTGGCGGATTCCAACGCGTCATTCATGCCGTTTAGCCAGCCTTCGAGAGCCTCTTTCACCTCCGGGGCCGGACCGGTTTCCAGGGCCTGTGTCACCTTGGCCGCCAGGGTCTTGCGCCGGCTCTGGGTGGCCAGCATCATGCCGTACCCGTATTCCGCCGCATCCTCGAACAGCGAGCTGGCCCAGGCCGGTCCCTGCCCGTCCGCATTGGTGCAGTAAGGCGTGGACGGGGCCGACCCCCCCCAGATGGAGGAACATCCCGTGGCGTTGGCAATGGTCATTCTTTCGCCGAACAGCTGGGTGATCACCTTGACATACGGGGTTTCCCCGCATCCGGCACAGGCACCGGAGAACTCCAGGAGCGGCTGATACAGCTGGCTGCCCTTGACCGTCTCCCGTTTGAGGATGCCGGTCTTGAAGGGAATACCCGTGGAAAATTTGTGGTTGATTTTCTGCTCATCCACCTGGGTGGACAGGTGTTTCATTTCCAGGGCCTTGGTTTTGGCAGGACAGATGTCGGCGCAGTTGCCGCATCCCTGGCAGTCCAGGGGATTGACCTGGATTCTGAACTGAAACTCCTCCATGCCCTTGCCTTTGCCGTCGATGGTGACAAAGGATTTTGGAGCCCCTTCCAGCTCTTCGGGTTTCGCCACAATGGGAATGATGGCGGCATGGGGGCAGACAAACGCGCACTGGTTGCACTGGATGCAGTTTTCCGGAAGCCATTCCGGCACGTTGATGGCCACGCCCCGTTTTTCATATCTGGCGGTGCCCTGTTCGAACACGCCGTCCACGGAAAATGCGGACACCGGCAGGTCATCCCCGCCCTGGGCATTGATCCTGCGCATCACGTTTTCAACGAACGGGGTGGCGGGTTCGGCCGGGGTTTCTTCTCTGACCGCGTCTTTCCAGGATTCCGGCACATCCACTTTCACCAGGTTGTCCAGGGTCTGGTCCACGGCCTGGATGTTCATGTTCACCACGGCATCCCCTTTTTTGCCGAACATCACCTGGATATCGTCCTTGAGAAGCTGGATGGCCTGGTCCACGGGCAGCACCTTGGACAGTTTGAAAAAGCAGGTCTGCATGATCATGTTGATGCGGTTGCCCAGTCCGATCTTTTCGGCAATGGCCACGGCATCGATATTGTAGAAATTGAGCTGTTTGTCAAAAATGGTTTTGCGCACATCCCCGGGGATCTGCTTTTCCATGTCCTCGACCGACCACTGGGAGTTGAGCAGAAAGGTGCCGCCCTGTTTGATGCCCTTGAGCACGTCATAGATCTGCACGTAATTGGCCTTGTGGCAGGCCACGAAATCCGGATTTTCGATCAGGTAGGTGGACTTGATCTTCACGTCTCCGAACCGCAGGTGGGATACGGTCAGGCCCCCGGATTTCTTGGAATCATAGGCAAAATACCCCTGGGCGTATTTGTCGGTGTTGTCGCCGATGATCTTGATGGCGGACTGATTGGCCCCCACGGTCCCGTCGGACCCCAGTCCCCAGAATTTGGCGGAAATGGTGCCTTCCGGGGCCGGGTCAAACCCTTTTTTCACCTCCAGAGAGGTGTGGGTGACATCATCGTCGATGCCCACGGTGAAATGATTTTTCGGGGCCATGGCGTTCATGTTTTCATACACGGCCTTGATCATGGAGGGATTGAACTCCTTGGAGGACAGCCCGTACCGGCCCCCGATGATTTTCGGGCCTTCCCCGTGTTCCATGAACGCGGTACACACATCCGTGTAAAGCGGTTCGCCGATGGCGCCGGGCTCCTTGGTTCTGTCCAGAACAGTCACGGCCTCCACCGTGGCAGGGATGGTCTGCAGAAACGCCTGGGTGTCAAAAGGCCGGTACAGCCGGACCTTGACCAGGCCCAGCCGGTGACCCTGGGCGTTGAGGCACTCGATGGATTCCTCGATGGCCTCACAGGCCGATCCCATGGCCACGATGACATGATCCGCCTGGGGATCGCCCGCATAGTCAAAAAGGTTGTACCGGCGGCCGGTCAGGTCTCCCACTTTTTTCATGTAAGCTCTGACGATGGCCGGCACCTTGAGATAATATTTGTTGGCCGCTTCCCGGCCCTGAAAATAGATGTCCGGGTTCTGTGCCGTGCCCCTTGTGTCCGGATGTTCCGGGTTCACGGCCCTTGCCTTGAACGCCTTGTAGGCCTCGAAATTGAACAGGGATGCCATGTCCTCGTATTCGATCATCTCGATCTTCTGAATCTCGTGGGAAGTGCGGAACCCGTCATAGAAATGCAGAAACGGCACCCGGGCGTCCATGGTGGACAGATGGGCCACCAGAGCCAGATCCTGGGCTTCCTGGACCGAGGACGACGCCAGCATGGCAAAGCCGGTCTGCCGGGCCGCCATCACATCCTGGTGGTCCCCGAAAATGGACAGGGCATGGGCGGAAACCGACCGCGCCGTCACATGGAATACCGACGGCAGCAGTTCGCCCGATATTTTGTACATGTTGGGAATTTTGAGCAGCAGTCCCTGGGAGGCGGTGAATGTGGTGGTCAAAGCGCCGGCCGCCAGGGACCCATGGACCGCGCCCGCGGCCCCTGCTTCCGACTGCATCTGCTTGACTTCCAGTACCTGGCCGAAAATGTTTTTCCGTCCCTTGGATGCCCAGCCGTCTGCAATTTCCCCCAGAGGACTCGATGGCGTAATGGGGTATATGGCAGCCACTTCACTCATGGCATATGCCACATGGGTTGCGGCGGTATTTCCGTCAATGGTCTGCATTCTTTTTTTCATGTCTTTCACCTCTTGTGGTTTGATGCGAACAAATAAAAATTCCGATATAACCTGTTAGTCTTACAATAAATAATTGAGATTGTAAATGCCGTATCCATCAGCGGCCTGTCCTTTTTCACAAAAATATGATACAGTATAAAAATTGTTTTTTTATTTAATTATTAATAAATAAGACAAGTTACAAAAAACAATTTAAGGAGCATACATGGGGTTTTTATCTGCCACCCAATCCATGAGCCGGTATCACATTCCGGACCGGTTTGACACCGAACCCATGGAACAGGTTCGCAACGGACTGATTCGACACGCCATCCCGGCAATGGAAAATGAATATGAAGAAATTTCCGCTGGATGGACTCCTTTTGAAAGCCCGTATCTGCCGGATTTCGAACAATTTTCTTTTGTGTTCGGCACATTTTTTTTATTTTCGCTGCGTATTGACAAAAAATCGATTCCAGCCAAGCTGGTGCATAAACAGATGGCCCTTGAAATCGAGAAAAAAAAACGATCGTCCGGCCGGGATTTCATTTCCAAAAACGAAAAAGCGGAAATCAAGGAAACGGTCATGGAAGTGCTGATGCAAAAGATGCCGGCCATTCCCAGTGTTTATGATGTGATGTGGGACTATGAGGCCGGGGAACTGTTTCTGTTCACCACCCAGAAGGCGGCAAATGAGTTCTTTGAAACCCTTTTTTTCAAATCTTTCAACCTCAAGCCTGTCCGCTTGTTTCCCTATACCCTGGTCGAAACCGGATCCGCGTTTTCCGCTGCACACAAAGACCGGATCATGACCCTGACCCCATTGCATTTTTCGAGGTGACCCATGCTGGATATCGCCACCGCATATAATAAATACTCTTTTTTAGGCAATGAGTTTCTCACCTGGCTTTGGTTCATGATCGAAACCGGCCAGGACATTACACAAGCCATCAAATCCAAAGATCTGGTGACTATTGAGATCGGCAACGCTCTGGTGCTGGAAAACGCCCTGGGGGACAACGCCAAAGAAAAGATCACCATCAAAGGAGACCAGGCCGGACTGGAAGAAGGTACCACGGCCCTGAAAAAAGGGGCCAGGGTCACAGAAATGAACCTGATATGCAAACTGGGTGAAGAAGAAACATATCAGTTCACCATCAAAGGAGAAAGCTTCAACATCACCGGATTGAAAACCCCGGCTGCGGCCGGAGACGGTTCTGACGACGAAATGGAAGGAAGGATCGTCGAAAAAGCCCTGCTGGTTTTAAGAATCACCCAGGTTATCGACACCCTGTTTTTCACCTTTCTGGATCAGCGCATCCATGATGACTGGAAATACAGAGGATACGATCAGATGCGCTCCTGGATCTACAATGATTAAAAAATTGATGAAAACCGGTTCAAAACTTACGGTGTTTTCAACACCTGCCGGACCGGGTGTTGAAAAACAGATGCCATATAACTGGTTTCCAACAAAGATTTCAACAGGGATTTCAAAAATAAACTTTTTGATTTCAAACGATTATACCGTTTTGAACATATGAACCCCCCTTATTGTTATTATTATCTTTTATAAAACAATCATAAATAAACCATGTCCTGATTTATCATTTGATAAATCCCCTGTTTTGATATAAATATTTCATATAATCCCTTAATTGAGAAAGAATAAAGGAACCTGAATGAGATTTTCATTTGATAAAAAAGAAGTTCTGGAAGTCCTTTCAAAAATCCAGGGCATCACTGGCAGAAAAACCAATCTTTCCATCACATCGGATGTGCTGATCAAAGCCATGGAAGACCAGATTATTCTGACGGCCAATGATCTGGAAACTGTGTTTATCGGTACCTATGATGCGGCCGTTGAAACAGAGGGTATTATTTCCATTAATTCAAAGAAATTTTTTGAAATTGTCAGAGAATATCCGGACACCACCATTCCGGTGAATGAAGTGGAAAACAGGTGGGTGGAAATCGGCAAGGGGGACAGCCTGTTTCATATTGTGTCATCGGATTATGAAAATTTTCCGGAAACACCGGTGATTGAAGATGTGGATTTCATTGAGATCGATGCCAGGGATTTGAGACACATGCTGGAATCCGCTGCTGTGATCACCTATACCGGGGATGAAAAACGCACCTATGTACTGGGGGCGCTGATCGAAAAAGTGGAGAAAAACGATACCCCGTATCTGAGAATGGTGTCGACGGACTCCCGTCGTCTCAACTGTTTCGATGCCAGATACACCGGCGACCTGGTGTTGCCGGACGAACCGGTGATCATCCCCAAAAAAGGGCTGTCTGAGCTTCATAAGTTCATTGACAACACGACAGAGCCCATCCGGTTGGGGATCAAGGCCAATCATTTTGTGTTTCAGCGGGCCAATGAATCAATCATGATCAAGCTTCTCAGCGGAGAATATCCCAATTATCCGCCCATTATCCGGACCGACGCCATGACTGGTATGGAAGTGGACCGTTCCATGTTCTACACGCTGATGAAACGGGTGTCCATTCTTACGTCCGATGACTACAAAAGTGTGATTCTGCATTTCAAGGAAAATGAACTTACCGTCACCATCACCAATCCGGATATCGGAGAATCCAAGGAACGCATGATGATCGGATATGCTGGTGAGGAAATCAAAAGCGCTTTCAATCCCAGATATTTCATGGACGCCCTGAACCTGTTCGACCAGGCAACCGTGATGATTTATATCAAGGAGGCCAAGACCCCCTGCATCATCAAAGCCATGGATGATGACAACCTTATCTGTGCCATCATGGCAATGCATATCTAATGAAAGAAAACGACGTGACAAAAGAATACAACGCAGGCAGCATCAAAATTCTGGAAGGCCTGGAAGCGGTCAGGAAACGGCCTTCCATGTATATTGGCAACGTGGATATGGAAGGACTCCATCACCTGGTGTACGAGGTGGTGGACAACAGCATCGACGAGGCCATGGCCGGTCATTGCGATACCGTTTACGTGACCATTCATCCGGACAACAGTGTGAGCGTGGAGGACAACGGCCGGGGCATTCCCATCGAGATGCACGAAACCGAACATGTTCCGGCCTGTGAAGTGGTCATGACCAAACTGCATGCCGGCGGCAAGTTTGACAAGGATTCCTACAAGGTATCCGGCGGTCTTCACGGGGTGGGCATTTCCGTGGTCAACGCCCTGTCCAGCCACCTGGAAATGGAAGTCTACAAAAAAGGAAAGATCTACCATCAGACCTATTCCCGGGGTCACAAGCTCACGGAACTGACCGTCAAGGGTGATACCGTGAAAAAAGGGACCAGGATCCGGTTTACCCCGGATTTCACGGTGATGAACGAAAACGAATTCGACTATGAAATTCTGTCCCGCCGCATGCGGGAACTGGCCTTTCTGAACAAGGGGGTCCGGATCATCATCGAAGACGAGCGGTCCGCCCAGAAGGATGATTTTTTCTATGAAGGCGGGATTGTGTCGTTTGTGGAATATCTGAACCGCTCCTGCACCCCGCTGCACGACCCCATTCATATCGAAGGAGAAAAAAAGGACGTGCAGGTGGAAGTGGCCATCCAGTACAACGACACCTTCAAGGAAAAACTGTATTCCTATGCCAACAACATCCGCACCATCGAGGGCGGGTTCCATGTATCCGGGTTCAAGGCGGCCCTGACCCGGACGGTGAACGCCTATATTACTGGATCCAAAAGTCTGCCCAAAAACATGCAGAACATCAAGCTGTCCGGAGATGACATGAGGGAAGGCCTGGCCGTGATCATTTCCGTGAAGATCATGGAGCCCCAGTTCGAAGGTCAGACCAAGACCAAACTGGGCAACAACGATGTCAAGGGAATCGTGGAATCCCTGCTCAACGAGAAGCTGGCCTGGTTTCTGGAAGAAAACCCGAGTGTTGCCAAACAGATCATCTCCAAGGCAGTGGATGCGGCCAGGGCACGGGATGCGGCCAAACGGGCCAGGGAGCTGGCCCGGAAAAAAGGGACCCTCATGGATTCCACCCTGCCGGGCAAGCTGGCGGAGTGCCAGTTCGCCGATCCTGCGGAAAGAGAGTTGTTCCTGGTGGAGGGAGATTCCGCCGGCGGGTCGGCAAAACAGGGGCGAGACCGGCGGTTTCAGGCCATCCTGCCCTTGAAAGGCAAGATCCTGAATGTGGAAAAAGCCCGGTTTGACAAGATACTGCGAAGTGACGAGATCAAGAATATCATCACGGTGCTGGGCACGGGCGCCGGCAGGGAAGAGTATGATGTGGACAAAATCCGGTATCACAAAGTGGTGATCATGACCGATGCCGATGTGGACGGCTCTCATATCCGGACCCTTTTGCTCACCTTTTTTTACCGGCAGATGCCGGAAATGATTGCAAAGGGATACCTGTACATTGCCCAGCCGCCGCTGTTCCGGGTGGGTTCCAGAAAAAGCGGTCTGTATCTGAAAAATGAGGAGGAATATTCCCTGTACCTGATTCAGCGCATCGCCTCTCAAAAGGATCTGTACATCGACAACCGGACCGATCCGATTTCGGAAGAACAGTTCCAGCAGTTCATGCAGAACATGACCTGGTATTTCAATGCGGTGTCCTTGCTTAGAAAGCGGGATTTTGACACCAAAATGCTGCTCAACGTGATTCATCACGGGGTCAGGGACAAGTTTTTTCTGGAAAAACGAAGCAATTTCGAGGCACTGTCCCGGGATCTGACAAAAGCCGGATACCAACCGAAAGAGATTGAATATGATCCGGAGCGCAATATTTATGAAATGGATATTTATGATCCGGAAGGCAAACAGTTTCTGCTGAGGGTGGGCAGAGAAATTCTGGCCACCTCCGACTACAAGCAGATGCTCAAAAGCTATGAGAAAATCGCCGAATTCAACCGGCCCCCGTTTGCCGTCATGTCCAAACAGGAAGATGCCAGAATCAGAAACGAGTTTGCCACCATTGACGAACTATACGCTTTTTTGATGGCGGAAGCTAAAAAAGGGATCACCATCCAGCGGTACAAAGGTCTCGGGGAGATGAACGCGGAACAGCTGTGGGAAACCACCATGAATCCGGAAAAGCGCATGATGCTCCAGGTGAATATCGAAGATGCGGAAAAAGCGGACGAGATTTTCACCCTGCTCATGGGAGAAGAGGTGGAACCCCGCCGCAATTTCATTCAGAAGCACGCTCTGGAAGTGACCTCCCTGGATTACTGAATTTCCATGGCATCCATGGCTTTTTTCATCTGCCGCATGGCCTGGCGAAGCCGTTCTTCATTTTCCACCAGGGCCAGGCGCAGGTACCCTTCACCTTCCTTACTGAACCCGGTGCCCGGAGCCACAGCCACGTTGGCCCGGTTCATCATTTCGATGGCAAACTGCATGGCCCCCATCTTGTCAAAGGGTGCAGGGATTTTGGCCCACACGAACATGCCCGCCCTGGGAGGGGTGATGTCCCATCCCATGCGTGACAGGCCGGAACATAATACGTCTCTTCGGGTTTCATAGGTTTTGGCCAGCTGCGGGATGGTGTCGTCGCAGTCTCTGAGCGCAATGATGCCCGCCACCTGGATGGCGGAAAAGATGCCGTAATCAAAATACCCCTTTATCTGGCCCAGGGCTTTGACGATCTGCTCATTGCCCACGCAGTAGCCAATGCGCCACCCCGCCATGTTATAGGATTTGGAAAACGAACCGAACTCCACCCCCACATCCTTGGCGCCCGGGGCTTCCAGAAAACTGGGGGCCTTGTATCCGTCAAACGTGATCATGGAATAGGCAAAATCATTGATCACCATGAATTTAAACCGCTTGGCCAGGGCCACGATCTCCTTGAAAAACGCAATGTCCGTGACCACGCCCGTGGGGTTGTGGGGATAGTTGAGCATCAGCACTTTCGGGGCCGGATAGCAGGATTCGCAGATCTTGATGATCCGGTCTAAAAATCCCTGTTCCGGGGCAATGGGAATCCGCATGACATTGGCCCCGGCAATGACTGCGGCATAAATGTGGATGGGAAAGGCCGGGGCCGGCACCAGCACGGAATCCCCGGGCCCCATGATGGCCAGGCACAGATGGGAGATCCCTTCCTTGGAGCCGATGGTGAAATAGGTTTCCTTTTCCGCATCCAGGTCGATGTCATAATGCCGTTTGTAATATTTGGCGATCTGCATTTTCAGGTGCGGCATGCCCGAACTTTCCGGATACCGGTGGGACTTGGGGTCCTTGGCCACTTCCACCAGCTTTTCGATCACTGCATCCGGGGTGGGATCCATGGGATTGCCCATGCCCAGATCGATGACGTCATCTCCGTTACGCCGTTTTTCCATTTTCATTTTGTTGATCATGCCGAACAGATAGGGCGGCAGCTGATCCATACGGCTGGCAAAACGAATGATACTTTCTTCCACGGCCATGACTCCTTGTAAAAGCAATAAAAAACAAACAGGTGAAAAATAAAATGTGAACTATACCAGATTCATAATTTAAAAATAAAGGAAAAAATTCATGTTTTATCGTTGGACATCGATTCCAAAATACCATAATAATCAAGGCAAAGACACAATGAAAGGAGATCATCCATGACAAAAAACGTGTGTATCGCCGGCGCCACCGGCTGGGCCGGTTCCGCGTTGACCAGAGCGGTCCATGCGCAGACCGACATGCAGGTGGTGGGGGCGGTATCCAGAACCCGTAAAGGAGAGAAACTGTCCCGGGTACTGGGCCTTGAACAAACCGATGTCATCATCACTGGTTCTGTGACAGAAGCATCCCTGGCCGATGCCAGCGTGCTGGTGGAGTTCACCAAACCGGACGTGGCCATGGCGCACATCCTGACCGCCCTGGATGCCGGCGTGCATGTGGTGGTGGGCACTTCGGGCCTGACCGATGCCCAGTATGACACCATCCATGAAAAAGCCCTGGAGAAAGGTCTGGGGGTCCTGGCCGCCGGCAATTTTGCCCTGACCGTGGTGCTGCTCCAGAAATTTTCCGAAATCGCGGCCCGGTATATCCCCCAGTGGGAGATCATCGATTATGCGAGTGATGCCAAAAAAGATTCCCCCAGTGGCACGGCCAGGGAACTGGCCTTCCGGCTGTCCCGGGTCCGGCGGTCCCACCTGACCGTTTCCCTGTCAGACACCCATGGTCCCATCGAAGCCAGGGGCGCGGACATGACCGGTTCCCAGGTGCACTCCATCCGGTTGCCCGGATTCACCCTGTCGTCTGAAATCATCTTCGGGATGCCGGACCAGACCCTGTCCATCCGCCACGACGCCGGCACCAGTGCCCAGCCCTATGTGGACGGGGCTTTACTGGCCATCCGCAAAGTGGATACCTTCGCCGGCCTGCGCCGGGGGCTGGATCATGTGATGGATCTGGATTGACAACAAAAAAGCGAACGGTTCATTTCGCTTCCAGATTATATGGTTATCTTTTCAGATGATAAAGCATCTGATATTCTGGTAAGTACTTTGTATCGATATTATGCCTGTGAATGCTCAAAGCGGTTTGCTTGAATTATGAATGATCATCAAAACAAATGGGAAATCGTTTTTTTAATTCCAAATTTGAGAATCGAAAGCGCTTTCGAAAATGATAAAATGGCGATTATCCCTTACAATGATCCTCGGGTTAAAGAAATATGTTTTTCAAATAAATGGGCTAAAAACCTGGTTGAAAATTTTGAGGATCAATTCAATAGAAAAAAGTATCCATCGCAATTTTTAATCCGAAAAAATAGTCCTCAAAAATATGAAAAGATCGATACAATCGTAGGTTTTAGAAATATTTTTGCCATATCGTGTATTATAAAAGGCTATGAAAAAAAACTGAATCAACCTTTCATGCCACATACCATATATTCTGATTATTTCGATTTTTATCCCATTTCCATAAGTAAAAAAAATGACGGTTACATAACAAATTCTCCCTCTGTACTGGGAATTGAGGATGACTTTGAAAATTTTCGTGGACAAACATATCCCGGTCTTGGTAGCTCACATACCGTTGCAGAGCCTGATGAACAGATACTTTTTTTGTTGGAAAAAGCCTGGAGAAAACGGTTTGTTAATGGCAGATTACGAGACTGGTATACAACCGCTCTTTTCAGATCTTTAGAAATGGCATATCAAGCTGCAACCATGCCATTTAAAAATCATTCAACTATTTATGAATATGGTGCAAGTGTCGGTCTCTGGGTCAGCGCTTTTGAGATTTTGGCCCATCCTGAATCGGAAGATGTGAATTTTTCTATGGTTATCAGGCTATTGGGAAAATATGATTGGATTGATAAGAGAGTCAAAACTAAAAGATATAAAATACATAAAAAATCAAAAACCCGCGTGAACCTTGTACAAAAATTATACAAAGAATTCTACGATACAAGGAATGAATTCTTACACGGCAACCCCGTTAAAATGTCACGCCTTTTCCCTTTTCAAAATACAAAAAATCCACCGGTTACATATTTTGCCCCTTTGATTTATAAAATAGCCCTTTTATGCTTTTTAAATCAGATTGTTCCTGCCGAAAAAATTGATCCTTTAAAAGACTACATGTCAAAGAAGATTAATGAAGCACCTTTGGCAAAAGCCATTCTCAGAGCAAAATGCGGTGGCAGCAATGGATGATAACTTGATCCAAAAAATCAATGAGATTCTGAAAACAAGAAAAAACGACACTGTCAACATCATCAATGACAAGCTGACACTGGCGGTGTTTTCAATGCTCCGGAAGAATTTGAAACACGTCAGTAAAATCAATTTTATTATACGGGACCCGCGCACGCTCCCTGTTCAAGGAGAAATCACCCGGGAATTTGAACTTTCTGTCAATGACACCCTGTTCAATGCCTATGACATCATGGAAAAAAACAAGCTTCGTCATTTTGAACAGGCCCGCACCATGTTTGATTTCATGGAAAAACATGTATTCATTAAACGCACCACAACTGCCTGCCGCATAAAAGGCAACGTGCTGCTGATCGATGATTTGTTCATGATTCAGGGGACATCTTCTCTGGAATATTCACCTAAGATCCGGAAATCTGTTGTCAGTCAAATCGATTTTGATACAGTTATCCATCAGAACATGGACAGGGACCAGATCGCTTATGCCAGAAAAAAATTTGACCGGATCTGGAACCAGCCGGATCTGACAGAGGATTATAAACAGAAAATTCTGTCCAGCCTGGCAGCTGTTTATAAAGAGCATGCCCCGGAATTTCTGTATTATTTCACCCTGCATGAACTGTTCGGTCACCACCTGGATTATGGAGTGGAGCGGTTTGAAAAGGACCATCTTCATTTCAAAAAGACCCATATCTGGAACATGCTCTATGATTTTCAAAAAGACTGTGTACTGTTCGCCATCCAGAAAATCAACAAATACAATGGGTGCATCATTGCCGACAGTGTGGGACTGGGCAAAACCTTTGAAGCCCTGGCCGTGATCAAATATTTCGAGCTGCGCCAGGACAATGTTCTGGTGCTGACCCCGGCCAAACTCTACGATAACTGGAATTCTTTCAAAGGAGCTTATAAGGACAGCATTCTGGATGAAACCTTTTATTACAAAATCATGTTTCACACCGACCTGTCCCGGTACAAAGGGGAATCCCGCAGCGGATGGGACCTGTCCCGGTTTGACTGGGGAAAGTTTGACCTGGTGGTCATTGACGAGTCTCATAACTTCAGGAACTGCACGGAAAAGGAGATCGGCCAGACCCGTTACCAGCGGCTGCTCAACGAGGTGATCAAACAGAACCGCAACACCAAAGTCCTGCTGCTGTCAGCCACACCGGTGAACAATTCCCTCAATGATCTGCGCAACCAGATCAGCATTATCACGGCGGACAAAGATGATGCATTTGAAGCGTCAGGCATTTCCAGTATTGCCAACCTGCTGCGCCTAACCAGCCAGCAATTGAACCTGTGGGAAAAGGAATCCGATGGGCAAAGAGATAAGACAACTCTGCTGAACCGGCTGCCAGGAGATTTTTACAGGCTCCTTGAGTTGATGACCATCTCCAGAAGTCGTAAACATATCACCAGTTTTTACGGCACCCGGGATGTAGGGAAATTTCCCCATCGCCTGAAGCCGGATACCCATACCCCGCACATTGATGTCAAAAAGCGACTACTGAATTTCAAGGATACCAATCTGCGACTGGAAGAACTCATTCTGGCGGTATATATGCCGATGTCCTATATCAAACCCGAATACCGGGCCATGTACCGGGAGCGCTTTCAGACGCGCTACAACAACAAAGTGATATTCAGCCATGAGGACCGGGAATTTATCACCGCCAAAATGCACCGGTTCAACCTGTTCAAGCGGCTGGACAGCTCCGTGTTTGCCTTTGGCGAAACCATCCGCCGGTTAAAGGAACGTATTGAAAACTATATTTTTCTGCTGGAAGAAAATCTGGACAAAGACCTGCCAGAAGACACCGGAGAAATGATAGAAGAGGGAGATTTTCTGGAAAACGATGCCCCGGCCCTGGATTACAAATATACGATCAAGGTGAACCATCTCAACAAACACGCCTTTCTCACGGATCTGGCTTTTGACAAAACCGTGCTGGATGATATCTACAGCCAGGTTCAGACCATATTACAGGAAAACCGGGACAACAAACTGGCCACCCTGGTTCACGTGGTACAGCAGAAAATTGAGCATACCCCTTACAACAGCGGCAACCGGAAAGTGTTGATTTTCACGGCCTTTTCCGACACAGCTCGGTACCTGTACGATGCGCTCTCCCCGGCCATGAAGAAAAACCATCTTGTCACTGCCATGATTACCGGTTCAGACAAGCCCCGGGTAAGCTCCCGGCGAATTGAACCCGGATTTGACACACTTCTGTGCGCGTTTTCTCCCCGATCCAAAATCAAAACCCCGCTTCCTGCAGACGAGCAAGTGGACATTCTCATCGGAACCGACTGTATTTCAGAAGGCCAGAACCTTCAGGATTGCGATTGCGTGATCAACTATGATATTCAATGGAATCCGGTGACCCTGATCCAGCGGTTTGGACGAATTGACCGCATCGGCAGCATCAACAAAGATATCAAAATGATCAATTTTTTTCCGGACATGGCATTGAACGAATACCTGAGCCTGGAAAAGCGGGTCAAAAGCAAGATGGTATCGGCCAACATCAGTGCATCCGGTAATGAAGATGTCTTAAGTCCTGAAATGAATGACATCAGTTTCAGGACCCGGCAGCTGGAAAAACTTCGGGATGAGGTGATCGATATCGATGATGCCCGGGACAACATCTCCCTGACCGACCTGAACATGAATGAGTATCTGTTCGAACTGGCACAATACCTGAAAAAAGCACCTGACATCAAAACCATACCCCGGGGAATCTATTCGGTGACCCGGGGGGAAGATGTCTCCGGGGTGATTTTCTGCTTTAAACATTTGGATGACGCAGCCAAACCTGATAACGACAGTACCCTTTATCCCTATTATCTGATTTTCATGGACAAAGAAGGAACCGTCCGATATGGAAGTACCCAGGCCCGGCACCTGCTCAAACAGTTCAGAAAGCTGTGCTATGGAATGGATCAACCCATAAAGCCCCTGGTGGAACATTTTTTGACAGAAACAAAAAATGCCAGGGATATGCAGTTCTATTCTCATCTGTTGACCCGGGCCGTTCGAGGGATTCAGAATGAAGAAGACCAGGCTTCTGAACAGGGGGTGTTTGATTTCAGCGGTTATAACAACCCGTTTGCCGGTACGACCCTGGATGATTTTGAGCTGATATCGTTTCTGGTGGTGAAATGAATCCGGGCACAAAAAAAGAGCAGAAAAATTTCTGCTCTTTATTGAAAATTAAACCTGAGCCACATCACCGGGCATTGCCGGGAGAGGAGGTATCTCAGGGCTGCATGGAGAATAATGGATAACTTGTTAACATGTCAACAGGTTTTATGGATACAGCCATGATAAATATTCCGGAACATTACAGGACCGGTCGGACCATCGCCCTGAAAACAGTCGTGTCCGGGATAAAAAAACCGGCGGACAAAAAAAAGCTGAAATCCTGCCTGAAAAGCGTTTGCCTGACCCACCAGATTCAGGGAGAAACCCTCCCTTCTTTTGTGGACGACCGGTACCGGTATGAAGTGATCCAGTTTCTGGATGTTCAACTGGATACCATGAAAAAAACGGAATCTGCGGCAACAATACTGCACAAACTGTTCAAGCCGCCCTGCATCATACAGTTTCATGACAGTGTTCAAGGGGCGGTTTCTTTCGCAGATAAACGGCTCAGCCGCCAGGATGATCAGGAAATCGTTCTGGAAGAACAGGTGGTGACTCCGGCTCGGCCGCTTTCTTTTTTTCAGGATTCGGCATCTTTGTGGGGCAGAACAATGGATTTCAATACAATGGTGAACATCTCCAGCAAAAGAGGATTTTACCTGGAAGCCATGACAAAAGCCTTTATATGCGGATACCCCTCTTTGTATTCCAGAATGCCGGAATTTTTACACACCCCGGTGTGGTACAACAGCGCCACTGTGCATGTACTTTTTGAAAAACTGGAAACCCTGCGGCGGTTGACCCTGCAAAAAGACAAAGCCACTCAAACCAAAGACAAGGTGGCCTTGAATCAGCAGATGAAATCAGTGATGCAGGCACTGGAAAACATGCTGATGCCGTTTTTGAATGAACAACCATCTTGATACATCAGACAAGGAAGCAGCCATGACCTATCCCAAAATTCCCCAGACAATTTCCAACCCGGTGAACGATAACATCCAGAAGCTGGCAGCACTTTTCCCTTCGGCTGTCAAGGATGGGGAACTGGATATCGATGCCTTGAAACAGGAACTCGGAGAATTTACCGAGGCCGGTCCTGAAAAATATGAATTGACCTGGGCCGGCAAGCAGCAGGCCAGACAGATTGCTTTTGAACAGATTTTGGGAAAGACCCTGGCATTTGCTCCGGAAGACAGCAAAAACCCGGATACCACGGAAAACCTATTCATTGAAGGGGACAATCTGGAGGTGCTCAAACTGCTCCGGCAGAATTATTATGGGGCGGTGAAATTGATCTGTATAGATCCTCCCTACAATACCGGCAATGATTTCATCTACAATGACAATTTTAAAATGTCCAGAGATGAAAGTGATATGGCACAAGGGGATATGTCGGATCTGGGAGAGAGATATACAAAGAACAGAAAAGATCATAACCGCTATCATGCCAACTGGCTGAACATGATGTATCCAAGGTTGTTATTAGCAAAAGAACTTCTAACAGATGACGGTGCTATTTTTATTTCAATAGATGATCATGAAGCTCACAATCTGAGAAATCTATGCGATGAAATTTTTGGAATAAAAAATTTTTTGATTCAATTTTCGTGGAGAACAGACGGAAATTTTGATAATCAAGCAAAATTTAAGAAATGTCATGAATATATACTTTGCTATGCAAAAAAAGAAGAATTATTCTTATCTCCTCCTGTTATTGATCCCAATGTTCCCAAAGATAGTAAGCTCTATAAACAAGAAATCAGAAATACTATTGTGAAAAATGGGCCTAAGAATCCTGTGAGCCAAATTTTATTACCGAAAGGATTCCCTGCTGCTATAGAAGATGGAGTTATTGAAAGAAGAACATCTTTATGGCCGCATTATTCAACGAATGCGATAATAAAAAATGGAAAGTTATGTAATGATGTTATAGTTGAAAGCGGTTGGAGTTCAAAAGATTTGTTAACCGCGTTTATAGAAAACGATTTAAAATCAATTGTCGATAATAAAGGGCAAGAAACTTATTTTGTGATATCTCAAACAGGTGCAATTGAAGTTGTAAAAAAACGGTCTGAATTACAAAGTCATGTCATTTCTTCGTTACAAAATTTAGGAGGTCCACAAAAGGCGGAGGCTGAAATTCAATCGCTTAAAGTTGTTTTTGGTGACTATCCTAAACCTATATCTTTATTGAAATATTTATGCAGCATGATTCGAGAAAATGATAGCATTTTTTTGGATTTTTTCGCTGGCTCTGCCACCACCGCCCATGCTGTCATGCAACTCAACGCTGAAGACGGCGGTAACCGCAAATACATCATGGTCCAGCTGCCCGAACCCTGCGATGAGAATTCCGAAGCTTTCAAAGCCGGATACAAAAACATCTGCGAAATCGGCAAAGAAAGAATCCGCAGGGCCGGCGAAAAAATCCTTGAGGAAAACAAAGACAAGGACGGCATTGAAAACCTGGACATCGGATTCAAGGTGTTCCGGGTGGCAGACACGAATATCAACTGGCTGCACCAGGATTTGAAAGGGTACGACCTTTTCGACCATTATGATAAAAACGCCTCGGACAAGGACAAACTGGATTTCATGCCGGGATTTACCGATCTGGATGTGGTGTATGAAATCATGCTGCGCCAGACCGATATTCCGCTTTCTTCAAATGTGGTTCAGTTGTCGGACATTGGTTCCCGCACCTATATGTTTGCGGACAGCTTTGTGGTGTGCCTGGAACAGGACATCACCCGGGAGCTGGTAAACCGCATGGCAGCCATCGAGCCCCTGCCGGTCAAATTTGTTTTCCGGGACAGTGCGTTTGATGATAACATTGCCCTGAAAGATGAAACCTTCCGGCGGCTGAATGCATTGATTGAAAAAAACAGCGGTGGGGAAAAGCCGGCCTACACTGTTGAGTTCATCTAAGTGTGTTCAAAAATTGAAACCATGAAAATTGGGAGCGACATATGGAAGTGAAAAGATTAATTAAAAAAGTCCGGACATCCCAGCTGAATATTAACCTGCCCCCCTCGTTTATTAACCGGGATCTCGAAATTCTGATCATCACGCTGGATAAGCCGGGGCAAACTGAAAAAAAACGAAAAAGAAAGCCACCGGTGGAACTGGCAGGAAAGGTAGAGGAATGTGGAGATGTAATGAGTTCGGCACCTTTGTCTGAATGGGGGATGGAAACGTCATGATTGTTCTGGATACCCATATCTGGCACTGGTGGGTGAATCAAATACCGGGAAAACTGCCGGATGAAATTATTTCTTTGATCGAAGAAGCGGATGAGGTGGGTGTTTCAGCCATTTCCTGCTTTGAAATGGCCTGGCTTATGAAACATGGGCGAATCAAGTCTCAATTCTCCTATGATGAATGGTTTGAGCTGGCAGGCAATGAAAACCTGATCACCTTTTTACCGGTTACCCCTTCTATCGCATCCAGGTCGGTGGCTTTGCCTGAACATCATAAAGATCCACATGATAGAATCATTATTGCAACCGCTGTTTTGTATGAAAGTTCTTTGATCAGTTTTGATAAGATCTTTGCATCATATGATGATATCCGTGATTTATTGATTCAGTGACAGATGAGTGAAACCGACATGGACAAAAAAATAAAATTTCTGTTTGAAGACAACCTGGCCCACCAGACAGGTGCCATTAAAAGCACGGTGGCTCTGTTTGACGAACTGCCCAAAAAGCTTCACGGGCTGTATGCCGGAAAGTTGTCTCTGGCAGGCGGTGAGAGCCGGAATCCCCATATCACCATGGGAACCCGGATGCTGGACAATCTGCGGAACATTCAGCTGGAAAACCGGCTTTTCAGTGATGATGCCCTTCACAACGGCAATTTCGGCATTGAAATGGAGACTGGTACCGGCAAAACCTATGTGTATCTGCGCACCATTTTAGAACTTTACAAAACCTATGGGATCAAAAAATTCATGATTGTGGTGCCGTCCATTGCCATCCGGAAAGGCGTGGAAACCTCGGTCGTCATGCTCAAGGATCATTTGAAGGCACTTTACAATCTGGATATCACCAAACACTGTTTTGTGTATGAAAGCGGCTCCAACCGTATGATCGGGTTTATCGAGCAGCGGGACCTGAATATCTGCATCATCAATATGCAGGCGTTTGCTGCGGATAGAACCAGAATCCAGAACGCGGATGAATCAGGCCATGTGATCTGGGAAGAACTCAAAGAGATCAAACCGGTGGTGATCCTTGATGAACCCCAGCGCATCGAGGGAACCCGGCGGCAACCCTCCAAATCGATTCAGGCCATCAATGAGTTGAACCCGCTGTTTATCCTCAAGTATTCCGCAACCCATAAAAAAGAGTTCCCGTTTAACATGGTTTACAAACTGGATTCTTTTGAAGCGTTTCAGCAGGATCTGGTCAAGCGGATACGGGTGAAGACTGTTTATGGAGTGATACCCAAAGATTTTGCCTTTGTGCGGTATATGGGCATGACAAAAGATCTCAAAGCAAGGATTGAAATTTTTCACCGGCAGCAGGGCGATAAAATCCGGCTGAAAAAATTTTCCGTGCTGGGCGGGGATTCCTTGTTTGATCTGTCCGGGCAGTTGGACCAGTATGCCCAAATGCGTATCGCGGAAAACCCCCATAAGCTGAAGCCCTTGAAAATCGCCACATCCAGCGGCTCTTTTGAATTGGATGAAAGCACCAGCAACAAGGATGTAACCCAGGAGGAGGCGGTCCGCATCCAGATCCGGCTGGCCATTGAAAACCATCTGGACAAGCAGTTTGATATCCTGGATGCCGGGGTTGAAGTCAAAGCCCTGACCCTGTTTTTTATCGATGCCGTGAAAATGGTGCGCGATGAAAACCAGGAAGACAACCGGGGCCAATATCTGCGTATATTTGATGAAATATACCAGGAACTGATTCACACAGAAAAATACCGGAAAAAATTCGAACAGTACGCGTCTTTATTTCCCTGTTATAGCGATACCGCCAATGTCAGGGAAGGGTACTTTGCCAGGGACAAGCATAACACGGCCCAGGAGGTTGAGTATAAGAAAAATCCCAAAAAAGGCGAAGATGAATTTCTGAAAAAATCCCAGGAAGATATTGATCGGGGAATCGCTTTGATTCTGGACAAAAAAGACGAACTGATTTCATTTAACACCCCTCTGGCCTTTATCTTTTCCCATTCCGCTTTGCGGGAAGGCTGGGACAACCCCAATATTTTTACCCTCTGCACGTTGAAAGTCAGTGCCAGCGAGATTGCCAAAAAGCAGGAGATCGGCCGGGGGCTGCGTCTGCCCGTGGATATTTACGGCAAACGGATCAAAGATGAAACAATCAACGAATTGACCGTTATAGCCAATGACCACTATGATCATTTTGCCGAAACCCTTCAAAGTGATTTCAATGAGAGCATGGATTTCAACAAGGATGAGGTCACGGCACAGATTCTTGCCAACTCCCTGATACAGTCGGGAATCCCGGCAGACAAGATCACACCGGAACTGGTAAATGATTTCAAAAACGAACTGCACAGCCACAAGATCATCAACGATAAAAACATTCTGACCAAGGCGGCAGAAAAAATTGAGACCATTGATTTTGCAAATGAAACCCTCAAAGAGCATGCCATACATATCAGGAAGGCTTTTGTTGAACTGATGCATCAGCGGGGAACCCATAAGATTCCCATCAAAAACGGGGATGATCCCCCGCCAGAGAACCGGGAATGGGGATATGTGACCGAAGATGCGTTCAAAAAGATTCTGGATCATCTCAAGCAGCATCTGATGAAGCGGGCGTTGTATCGGTTTGATCTGGACCAGAATGCGTTTATTCAGGACTGCATCATCGCTTTGAATGATGATCTGCGCCACAAGAGCGATACATACGAGTATGAAATTATCACCGGAACCGGCGGATTCGACAAGGCCCAGAAATTTGAACTCACGCCTGAAACGAACCAAATGATGGAAGTGGTGTCCGGATGGCCGAACGGTTCTTCTCAAAGATCACTGCTGGAAATTGTGGATGAGGTCATGTATCATACCATGCTTCCCCGGCTGGCCATCATGAAAATCATCCGGGGCCTTGAAAAACCGGGAATGCTCCAGAAGCAGGAAATTCTGGAACTGATGACACAGAAAATATCCCGGCTGCTGAAAGATCAGAAAGCTCAGAACATCAAAACATATGAAGTGATCAATGGATACTGCCTGGACAGTACCCGGATTTTTGAAGCGGATATCGTGGATGAAAACCTGCTGCAAGAATCTAAAAAATACTACAAAACCCGGGAAAAACAGCGCAAGGCCCTGCATCAATATTACCGCATGGACAGCGAAGGGGAATATGATTTTGCCCGGCAGCTGGAGGAAAATGACAATGTATTCCTTTTCACCAAGCTGAAAAAAGGCGGATTTGTCATTGATACGCCATATGGCCATTATTCACCTGACTGGGCCATTGTATACCGCCATCCGGAAAAACCCATGAAACTGTATTTTATTGTGGAAACCAAAACCGGTAAGGCGGCAAGCGGCCTTACCGGGGTCGAAACCGCTAAAATCAACTGTGGAAAACTTCATTTTAAAGCGGTTTCCGATGATATTCAGTTTGACTGGGTTAACAGCTACAGCGATTTCAAGAATAAATTCGGGGTGAAGGATGGTTATCAGTAAATGTTTCAATAATGATTATGATGAAACTTTGATCAATGTACAGTTTGACTTATACTTTTCATTGGTCAGATATTTCTTTGAACTTCCTAAACAACGCTATCTCAAATCCGCTGAGCTTTTGAAAATTAAAACATCGTTTGTAAAAAAATTAAGAGAAACCTCTTCTTTTGATCATCGAGTTTTTCAGCCGGTTCATGATTTAATAGCAGCTTATTATCGTTATAATTATCCAAAATTGATAGAAGACAATCAGCATGGGCCTATGCAGTTGGATTTTGATGATGATAATTTCGTACCGACAGCTTTTTTTTCTGAATTTGATAGAATTTTTCCAATATTTCCAGAGCTCAAGGATTGTTATCAATTGGACCTGTTTGAAAAAAATGAATCTTTATTGGTTTGTTTGAAAAAAAACTGGATACATTTTTTTCAAAACGAAGTTTTTCATATAACATATACTGAAAATGCGTTTGTTATAGCTTCATTAAATGCTGTTTTGAAGGACGATGAAGAATTCATAAATGAGATGTTAGCAATTCTTCATGGTCGATATAATAGTGATGAATGGCTTATATCCTGACAAAAAAAGAATCATTTAATCTTGAGTTTTTTGAAAATCAAATCCAGGAAGGCAGAACGTGTGTAAGGAGAAACCATGTCAACCATGAATTTCAATACAGCCAACGCCACCTTTCGGCAATTGATCGGCAATGGTCAGCGCTATTGCGTGCCTCCGTTTCAACGGGATTATTCATGGACCGAAGATGAATGGGATGATTTGTGGCAGGATATCACGGCCCTGTTTGAACCGGACGGGGAAACGGTTCACTACATGGGATACCTGGTGTTGCAGACCTCGGATCAGAAGCGGTTTGATATCATTGATGGCCAGCAGCGCATCACGACCATCAGCGTGATGATTCTGGCAGGGCTGGCCCATCTGCAGGATCTGGTGGATGCCGGACTGGATGCGGAAAACAATGCCAAACGAAAAGAACAGCTCCAGAGCAGTTTTATCGGGTATATCGATCCGGTCAGTCTGGTATCCCGGTCAAAATTGGAACTGAACCGTCACAATAACCGGTTTTACCAGACCTATCTGGTGCCTTTGGAAAAACTGCCTCAGCGGGGGCTGAATGCGTCTGAACATCAATTGAGAAAGGCATTTGTCTGGTTTAAAGAGCGCATGAAAGACCGGTGTAAAACCACGGCTGAAAGCGGCAGAAACCTGGCGGCGTTTGTTGACAGCCTGGTGGACAGGCTTTTTTTTACCGTGATTACCGTCACGGACGAACTCAATGCCTTCAAGGTGTTCGAAACCCTCAACGCCAGAGGGGTGAGGCTGTCAGCCACGGATCTGCTCAAGAACTATCTTTTTTCTGTCATCAGCGGCAAAGACACCCATGAAACAGAGCTGAAAGCCCTGGAAGACCGGTGGGAAAGGATTGTCGGACTTCTGGGAAGCGAGAGTTTTCCTGAATTTCTGCGCGTCTTCTGGAACAGCCGCAACAGGCTGGTGCGCAAATCCGATCTGTTCAAGACCATCCGAAAGCAGATTGCCTCTAAGGAGGTCGCTTTTGGGTTGCTGAGGGATCTGGACCATGCATCGGCCGTCTATGCAGGGCTCAGGGATCCCCAGGACCCTGTATGGAACAGGGAAGAAAAACAGGCGATCGCGCAGCTGCTGATGTTCAATGTGCGCCAGCCGCTGGCCATGCTGATGGCCTGCCATGCCGCGTTTTTCGAACAGGACCGGGCCGGTTTTACCCGCATCGTCAGAAGCGTTGCCGTGGTGTCTTTCCGGTACAACGTGATCTGCAACCTGCAAGCCCATGAGCAGGAACGGCTGTACAACGGGATGGCTCAAAAGATCAACGGCGGCATATACACCGGGCCGGTAGATGTTATTGCCGCCCTGAATCAGATCTACCCGGACGACAATCAGTTCAAGGCGGCGTTTGCGGAAAAGGAGCTGCGAACCACCAACAACCGGAACAAGAAAGTGGTCCGGTATATCCTTTTTGAGATCGAGCGCCAGCAGTCCGGCCAGGAGTTTGATTTTGAAAGCGCCATGTATAATTTGGAGCATATTCTTCCGGAACACCCTTCCCAGGCATGGGATCATATCGAAGAGAACAGGCAGGATCGCCTGATCTATCGACTCGGCAACATGACACCGCTTGAAGCCGGAAAAAACCGGGATGCGGGCAACAGGGAGTATGCGGCAAAACGATCCGTATATCAGCACAGCACTTTTCAAATCACCCGGGCCTTGGCGGAACATTACGACACCTGGAATGAACACAAAATTGAAGCCAGACAGAAACAGCTGGCATCGGTTGCCGCAGGCATATGGAAAATAGAAGCAGGACGATAGAAATATGGAAACGGAAACACCTTTTACCGGCCCACACCAGGTCACCCTTGAAAAATGGATCAGCTGCGCCCCGTTTGAAAAACTGCTGGGAATCGATATTGTTGAAGCGGATCATGGCCGGTCCTGTCTGACCATGCCGTTTGTGTATCAGCTGGCCCAGGGACAGGGAATGGCCCATGGCGGTGCCATTGTCACCCTTGCAGATACAGCGGTTGCCATGGCCATCAAAAGTTTGCTGCCGCCGGGCAGCCGGTTCGGCACCATCTCCTTGAACGCGGAATTTCTGGGGCCGGTGACACAAGGAATTATGACGGCCCGAGCAGAGGTAACTGTGCTTGAAAACCGGCAGATACAGGGATACGCCGAGGTGAGCGGTGAACACGGCAGACCGGTGATGCGGTTTTCCGCCGTATTCAAGCTGGGCCGGGAAGTGACGATGTTGACGGACAAAGGAGGAATGACATGAAAGCGCAGTGGCAGTCAGCCTTCGGGCAGATGACTTATGGCATTTATGTAATGACCACGAAACAGGCGGATACGGTCAACGGCATGATCGCCTCCTGGGTGACCCAGGTATCGTATGATCCACCCCTGATTATGGCGGCGGTGCATCCCAACCGCTACTCCCATGACATGATCGTCCATACGAAGGCGTTCGGACTGCACATTATCGATCAGTCTCAGAAAGACCTGCTCAAACGGTTCAAGGGGCCGGTTCCTGAGGAAAAATTTGCCGGAATGGACTGGAAACCTGGAAAAACCGGGGTCCCCATTCTGGCCGACTGCCTGGCCTGGTTTGAACTGGAACTGCAGGGACAGCATCAGCCCGGCAACCACACCCTGTTTATCGGAAAAGTCGTGGATGCGGGGTTCCATTCGCAAGGGACCCCCTTGACCACACTGGATTACGAAGGCATGTATGTGGGGAAAAACTGAGCCCCGCCAGATCTTTAAAAACCGGCTTGACAATCTGACCCCGGTTCGTTAAAAATCAGTATCATTTTATTATTCTGATTCAGGCATTCATTCTGATCTCTCTCAGACGTTTCTTTGTGTCAGCCCGCTTCTTTTTCATTTTGGCTTCTGATGAATTGATACCATCAAAAAATCAGGGAGTTCTCCCATGAAGGAAGTTCTGAAACTGTGCTTACCAGTCTCCCGGCAGGATGAACAGGACGCTGCCGGGAGAAAGGACTTGAAATGGTCCTGTTATAAACTAAAGTTTCCTATAAATTT